>ERZ773246.137-NODE-137-length-35861-cov-181.582_pt1 | contig 35861 bp, 26 predicted proteins | sample MGYA00580519_ERZ773246 | MGnify/ENA primary metagenome ERZ773246 (study PRJEB29015, sample SAMEA2738153) | human oral metagenome | biome: human oral; feature: human-associated habitat; material: saliva | place: China | collected 2246 ...
TCAAGACTATGGTTGACCAGGTGGCGGCTGTGAACATTTTGCAGTACAGCCTGGATGCCCTCAAGGCGGGGCAGTCCGTAGCCGGGTACAAGGTGAGCGATCCGGCCCACGAAGAAAACCGACCGTCCGAGTCAGAAGGGACCGCGGTTGGTGCCGTCAACGAAACGGAGAACCTTCAGTGACCGAACAGAATAAACATCCCGAAGAGAGCGGGCTCGACCTCTTTAGGCCGACGGCTGAGGACGAACGTAAGGGCATTACCGGCATCACGATGGAACAGGAAATCGTGTCGGTGGCTACGTTGCGTGCGCGTAAGCGCCGCCGCCGCGCCGTCATGCTGAGCGCAATTTCCCTGTTTGTCGTGGCTCTGGTCATCATTTCTGGTGCCCTGATTACTCGCTACGACCCGTTCAAGAATCGTGACTACTCGGGTAGCGGTAACGGCACGACCGTGACGTTCACGATTCGTTCCGGCCAGTCCACCGCGCAGGTGGCTGCTGAGCTGGAAAGTGCTGGCGTCATTGCTGATGCTGATAAGTTCCTTGAGGTGTACACCAAGGAGAGCAAGGGTAAGTACTTGCAGCCTGGCACCTATGAACTGCAGCAGCACATGAGCAGCTCGAGCGCGATTAAGACCATTATTGAGGCGAACAGCAACGTACTGTACCTGGCGATTCCGCAGGGTAAGCGCGTGAGCGAAACCATCGATCTGATTGTTTCTGGCTCCGATGGCGCGTTCACCCGCAAGCAGGTTGAGGACGCAGTCAGCAACTACACCCAGTACGGTGTGCCGAGCAACTTCCCCTCGATTGAGGGTTGGCTGCACCCGGGTGAGTACCGTTTCCCGAAGGGCACCGACATCAAGAAGGTCATTCAGACCATGGTTGATAAGACTAAGGCTGACCTGAAGGAAGCCGGCGTGAGCGGCGATCAGAAGATCTTTGAGGTGCTGACGATTGCCTCCATCGTGGAGCTTGAGGCTCAGCCGAAGGACTACGTGGCGGTTGCGGGCATCATTGAGAATCGTCTGAACAACCCCGATGGTGAGACCTCCGGTCTGATCCAGTCGGATGCGACCGTGACTTACGGTCTGGGTGTCCGCTCGTACCACCTGACGGAAGAGCAGAAGGCCGATAAGAGCAATAAGTACAACACTTATGCGCATAAGGGTCTTCCTAAGGGTCCGATTGGTTCTCCGCAGCTGGCTTCGATTAAGGCTGCTGCGGCTCCCGAGAAGAACCCGTACTACTACTGGGTGACTGTGGACCTGGACTCCGGTGAGACTAAGTACTCCCGCACTTATGCTGAACACCAGCGTTATGTTGAAGAGTACAACCAGTGGTGTTCTAAGCATCCGAACCGTTGTAGCTAAGCTGCTGCTGATTGGTTCAGCCGGTAGCTACGATTCGGTAGCTTTGGACTGAAGGTTCCTTGCTGAGGCGGGTACCGCCTCCACGAGAGTGGGGGAGGCGCCCGCCTTTGCTGTACCCGAATGCCGGGGGTGCTCGGTTGTACTCGGTTGCGGTCGGTTATTTGGCTGTACCCGAATAGTGGTTTGTCCCTTAAAATGGGAGGGTGCGCCTATGAACGCGGGTTCGTGGCGTGCGTGTCCGCAAGCCCGCAAGCCCCAAGTGTTGAGAGCGTTCCCCAGCGTTGAGAGCGAGAGAGTATCGATGAAGACTGAACCGTACCGTGAGGCCCCGTATCTTCGCCGCGCCTACGTGCTGGGGCACCCTATTGCGCATTCGCTGTCGCCTGCGCTGCATCGTGCCGCGTATGACTTTTTGGGTGAGCAGAATTTGGGTTATGATCGCCGCGATACTCTGCCCGATGATTTGCCGGCGATTATGCACGGTGTGCGTCACCCGAAGGGTACGGAGGACGCCCCGTATATTGCGGGTCTGTCGGTGACGATGCCGTTGAAGACCGCCGTCATCAAGTATTGCGATGAGCTGAGTGAGACTGCCCGAGTGACCGGTGCTGTGAATACGGTGTATCCGCGCGGCGAGAAGGTGCTGGGGCATAATACGGACGTCATCGGCATTGTGAACGCGCTGCGACACGCCGGTTTGGAGCCGCACCCACTCAAGGATTCCGCCGCGATTGTGGGCGGGGGAGCGACCGCTATTTCCGCTTTGGCGGCGCTACACGCGCTGGGGTATTGCCGCGTGAGCGTGTACGCCCGTTCGTTGCATAAGCTCGGTAGCGTACAGGAGGCGGCGGACCGCCTGGGTGTTCAGCTGGAGCAGATTGCGCTGGCTGATTTGCCGCAGAATCTTGCTGAGCGCGGTCATCACCCGGTGGTGTCTACGCTTCCTGCCCATGCGGCGGATGAATGGGCGAGCCAGCTGACCGGGCTAAAGGGCGCCTCCGCGACGCACCGGCCGGTACTGCTCGATGTTGCGTATAACCCGTGGCCTTCGGTGCTGGCGAGCGCTTGGGAGGCTAACGGCGGTACGGTGGTTTCTGGTTTGGAGATGCTGCTGTATCAGGCGGTGGAGCAGGTTCTGCTTTTTACTGACCGCACCCTGTCTGAGGGTGAACTGCTGGGTTTGGTGAATGCGATGTGCGCGGCGGTTGGTCTTCCGCTTCGTGCTTCCGTTTCGTGAAAAAAGCGTGCTTTCACTCGCTCAGTAAACAGGCATTTTATACACTATTTATACACGTGAAGAATTATTATTCCTTCCTCCTGCGCTACGGTGCGGGTGCGATGAAAAGAGGTTAACCTATGGCCCTGCGTTGGCTCACTGCCGGAGAATCCCACGGCGAGGCGCTCGTCGGCATTATTGAGGGCGTACCCGCCGGTGTGGAACTCACCAGCGACATGGTGCGTGACGCCCTGGCTCGCCGCCGCCTCGGCTACGGCCGCGGTGCCCGCATGAAGTTCGAGGAGGACCGCGTGCGCATCCTGGGCGGTGTGCGTCACGGCCTGACTCAGGGCGGCCCGGTCGCGATTGAGATTGCGAACACCGAGTGGCCCAAGTGGACTGACGTGATGAGCTCCGATCCGGTGGATCCGAAGCTGATTGAGGGTCGTGCGCGTAACGCCGCGCTGACTCGTCCGCGCCCCGGTCACGCCGATTTTACCGGCATGCAGAAGTACAACTTCTCTGAGGCTCGCCCGGTGCTGGAGCGCGCCTCCGCACGTGAGACTGCGACTCGCGTGGCTCTTGGCGTGGTTGCCGCCCAGATTTTGAAGGCTCTGGGTGTTGAGCTGGTTTCTCACACCGTGGCTGTGGGTGGCGTGCACGCTCCCGAGGGCGCCCCGGTGCCTTCGCCCCGCAACGTGGATCAGCTGGACGCTGACCCGCTGCGCTGCTTCGATAAGGCAACCTCCGACGCGATGGTTCAGCGCGTGGACGAGGCGCACAAGGACGGCGAGACTCTCGGCGGTGTGGTTGAGGTGCTCGCGTACGGTATGCCTCCCGGACTGGGTTCGTACGTGCACTGGGACCGCCGCCTGGACGCGCGCCTTGCCGCAGCGCTGATGGGTATTCAGGCTATTAAGGGCGTTGAGGTTGGCGACGGTTTCGCGACCGCTGACCGCCCGGGCACTGCCGCTCACGACGAGATTTCCATTGGCGAAAACGGCGTAACCCGCGATACCAACCGTGCAGGTGGTATTGAGGGCGGCATGAGCATTGGCGACCTGCTGCGTGTGCGCGCGGCAATGAAGCCCATTGCGACCGTGCCGAAGGCTCTGAAGACCATTGATACTTCCACCGGTGAAGAGGCTCGCGCCCACCACCAGCGTTCGGACGTGTGTGCTGTTCCCGCCGCCGGCGTGGTGGCGGAGGCGATGGTCGCCCTGGTGCTCGCTGATGCGGCACTGGAGAAGTTTGGCGGCGACTCCATTGGTGAGACTCGCCGCAACATGGATTCCTACCTGGACGCTATCCCCGCGTCTTTGGCCTGGGAGTCTAACGTGGCTGGTTGGGACGCGTAGTGCCCCTTCCGGCGGAGTCTGAGGGCCGCGACGCGGAAGGTCGCGGTTCCGGGGAGGTTTCTGTGAAGCAGGGTGTTCGCCCGGTCGCTTCGAGCCCCCTTGCGCGTATTGCTGCGGCAACGCAGCGTGCGCGAGGGGGCGCTTCGCCGCGCCCCGAATCTGGAGCGTCGGAGCCCGGTACTTCTGCCGCGGCTGAGCAGGCTGTTGAGGCTCGTGAGGATGCCGCGTCGGTTTCTTCTGCCCGCCCGGCCTCTCGCGTGCCCACCCCGGCTGACCTGATGCGTTCTGGCACCCGCCCCCTGCCCGCCGCTGCGGCGAGCACGCAGGGTGTGCGCCTGTACGCCTCCTCGGTGTCTGAAGACGCCGACCCGGCGCTCGGCCTGGACGAGGACCTGCGCCTGAAGCTACTTAGCGCCCTGCAGGGCATGGGCACCGCGGCAGAGGAACCCGGCAAGGATCCCGCGGAACCCGGCAAGGATCCCGCGAAGGCGGAAGCGCCCAAGCCGACTGCGCCTAAGCCGGCACCTGCCAAGCCCGCAGCTCCGAAACCTGCCGCGCCCAAGCCAGCGCCTCCGAAGCAGGCACAGCCTGCAGAGGCGGCGGGGGAGAGCGCTACCGTTCCCGTGCAGAAGGCTGAACCCCAGTCTGCGCTCGCAACTCCCGTAGCTGTGCCCGCGGCTGAACCCGCCAAGCCGGTGCGTCCGACCCCGGCGCTGTTCGGTAAGGTTCAGGTTGCCGCACCCGTTGCACCCGCCGCGGAAGAAGAGAACCAGGCGGGGGAGAAGCCCCTCGACGCTTCCGAGCTGCCCGCAACCCCGGCTGAATCTGTGGCACCCGCAGAGCTCGCCGCACCTGCAGAGCTCGCCGTCCCCGCAGAGGCACTCGCAGAAGATGAGTCCGCTGGCGCTCGTATCCACCCGCAGCAGGTGCGTGAAATGCACGAGAACTTCGCGGAACGCTCCCGCCCGATCGTGCTCATCGGCCCCATGGCGGCAGGTAAGACCTACATTGGTACGCACCTGGCGCGTTTCTACGGCTACGAGTTCCTCGACGCCGACCAGCTGATCGTGGAACGCTACGGCGAGGTCTCCGAAATTTTCGAGATTTTCGGTGAGGCGCACTTCCGCGAGCTCGAACGCAAAACCATCGAAGAGGTCCTCACCTCGCCCGTGTACCGCAACACGGTGTTCTCCCTGGGCGGTGGCGCGCCCATGACCGACTCGGTCGCGGAGCTGCTCAAAGACGAATGCGTGGTGTACATCCTCGTTGATGCTGACACCGTCACCCCGCGCATTACCGGCAACAAGACCCGCCCGCTGCTGCAGCCGAACCCGGTTGAGCGGTGGACCGAAATTTTTGAGCGCCGCCGCAGCCGATACGAAGAGCTGGCGCACTTCACCCTGGATGCACGAGGCGGCCGCCCCATCACCGAGATGACCGCCGAAATCCAGGCGTACGTGACCGCAACCCGTGCCTCCCGCGCGCAGCGCCCCCAAGCATAACCCCTCACCTGTGAAAGGACACATGATGAGCACTCAGCCCACCCCCACCTTCGGTGCCTCCGGCGCGGAAGATATCACCCGCATCCCGGTGACCGGCAGCTCCCCGCGTGAGAACTATGAGGTTCTCATCGGCCACAACCTGCTCGGTAAAATCCCCGAAATTCTGGGCAACCGCACCAAGAAGGTGCTCGTGATTCACCCGCGTGCCCTGCGTTCCACCGGTGAGCTGGTCATGGAAGACCTGCGTGCTATGGGCTACGAATCGTTCAGCGCCGAAATCCCGGACGCTGAAGAAGCGAAGCACTACCAGGTGGCGGCGTTCTGCTGGCAGGTGCTCGGTCAGAACGACTTCACCCGCACCGACGCGATCATCTCCGTGGGTGGCGGCGCTATTACCGACGTTGCCGGCTTCGTGGCGGCAACCTGGCTGCGCGGCGTGCGCGTCATCCACATTCCGACCACCCTGCTCGGCATGGTGGACGCTGCCGTGGGAGGTAAGACCGGCATCAACACCGCCGAGGGTAAGAACCTGGTCGGCGCATTCTGGCCGCCCGCCGCGGTGCTCTGCGAAATCGGCACCCTGCGCACCCTGCCCGAGCATGAGCTGCTGACCGGCATGGGTGAGGTCGTCAAGTGCGGCTTCATCGCAGACCCCGAAATTCTCGACCTGATCGAGGCGAACCCGAACGCCGTGCGCGACTCGCAGTCCGCCGTGATGCGTGAACTCATCGAGCGTAGCGTGCGCGTGAAGGCTGAGGTTGTCTCCGAGGACCTGCGGGAATCCGGCCGCCGCGAAATCCTGAACTACGGCCACACCCTCGCCCACGCCATTGAACGCAACGAACGTTATCAGTGGCGTCACGGTGCGGCAGTGTCCGTCGGCATGGTCTACGCCGCCGAACTGGCGCTGGCAACCGGCCACGCCGACGAAGAGCTCGTGGCACGCACCCGCCGCATCCTCGAATCCCTGGGCCTGCCCACCTCCTACAAGGCAGACGCATGGCCCCAGCTGCTCGAAGCAATGCGCCGCGACAAGAAGGCACGCGGCAACCTGCTGCGCTTCATCATTCTTGACGGTCTGGCTCGCCCGCGCGTCTACGAGGTGCCGGACGACTCGATCCTGTACATGACCTACCAGGAAATTACCGAGTAGGTGATGAGTCCCGTACATTCACCGGACGCACCCGGCACGTGTCTGCTAGCACATGACAGCCAGTACGCGCCAGCCAGCAGGGTGCCGCAGAATCTGTGGCGCCCCTGCTAGGCAAATTCGTGCGCATCCTGTAGAATGTACGGGACATATTTTTGCTCATTGAAAACTTAGCGCCGCGCCGGGTACCACTACGGCGTGAGCGTCGATGACACGAAGGAGAGCCCCATGGCATCCACTACCGATATTAAGAACGGCGCCGTCCTGAAGATTGACGGCAACCTCTGGTCCGTCGTAGAGTTCCAGCACGTTAAGCCCGGTAAGGGCGGCGCATTCGTCCGCACCAAGCTGCGCAACGTTACCTCCGGCAAGGTCGTCGACCGCACCTTCAACGCTGGCGCTAAGATCGAAACCGCAACCGTTGACCGCTCCGACTACCAGTACCTGTACCAGGACGGCGACGACTACGTCTTCATGGACATGAAGACCTACGACCAGATTAACGTTCCCGCAACCGTTGTCGGCGACGCAGCAAACTACATGCTCGAGTCCCAGACCGCAACCATCGCAATGCACGAGGGTAACCCCCTGTACATTGAGCTGCCCGCATCCGTGGTCCTCGAAATCACCTACACCGAGCCCGGCCTGCAGGGTGACCGCTCCACCGGCGGCACCAAGCCCGCAACCGTTGAGACCGGCTACGAGATCCAGGTTCCCCTGTTCCTGGAGACCGGTACCAAGGTCAAGGTTGACACCCGCACCGGTGAGTACCTCGGTCGCGTGAACGACTAATGAATTCGCGTACGAAAGCCCGATTGCGCGCCCTCGAAGTGCTCTTCGAGGCGGATCAGCGCAACGAAGATTATATTGAGGTACTCCGCCGCCGCCGACTGTACACGGTAGCGCAGATTTCTGCTTACTCTGAGGAAATCATTCGTGGCGTCCGCGACCACGACGAAGAAATCCGCGAGTTTGTGGAGACTTACGCCCGTGACTGGTCCTTCGAGCGTATGCCCGCCGTGGACCGTGCGGTGCTGCGTATTGGCACTTGGGAGCTTCTGTACAATGACGAAGTTCCGGATGCTGTCGCAATTTCTGAGGCTGTCGGTCTGGCGCGTGTGCTGTCCACGAATGAATCTCCGAAGTTCGTGAACGGTCTGCTGGATAAGCTCCGTCAGGTGAAGCCGACCCTGCTCGCGTAAGACGTCCCGCCACGGCATGCCCGCCAGCCTATGGCTGGTTGGTTTGCCGCCGTTGAGGATGCACCCGCAGGGGAGCGTACGTGAAACCCCCGCCGTACTGTAGTTCGCTACAGGACGGCGGGGGTTTTCTGTGTCTAGAAGGGAGGTGCGCCGGGTGCGCTTGCAGGGTTTGTTAGCAACAGTTGAGGCTTCACCGGAGCCCATGGGTAGGGGCTGGTGGTAACAGGCGAGGCTTCACCGGACAACGCGTGCGGGGTTTGGCGGCAACAGTTGAGGCTTCACCGGACAACGCAGGCGGGGTTTGGCGGCAACAGTTGAGGCTTCACCGGACAACGCAGGCGGGGGAGTGCCCCCTCTGCGGCGCTGGGCGCCTTGAGGACGGAGCCCCCGCCTTGCGTGCCCGGTATGCGCCTCTGGGCATACCTCAGATACGCCCTTGTCTGCACCTATATGAACGGAACATTGCCAAAATGGACAAATAGTGAGCCGGGGTGTGTGCTCTACGGATTTATGTTAGGGTAATGGCATCAACCGATAACATTCCGCTGAATTCCACACGTTGTTGCGTGGATAATTCTGCGGTTTACACAACCACACACCAGAAAAGAACCAACAATGATGTTTAACCGTAGTTCTATTGCCGCGCTCTCTGCGGCAATGGTGCTCACCCTGTCCGCATGTTCCGGCGGCGCGCAGGTCAGTGCAGAATCGAGCGCTTCAACTTCCGCGAGCGCTGAAGCTTCCGCAACTCCCACTGCTACTCCTTCGCCCACCCCGACGGGTTATGAGCCCGTGCTGATTCGTGCGAACGTTGATTTGGATAACCCGTCGAAGGAAGCAGCAGATGCGACCCTCAAGGCTGCATACGATGCGTTGGAACAGTACCGACTCATTTGGAATGCATGGATGCATGGGAACCTGGAGCACACGAGCGATGAAGAGCTGCTCCGATACGTGCATAAAAACTTCCTGGAAGACACAAAGGAAGAAGTGGAGAATATTCAAAAGTTCACAGAAGAAAACCACGGTCCTATCAAGGGCGAAATTGCCTTCAATAACATCAATCCAGTCACCTATGGAACCATGAACGACGATGGTTCTGTCTCATACAACACCGGCGCAACCATCACGTTCTGTGAAGACTGGAGCAACGTTCGCTCTGCTGAGGGTAAGAAATTTAAGGACCCGCAGCTAACGCGACGGGTCTTTGTTGTTCGCCGTTCTGAAGATAACGCGTTCGTTGTTATCAAGTCTGAGACCCTTCATGAGGGTTGCGGAGGCGAAGCAGACGCTACGAACGAGGCAACCGCACCCGCTCAAGGTGAGTAGCTGAACAGAAAACCCGGCTGCCCTGTAGTTTGCTACAGGTTAGCCGGGTTATTTATGTATTCGGGGAGTGCCAGAGTGGGGAGAGCCCCACCGTGTACTACGCACGGTGGGGACCTCCCCTTATCTCATTAGCTCTCTCGCAAGCTCAGGCTAGGCGTTGTCCTCCAGAACCTCGAAACGGGGGAGCGTACCCACCAGCTTCTGAGTCTCCAGCGAGACAGTCACCAGACGCTTAATCAGGTCCACGATATACCGCGGGTTATTGACGGCGCGGCAGTAATCGTTCGGGTCATTCGTAATGAGCGACTTCTTATCAGTCTTCACCTGGTAACGGTCAATGACCCATTCCAGCGCAGACCTGCCGTTCACCTGGTACTCGTGGGCTTCCTCCGGGATGCCCTTGAGAGTCAAGTGCCCGTTGTACTTGATGCGAGTCTTATCCTTCTTAGGACCGAACTGCAGCTTCTGCACCCGGTAGAACTCGAAGCGTTCCTCGAGGTTCTCGGGAGCGGGGGAGGAAGCCACCTCATCGAGGGGGTAGGGCTCCACGTTCTCGTAACCCAGGTGCAGTTCAGCCAGGGCGCGACCAACACGCGAGTACTCCCAGAAGCCCTTCACCAGGGGGATGCGCGGGAGCATCTTTTTCAGATCTGCCGCGTACTTCTCACGGTACTCGGGGTGGTGCAACAGCGCGTAGATGTAGTAGAAGATGTCTTCCTTCGCGATGCCCTCGTCACCGTAGGTGCTGCGGTATGCCGCCAGGGTAGCGTCGGTAATGTTCTCTTTGCGGGTGTAGCCGTCCACGACCTCGCCGCCGCCCAGGTTGAGGTTGAGTCCTCCGTCATCCTCAACAACCGGCTCGTAGGTGTAGAGAGACATCCACTGAGCCTTGGAGATAGATTCAAGATCAGGAAGAGTATCGACCATGAGTACGCTGAACTCCTTGGTAGCACCGCGTCCGGTGAAACCAAAGGCAATATTCTCGTGCGCCGGGGTTGGGAAGAGCTTCGGGAGCTGGTACTGACGTTCATTTAGCCGGGCATCGAAGTAAACATGCTGCTTACAGAATGGGCGATACATAGATACGCGCTCTGCTGCAGTGCTGTATACGACCTGAATCTTACGGCGCAGAAGTGATTTCAAACCGTCACCCCACGCAATCTTCGTGGAATCCATGTCCGGTTGCTCCACACCAATCTGAGAGTTATAGAACTCAATCATGCGGCGCATGTTGTCCTCGACCGCGCGTGCCGAGAAATTGTACGCCCACGCGTCTCGGCTCGTCGCCAAGCCACGGGAGTAGAGCTGGAAAACGCCCGGGGTGTTCGGCTTACCCTTGGTCGCCTTATCGCCAATGGGCTGGTAGGTGTCGTACTTCTCGTCGCGCTGGTTAATCCAGTCGGCAGCCTCGTTGGGAACGATAACCTCCCACTCGGTATGCGCGATGGAACCTTCCTGAGAGATAATGTCGAGCTTCTCCTCGCGGCTCAGGTAGTCGCCAATATCGCGGTAGTGTAGCACGGCTTCACCCGTGTGCGAGGGGTCCTTCACCAGCACGCAAATGGTCACAGGGGTACGGGAACCATTGCCGAAAACGTTGCCAGCCTCACGCTTGCGGGTCTCACCGGAGGTACGGGCATTGCCACGCAGGTTGTACACGTATAGCTTCGAGAATTCGTCTACCAGGCACTTCCGCAGACCATCTGCCGCGTTGCCGTCAATGAAGGAGCCGTTGGAAACGAAAGCGATGACACCGCTATCCTTCACCCGGTCCGATGCCCAGCGAATCGCGCGAATATATGAGTCGTAGATGCTGTTCTTATTCGTACCGCTGGAGTTCTTGACATAGGTCTCAGCGATGCGCTCATCCAACTTGGGGTACTTCTCGTTCTGGTTATTATCGTTCGCGTTATTCTGGCCCGAGGAGTATGGCGGGTTCATCACAATCACCCGAATATCCCGCTCAAGCTCACGCTCCGCGCGCTCGCTATTGGCGCGGAACGCCGGCAGGTTCAGGTGGTGCGAAGACTCAGACAGTTGGAAAGTATCGGTCAGCACCATACCGTTGAACGGCACGTACTCCGTTCCCAGACCGTGCTCCTTCGCTACCTCACCGTACACCGTCTCGATGTTAATCGCCGCAATGTAGTACGAGAGCAGCACAATCTCATTCGCGAACAGCTCACGGGTGTACTTGCGTTCCAAGTCTTCCGGGCGAATCAGACCCAGCTGTAGTAGACGGGTAATGAACGTACCCGTGCCCACGAAGGGCTCAATAATGCTCACACCCTCATCAGACAGCGACTTGCCGAAGGACTCCCGCAGAGCCATATCCGCTGAGCGGAGGATATAGTCCACCACCGGAACCGGGGTAAAGACAATACCCAGACGCTCCGCAATGCGCGGGAAAGCGTTCTGGAAGAACTTATCGTAAAGATCCTTAATCACGTGCTGCTTCGCCGCCGCGTTATCAAGGTCCTTCACACGGCGCTGAACTGACTCGTAGAACGCCGACAGCGACTCGCGCTCCTTCTCAAAGGCCGCGTTCGCGTTCAAATGGTCCACCACGTTCTGCATGGCAAGCGAAATTGGGTTCAGTTCGGTAAAGCGGTGCCCAGCAAACATTGCGTCAAAGACAGGCTTCGTAATCAGGTGCTGTGCCAGCATCTCAATGGCCTGACCCTCATCAATCGCGGGGTTCAAGGTCTGCTGCAGACCCTCCACAAACTGAGCAAAGATGGTGCGCAGCTCGCTTTCGGGGCTCGCCTCATCCAGCAGGTGACGAATCATCGTGATATGGCGGCCCGCAATGGTTGCAATATCCTTCGACCAGTCATCCCAGTACTCGCGGGTGCCTACCTTATCCACAATCTTGGCGTACACGCCGTCCTTCCACTCCTGCGCAGGGAAAGTCAGGGTCGTCTGCGCAGCCGGAGTAATGGAATCATCCGGCGCCTCGGTATCGTTCGCGCCGATGCTGTCCTTCTCCTTCTTCGGAGCCAGGTCAACGGTCTGCACAATAATTGACTCGGGGTCGGAAGCGTTCAGCTCAATCTGGTGAATTGTCGCATCCATGCGCTCATCGTGCGCGCGGAGAGCCTGCAGCACCTGCCACACCACCTTGTAACGCTGGTTATCACTCAGCGCCTGAGCAGCCGACATGCCGTCAGGAATAGCAATCGGCAGAATAATGTAGCCGTACTTCTTACCCTCGGCGCGGCGCATCACGCGGCCCACAGCCTGAATGACATCCACCATTGAGTTGCGGGGATTCATGAAAAGCACCGCGTCAAGGTTCGGAACGTCCACGCCCTCGGTCAGGCAGCGAGCGTTCGTCAGGATGCGACAAATCGGGCCCTCCTCATTCGGCTCCTGCTTGAGCCAATTCAGGAGCTCGGCACGGCTCTGCGCGTTAAAGCCGCCGTCAATGTGGCGAACCTGCACGCCCAGGTCATCGGTCGGGTCGTCGTTCTCACGGTTACGCAGGTTAATGCGTACGAGGTCCTCAAACTCGCGCTCAATCTTCTGGGAATCCTTAATCGAACGGTTGAAGGCCACGGCGCGCTTCATAGGTGCAAGGTCATCACCGAAGGACGCCTCCAGCTCACCGCTACGGCGCTTAGCGAGGCCGTTCCAACACCCCACCATCTTAGCCACATCATCGATGGCAAGCTCGTTTGACTCATTAGCCAAAAGGTTCTGGAAAGAGGTCGCAACCTGCGACTCGGAAACGCCCAGCACCAGCACCTTGTAATCGGTCAGCAGACCCTTTTCCACTGCCTCACCAAAGCCGATACGGTAGAACACCGGACCGAAGGTATCCACGTCATCCATGGAACAGAGCACGGCGGCCTTCTCGCTCGCCTGGAACTTCGTGTCCTCATTAAAAATCTTGGGGGTAGCCGTCATGTAGACGCGCTTGCGGCCCGCCACCCAGTTATCGTCGTGAATCTTCACGAAATTCGACTCCGACTCATCCGCCAGAGTCACACCGGTCGTGCGGTGCGCCTCATCGCAAATAATCAGGTCAAACTCGCCGACACCCTTAGCCTGAGCCGCAGATACAGCATTAATGGAATGGTAAGTAGAGAAGACCACCTCAAGGCCCTCATCCAACGGGTTAGCATTCATTGCCTTTGCCAACGCAGCACCGTCCGTCGTCGCGGGCAGCTGCAGGTCCTCAACACGCAGGTCAGCCAGATCTGCATATGCGCTATCACGCTTCTTCTCGCGGCCCACCTTCGAATCGGAGCACACCGCATAAGCATGGAACGGACCCTCAATCTCGTTCGAGAACTCCGAAATAGACTGCGACATAAGCGCCAGGGAAGGCACCATAAAGAGCACGCGGGCGTGACCGCCATTCTGCTCGGCAAACTTCTCAGCCAAACGAATAGCGGTAAAAGTCTTACCCGTACCGCAGGCCATAATCAGCTGACCACGGTCGTTCTTTTTCAAACCCTTCAGGGTCTTTGTAATGGCGACGTCCTGGTGCGGACGAAGCTCCTTATGCGGCTTATGGCCAACCTGCTGCTCGTCCGACTCATCCAGGGAGTAGGTCGACCAGTCGATATTAGAATCACGGAAATTCTGAAGACCCATACGCTGCACAGGGAAGCGCTGCTCCTCCAGCATCTTCTCCGCATTCTTCGACCACTTATCGGTCGTGGACACAATAATGCGGTGCGTAAACGGCTCACGACCGGAAGCCGCAATAAAGGAATCGATATTTTCCTTAGCAATCGTGCTCTGCTCATCGTAGAACTTGCACTGAATAGCGGTTACGCCGCCGTCAACATTTTCAGCCACCAGGTCGATACCAATATCGCCGAAGCCCTCGCGGCCATCCCAGTCCTTCCACAGATGCACATCCTTGTACAGACGGCTCTGGATGCTGTCCTGGGTCAGGAACATCTTAGTCAGGTGCTCCAAACGGTCGCCCTGTTCGCGGGTATTACGAGCAGTATCTCGAAGCTGATGAATCAAGCGGTCAAAGTCCATCGACGTCTTCGTCGAAACGTCGGCAGGAGTGCCGGAGGTGGTCATGAACTCTCCTAAATGGTGTGAGTTGATAGAGATGTAACCTCTTCATCTTATATTGCGGCGGGTCAGATAGCCTCTCCAACGGTTATTGGGAGTCTCCCCGGTCCAATGTGCGGTGAACTTACCGAGGATACGCGCCGGTCAGGAAGTCTTTCCATGCGTTGCATACAAGTGAGCGGTCTCTCGCCGAACCTGAACGTAGCCTGTGAACTGTGGTACCCTACTAGAAGCACAAAACCTTTAAATCCGTCCCGTGAGGCGGGGAAGGAGACGGCTATGCCTGGGTCAACTGTACCCACATCCGGCGCGAACCAGGGGCGAAACGTAACCGCAGCCCCCCATTCGGCAACCCCTCAAGACACCTCCGAGGACGCGACCACCGTCGGCCGCACCATCCTCAGCGAGGACGAAATCCGCCGCGCCCTCACCCGCATCGCCTACGAAATCATCGAAACCAACAAAGGCGTAGAAAACCTCGTACTCATCGGCATCCGCTCCCGCGGCGTGCCCCTCGCCGTACGACTCGCAGCCCGCATCCAAGCCATCGAGCCGAACTTCAACGCAGAAACACGAATCGGCGCCCTGGATATCACCGCCTACCGCGACGACCAGCCCGTCTTGCCCAACGGTACCACCTCCCCAGAGAACGCAGGGGAGAGCATCATGCCCAGCATCGGCATTGAAGGTAAAACCGTAGTCCTCGTTGACGACGTCCTCTACTCCGGCCGCACCGTACGCGCCGCCCTCGACGCACTCAACGCCCACGGACGACCCGCCCTCGTACGCCTGGCAGTCCTCGTAGACCGCGGACACCGGCAACTACCCATCCGCGCCGACCACGTGGGCAAAAACCTGCCCACCAGCGCCAGCGAAACCGTGCGCGTCGTACTAACCGAAACCGACAACGCAACAGACCGAGTTGACATTATCCAGCTGGGAGGGCTCTCATGAAGCATCTGCTCGACACCCGCGAACTAACCCGCGAAGAAGCCATCGAAATCCTTGACGTCGCCGACTACATGGCGCAGGTCAAAGCCGAAAACCGCACCCTGAACGTGCTGAACGGCAAGACCGTCGTCAACCTCTTCTTCGAGGACTCCACCCGTACTCGCCTCTCCTTCGAAGCCGCAGAGAAGCGCCTCGGTGCAGCCGTCACCAACTTCTCCGCCTCCGGCTCCTCCCTGTCTAAGGGCGAGTCGCTCAAGGATACCGCGCAGACCCTCAAAGCGATTGCCGCGGATGCGTTCGTGATCCGCCACTCGGCATCCGGCGCGCCGCAGCGCCTCGCCGAAGCAGGCTGGACCGACATCCCCGTGCTCAACGCGGGCGACGGCACCCACGCGCACCCCACCCAGGCGCTGCTCGACGCCGTATCCCTGCGCCAGTACAAGGCAGAACGCGACGGCCTCGACAGCCCCCGTGGCACCGACCTGTCCGGCATGCGTGTGCTCATCGTCGGCGACATCCTGCACTCGCGCGTGGCACGCTCCAACCTCTGGCTGCTGAGCACCCTCGGCGCGCAGGTCGTCTTCGTTGCACCGCCGACCCTGTTGCCGCTGAACACCGCCTCCTGGGTTGAAGAAGCCGGCGTAGAAATCTTCCACGACTTCGACGAAGCCATCGCCACCAACCCCGACGCCGTCATGCTGCTGCGCATCCAGAAGGAACGCATGAACGCCGCGTACTTCCCCTCCGCCGAGGAGTACACCGAGCTGTGGGGCCTGACCGCCGAACGCTTCGCAACCCTGCAGGCGCAGCCGCAGCCGGTCGCAATCCTGCACCCGGGCCCCATGAACCGCGGCCTGGAAATCTGCACCGAAGCCGCCGACGCCACCAACTCCTGGGTCCTGCGCCAGGTCAGCAACGGCGTGGCGCTGCGCATGGCGGTGCTCTACCTGCTTCTGACCGACGGCTCCAGCGCCAAGCTCTACGCCGGCGACGAATCCTAAACGACCTTCCTAACGAGAGGAACCAACACCATGAGCAAGTACCTGATTAAGGGCGCAAGCCTCTACGGCGAAAAGGTCGCCGATATCCTCATCGAGGACGGCGTGATCAGCCGCATCGCAGAGAACATTGACGCCGCGGATGCACAGGTCGTCGAGGCGGCAGGCCAGGTGGCGCTGCCCGGCCTGGTCGACATCCACACCCACCTGCGCCAGCCCGGCTACGAGGCATCCGAAACCGTTGAGACCGGCACCCGCGCAGCAGCCCTGGGCGGCTACACCGCAGTGTTCGCCATGGCAAACTCCATGCCCGTGGCAGACACCGCCGCAGTGGTTGAGCAGGTTGACCGCCTCGGCAAGGAATCCGCATGGTGCCGCGTGCAGCCCATCGGCGCAGTGACCGTGGGTCTGAAGGGCGAGCGCCTCTCCGACATCGGCGGCATGGCGAACTCCACCGCGAACGTGCGCGTGTTCTCTGACGACGGCATGTGCGTGTACGACCCCGCCGTGATGCGTCGCGCCCTCGAATACGTCAAGACTTTCGACGGTGTTATTGCGCAGCACGCGCAGGAGCCGCGCCTAACCGAAGGCGCCCAGATGAACGAAGGTAAGGTGTCCGCTGATCTGGGTCTGACCGGTTGGCCCGCCGTCGCTGAAGAGGCAATCATTGCCCGTGACGTGCTGCTGGCTGAGCACCTGGACTCCAAGCTGCACATCTGCCACCTGTCCACCAAGGGCTCCATTGAGGTTGTGCGCTGGGCTAAGTCCCGCGGCGTGAAGGTGACCGCGGAGGCAACCCCGCACCACCTGCTGCTCACCGACGAGACCGCACGCACCTACGACCCGATTTTCAAGGTGAACCCGCCGCTGCGCACCGAAGAGGACGTCATGGCGCTGCGTCAGGCAGTTGCTGACGGCATCATCGACGTGATCGGTACCGACCACGCACCGCACCCGGCAGAGACCAAGGAATGCGAGTGGGCGTGCGCCGCGAACGGTATGACCGGCCTGGAGCAGGCGCTGTCCATCATCCAGATGACCCTGGTCGACACCGGCATGATTACCTGGCGCGATGTGGCACGTATCCTCTCCGAGCAGCCCGCGAAGATCGGTCGCCTGGACCACGAGCAGGGCCGCCCGCTTGCCGAAGGTGAACCGGCAAACATTGTGCTGGTCGACCCGAAGGCAACCCGCGTGATTAAGCCTGAGGAGCAGGCAACCAAGGGTAAGAACAACCCCTACCGCGGCATGGAGGTGCCCGGCTCGATCCGTGCAACCTTCTACGCTGGCCACCCGACCGTGCTGAACGGCGAGCTGGCAACCCCGCGTCGCTAACCTGCGAGGCGAACGTACGTAGTGACCGTGCTTGGCGGTGGTAGGTTTACGCCTGCCACCGCCTTGCGGGGAGCACCGCCTCCAACCCCACCAACCTAGACCCATCAGCCCAAACCTGAGGCTCCAACCGAAAGAGAGAACCTTCGTGGGAAAGTTCCTGACCGCCGTCATCTGCATCGCCCTGGTTGCCCTGTGCATCTACGGCATGTGGCACGGATGGCGCTCGCGCCTGGCACGCCAGGCGAACATGTTCGGCTCCCTCAAGGAAGTTCCCGAACGCTACGAGGGCATGACCGCTGACGCCGCTTTCGAAGGCGAATACGTCAGCACCACAATCTTCGGCAACTGGCTGGACCGCGTGGGTTTCGACTCGCTCGGCTTCAAGAGCAAGTCCACCCTGCTGATTTACCCGGACAGCATCATCTTCACCCGTGACGGCGCGAAGGACCTGTGGATTCCGGCGAAGAAGCTCGCCGTCATCACCACCGACCGCGGTATGGCGGGCAAGGTTGTGGAGAAGAACGGCCTGGTTGTGATTGGTTGGACGCTGGACGGTCACCGCGTGCAGACCGGCTTCCGCACCCGCTACGCCGAGGATAAGCAGGCGGTACTGCAGGAGCTGCGCCGCATCGCCCCGAACGCGGTGGATGCGCCCGAGAAGTGGGTGGCAGAACCGGAAGCCTAACCGGCAGCGGGGACCTTACGGAGCACTCCCGCAAAGTACCCCCGGACCGGCACCCCGGACTAATATTCCGGCGCACCCGCACACCCATAGATTTTGCCTGACGGCAGGCGAACACCCCGCCGAAGGCACCATAGACTACCCCGGAACCTGCACGGTAGAGGCCGTACAGGAAGCGGGGGAGAACACCAGAGAAAAGGAAGAAGAGCATGACTGACATGACACGATCCGGCGCCCTGCGTACGGACCGCGCGCTGCTCGTCCTGGAGGACGGCACCGTCTACCGCGGCTATGGCTACGGCGCAACCGGCGCGTCCCTGGGCGAGGCGGTTTTCTCGACCGGTATGACCGGCTACCAGGAAACCCTGACCGACCCCTCCTACGCGGGTCAGATTGTGGTTCAGACCGCTCCCCATATTGGCAACACCGGCGTGAACACCACCGACGCTGAGTCCCGCAAGATTTGGGTTGCAGGCTACGTGGTTCGCGACGCCGCACGCGTGGCATCCAACTGGCGTTCTGAGCGCACTCTCGACGAAGAGCTCATCGAGCAGGGCATCGTCGGTATTCAGGGCATTGACACTCGCGCCCTGACCCGCCGCCTGCGTTCGAGCGGTTCGATGCGTGCGGGCGTGTTCTCCGGTGAGCACGCCGAGCGCCCCGAAGCTGAACTGCTGGAGGAGGTGCGCGCCTCCGAGCCGATGGCTGGCCGTAAGCTCGCTGACTCCGTTTCGGTTGACACCGCCTACACCGTTGAGCCGCACCAGTTCAACTGGTTCGCACCCCCGGTCGCAACCATCGTCGCCCTGGACCTGGGCATTAAGTCGATGACCCCGCAGCGTTTCGCTGAGCGTGGCGTGCGCGTGCACGTGCTGCCCGCAAACGCAACCCTTGAGGACATCTACTCCTACAACCCCGACGGCGTGTTCTTCTCCAATGGCCCCGGTGACCCGGCAACCGCTGACGAGCAGGTTGAGCTGCTGCAGGGCGTGCTGCGTAAGGGCACCCCGTTCTTCGGCATCTGCTTCGGTAACCAGCTGCTCGGCCGCGCCCTGGGCTTCGGCACCTACAAGCTGCCCTTCGGCCACCGCGGCATCAACCAGCCGGTCATGGACAAGACCACCGGCAAGGTTGAAATCACCGCGCAGAACCACGGCTTCGCTGTGGACGCGCCGATTGGCGACTACGTGACCGCACCGAACGCCGAGTTCGGTCAGGTCATGGTCTCCCACGTGGGTCTGAACGACAACGTGGTTGAGGGCCTGACCTGTAAGGATATCCCCGCGTTCTCCGTGCAGTACCACCCCGAGGCTGCTGCGGGCCCGCACGATTCCGCCTACCTCTTTGACCGTTTCATCGACCTGATGGTCGCAACCAAGACTGCAAAGGAAGCATAAATGCCTCGTCGTACTGACCTTAATAGCGTCCTCGTCATCGGTTCCGGCCCCATCGTCATCGGTCAGGCAGCGGAATTCGACTACTCCGGCACTCAGGCGCTGCGCGTGCTGAAGGAGGAGGGCGTGCGCGTCATCCTCGTAAACTCGAACCCGGCAACCATCATGACCGACCCCGAGTTCGCGGACGCCACCTACATTGAACCCATCACCCCCGAGGTGATTGAGAAGATCATCGAGAAGGAAAAGCCGGACGCGATCCTGCCGACCCTGGGTGGTCAGACCGCGCTGAACGCGGCAATCTCCCTGGATGAGCGCGGCGTGCTCGCCAAGTACAATGTTGAGCTCATCGGCGCGAACATTGAGGCGATTAACCTCGGTGAGGACCGTGAAGCATTCAAGGGCGTGGTGGAGCGCGCCGGCGGCGAGTCTGCACGCTCGGTGATTGTTCACTCCATGCCGGAGGCGCTGGAAGCCGCCAAGGAGCTGGGCTACCCGATGGTGGTCCGCCCCTCCTTCACCATGGGTGGTCTCGGCTCGGGTATGGCGTACAACGAGGAAGACCTCTACCGTATTGCCGGTGCCGGTATTCAGTACTCGCCGACCAGCGAGGTCCTGCTGGAGGAGTCCATCCTCGGCTGGAAGGAATACGAGCTGGAGATGATGCGTGACACCAACGACAACGTCGTGGTCGTCTGCTCCATCGAAAACTTCGACCCCGTTGGCGTGCACACCGGTGACTCCATCACCGTGGCACCCGCACTGACCCTGACCGACCGTGAGTTCCAGAAGCTGCGCGACATCGCGATCAACGTGATTCGTGAGGTTGGCGTGGACACCGGTGGTTGTAACATCCAGTTCGCGATTGACCCGAAGACCGGCCGCATCATCGTCATTGAGATGAACCCGCGCGTGTCTCGTTCTTCGGCGCTCGCGTCGAAGGCTACCGGCTTCCCGATTGCGAAGATTGCGACCAAGCTGTCCCTGGGTTACACCCTGGATGAGATTCCGAACGATATTACTCAGAAGACCCCGGCGTCCTTCGAGCCGACCCTGGACTACGTGGTTGTGAAGGTTCCGCGCTTCGCGTTTGAGAAGTTCCCGGCTGCTGACCCGACCCTGACCACCACCATGAAGAGTGTTGGCGAGGCGATGGCTCTGGGCCGTAACTTCACTGAGGCTCTGCAGAAGGCGATGCGTTCGCTGGAGCAGAAGGGCGCGTCCTTCTCGTTCAAGCCGCTGACCCTGTCTGAGGCTGAGCTGGCTGAGCTGATTGAGAAGACGAAGGTTCCGACTACTCAGCGTATTTACCAGGTTCAGCAGGCTCTGCTGGCTGGCGCTACCGTGGAGCAGTTGCACGAGGCGACCAAGATTGACCCGTGGTTCCTGGATCAGCTGGTGCTGCTGAATGAGGTTGCGGGCGTGGTTCACGCTAAGCGTGACCACCTCGACCCGGAGACCTTGAAGCTGGCTAAGCGTCACGGTTTCTCGGACGCTCAGATTGCTGAGATTATCGGCTCTTCTGAGGATGTTGTGCGCGGTGTTCGCCACGCTCTGGGTATCCGCCCGGTCTTCAAGACTGTTGACACCTGTGCAGCCGAGTTTGAGGCGTTCACTCCGTACCACTACTCCTCCTACGACCTGGAGGATGAGGTTGCGCACCACGAGAAGCCCTCGATCATGATTCTGGGTTCGGGCCCGAACCGTATCGGTCAGGGTATCGAGTTCGACTACTCTTGTGTGCACGCTTCGCTGGTGTTGCGTTCGCTTGGTTACGAGACTGTCATGGTCAACTGCAACCCTGAGACTGTTTCGACTGACTACGATATTTCGACTCGCCTGTACTTCGAGCCGCTGACCCTTGAGGATGTGCTTGAGATTGTTGAGTCGGAGCGTCGTACCGGCGGCCTGATGGGCGTGTTCGTGCAGCTGGGCGGTCAGACCCCGCTGAAGCTGGCTCGTGCCCTGAAGGATGCGGGCGTGCCGATTCTGGGCACCACCCCCGAGGCTATTGACCTGGCTGAGGACCGCGGCGAGTTCTCCCGGGTGCTGGAGGAGGGCGGGCTGATTTCGCCCAAGAACGGTACCGCGTTCACTTTCGAGGGTGCTAAGCGCATCGCTGACGAGATTGGTTACCCGGTTCTGGTTCGTCCTTCGTACGTGCTGGGCGGCCGTGGCATGGAGATCGTCTACGATGAGGCGAACCTGGCACGCTACCTGGAGAACGCTACCGAGGTTTCGCCCTCGCAGCCTGCTCTGATTGATAAGTTCCTTGAGGACGCTATCGAGATTGACGTTGACGCCCTGTTCGACGGCGAGGAGCTGTACCTGGGCGGCGTCATGGAGCACATTGAGGAAGCCGGTATTCACTCGGGTGACTCCTCCTGTACTCTGCCTCCGATTACTCTCGGCCCGGACATCATCGCGAAGGTGAAGGACGCTACCGAGAAGATTGCTCGCGGCACCGGTGTGCGCGGCCTGATTAACATTCAGTTCGCGTACGTGTCTGAGAACCTGTACGTGATTGAGGCGAACCCGCGTGCGTCTCGTACTGTTCCGTTCGTGTCGAAGGCTACCGGCGTGCAGATGGCTAAGGCTGCTGTGCTGATTGGTCTGGGTAAGAGCATTGCTGAGCTGAAGGCTGAGGGCTACCTGCCGCAGAACATGGATGGCGCGTCCCTGCCTGAGGAGACTGCGATTGCTGTGAAGGCTGCGGTTCTGCCGTTCGCTCGTTTCCGCACCCCCGAGGGTGTTGTGGTGGATTCGCTGCTGAGCCCGGAGATGCGTTCGACCGGTGAGGTCATGGGTCTGGATAAGCACTATGACACCGCGTTCGCGAAGGCTCAGGCTGGTGCTGGTTCGCCGCTGCCAACCTCCGGTAAGGTATTCATTTCGGTGGCTAACCACGATAAGCGTAACGTCATTATTTACGCGAAGATGCTGGAGTCGCTGGGCTTTGAGATCGTTTCGACCGGTGGTACCGCTGAGATTCTGCGCCGTAACGGCCTGAACTCGGTGCTGGTGGCTTCGAAGTTCGCTGAGGCGAATGGCGACCACTCGATTGTGGACATGGTCCGCAACGGTGACATTGATCTGATTCTGAACACCCCCGCCGGTGGTGCTGCTCGTAGCGATGGTTACGAGATTCGTGCCGCTGCGGTTTCGGTGGGCTGCCCGGTCATGACCACCATTTCTGAGTTCGCTGCGGCTGTTCAGGCGATTAATGCTCTGCGTGAGCACAGCTGGGACATCATGAGCCTGCAGGAGCACGGCGTTCAGCTGGCTGCCGCTGTGGATGCTCGTTCCGAGGGTGGCGAGGCGTAATGTCCGCTGCTTTTGGTGATCGTCTGGCGAAGGCGATGGCGGAGCGCGGCCCGCTGTGTGTGGGTATTGACCCGCATCCGAACCTGCTGGAGCAGTGGGGCCTTGAGGATTCCGCTGCCGGCCTGGCTGCTTTTACTGAGGCGGTCTATGAGGGTTGCGCCCCGTTTGCGGCGGCGTTGAAGCCTCAGGTGGCGCTGTTTGAGCGTCACGGTTCGGCTGGTCTTGCTGTGCTGGAGGCGCTGTTCGCCCGCGCTGCCGCTGATGATGTGCTGATTGTTGCTGACGCTAAGCGCGGCGATATTGGTTCGACTATGAAGGCGTACGCGGACGCGTGGCTCGGCTCCTCGTCGCCGCTGGGTACCGATTCGGTGACGTTGAGCCCGTACCTGGGTTTTGAGTCGCTGCGTCCGGCGTTGGATTTGGCGAATGAGAATGACCGCGGCACTTTCGTGCTGGCGTTGACCTCGAACCCTGAGGGTAAGAGCGTTCAGCACGTGGGCGCATCGGAGTCCGGTCATTCCGGCGAGTCTGGTCATTCCGGCGAGTCCGAGGGCGCTGTGGCTAAGCGTATTATCGCTGCGGCTACCGCTGAGAATGCTTCCCGCCAGTGGGAGCAGATGGGTCCGTGCGGCCTGGTGGTTGGCGCGACCGTTGGTCAGGCGCTGGTTGATTTGGGTATTGACCTGAGCGTGTTCAACGGCCCGATTCTGTCGCCGGGTTATGGTGCGCAGGGCGCTTCGGCGGCTGATCTGTACCGCGTGTTTGCTGGCGTTGAGTCGCAGGTGCTGGTGAATTCCAGCCGTGGCGTGCTGGCTGCTGGCCCGTCGGTTGAGGGTTTGGCGAAGGCTGCGCAGGCGGCTCGTGATGACCTGTTGGCGGCTCGCGGCGCATAGTTCGCGTGTTGCGTGAGGGGCGTGTGCTCCGGGTGGATTCTGTTGAGAGTCTGCTCGGGGTGCGCGCCCTTTTTGCGTGTATTGCGGGGGCTGAGGTGCTCAGCGTGGTGCGAGTTTGCTCACCTCTGTAGTCGGGGAGTGCGCCTGCTCTATGAGATGCGTGCATGGCTCCACTTTTGATAGGGCGAATACTCCGCTATGCTATAGGGGTACTCCCTGATATTTACGTGCTGACGTGCGTAGACGCATTGTTGGTGCGAGGGTGAGTGCCGCGGATGGAACGGGGGTTCTCGTGCTATCCGTGTTACATTAGTTGATAAGTAAAATTCTATAACTCGCAGAAATGGGGGACCCAACCATGCCGCTGACTCCGCTAACTGAGGATGCGCGCGCCTCCGCCCGCGAGAAGGCAGTACTTGCCCGAGCACACCGCCAGGAAATTAAGCGTGCACTGAGTGACCGTGAACTTTCCGTACGTCAGGTGCTCGACATGGTCGATTCCGACCCTGCACTGGCTAAAATGCCGGTGGGGCAGATGTTGCGCGCACTTCCGGGCATTGGTGCCGTTCGAGCTGAACGCATCATTGAAGAACTTCATATTGCACCGACTCGCCGCCTTGGCGGCCTGGGTGTACACCAGCGTCGCAAGATGGTGGAGTACTTCAACCGTAATTCGCGGTATTTGAACCGTGCACGTCGTAAGACTGCTGGTCAGTCTTCCGAGTCTTCTCAGTCCTAATACCTCGTGCCTTCAGCCGATGAAGGCGCAGTAAGGAAGCTATGTCTCAGCCGACTCTCACCGTACTGGCTGGCCCCACTGCTGTTGGCAAGGGTACGGTGTGCCAGTACATTCGCGAGAACTACCCGAACGTGTGGTTCTCTGTTTCCGCTACTACTCGTGATCCTCGCCCCGGTGAGGTTGACGGTACTCACTACTATTTCGTTTCGATGGAAGAGTTTGACCAGATGATTGCTGACGGTCAGATGCTTGAGTACGCTGTGGTGCACGGTAAGAACAAGTACGGTACTCCGCGCGCTAAGGTCCAGGAGGCCCTGGACGCTGGCCGCCCGGTGATCCTTGAGATTGACCTGCAGGGTGCTCGCCAGATTCGCGAGACCATGCCTGATGCTCGCCTGATTTTCTTGGCTCCTCCGAGCTGGGATGAGCTGGTGTCGCGTCTGGTGGGTCGAGGTACCGAGAGTGAGCAGGAGCAGGCTCGTCGCCTTGAAACCGCGAAGATTGAGCTGGCTGCTGAGAAGGAATTTGACGTCACGGTCGTCAACGACTCTGTTGAGCGTGCAGCGAAGGAGATTGCTGAGCTGATTGGCGCCGCCTAATCTGCATGCTTTGCGTTTGCGGTGGGGCTAGAGTTTCTTCCGACCTGTAGTTCTGCCGTGAGGCGTTGTGAAGGGTGGGGGTTTCGAAGAGTTTTCTTCGGAGCCCCCACCTTTTTTTGGCTGGGCTGACATCTTTTTGTCTGGCCTGATACCTTTTTGTCCGGGCTGACATTTTTTGTCTGGGCTGGTACGTGCGTTTTAGCCGTTGAGAGGGTAGAATAGTTCTTTAGTTTTGACCGTGCCCTCAGTGTGCCCGATTTGCGCCATAGCGCGAACGGTGTGCGGGGGCGTTCGGTACGTACATTCCATCAAGCTATTTGGAGTTTTTAGTGGCAAACGAAAACAAGGAACACGAGGACTACAACTTCGTTGACGGTGTCGCTCCCGAGGGCATCGTGAGCCCCAGCGCTGACGCGCTGATTGAGAAGGCGGAGTCCAAGTACGGCCTGGTGATTTTCGGTGCCCGCCGTGCACGCCAGATTAACGCGTACTACGCTAACCTGCAGGACAATACTGCTGCGCACGTTGGCCCGCTGGTTGACGCTGAGTCGAACGAGAAGTCCCTGTCGGTGGCAATGCGTGAAATCATTGCTGACCGTGTTGTGGCGGAGCACCGCCCGGGCGCAAAGTTCGACGAGGACGGCTACCCGGTTCCCGAGGATCTGTCCGCTGTGATTGATTTCAGCGCGGCTGAGTTCCCCGGCGCTATCGAGGAGGAGTACATCCCCGCAGGTAGCGAAGAGGTTATCGCTATCGAAGAGGTTATCCTCGACGAGTCCGCTGAGTAATCTGCTTCTACAAGGATTCTTTGACGTACCATGCGCATTATCGTTGGTATTGGAGGGGGCATTGCTGCGTACAAGGCGGCGATGCTCCTTCGTCTTTTTGCGAAGAATGGCGACGAGGTGATCGCCATGCCCACCCCGAACGCGACGAAGTTCGTAGGTGTTCCCACCCTGGAGGCGCTGAGCGGCAACCCCGTCTCAACGGACGTGTTTGACCGCGTGCCGGAGGTGAACCACGTGCGTCAGGCTGAGCAGGCTGACGCTGTGGTGATTGCCCCGGCGACCGCTGATTTGCTGGCTCGTTTGGCGGCTGGTCGTGCGGATGATCTGCTGTCCTCCACGGTGTTGACGACGCACGCCCCGGTGATTTTGGCGCCGGCGATGCATACCCAGATGTGGGAGCATCCGGCGACTCAGGCGAACGTGCAGACTCTGCGTTCGTGGGGTTACCACGTGATTGAGCCTGCGATTGGGCGTTTGACGGGCCCGGATTCTGGTCCCGGTCGCATGCCTGAGCCGGAGGATATTTTCGCGGTGGCTCTGGATGTGATTGCGCGCTTCCCGAAGGGTCAGGTGCACCCGGTGTACACGCCCGGTTACGCGCCGACTGAGCCCCTGTACACGGGCACGGAGCAGGAGCGTATGGCGGCGGCACATGCGGCGACGCTGACCTCGGCGCTGCTGGGGCAGGTTGAGCCTGGTCAGGTAGCTGGCGCATCCGAATCGCTGCGTGGTCCTCTTGCCGATCGCCTCGTGGTCATTACCGCCGGCGGCACCCGTGAGGCGCTGGACCCGGTACGCTTCCTCGGCAACCGTTCGACCGGCAAGCAGGGTGTGGCGCTCGCGGAGGCGGCACGCGACCTGGGCGCGACCGTGCACCTGATTGGTGCGAACCTTGAGGTTCCCGCGCCGGAGGGTGTGCAGGTGACCCACGTGGTCAGCGCTCTGGAGCTGCGTGAGGCGACCCTTGAGGCGAGCGCGGCGGCGGATGTGCTGATCATGTCTGCGGCGGTGGCTGATTTTAGGCCCGCCGAGTTTGCCGAGTTCAAGATTAAGAAGAGCGCCGATTCTGAGGATGCGCCGGTGATTCAGCTGGTGCGCAACCCGGATATTCTGCGTGAGGTCGTTGTGCGCCGCCAGCAGGCTCGTGAGGCGGGGGAGAGCACCCTCGGCCCGAAGCTCATTGTTGGTTTTGCGGCGGAGACCGGTTCGGCGGAGAAGACTCCGTTGGAGCTGGGTCGTGAGAAGCTGCAGCGTAAGGGCACGGACTTCTTGGCGGTCAATACTGTGGGTGTGAATCGTGGTTTCGGCACGGACGATAATACGATTACGCTGCTGTCGACTCTGAATGATGAGGCGCCGGTGTTCTCCGGTTCGAAGAAGGAGCTGTCGGTGCGTCTGTTGGAGCATGTGGCGGCTTTCCTGCCTGAGCTTTCTGCCTAAGAGTCCTGGCGCGAGAATCCCGGCGCGTCCGCGTAGCTACTCAGCTAGTGCGCGCTCGCTTACGTATCTTCAAAGCCCGTGCGGTGCCTCCTGTGGTAGGTATCGTACGGGTTTTGCTGTACCCACGCAGTATTACCGCGCGAGGCTCTTAGCAGGGTTCTTAGCTGGGGGGCTGAGGCTGAACCCTCCGCGATTCTGCCGCCCGCCTCCTTCTTGAGGCCCCTTGGAGAGGATTATCCGCAGGGATATGTGACCCCGCTTTCTTTCCTTCCGGCTTCCGCCGGGGAGCGGCTTTTATTTCTGTCATAGTGGTGAAATTTCTGACCGTACCCCTGAACCGTCAGATAAAGGTCTTGTATCATGGCATAGAGAGTATTTCGCGTCGAAGGGGAAGAAGCACCATGCCCGAGAATCAGAGCAAGCCCGCCACGGTAGAGTCCGCCCAGAGTGAGGAGCGCCCTCAGATTCTGGTGATCACCGGTATTTCCGGTGCAGGCCGCAGTACTGTCGCAAACGTACTGGAGGATGAGGGCTGGTACGTTATCGATAACATCCCGCCGCAGATGCTCGGTTCCCTGGCCGAACTGGTGACCCGCGACGGTGCGCGAGTTCCGAAGGTGGCGCTCGGCATTGACGTTCGCGCCCGCGCCCTGTTCTCCGATCTTCCCGCTGCGATTGAGACTCTGCGCAAGTCCGATATTGACTTCTCCATGCTCTTCCTTGACGCCAAGGATGAGACCATTATTGCCCGCTACGAGGCTCAGCGCCGCCCGCACCCGCTGCAGGGTGAGGGCCGCGTCCTCGACGGCATCCGCGCTGAACGCACTCTCTTTGAAGGTCTGCGCATCGCTTCTGACCGCACCATTGACACCACCGGCATGAACGTTCACGAGCTGGCTCGTACCGTGCGTGAAATGTTCGCTGAGGGTGCGGATAAGAAGCTGAACCTGACCGTGATGAGCTTCGGCTTCAAGTACGGTGCGCCTTCGGACGCTAACTACATGGCTGATATGCGTTTCATCCCGAACCCGCACTGGGTTCCGGAGCTGCGCCCCCTGACCGGTCAGGACGCCCCGGTGCGCGACTACGTGCTGGAGCACGCAGGCACCGAGGAGTTCATCAGCAACTACCTTGCGGCTCTTCGCCCCGTGCTTGAAGGTTACCGCCGTGAGGGTAAGTACTACGCCACCATCGCAATTGGCTGCACCGGTGGTAAGCATCGTTCCGTGGCTGTGACGGAAGAACTGGCTCGTCGTCTCTCTGCTTTCGGTGAGCTGAACGTGAATGTTCAGCACCGTGACAAGGGCCGCGAGTAAGTTCCGCCCGGCGCGTCCCAACCACCGCGTCGTGTTTCATTAGCCGCCGTCCGGCCCCGCACCCGTGGGGCCGGCATACCATTCCTTCCGGGTATGTGAGGTATTACTATGTCCACCCATTCGACCAGTTATGACACTCAGGGTATTCCGCGCCTGCCGGCTCTACCGACTCAGGCTTTACGCCTGTTGAAGACCACGCACCGTTCGCCGAAGGTCACGGCGATGGGCGGCGGCCACGGGCTGTACGGTTCCCTGTCTGCGCTTCGCCACGTCACACCTGATTTGACGGCTGTTGTGACGGTTGCTGACGATGGCGGCTCGTCGGGTCGTTTGCGTGAGGAGATGGGTATTCTCCCTCCGGGAGATTTGCGTATGGCGCTTTCTGCGCTGTGTGATGACACCGATTGGGGTCGCACGTGGCGTGATGTGATGCAGCATCGTTTTAGCGCGCCCGAGGGTTACGAGGGTGAGTTCCCGCTGGATTACCATGCTCTCGGTAACCTGCTGATTGCGACTCTCTGGCAGCTGCTGGATGACCCGGTTGCCGGTCTGGACTGGGCGGGTGCCCTGCTGAATGCGCGCGGCCGCGTGCTGCCGATGGCGCTGGATCCGATGGTCATTTACGGCACCGTGCTGCGTGAGCATAACGGTGGCGGTATTGAGCGTGTGAAGGTGGTCGGTCAGGTGAACCTCTCGAAGGAGGAGCGGGTTCACGATATTGGTCTGACCCCTGAGAATGCTCGCCCCTGCCCGGAGGCGCTTTCCGCTATTGAAGAATCCGACTGGATTGTTTTGGGTCCGGGTTCGTGGCGTACGTCGGTTCTGCCGCATCTGCTGTTGGACGCTCAGCGTGAGGCGATTATCCGCACGGAGGCGCGCCGCTGCGTGGTCATGAACCTCTCCGACGATAAGGAGACGGTCGGCTTCACCCCGGCAACGCACCTGGATTTGTTGCGCCAGTACGCCCCGAAGCTTCACCTGGACGCGGTGATTGCTGACGCTGACATGCAGGCTGATCACCGTTCCGAGCTGGAGCGTGAGGCTTCTGCGATGGGTGCGAAGGTTGTGTGGGCGCATCTGCGTTCCAGCGCCCAGCCGAATGTGCACGACCCGCTGAAGCTTGCGGCTGCGTATAACGAAGCGTTTGAGCTGAGCTCTTAGATTGACTGGCTTGGATTTGCGGCTCAGGCGTGCTGCTTGAGCTGGCTGTTTTGTGCGCCCTTTTCCTGATTTTTAGACTTAAACACTACGCCCAGAAGGACCTTTCATGGCATTAACCACGCTCGTCAAGGACGAACTCGCCACCTACGAGGCAACGAAAGTCTCTGCTCGTAAGGCGGAAATCTCTACGATTCTGCGTTTTACCGGAGGCCTGCACATTGTCTCGGGGCGAATCGTGGTGGAGTCTGAGGTCGACCACGAGGCAACCGCCCACCGCATGCGCCGCACCATTGCGGAGATTTACGGTCACGACTCTGAGCTGACCAGCGTCAGCGGTGGTGGTCTGCGTCGAGGCGGCCGCTACATTGTGCGTGTGGATCACGGCGGTGAGGCGCTGGCTCGCCAGACCGGCCTGCTGGATTTGCGTGGCCGCCCGGTGCGTGGCCTGCCGCCGGCTGTGGTGAACGGCTCTCTGCAGGATGCCGAAGCGGTCATGCGCGGTGCGTTCTTGGCGCACGGTTCGCTGACTGAGCCGGGTCGTTCCTCCTCCCTGGAGATTACCTGCCCCGGCCCGGAGGCGGCGCTCGCGCTGGTGGGTGCGGCTCGTCGCCTGGATATTATTGCGAAGGCACGCGAGGTGCGCGGCACCGACCGTGTGGTGGTGCGTGACGGCGAGACCATTTCGCAGCTGCTGGAGCGTATGGGTGCGACTAGCACCCTGACCACGTGGCGTGAGGCGCGCACCCGCAAGGAGGTTCGTGCGACCGCGAACCGTCTGGCGAATTTTGATGATGCGAACCTGCGCCGTAGCGCTCAGGCGGCTGTTGCGGCGAGCGCCCGCGTGGAGCGTGCCCTACAGATTCTGGGGCATGAGGCGCCGGATCATCTGCGTTACGCCGGTGAGTTGCGTGTGTTGCATAAGCACGCGTCGTTGGATGAGCTGGGTCGTCTGGCTGATCCGCCGATGACGAAGGATGCGATTGCGGGCCGTATTCGTCGCCTGCTGGTGATGGCTGATAAGCGTGCTTCGGAGCTGGGTGTTCCGGGTACTGAGCTGCCGCGCGAGGACTAGGCGAAGGCTAGATTCTGCTCTCAAATGGCGTGGGAAGCTCGTGTGGCTGAGGTGTTTGTGACGGCTTTGTGACAAACCATAACCCGCTGTTTTTGAACAAAAACCGCATATTTTTCAAAAATGAGCCTGTGGATGGTTCCTTTCGCGTTGTGTGAGGGGAGTTATCCACAGGTTCTTTGTGTGCGCTCGTGCGTTCGCGCGCGTGAGCCTAGGGTAGGGGTATGACGAGCATGACCCCCAACCCCGACCAGAACGCTGTACAGAACCCTGTGCAGGACAGCGCAGCCCAGCTGGGTAATGCAACCCAGCCCGGCGGCGCGCAGCGTAGCGCCCGTTCCCTGATGAACAGCCTCTACCGCAGCCCGCGCGCCCGCAAGAACGGTGCGCCGGATGCCGAGGACACTGTGCCGCTGGCTATTGCCGCTGAGGTAACGCCGGCGGAGGTGCCCGCCGAAGAAACACCCGCCCAGTCCGTACCTGCCAGCCAGCATGTATCTACCACTCAGCCAGCGGCATCCCGCCCGGAGTCGAATGGCTGGGCTGACTGGGATCAGCAGCCCGACTGGAATGAGGTGGACGACTGGGCGGAGTGGGAGCAGGCCGATCAGCCCGGCACCACCCGCAGTACCCGTTGGGGTTTGTCGCCGCGCGTGCTGCTTCTGGTGGCGGTGGTGGCGTTGGTTGCTGTGGTGTGGGGTGTGACCCAGTTTTCGGCAGCGCCGCGTGCTGAGCAGATTGCCTCCCCGAGTGGTACCGCCGAGTCGGTGCAGGCGGTGGGCGCCCAGCAGAGCCCCGGAACTCAGCCTGGTACTCAACCCGGTACCCAGTCCACCGCCCAGCCGACCCCGAGTGAATCTGCGCAGGGTGGCGCCTCCGGTGAGGCTACCGTGCGGGTGCACGTGGCGGGTGCCGTGAACAACCCCGGCGTGTACACGCTGCCCGCGCAGGGCCGTACCGTGGATGCGATTGCCGCCGCCTCCGGTGCCGCCGCGGATGCTGACCTGGACCGCGTGAACCTTGCCGGTACGCTAAGTGACGGGGTGCAGATTTATGTGCCGCATCGTGGTGAGACGGCCGCCCCGGCGCAGATTCAGCCCAATGGTGGCACGGCGAATGCCGGTCAGGGTAACGCGGCGAATGGTGCAGCGCAGAACGGCGCATCTCAGGGCGGCGCTCAGCCCCAGCCTGCACGCACGCTGACTGCTTCGGGGAGCGCGCAGAAGGGCTCAACCTCGGTGAACATCAACACCGCCACCGCTGAGGAGCTGCAGACCCTGCCGCGTATCGGTCCGGCGATGGCTCAGCGCATTATTGCCTGGCGTGAGGCGCACGGCGGTTTCCGTAGCGTGGATGAGCTGGATGCGGTGCCCGGCATTGGTCCGTCGATGCTGGAGAATCTGCGCCCGCTGGTGACGGTCTAATGCCCCGGCAGCAGAACCGCCGGCAAAACCGCCGCCAGAACCGCCAGCAGGCGGGGGCTCGGGAGCTCTTTCCCGGTAGCTTGCGCCTCACCCGTTCCGCGGCTACGGCGTATGACCGTGCCCGCTACCGCTGGAGCATCGGCGCTGAACGGTGGCATACCCGCCGCGACGAGCAGGAGCTGCGCGCCCAGGGAAGCCTCATTCAACTGGACTTTCGCCTGAGTTTTACGGTGCTGGCGCTGTGGGCTTTTACCGCGGCGGCGCTGACCGTGGGCACGTGGCGGGTGGTGCATCCGCTGGCGTGCGTGCTCATTGCCCTGCTGGGTTGCCTGGCGATTCTGCTCTTCTTTCCGCCGCGTGCGGCAATGCCCTACAGCCTGCTCTTTCGCACGACCGGTCAGCTGGTTTTTCTGGCGTGTATTGTGACGGTTCAGGCGGTGCTTTTGTGCGCTACGGGGGTGGATGCATCCCGTGCCACGCTACAGCAGGCGCAGGGTGCCTCGCTTCGTCTGAATGGCACGGTTGAGCAGGTTCGCCGCGTGGATCCGCGCACTACTCTGGTAGTTATTAAGCTGGAGGAAATTCAGGGGCGGAGCGTGCGCGCGCTGGTGAATGAGCGGGTGCGCGTGTACCGGCGTGACGGTTCGGCAAAGAGCGCCGCGCACCGTCTGGAGGCACGTTCGGCGGCGGGCTCGGCGGCTCAGCAACAGGGGAGCGGCACCGCGCGCTCGCAGGCAATTTATCCGGGCATGAAGGTGACCGCCCTCGGCACGGTGGAGTTTAACGGTTCCACGGCGAAGCTGAGCGGCGCAACTATTTTTCCCGCGCCCGCCTCCGGTGCCGGGTCGAACGCTACCGCCCAGACGGCGGCGGAGCCGTACCTGTCCACGCTCAAGGAGCAGCTGCGCACCCGTGCCCTGGACACCCTCGGCACGGAGTCGGCGGCACTGGTTTTGGGTACCGCCTACGGGGATGATTCGCTGATGAGTTCCACCGCGCGGGAGGAGTATAAGCTCAGCGGGCTCAGCCATATTACGGCGGTGTCCGGGGCGAATATTGCCATTGTGTTTTTGGGTGCGTACCGGCTGGTGTTGGCGGTTCGCCCGTACCGCTTCGCCAGCGCATACCTGCTGCTTTGTTCTTTGAAGGAACGGCTACGGGGAAGAGGCACGGCTCGTTCTCGCCGCCCCGCCCACCCCCATCAACCTACCCCGCGAAACGCCCACGCCCTGCCGCCGCTTGTGCATCGGCTGAGTACTCTCGCCATTCCGCACCGCGTCATGGTGCTGTGCGGGGTTGCGGCGGTGCTCGCCTACGCCATGCTGCTGGAGACTGAGGGTTCCGTGATTCGTTCCCTCGCCATGGGTCTACTCGGTGCTTACGCGATGCTGCGCGGTTCGGGTCGTCAGTCCTTGGCGGCGCTTCAAACAACGGTGCTGATGTGTTTGCTTGCCGCCCCGCACCTCGCCGTGGATATGGGGTTCGCCCTGTCGGTGACGGCAACTTCCGCGCTGATTCTGCTGGGCCCGCCGCTGATTCGCCTGCTCATGCGCCTCATGCCGGTGTTCTGCGCGGAAATGCTCGCCGCGCCGATTGTGGCGTCCCTGTGGTGCACTCCGCTGATTTTGGCGATGAGCGGTAAGGTGCCGCTCTACTCTGTTCCGGCGAACCTGATTGCCGCGCCTTTGGCGCCGCTGAGTATGCTCGCCGGGCTGGTGGCGCTCGGATTCGTGCTCCTGAGTCTGCCCACTCTGGCGGATGTGTGCCTTCGTGCCGGTGGTCTTGCCGCGCAGGGCATCGAGTGGGCGGCACACACTGCCGCGCACGCGCCGGGTAACCCGTGGGAGCCCGGTTCGAGCGTGCCGGCGGTGGTGTGTAGCCTCCTTAGCGTGCTGGCGTTGAGCATTGCCCTCTGGTGGGTGGATGCGCGCCGCTACCGTGCGGTCACGCACCGGCAGTATGTGCGGGTGGTACCGCACACCGCGCCCTCCTATCAGCACACCCAGCAGCCCGCCCGTTCTTAACCAACTATCCCTGACCAACGCTAGGAGGCACCCGAGAAGAAAACGCTATGATGGATACTCGAGACTCTACCCGCGCCGCACCCCTGTGCGCAGCGGGGTCGAGTTCAGCCCGTACCCTGCAGATAAAGGCGAGTGATAAGCGTGTCCGAGCGTAAGCGTTCAACCCAGCGTGGTGGTTCCCGAGGCTACGCCCGCCGAGGCGGCCCCGCCCTCGACACCGCGTGGCGCACCGTCACCCCGGCACCCGCCGTCATGCTCTACGGCCCGGAGGAATACTTCGCCTCCCGCGCCGCGGCACGCCTGCGTGAGCTGTTCCGCAGCATCCACCCGGAGGTGGACCGCGTTCAGATTAACGCCGCCACCTACACGGCGGGGGAGCTGATTCTGCACGCTTCGCCCTCCCTGTTCGGTTCGGCAAAGATCATTGAGGTTGAGAACGTCGCCTCCATGAGCGACGAGTTTTTGACCGATACGCTCGCATACCTGAACGCCCCCGAGCCGGACATCATGCTGATTCTGCACCACTCGGGCGGTAACCGCGGCAAGAAGCTCATCGACCTGGTGCGCTCCCAGTTCGTGCTCATCAACTGCAAGGCGCTCAAGACCGACCGCGAGAAGAGCGAGTTCTTGGCGGGGGAGTTCGCCGCCGCCCAGCGCCCGATTACCGGCGGCGCCCTGGCGTTGCTGACGGCTGCCGCCTCCGACACTGCGGAGCTTGCCGCCGCATGCCAGCAGCTGCTCTCAGACGTGCCCGGCGAAATCACCGAGGAGGCGGTGAACCGTTACTACGGCGGCCGCACCGAAGTCACCGCGTTCCGTGTGAGTGACGCCGCGATTTCCGGTAACGCCCCGGAGGCTCTGCGTTTGCTCCGCCACTCCCTTGCCACCGGCACGGAGCCGATTCCGATGCTTGGCGCGCTCGCTATGCGTATCCGCAATATTGCGCGCGTGCATCACGTGCGTATGAGCGCTAATGAGCTGGCGCGTGAGGTGGGTATGTCACCGTGGCAGGTTGAGCAGGCTCAGCGTGACGGCCGCCGTTTTACCGGCGCCCAGTTGGCGCATATTGTGCAGCTTCTGGCTGATGCGGACGCCCAGCTGAAGGGCGAGTCGCAGGATGCGGTGTATGCGGTGGAGCAGGCTGTTTTGGCGATTGCTCTACCTCCGCGCCTGTAGTGCATAATAGAGCCCATGCTCGAAATTCTGAAGAAAATTTTCTTTGCCCTGCTGCCCTTCCTGCAGAAGGCGGCAGAGGATGCCCTCAACGACGCTACTGCGTCTAAGGGCAGCTCCGAGTCCTCCCAGAAGAGTGAGTCCCGCGGGGATGAATCTCGTCAGCGCGAATCTCATCAGGGTGAGGCTCGTACCTCCGGCTCTTCGGCGCCCAGGCCGAGCGCCCCGAAGCCTTCCGCACCGGCTACCGGCGCGTCGAACGGTTCGGATTACCCGGGCGATTACCGCGACATGATCAACTTTGAGTATTCGCCCTCCCTGGACGGTGACGCTGACCCGGGTGAAATCGTGTGGACGTGGGTTCCTTTCGAGGAGGACCACT
>ERZ773246.141-NODE-141-length-35569-cov-4.08385_pt1 | contig 35569 bp, 45 predicted proteins | sample MGYA00580519_ERZ773246 | MGnify/ENA primary metagenome ERZ773246 (study PRJEB29015, sample SAMEA2738153) | human oral metagenome | biome: human oral; feature: human-associated habitat; material: saliva | place: China | collected 2246 ...
TATAAAGTTTTTAAAGAGAAAATTGGGAATTGGGCAGAAAAGTGGTAAAACCCCTAGTCGCACTGTAAATGAACCGCGCTCAATTTTTGGGCAAAAGTGGGCAAAAGTGGGCAAAAGTGGGCAAAACCGGCAAAAACTAACAGGCCGTGTGGACCTGTTAGTTCTCTTAGAGCTTAAATACGAGTTCCTAAACCGCGATCAAGCTCTCCTGTTCCTCGACGTAGACAACGTTTTCCAGGAAGTTCCGTCGGAGCGGCCCATCGATGAGCTTGGCAATGTCGTGGGAAGCGTCCATCAGCTTCCGGTCATCACCGGCATTCGGATGGTACTGCACGATCTTTAGCTTGCCCACCGGGCCGCGCCTTACACGCAACTGGTGGTCTTCGATCTCGTCGACCACAACGTGATCCTGTTCCAAGTCCCCGTTCTTGAATGTGCTCACGCGCCAGGAATAGGGATTGGTCATGTTGATGTACAGCATACCACCCGAAAGGTTCACACCGATGTGGGTGTCGGTGTAGTAGTCGACGTCGAGGTGGTTCTCCTTGGCCCAGGTGATCAGAGCCTCGACCCAGGTCCGAATATTGTTGTACATGATTTTGTTTCTTTCTCTTTCAGATCTTGCCACGAATGAGTTATACCGGGGTTCCAACCATTGTGATGATGGAATATGTACCAATAAGTGCGAACGCACTCATGAACGATACCATGCAAAGCACAAGACTGTCCCCCCACACAAAGGGCTTGCTGAAGAAGCTTTTCACTAGGGCGATCACACCCGCGATCGTGGCCCCGAAAAACGCAGCGAAGAACATCCCGCACATGAACATTGCAAGTGCGTTGAAGATCATTTGAAAGCCTTTCTATACCAAGAAGTTTCGTTGAACTTCTGTTTCCGTTTGAGAGCCCGCGACACGGCGAGCTCATACTTCGCGTTGGATCGAATGAAGTAGTACCACAAGTCCTTGTACGGGGTGTTGACTCTGTCAATGCGCCCCATGGCCTGTTCCGTCTGGCGATATGAATATGACTGACTGAAGAACACAACAGTGTCCGTTTCTGTGCAGTTCCACCCTTCAGAACCAGAATTGTACTGGACCAAGTAGTACCAGGAGTCTGTGTTCGGAATGGACTCGTGTTTGTGTCCATTGTACTCCGCCACAGTGCCCTTCAGAACGGCCAGAGACCGCTTCAGAGCGTCCAACTCGAAGTCGTAGTTATAGAATATGATGGACTTCGGATGATGGTCCAGAACGCCGTACAGAGCATCTATCCGGGACGGATCAAGATATATGATCCGCCTTAGAATCGAGAAGTATTCACTGGCCTGTTCAATCGGCTTGTCGTCAAAATTGTTCCATCTTGTGCCATTCAGCAGCTTGACTTCGAATTTGTCATACTCACAGGGGACATATGCGGTATGGCGAATCGTGCCACGTTGTACAATCAGATTCACCAAGATCTGATCTCGGAAACGTTCCAGTCTCTTCGTTCCGATGTATCGTTCGATTTGGGGGTACTTCGTGAAACGATTGAACACGCAATACTCGCGTTCGAAGTCGGTCTTGTTCTTGATGAAACCATTGGCCTTGAACACCGGCACATAGTCCGACCAAGTGTCCGCTGGCGTGGCAGTCAACAGAATCCAAGTGTTGTTCTTGGCAATCTTGTAGAACGACTTGACCCACTGTCCACTCCCGACAAGATGCTGCTCGTCGAAAATGAAGAAGCCTCCGACGACATCGACGTACTTCTTGATGTTGTTCCAGCTGTCAATCGTCACCGCGATCCGGCACGGCTCGTGTTTGCTGATGGCGAACTTCGCCAGTTCCTGTTCCCATTCCAGAGAATCGCGCTTCTTGGCCGTGGTGATGATGAACAGAGGGGCGGGTTTGTGGTTCTCCAAGTAGTACACGATTGACGTGATACTCTTGCCACTGCCCACCCCTCCGTTCAATATGCAACCATCACGAAGCTGGTCAACCGCGGTTCTCTGTGGTGGCAGAAGTGTCGGCGGCAACCTTCTTGACCCTCCTCATCAAATTCTTGATGAACACGCTGTCCTTCCGGCAACTCAACACGACGGAGTCGCCCATTGCGACACGTGCCGTGAACTTGACCACGGATGGATCGTCAATGCTCGTACCCCACGAATAATCATCGGAGTCCACGGTTGAGGCGAATTCCTCAGCGATCTTCTCACATACTTCGACATATGCGTCACAATCGTCCATGTCAGATCAACCCTCATGAGGCATATTGAAGTGTACCAGCGAATAAGGGGACGCGTACTTGGTGATCGCGGATCCATCCCTATGGTACAGCACGAATCTGTACATCGATTGCGACCCCGTCGGCTCATCGACCAGGCAGAACTCTGCATCGTAGATATCGACAAGAAATTCCTTGTAACTGTTGATGTGTTCGGATGTGACTGTATCAAGCATCATACTTCTCCGCGAAGACGTCCTGATCGATGGTGACATACATGGACTTCACATACGCCTTGATGCCCCGATTGCCGTTGACCTCCCACTGATAGGGGCGGATTACGAGATCAACGTTCTGAATGTCGGCCCAGTCGAGCATGTCGACCGTGTTCTCGTCGAGATACGTCTTGTTGCCGCCGGAGATCAGAACGATCTTCGGGGGGTAGCTGTTGAATGCGACGGCCACCTGAAGATACGGCGTCTCCTCGTCGTCCTCTTCCTTCGGACGAAGTCGCTTCACATTCCAACCATCTTCGAGCAAGCGCCCGGCCATGTCATCGTCCGGAATGACAACGCAGAAGTTTCTACGTCCTGCGAGGTTGAACCGGCTCTCCTGGCCGCTGAAGTTTCGGAAGAGAATGCGTGCATTCTCAATTGCGATGTTGTTGGGCATTGTTGTTCCTTTCACATGTTGACTGCAGCGAGGAAGCGTTCGACATTGTCCCTGTCGAATCGTGCTGACTCAAGACTTCTTCGCATGAGATGCAGATTCTGATTCGTTTCGTCGTCTCGCTCCTGTTGGCTGTCACGTTCAATACGTTCACTCAACGTGCTCACGCGAGCGTTGATATCAATGAGCCGCTCCTCCATGGCTCGACGAGCCCCGCAGTTGATGAGAAATTCCCTTTGCTTTTGCGAGAAGAGATACTGTTCCGGGATTCCGATGCTGACGAGAATCGAGATTATTGTACTGAGCAGATCATCGAGCGACACGAAAATGTCGCCGTCCCTGGTGTACAGGATCGAAGTCTTGAGTTCGTCTCGCGTGAATTGCATGCAGATGTTGTTGTGGCAGTAGATCCATCGGTTATCGATATATTGCAGCTTGCACCATTCAACACGATCACCGTTACTGTCGGTAACTGGTCGTGCTTGGTCTCTGATGCGCCAGTTGATCTCATACTGGGCGGTGCAATACATTTTCTTCGACATCTTGATATCGCGAAGCGCGATGAGCATCAGTGTCACGTCATCTTCGATGTTTCGATTAAAAGACGTGATCTCGACTCGGTCGATGTAGCTCGCGCGTGAGTAAATCATTTGTTTTCCTGTTCTGCGAATAGCATGTCGTTGATTCTGGACTGGTACTCACTATTCTCCAGAATGAGACGCTGAATGTCATAGTCGGATGTGGTCGGGTCCCCCATCTTTTCATTGCAAGAGTCGGTCCAAGTCGAGTGCGCATGGATCATGACATCGTAATGGTTCGTCGAGGTGTCTTACATCTTCTCCGATTGGGAGGACGTTAACGTTGTCGAATTCTTTTGTGAGTTCCATGTTCCATGGTTTCTTTTCTACAAAAAAAAGCAAAAGGAAGAGCCGCGGCTACTTTAGCAAGCACGGCTCAACCTTTTGTCGAGTTATGGTCAGATGAGTACGAATGCGTCACCTTCTTTGATGTTCTTGAAGACGATCTCCTTCTCGTCAGCATCAAGCATTTGGAAAATGTGCTTCAGCTCAGCGTAGAACATCCAGACGTCCATGACGGTGCATGGAATGTCGGTGTTCCGGGTTTTGAACGCTTGGTCATTGATCCAACGCATGTACTGCGGAGTGCAGTTGAACGTCTTGCAGGTCCCGTAGATGTGGTAATCGTATCGGTACATGATGAGTCCTTTCTCTCATAAGAGAACGTGCAAAAATCGTCACGTAATGAACTCGTCGAAGCTACCGTACTTCTCGATCGCGTTCCTAGCTTCTGACGCTTTGTCGTACCAGAAGTCCATGTCGATGTCGTCCTCGTCCTGCACTGCTTCGGCTTCGGCCCAGAGATGACCCTTGGTGTCCGATAGAGCGTAGAACTTGTCGCCATCACGCCGCAGCAATTCCCCTCCGTTCTTCACAGGACAGAACAAACCGATACGCCCGACGAAATGGTCACCGTCATCCTTTCGGATTATGATGTCGCCTTTGCTCACGCTCTTGGTGATGCACAAGTCTTCGAATTTGATGGTCTCCTTGCTGAAAAGTGTCTTGAACACGTATGGCACTTGGAACCGAAGACCGGTTGCGTGCCATCCATCGGAACCATGAGCAATGTATACGGCATCATTGACAAGACACATTCTGTCATAAGTCGCCTCATGCTCGAATGTGTAACCGTACTTTTTCCCAGCGTCCATGACGAACTCGATGATCTCCGGTGTTGCGTCGGGAATCTTGATCGAGTCCGTCTTGATGTGCGCCACGGTGAAACCACGTTCCTGGACCTGGTGCTTCAACCACACCATGAACAGTGCCCCCCGCTTCGCCACGATGTTGTCCTTGTTGTTCTGGCCAGAGTTACCGTTGGCTCGGTTGCCGAACTTGGCAGCAGTCAGACCATACATGGAGTTGATCGGGATCTTCAGGGAAGTACTGAGGATCTTCTGCTCTGCAGGATTGTCACTAACATACGGAGCAAGTTTGCCGTCGTACATGGTTTTGATTTTGTCAAGCTCGCCATGCTTGATGGCAATACGGGCCTGCACCAGGTCGAAATACTTATTCGTGTATTCATCACCCCACAGGTTGAGTGCCTTGATCGAGTGCGGGTGCATGGATGCAACATCCAGAAGAGCGACATTCTTGTAGATGCCGGGCTCTGAGTAAACGTATCCGCCCTCTCCGACTTCCTCGCCCATGTATGTCGACTTGCCGAACTTGTACTCATAACCTGGAAACTCCTTGGACAAGTCCGTCCAAATGAACTTCGGGTTCCTGTCGTTCCCGAAAACCATCTGTTGTGTGATGGAATTCGTGGTCGTGTTCGGCGTCATGCCAACAATGTTTGCAAGCATGCACCGGGCATTCCAGTCCTCCTGCCGTGCGTTGAAGACGGCTTGAGTCGCATTCACGTCGTTGCAGCAGTACTCGATGACATTCGACCATAACGTCTCTGGACATGGCTCGTCCCAAGGAATCCCCATCTCTTGGTGATGGACGCCGAGTTCGATCTCCCACTTCTTGAGGCTCTGCTTCTTGGAGCAGAAATCGTACACATCGGCGTACGACAAATTGTATGCCTCACGGAACATGGCAGTTCGGTCGCCAGAAACAATCTTCTGCGACAGTTTGAAGAGCTGCTCGTTCGAGTAACCCATCATCGCTGCATAGAGAATATGATTGTCGTAGCGTCTGTTGTTGAATCCGATCAAGCGATTGTTGATGAGGTTCTCCACCTCAGTCGGCTTCGGGTTGACCATCGACGCACAGTCGCCGTCGATGTTCTTGTAGCAGATGACGAACAGGTTCGGGTACACCTCAACGTCGTAGAATACAATCGGTTCGTTGTCGTTGAAAGGTGTGTCCGGCGTCTCCTCATCACCGGAGTGGAAATGCATCTTTGACACCTGCTGCAGGCAGTATTCGGAATGATGAGTACTCCGCATGGCGAATGCCAGAACATGTCCTCGCATGTCATTCAGGTCATATGACTTGCCTGACTTGTACGCTTCATCAAGAATGTGCTTGATGAAATCGATACTGGGCTTCGTCCCAGGATGCACCTCCTTTCGAAGGGTCTTCTCTATGAGTTTGCGAAGACCCTTTTCGCTGAAGAATGTACTGTAGTCAATCACCTTAAGCTCCTTGAACGGAAGCCCGCTTGAAATGTGAGTCACAGGATCGTCAGTGCAAAGACCTTTTCGGCGACGCAGAGACGCGTTGCCGGACCACGTCTTAATCTCGATGCCCGGTGCATACACGTTGGCCAACTTCCCCGGATCGCCGTCATAGATGTAGTGCAGATGCAATCCGTTGCCTGAGCGACTGGTCTCACAGTATGTGCGGGGCCACTGCTCAGCCGCATCGACGTTCTTTTCAAGACTTTTCTCTCCTTGGTCATTCGTCAAATCGAAGTCGATTATGATGTGATTGATCGGTGGTCTGACGAAATGTTCTTTGCTGGTGTCAAGGTCCTTAAGTTTTGTCGTAACTGAATCCCACGGCCTGATGGGAATACCGTTATCAGACGCATATTGCGCTGGTTGATTCTCGTACAAAGAATCGAGCAAGGAACTCTGATCCTTCAGATCAATCCAGCGACGCTCATCTCGGTCATCGATTTTCTTCGCACCGAAAATGAGCTCACTCTTGAACTCGCTGTACCAACTCCTAACTCTCTCGTCGTTTACAATGGCTCGTTCTTCGAACTTGCCGAAATACTCCTTCAAATCCTCCTTGAAGGCATACATCGGCAGTATGTGCACGATCTGCGAATCGGCGCAGTACTGTTTGTATTGCGCATAAGCGGATCTAAGGCTGATGCCGTCGTCATGCATGATCTGTCCGGAAATCTCGTCCACGAAGTTGAACACGACGTCCGTACGAAACATCATCTGGACCGGAACGTAATCATCGTAGTAGTGCTTGCCAAGTTTCTGAAAAATGTCAAGGCAGTACTTCGCGATGGCTCCGTATTCCGTTGCGATGTCTCTCATAAGACGCAGATACACCGGTGGGCTGAATGTCTCACCAGTTGGCGAGACGTCGATCAATCGACGGATCAGGCCTGATTTCGCGTCGCTGATCTTCACCGGCGTGTTCGTACCGATCATGAGAAATGCATTGGGCCGCATGTAATACTGCGGCTTGTACTTCTCGTTGATCGGAATCGTCTCATGAGAGACGATCGAGTTCAACTTGGTGTTGTCATCGATTCTGGACAGATCTCCGTCGTGTTGAATGGCAACCAGTGGATTCGTACGAAATGGCTCCAGCGCGAACTGATTCGAACTGTTGCCGAGTGCCCTGGCGTCGAACGGTGAGCAGTACCCGTCGAACATGCTTTGCACGATATTCAGCACCGTCGACTTCCCTGCTCCGCTCTTGCCATACAACACAACAAACTTTTGCAAATATCTGGAATCGCCGGAGACTATTGCTCCGATGGACCACAGCAGCTTCTCTTTTTCAGCGGGCTCGTAGAGCTTGTCGAGAAGCTCATCGAACGCTGAGTGATCCCCGCCAATCAGCGAATATGGAAGAACGTGCGACGCATAATCCGTTCGCTCGATCTTCTCGTTGGCGAACATGATGCGTCCATCAAGTTCCACCGCCGAGTCGTTGAGCTTGGACAAGAACTCACGGTACTCTTTCCAAGACTTGGTGGAGTAGTCCGTCATGGAGAGCACTTTCGGGTGCAGCTCCTTCAGCTCATCCGCTTTCGCATAGAGTTCACGGTCAACGAGACGAGCGACGTCATACTCGTCCGTTGACCACAAACCACGTTCTTCATCCCAGATTGCGTAGAAGGCTCGTGCACGGACCATTAAATCCTTCGAACGGCCTACACGGAAGGCGGGAGCGATCTCAACTCCATGCTTGGTCTCCCGTACTTGTACCTTGAAGAAATCCATGGTCCATCCCCTCACCAAATATCAGCGATCATTCCATCCATGACGTAATTGTTCATTTGCTTCCACAGTGACAACTTCTTTTGATTTCCGAAATATCTTTGCGTCGGGAACCATCCGTGGTTGCCGTTTGAATCGATGCCACGGTTCAGAACACGTTCCACTTCACTCTCGACGCGATTCGTCCAGGTCGGGAGCTTCTCCGTGTGGTCATCAGAGTACCAGCCAAGGTCTGCATTGGAAATGCATTCCTCAAGCAGATCCTTGACCGAGTACTCGTTGTCGAGCATGAGGCTCATACGGTCGAGCAGAGCCACGAGAACGAGCAACACAGATGGCGGCTCGTCCACGTACTCCTCAAGAATCTCCTCACGAAAATAGATCGCGTCATCGATTCGGTTATTGTCGTCTCGAATGTCCGAATGAAAGTGGATTTCGTCCAACTTTCCGCATAGGTCCTTGTATCCATCGGGAGCGTAGAGATCGACGAGAATGTCACTCATCATCGTCTTCTTCTTCGTCCGCATTGCCATCCAGGTAGTCGTGCTCTTCACGCATGTAATCTGCAATCGGCTCCCTGATGATCTCCATGGAGAACCGCAGACCCTTCTTGTGGTTGATGCAGAATCCACGGTCACCGTTCTCCTTGGCGACTTCGCACAGATCGCCGATCAGGCTTTCGACGAAGTCAGTGATCGGAAGATCGTTTTCATCAAGAATCATGTCGTCATTGATGAACCAGGAAAGGTTCATGCCGGGGATATCATCGTGTGCGAAGTACGTCTCCTCGTCAGGATAAGTCCAGCCGGGCTCGTCGGTTGCAGACTCCACCTTGCGGCTCACCTTATTGACCGGGCGAGGGCTGTTCTTCTCGTCCATCATGGCCTGGGCGTCAGCAACCGCCTTGTCCAGATCAATCACATCGTCAACCGGCTTGTGCACAACGATTTCCTCGTCATGCTCAGACTCCGGCTCTTCGGTGCTCTCAACGGGCTCCAGAGTATCCTCTTCGAGTTCGTCCGCAGCGCGAAGCGCCTTGATCTTGCCCATCGTGAAGCCGATGGCAATGCCAAACGCAACGCCAGTTGCAGCGGCGATGATGTTCTTGTTCATTTCAGTTCCTTTCAGATGAGATCGTAGATGACACCGTCGACGTTGAAGTCGAGTTTCCAGGTGCCAGTGATGAAATTAGGATCCTCAGGAAAGTTCCTGGGGTCGGACAGGTTGAAGTCGACGAAGCCATCGCCGTTGTCCGGGCTCTTGACCCAGCCGACAAGAGCACCCTCGGGAGACCGAGGAAGATCCAGCATGTCGTAGACCTCGTTGAGGAAGACGTGGCCCCTCGTTCGGAGAAGATCGTTCGCCATGTTCTGCTGCGTCTTGAGGAAGAGCAGCTGATAATCCCTACTGGGTTCCCAGTTCCTGGACGAACTGTCGAACGTCCGAGAATATGGGCTGTTGAACAAATCCTTCTTGAGAACAACATTCTTTACGCTGTTGTTCACAGCGGTTTCGGGCACGTCGATCGAGTGGTCATTGGCAACAGCCTTTTGCTCGACTTTTGCTGCTTCATTCCGCTTGTTCCAAGCCGCCTGCAGCGCATTCAGCGCAGAGGACAGTGCAGCAGTCCTACCGAGCATGATGCTGTGACCCTTGCAGATGCACCCGATGCCGACTGCCATCATCGCGAGTGAAGGGGCGTACGTCTTGATGAACAGACCGGCGGTCTGCGCGTAAGAAATGGCGAGGTCCTTCCTGTAGTCATCTTCGGTGTACTCTTCGCCCATACGCTTTTTGTAGACATCCGGATTGTCATGGCACAAATTGACCGCATCGATCATCTTGCGATGATTGTCGATCACTTCGTCGTGGTGCTTGAGTCCCTGACGGACAGCAAGAACAGCGCTGCCCACAACAGCGACACAGCCAATAGTCGTGAGAATCGTCGGAGACGAATCTTCGATGTGCAGTTTTGCATGCTCGATCCTCTCACGGAAGCTCATTTTATCATTCCTTTCTTTGAAAGTCTGTAGAATATGGCGATCACTTGATCGTCACTCATTCGCCGGACCTTGTTGGCCCAGCGAGAGCCCGGATAACACTCAGCTACCCGGGCCCTCATCTGGTTGACATTCATCTGTCGTTCACCGCCACCGGCCGCGGAAGGTCCAGAATGTACCCCTCACGAATTCGTCGCGGCGATGCGCCACCGATGGAGTACCAACCCCATTCTGCATCAGTGTACGAGCTGGTGACCCCAGCAAGATCATACAGGTCCGCCACTGTTGCAACGTCGTACTGAGAGATCAGGTCGGCCAACGAATCAAGAATTCGATCGGCTTCATCTCGGTTGGCGAGTACGATTTCATCGAAATCATGTGTGGCCCTCGCTCGTTGAGAATATGAATCTCTCGGCTTGTTGTAGAAATTGTTGTAGCTTACATACGAACGATTGTCGCGAACATTCTTGTGCCGGTTCGGTCCGCTGTCACCGAACAGCAGCCTATGGATCGACTCCGAGACCACATCGGAAATGGTGTTCTTCGCTGCTGGGAGCATGACATCCATCAAGATGTACTCCGCAACAGAACGCCCATCTTCTGCGATGATCGATCGCTTGAGCTTCTTGCCCGCGGATTCCTTACGCCGTTGGCCTTTCGCTACCGCTTCGACCTTCGGCTTGTTGTCCGAATAATTTCCGCCCTTCTCGGGCATGATGGAATTACTCGGTAGGTTCACGGTTGCCATTCGTCAGCCTCGTTCCTTGTTCATGGCCAACGGGTGCTTCCCGCTGTCGACCTTCTCGACACCAGCGATCTGCTGAATGCGATCCTGCGGAATGAGCTGCTCGATGAACTTGCTCGCGTAATCGGTGTCCTGCATCATCTTCATCAGGAAGGACTCGTAGCCACGAGACTGCTTGAAGTCGTTGAGGACTTCCTCATTCTTGACGAACCTCTTTCCGTCATCAGACTTGACGCCAACACTCTTGAAAATGAGCGTCTGGATGATGTTGAAGATCTCGCCAACCTTACGGCTGTTGGACAGACGCTCAAGCGTCGACTGGATGTCGCCGGCGGAACTGAAGGACAGCTCAAGCATCTCGGGGACTGTCAGATCGAAGTAGTACTTCTCAGTCTGCTCGTCGCCATTGTAGTCGATGTAAGTAACTTCACGGGTAATCATTTTTGTCCAACCTCCTGGAACTTGTTTGTGATGATTTGCGGGTATTCGCTGTAGTAACGCTGATAGAAATCGATCATCATCGCAATGTCATGCTGATCTGCATGATCCCGTCTTGCGAACTCCGTTTCGTCGTCTCCCCGGCAAAAAGCTCGCAGCTTGCGAACCTCGCGAGGGACGACCATCAGGGCAACCTGCCATGGCTTGAACAGCTCGGTGGCCCCGAGAGGATCAATGATGATGAGACGTTTCTTCTTGCTCATATCGATGTCTTCTGGACGAATACCGTATTTCCAGATTCTTTCGGTCGTGTCGTATTCGCGGACGTTGATCAACTTGCCTTGTTTTGCAAGATAGTCGAAGTTGTAGTCGTCCATGAACACATAGCTTTCGCCGTTGGTTTCGCCAGAACGAATGGGTCGAGTCGTGCAAGTGACGACGCGTTCCCATCCATGCTCTGTGCAAAGCCTATCGGCGAGCCAATTCTTGCCGCTGCACGTCGCGCCAACGATCGCTAGCATCAGTACCCCTTGTAATAATCCGGCTTCGGCACCGTGTCGTATTTGATGACGAGGCACGGCTCTTCTTCGACGGTCAGGCAGGATGTGAACCTGATGTCGAGCAGACGATCGGCGTTCCAACCGATATTGTCACCAAGACCAATCGGATCAAGCCCGAGAAGCCCGTAGAACACGTTCAAACTGATCCAGTCTTCTTGAATAAGTCGGGCGTTCAACGCATTCTGCGCCTGACGGATCTTCTCTGAGTCAATTCTGAAATATCGGCCCGACAGGTCGTCCATGGCGAGAGGCTGAGGACCGTTCAGAATCACAGTATTGGAAGATGCCACTTTCTGTGCAGACAGAGCATCGTCGATCTTGCGCTCCTCCCTCTCACCAAGGGTCTTCTTCACCTGACCCTTGTACTCCTGGAACGTGGTGTCCAAGATGGAATATGCCTGCATCAGGTTCGCTCCGCGCTTCAGAGCAATATGATTGCCGCAGAACAACGTGGAAATGGTAGCCACCGCGCAGATCGCCGTCGGAAGATAGATCTTCCAAGTGATCTTGACCTTTTCGAAAGCCGTAGCGTTCTTCTGATTGTCCATGTCATAGTCGCAGATTGCGGCTCGAGCTCGCGGGCCGGCCTTGGCAGCGAGAACCGCCGTGCACACAACACCGATCGAACCGGTCGCCGTGAGAATCAGCGGTGCATGATTGTTCGTGAACTTGTTGACCAACTGAATGATGTTACTTGTTTTTTGACTTTCTACATCGGCTTCAAAACTACGCTTGGGAATATGCATTACGATTCCTTTCTGCATGAAATTAAAAGGATACAGAATGTGTTAGGTTCTGTACCCTTGTGAGATTTTACTTTTCCTGATCGGATTGGGCGGAGTCTTCGGTAGTCTTGTTCCTCTCGTGATGAGCAACGATGTGATCATACATTTTGTCTCCGATTTTATTCGAGAGCTTCACGATGCCGTACGCGAGGCCAGCACCAGCAGCCACTCCGGCTGCCACGATGGCGACGGTACCAGCGACAGAAGTCTCTTCATCAGAGGTTTCAACGATGTCGTCGGTGTCAACTTCGGGGATCTCGATGTCGTCAGACATAACGGTTTTCCTTTCATTGGTGAGTTCTTCTCATAAGAAGATGTGCAAAAAGCACAAGCCGGTTAAGACTTGTGCTGGTATTTTAAGTCAGGATGCCCAGATACATTCCAAGCATCAACAACGCGATCGCCAACAGTGAATATGTCAGCGCTGCGATGAGTTGAATGGTTTTGTCATTCATGGTAACTCCTTTCTCATAAGAAGCCGTGCAAATTAATAACTGTACTTGCGCCGTTCTTGTGCCATTTGTTTCTTGTCCGCTTTTGTCACAAATGGAGTGAGCTGATGGTCCAAAATATGAACCCCGTAGCAGTACCAATCACCAGGAATGATGAGCAGAAAATATGCATCTGTGCTATAGTTCCGTTCAGCCCACAAATCAAAAGACCGCTGATCTTCCACACTCAATCCACGTTTTGCCATGGTTGCTCCAAAGCAAAAGCTACAGGCCGTGTCAGGGTCTGTAGCTTTGATGTTACTCCTTGTTCTTGGCATCTTTTGCCAGCGAATCAAGTACAACCGCCAGGACGACGACCGCCAGGACGAGCGTGATTGGTGCCACGGTGATTACGGACACGCAAATCACAAACAGGTCCACAAGGCAGACGAGAATCTTGGCAACGAACATGATTGCGTAAAACATGATATCTCCTTATGTAGAAGTGTTCTCATAAGAGAATGTGCAAAAAAAGTAATGTGCGGTGTGAATTATACCACACATTACTTTTGAGATTAATCGGTCAGCTCTTCGGGACAAACCCGAACGCTTTAGACGTGATCGCGTCCTTCTCTTCATATATTAAGATTGTCAGAATCGGAACAACGGTACCGACGATCGGCATGACGTAGTCTTTCCATTGCTTTCGCGGCGAATAGCAAGCTGCTTTCGCTTCCATAAGAACTTTCAACTCGTCTACAGTCTTTCGGGTTTCTTCCGTTCCGGGTTCATAGTCATCCATTTTTTGAAGATGGTCCTCGATAACCGCGTCGAAGTGCTCTGAGAGATTATCCTTCATGATGAGTCCTTTCTACTCTCTCATTAAGAGCTGTGTGAAAGATAAACAGAGAGCTCGACATGCGACTTCTTCCGAAGTTCCGAAATATCCTTGTCCAGAACCAGATATACTTCATTAGCATCGTTCACGATCAACGAACCATCGTTTACTCCGCGGGATGGCAATTCGACGGACACGAGCAACACAAGTTGGCACAGCAATACAATAACACCGCAAATCGTCTGCGCTGCATTCGCGAAGTCGAAGTCGATGGCGTCAGTGACGATGCTGACGATAATGAGTGCGATGCATACTGCGTACAGCAGCGATTTGTTACGTGTGTTCATTGTCGTTCACCTTTTTCACTTGATGAGAACGTCGATCGTCATTGGGTTTTAACGGAAGTTTCTTCACTTCGTCCGAAATTCGCTCAGCAATACCATTTCCACCGTATTTCGTATAAGGCTCGTATAGATACTTCATGAAATCTTCATACTCGTCGTACGTGATCCAACCACGAGCGATGAACCCCTCCCCGACATAGATGATGCGATCATGTGCGAGGCCGACGAGCAACGTCTTTTCTGTTGAATTCCGGTCGAACTTCTTTTGAAGTATTGCCCAGAATCCGTTACTTGCAAGTACTGTCACGAACACGGTGACCAGTACGTCTACCCACGCTGAGCCACCGAAGAAGTGCATCAGCCAATAATCCCCATTATCGGACGAATGCCGAGAGCTGTGTTGGCGGGGAGACAGTCGGCCATACCATTCTTGCACACGCAGAAATGATCCCACTTGGCAAGTGTGTTGAGCCACCAACCATTGTCGACCTGGCCATCACCGGATGCCATTCGGAATCTCGGAGCCAGACGGAACAGAGCCAACTGAGTCATGTCTGTGGTGTGATTCCAGGCGAAAGCCGAGTTCGTATTCGATGCACCGGCGGGCTTGCCGTTCTGGATTTCGAACACCGGGGAACCGTAGACCATTCGCTCGGACATCAGCTCGCAAGTACAAACGTTCAGCCAACTCGTGGCTGTTGCCATGCCACTGTCAGTCTGCGACGAGAATGGACGAGGAGCATTAAGAAGCGAACCACCACCGAAGAAATTGTTGACCTGCGACACGATACTAGCGAACTTGGTACGGATGTTCGCGCCAATGTAGCCACCCGCATTCGTAGCGGTGGTGTTCATGACAGCGGTGCCCATCGAAAAGCGAGGAATGATGTTTACATGATGCGTCTTGACAAGAGTCGCACCGTCCCTACCAATTCCGTACCAATAGTCCATGTCGGTGATGATCCAGTCAGTCCCGCCGTCGGACCAGTAATCACCGATGTAGAGATTGTCAAACGTGCCAGAACGAATGGCGTTCTTCTGATCAGAGGTGAACGATGTGCCGAGCTTCTGTCCACGGTAAATGTTCCTGTGGAAATATGCGTTCTGCGCGAAGGTATCCGCCAGTCGTCCGAAAGCTTGAGTCATGCTGAGCTTACGAGTACCAGAAGCGCCGTCAACAGCAATGGCATCGGTTTGCGCAAGCGAAGTTGCTTCCGTGAGATCTGTGATTCGAGTCATGGTGAAATCCTTTATGAGTTGTTTGCGAACTTGGTTACGGCAGTGATCTTAACACCCGCACTCGTGGTGAAATCGACAAGATTGCCACCACTGTAGAACTGAACCGGGTTCTCAACGGTACCAGTGGTCACGAGTTTGTTGAGCTGATTCGTGAGCGACGTGATCTGGTTTTGCAGATTGGCAGCCTGATTGGTGTTAAGTTGGTTCTTCAATGTGAGGAACCACGTGTTGAATGATGCCTCGAAATTGCTCTCGGCTTCGTTCGCCTTTGTCTGAGCGCTGCCCACGATTTCTGTCATCAAAGCGTTGTACGAAGCATCCCACTTGCCGCGAATGTCGTCAACGGTGACCGTTTGAACAGGCGCCGTCACGTACGGACACCATGACGTTCCAACAAGATTCGTAATGTTCGACTGCTGAATCGAAGAATCGCCAGCAGCGAAATTGATGGCGAACAGAGGCAATGTGTTACGTCCTGCGTTACGATCAGTGATTGCGTTGAGCAGTTCCCAGTAGGATCCGTAATTACGCTGCTCATCGGTGCAGAACCTCGCAAACCGGTAATATGGTTCCGTCTTCAGATCAAGGCTCACCACCACAGTACGAGGCTCCGTCGAACTTGCGTACTCCAATACATTGATCGACATCTGGTACACAGAATCGTTCTGAACCCACTTCTTACAGAACCAAGCCTTGCCGGATCCGATGGCGACGGTACTTCCGTCGATGACTGTCACCTTGAACGCATCCCCCCAGTTGGCGAACACGCCCTCGGTGATGATCCCTTCAAATGGAATGGCCATGTCCTCGGCAGAATATGTACGGTCTCCGTCAATACTGTTCCAGAATCCACTTCTAAAAGTCATGTCACTCCTCCATGGTGATCATCGCGTTCACCGCGAACTCGAATGGAACAGACAGAATAGAAAAAATGAAATCTCCAGACTTCTTGCGGTGATTGATCGGAACAAGGAAGCACTCACGTTCTGTGTCAACCATCCACCCTTCGACACGAGGAATGAACCAGTTCGTCGTCTCGGACACGAGTTCTTTTCTGGCCGCTCGGGCCTGCTTGTACCTCTCTCCTGAGGGGGGAACGAGTTCGGAAATTGCTGGTTTGTTCATTTTCTCATCCTGTGATAGTTCGTATCGCCTTGAAATCAGGGACGATTACGATTCCATTCTTGTCAGCGGTGATGGTCATTCCATCTATGGAGCAAATGGCGCCGTTCCCCATGTCGTCGATGACGTTCACGGTGTCGCCGATGTAATAATCTCGCATATATGTCCACTGAATGTTTGGATCGACGTCCCCCGTGAAACTCAACTCCGTCAAATGTTCCCGCATGGAAGCGTACCCATATGCTCGGAGCTCTTCCATGTAAGTTTGCATTGGGATGTCGTTGTTGTTGTCGTCCTTCAATCTGACATTCGACCCGTCGATCCACTTCTCGACCCTTTTCATCCCAGAATGGAACCCACTGTGCTGATTTTCGCCAACAGCACGTTCGATTGGTACCGTTATTCGAGGTCTTTTGTCTCCAGGATCAGCGCCGGTGACGTAAAACGCGTTTGCATACTTATCACTGTCTTGAACAAATTCACTGGACTTAAGATTGTTGAAATCACTGGAAAACGTGACCCACTCGTTTGTACCCTGGTTCCAACTACGATCGATGCCAGTACCGAGGCGCCATCGCCATGTATTGTTATCCATGTGGTGCACGAAGACGTAACACATCGGCGATGAATATGTCTTCACAAGGTCTGAAATAGCATCATAGATGTTCTGCCCGAGATACTGCTGGGTGATTGAGCGGTCTCCAAGTTCCACCCGCCAATTCGACATATCTCTGTAAAGTCCGGTGATTCCGCGGTACTTCTTGTTTGGATCCATTGGGTCGGAAGCGAACTGTTGAAGATATGGGCCGTCGATGCAGTTTTCGTCAAGAAGTTTGTTGACGATATCGCCAGGGGGCGCTGTGATATCAATCTGCTTGTACACAACGCGTCTGGAAAGTATGTATTCCATCGACTTCCCCGTGAATATCATCCGAGGCGAGTCTTCAAACGTGTCCTTGAGGTCGCGCTTGTAAACCATCATTGTGTGCTCGGAGTCAGCGATTCTTAGGAACGTACCGAGCTTGATCATCTTCCAGAGATCTGGATCGTAGTACATGTACAGCTCGAAATCACCGTACTCCTTGGCTTTGTCCGTCCAGACAAGTGATTCATAGTTGTCGACAACGGATTGCAATTCCCAATTGTCATCGTAAACAAGTACATCGTATGTCATCAGATCCCCTGGTGTTTGATGTCGTACTCGATTTCATGCTCGGCCGCGTACTGATTCGCGTTGTCACCCATGATCAGGCACGTAATGGTGTTTGCACCCTGTTGGATTCTTGGCCAGTACGGGTTCGTACCGACGGCGTTCAGACAACTAGTCCAATGGTTCTTGTGCCAGATGCGGACATACTTGTTGCCGTTCTTGGTTCCGACCTCGATGTAGTCACCCTTCTCGAAATCTTCGTTGATCTTGTTTTTGATTCGCGCCATGTCGATTTCAAGATATGAAGTGGGGTTGATGCTGTCGGAATAACGAATCCTCGGGATGTCAGCAAGCTTGCCGTAGAGCTTCGATCGGATGACAATGCCGTTGCCGAATGATCCAGGATACTCTGTGTCAAGTTTTGCGCTGTTTTGGATCTCCCCGAATTTCAGCGCATGACTGGGCCACGTCACGACGTCACTTTTTCGATTATTGACGTACAGGAAGTAAGCAGTACCACCGAGTTCACGGTCCATTTCACTCATGACCCCGGTGTTCATCGCAGAACTTGTCATGTCATCGATCATCGAATTCAAATATGTTGTACGCCAATCGGCATCTATTTCATATCGCATGCCCGACTCGGGAACTATCTTTTCGACCATTCTCGACATGTCTTGTCCATAGCGATTCAAACCCGTTTTGTCAGACTTAACCCATGCCGCATCAGTGTCCGGATTATTCACAAAGTAGCGCAGGCCATTCTCTCCAATTGAAAACAGAACTTCACTGTTGATTGCGGTTGTGTTGTCGGCGAAGGGGAATTCAAAGCCGCCCTTAACGCTTGAAATACTTGTGACAGTTTTTGCGGGAGTATAGAAGTACGGGTCCGGGCAGACGATCGTTATCTTGGCCTTGGTGATCTTGTCGAAAATGTCGGGTTCGCACTTCTCGACATACCCCTTCACGATGTACGTGCCGGTGTCAGTCGTGAACACCATCGTGACACGATTCTTCACCGCATAGGTCTTGTAAATCCATCGTCTGGCGTGCTCGATCGTCTTGCCAGGCTGAGCAACCACAGCCAGGGTGAGAGAAAGTACACGCTCCCCCACCCTGGCCGAGTTGTACATCGCACCATCATTCGTCGCGAACTGAGTCAGATTGATGTCTGCACTAACCGGTCCGTGACCTTCGATCTTTGTGATGACGTAAGGGGCTTCATACACCCCAACGAAATTCGTGCTGATCTCGTCACCGAACTGGTTGGCGACAGACACCGTCTTGATCATCGTGAATACCTCTTGATGTTCGAGATGAGCTCCTTCGTGTCGCGATAAACTTCGCGGCGGGTAGGAGCAGTCGGACTGTTGATGGTTTGGTTGAAAGTGACATTGTTGACCCCATTCGGGTTCGATGCACTTCCATTTTGAGCCTTCACGGCGTCGTTGACACCGACGGAAACTCTTGCGTTGGCGCTTTGACTGTTGAACAAGTCCCCGAGCCTCGACGCGGCGCTTCGCACCTCTGAATCATCCACGGTCGGGGTGATCACAGGATTGAAGTCCGGATCGAGAGTCAGACCGTCAACAATCTCGCGGAACTTCTCATTGATGCTCTTGCCGGTGCTTTCGGCAAGATTCTCGGAGGATCGCTTGACCCACTTCTCACTGTTGTCGATACCTCGGACAAGGCCCAAACCAACGAACTCACCGATTTCAGTGGTCACCTTGGAGGGCGAATGAATACCGAGCTTGTCCTTGAGCCACTGAGGCAACTTGTCGGCCAGACCACGGATGCTGCCCATCAGCTGGTCCTTGACCCGTTCGATTCCTCGCTTGATGCCGTTCACAAGAGCCACACCAATCGCAATGGCCTTGTCACCGATTTCATTAGCGTGCTGATCGATGGCAGTCTTGATGCCGTCAAGGAAATTCAGCAACAGATTCACACCGGAATCGATGATCCGACCAATGTTGGCACTGACCGTGTCGATGAAGTTGACAATGATGTCAATGGCGATCTGCGTGATCTCGCCGATGTTGTCCCTGATTGCTCGAAGGAAATCTTTGATGAGATTTATACCGGTCTGGATCAGCACAGGCGCAACCTGGTTGATCGTGTTGCACATGCCGATGATAGCGTCCCGAACCAAGTCGAAGAAACTTGGCAGCGAGTTGCGCAAAGCGTTCAAACATGCCGTGATGATGGCGGTGAGAGCAGCCTCAATGGCCGGACCATTACTACCGATGACGTTGCAAATGTTGATGAAACCCTGCGCAATAGCAGTACAGAGCAACGGAATCAGAGCAATCAGAGCGAGACCGCCAGTGGTTACGGCAGTGATCAATGCCACGAAGGCGAAAACGAACAATGCGATACCCGCTGCAGCTACACCAACACCAACGCCGATCAAAGCGATTGCCGCGGCCAGCAGCATCATTGGAACAACGACTTCCTGCGCCAAATATGCAGCAGCGATCAGAACACCGAGTCCAACGGCAAGACCCAGCAATGCGATGCCCATTTCAGCGAGCGACATGGAACCGAGGACTTGCAACACTCCGGCAAGGATCATCATGGCAACAGCAACAGCAATCAGTGCCCCCGCACCCTCTGCTGCCCCGCCACCCTTCATGACCATCATCGCGGCGACAATCTCAGCAAGGACGATCGTCATCATGGTGACACTCTTGAGATATGAGCCCCAATCCATGCTGGCGAACTCACCGATGATGTAACACATGCCCTGAATGGCGATCACCATGGCGAGCATTGCCGCTGCATCACCGAACCCATTGTCAGGCATGACGAGGAACAGACCCATGAGTTCCGCCAAGACCATACTGAGCATGGCGAAGCCCTTGAGATATGAATTCCAGTCACGCTTGGACAACTCATCGATGACATCAACGATCTGCTTGATGGAGTATGCTGTGGTGAGAATGGCAAGGCCATTGCCGATCTTCAACTTGTCGCCGGACATGGAAAACAGCGTCATGGCGCCAACGATGGCGACAAGGGCGAGAATACCCTTCACCAATTGTTTGGTATCCATGTCGCCGAATCCCTTGACCGCGAAGTAGAACAGAACCATGGCCGCCGCCATGAGAATGAACTGCCCAGCGCCTTTGGCGACGTTATCGCCCTGTTCAAGAACCTTGGCTGCGGTTACCATCACAGCCGTGATGACAGTGATCGCAACAATTCCTTTGACGAGTTCCTTCGTGTCGAGCTTCGAAAGAAGATACACGGCTCCCGCAAGTAGGAGAACACCCGCGGCGATGGCAAGAAGTCCAGCCATCTTGAACGACGTTCCGATGTCCTTGAACATGTTCTTGAGTCCACCCGTGATGCCCTCAAGATTCTTCAAGAGACCGTTCTTCACGCCGGACATCAGATTCTCACTGTCTTCCTTGGCGGTCTTGGCGTTTCGATTGAACAAGAACCAAGCGCCGATGATGACACCGAAGATCACAGCCAATGCAGCTGCCGCTGCCATCAGACGATCAGAAGGAATCAACGCAAGAATCCCCAATGCCACTGCAAGAACCAACGTTGCAGCAGCCAACTTGAGAATGGCAGTTGCATTCAGATCATGCGTGGTGGCTTTCATGGAGTCCTTGTACGCGTTGATCGTGTCAACAATCGGTCCGCGAGCGTCTTTGACGGTCTTGGCCAATTCGCTGAAAAGACTGCCGACCTTGTCGAAACTTCTAGCGAGATTCACAAACGAACCCGCCATGATTCCGGTGAAGACACCGCTGATGACACTTACGAGAGCGTCCCAGGCGTTCATGCCCTTCAGCGCTTCATAGCCTTTGCTGACGCCCTCCTTGATCTTGTCGCCGAGCCAGTCGAGTGCGTCGCCGATCTTGCCCCTGTTGTCAAGAACCGCTTTCTTGATCTTCTCGAACTTCTCGGGAAGACCCCAAGCGTTGGCGCCCTCTTTGATGTCGGACCCCCACTTCTTGAACAACTCGGCGGTCTTGCCGCCCATGGCCGAACCAAGTTCCTTGATCTTGCCCGCAGCTTCGTGCACCTTGTCGCCGAGCTTGACGAACATCGTTCCGGCATCGTCGTGCGCACCATTCTTGACACTCTCGGCGAAATCTTTGATGTTGTCTGCAACGTGCTTGATCTTCTCGCCGATTCCAGACCAGTCGATTCCAGCGAAGAAATCCTTCACTGTCGTCAATGCTGAACCGGCGAGCTCCTTAATAGCTCCGCCGAGGTAAACAGCGGCTCCCTTAAGAGCATTCCATGCAGCGACAACCGACGGGCCGCAGACGTCCCATACCTGTTTGCCAACTTCTTTCATTTTGACGCCAATGGAAGTAAGTTGACCCTTGAAGGTTTCCCAAGCCGTGTGAACATCTGGACCATAGACTTCGCGGATGTGCAAGCCGAATTCCTTGACCGGACCGGCGAGGTTCTTGAATGCCGGGCCGAGTTTGTTCAGTCCGAGCTGATCGATGAGATCTGTCAGCGCGTTCTTCTGCTCCTTGCCGACGAGAAGATTGTAAAAATCGTCGAGTCGAATTCGACTTGCAGTCTTCCAAAGATCTTGGAGCTTGGCCTTGGCCACCATGAACCCGCCAGCGGCGGTGTCACGAGCCGCTTGTCCAACGCGAGTGAACGTATAAGACAGACGCCCCCACAAAGTGGCATCGTCACCGGTCCACATGAGCTTCAAGTCGTGCAGAAGATTCTTGAACTTCTGCATTGACGTGATGGCCTCGTTGGGAACAGGCCTTGCTTCGAGCTGGAATCCACCAGGAGGTGCATCCCCGACGCGATGACGTTCCTGAGCGCCAACGTCGACACCCTTTCGGAACAGTGCGTCCTTGACCTTCTTGCCGACAGCCTCGGCCTTGTCGCCGATCCATTCAAGAGTCTTCTTGACCGCAGAGAAATCCATTCCGTTCATGTGATTCTGCAGCGAAGACAATCCCTGATTCATCTTGTCTATGGCTGAGAAACCACTGTTACCGAAGATCTTGGACATGCTGAACTTGCCGTGGGTCAACTTGTCGAACCAACCGAGAAGGTCCCTGATCTTCTGGCCAAGCCAGTCAAGGAGCTTCCCAATCGGATCAAACCCGTGAATCCACTGGTCGAACTTGACAATCACATCACCGATGTGAGCCGTCAACGTAAGAAGACCACCAAGAACGAACTTGGTGATCGCAAACGCAGCGCCAAGAATCGGCTTGACGATGGCCACGAACAGCTTGAGCAACTGACCGACGGGCCACAGGACGATCTTGATGGCCGAGAAAAGACCTTTGAACGTTCGGGTCAAGTTGTCCATCGCCTTGTCCGATGGAACCAGCTTCTCCGTAAGGTGCTGGAACCCGATCGAAATATCAGCGAGCGTCTTGCCGAGGTTTCCATTGAACGACTGTTGGAAAGCAATGCCAACGGCCTTCAACGGCGCGACAAGTGCCTTGACGACATTGGTCAACCCCTCAATGACCGCAGTACGACCCCCCATGTCCTTCCAGGTCTGGAGCATTGCATTCCTGGCCTGCGAAGTCTGACTGACGAACCCGGTGATGGCGTTTCCGACCGTGGTGAACAGGTCCTGGGCTTCTTCGAAGTTACCGAACAGGATGGAGAAAGTCTGGGCCCATCCTGAACCGAGTTCTTCCTTCACCGTCCCGATCAACTGCGAGAAGGTTTTGATCTTTGTCGCAGAATCCTCGGCGGTCTTCGCCAGATCAACAATGGCATCCGCCTGTTCCGCGGTGTACCCCATGGAAATGAGCTGTTCCTTGTTGTACTCACCGGCCAATTGCGACAGTGTCTCAACCATGATCTGAGACGACAACCATCCCTTGGACAGAGACTCTCGGAACGAACCCTCCTGCTGAATCATGGAGTCGACAGCAACACCATGTGCACGGGCAGTACGCTTAAGAGCTTCCTGGAAAGCTTCGCCACCCATACCAGCGTTGACAACCGAGTTCCAGTCCATGAGTCGGACCGTTCCCGAGGAAATGGCCTGGCTCAACTGGTACATTGCGGTCGACGCTTGCTGCGAATTGGACCCGGACAAAGCCGCAAGATTCGCAATGCCCTTGATCGACGACACAGAATCTTTCAGGCCGACGCCAGCAGCGGTGAACATACCGATGTTGTGCGTCATCTCTGAGAAGTTGTAGATCGTCTTGTCCGCGTATGTGTTCAACTCATTCAGAGCGTCATTCACAGTCTGAATGTTCTCACCCTTGGACTTGGTGTTGGCAAGAATCGTTTGCACAGCATTCAGCTGAGTCTCATACTCATGATAACCATCGAGAATCGGATCGATGGTCAGCGCTTTGAGCATGCTCATTCCAGCCGAAGTGACCCTCGACGCGAGAGTGCCGATGGCAGCTCCAGCAGCAACAGACAGCGTTGAGAACCTGGCCTGAAGCGTGTTGGCGGACTCCGAAGCCTTGTCGAACGTGACAGTCTTCGCGGTGTTCGCCAGCTTCTGAAGCGAATTCGTCGCTCCGTCAAGGTTTAATGAACTCTTCAAAGTACCGAGCGAGTCAATGGACGACGCAACCTTGGACTTGAAATCTGCGTTGTCCATTTTCAGCTTGACGATTTGCTCGTCAATCGTTGCCATTTGTCACCTCGTTCCAAACATCCGTCACGATCTGATCGAAAACAGGACGCAACGCCGGATTGATGTAATCTCTACCCATCACGTAGCCCCCGTTTCTCGTTCCATGCCCATATTGGATCAGCACCGCGATCGGGACACCGTGATTGACATTGGAATTGGTCCAGTAAATGGCCCAACCGGTCTTCGTCTTGTGAATTTCGTATCCCCAACCTCGGGCGGTGGCCCCGGTCTCATAAGGTGTCGCCGCAGAAAGGGCATTGACACCACGCTGAGCATACTTCTCAAGATATTTGATCGGGTCGAACTTCAAAAGACGTGACAAATATTCCTGCGTCTTCGTGAACGAACCCGTTGTCTCGAAGTATACTCTGGCCATCAGTAGAATACACCAGTATTCATGTAAGAATACTCGCCAGAACGAGGGTTCGTAATCGTCAAGCGCATATTGTTGTTCGTTGCAGTTTTCGCTTGTTTGATTGTACCGAAGAACGCACTTTTCATGTGTTGATCGTGAGAATCAAACTCAAACGTGGAGAAAACATGCTTAAAAACGTCGTTGTCGTCAAAGTTCGTCGAACCGGTCAACATGTCAGTGGCATTATAACTGAACGCAACACCAAAAACCGCTGTCCTTGGCATGCGGTAATCATTACTAAGAAGAACTCTACTACCGCCGTTAATTCTACCAGAACCAGAAACAACCGACGAAAACAACCGACACCCGCGGATTCTGAAGAAATGCAAGTCGTTGTCGAGTTCAAAAGCCAAATCTTGTGTTAACTTGGTTTCGAACAACGGCACCATTTCCGGTGTTGAAACCCCGACAAGGATCGAAACGCCCTGTGTATAACCGTTGACCGTCCAGTTGGCGACAGTAGGAATATTCAAACGCATGGTTGTTGCACCAACGTAAGACACAACAATCAGCAACAAATCCCCCGGCTGTGACAACTGGTTGGTCAAATAAGTTCTGACGTTTTCCCCGAAATAGTCGTTGTCCTTTTTGTCCAATGGCGGACAATCACGAAGATGCGTGAACGAAATGTCGGGCAAAGAAACGGGGCCACCAGAGATGGCGTTGATAGCGGCTGCCATGTCACCGGACTTGATGGACGCAGAACCGGCGCCCTTGGCTCTGATGGCATCACAGGCATCCTTGTAATGCTGATACGGCATGACTGCATGGCCGGACATTATCATGCTCCATTCTGTGCAACGTCAGTGAACTGAGTGAGAACAAGAGCAACTAACTGATCCACCTCTTGCTGATTCACCTGATGCTCCGGGCCTTGAGGCCCTGGTTCGCCCTTCGGGCCTTGAGGACCGGTGTCACCCTTAGGACCTGGTTCGCCCTTCGGGCCTTGAGGACCGGTGTCACCCTTAGGACCTGGTTCGCCCTTCGGGTCTTGAGGACCGGTTGACACATCAACCCACTTCAACTGACCATCATTGCCTAGGGTAAGAACCTGTCCCGCGACTCCCCCAGCGGGAAGAGTGAGCGTGTACTGAGTAACACCAGGCGCCGGAGGAACTGAAGAGTAGCTCCACAGATCCAACGGATGATTCTTGTCGTTCTTCTCAGTAACGAGGATTTCAAAAGTGCCAGCGCCCACCGAAGTTGCATTGACTGTCCAAGAACCAGCCCAAAGCCAAACACCACGACTGAAATTCCTGGAAATGTAGCCTTCGGTGTCAAGACTCGCGGTGATCGTCTCGCTTCGAACTCTAACGGAGGGGGAACCAGGAATGACGGATTCCAGAACCTTTGGTGTGAAGATGATGTCGCCCTTGGCGGGAAGCACGTCGGGAAACGCATCGTCTCCAGGACCGATGTCGGCTACAGCCCTGAGAACTCGGCCTGAGACCATTCCGACCTTCCAACCAAGAGTGGTGATTGGTGTTTCATTCACAGGAACAGTCATTCCTGGTTCCTCCTTCCATTTTGACGTTACTGAGCCGGAACAGTACCGGGCTCAGGCTCTGCCTCAAGCTCGGGAGTCGTCGAACTCGCGACAGAAGTATCGGTGTGCGACTTGGCGACGAAACCAAGAATACCACCGAGCGCCATGACAACAGTGTACGCAGGAGTCACCCAGTCGGGCTGCACGTACGCGCCGTTGCTCGCGTTGCAGAACAGCGTGATACTCACAAGGGCCAGAGCGGTGATGGCCCAGACACCATAACAGAAGTCACGGAACTTCGGATTGCTGATAGTGATTCTAGTCATTATTTCACCTTGATCCTTTGACCGACAACAATTGAATTCGGCACAAGACCGGGATTGAGCGTGCAGAGCTCATCAATGGTCTTGCCGGCGGCCGTGGCAATGGCCTTCAACGTGTCACCTCGCTCGACTACAACGAACACGTCAGGCAGTTCAGCAGCAGGGATGGTTCCGGGCTCAGCCTTGGAGTAGTCGATGTAAGAATCGATCGCCTCCTTAACCGCCTTCACAACCCTGTCGTCATTGGTGATTCCACGAACAGCCTCAGCGATCGCGTTCTTCATGTCGTTGACAAAAGCATCCTGCCACGCCATGATAGTGCCGACAGAAACAGCCTCGCCCTGACGACGGTCATTCGACGGAAGGCCATTCCTAACGACCTTGAAATTCCACACATTGGCAGGGATCCTGTTGAAATTCTCAGGAAGCCAACCGATTTCAGTCCTAAGGGTAGTCGTACCCTCCTCTTCCTGACGCTGAATCTGAGCGTCAAGAACAGCGTTGGCAATCTCCTCTGCTGAGGGCATGTCATCTCCTTCTTCGTAATCGATATCAGTTCCGGCTCCGTTGAGACGATCCGTCCACTCAACAGCAAGATCCGCGAAGGTCCTGCCATAGGTGTTATACGTCCCACTTGGGTTACCGGAATTGTAAGTCGAGCCAGCACGGGCAAGACTTTCCCAGGAGTAATCCCCACCGCAGTACGACTTCAAAAGATTGAAGCCGAACACACAATTCCAGTAAGGATCCCACCAAGGATAGTTCGGATTGTTCTTGAAATAGCCGGGATAGGTGATCTGCGTCGGTCCGACGCCATTCGAGACACCGCCGCCAAGAACAACAGGAAGAAAATCATTCTTGAAATTGTCCTCGGTGACAAGGCCCCATCCTCGGCAGGCGCCGCCGGCGTCATGTCCGTAAATGTTGGGTCCTCCGGTCTCCTTCATGATCATACCCATGGCCACCCCAAGAGGTAGACCCGTGTTATTGCTCGCTGCAACGATGGCTGTGGCGTTGGCTACGCCGGATTGGTTGAGAATATCAACCGCTTGTGCCATGTTGCGCCCTCCTCGCATCGTTGAGCGCCTTCCTCCTGGCAATGGCCGAAGAGGTCAGCTTCTTGTTACCCTTCTTGTAATTGTCGGGGTTGTTTTTGATACCACAAATGTGGATCAGAGTCAACAACCTCGGGAGAGGCCATGTTTCACAAGAAAATGGAATACTATTGGCCGTCATCCAGTAGTAGACGAGTTCCGATGTGATGAACTCACGAGACTCCTGTCGCTTCTTCGCGTCGCTGAAAGTTGTGGCAGTCATCGGAGATTCAATGTAATGCTGGATCTCGCCAATCTTGTCCTCCGGCATGTAGATGTACACATTCGGATCAACATCCTCCGGAGCAAAAGTCATCATTCGGATGTAGTCCATGATCTCAACGTTGGACTTCTCCGAACTGAGGAAGGGCTTGCAGTACTTTGCCTCCCATTTTGAAATCGCGAGAAGAGAGTGCTCAAGACACAAAGTCACAGACTCAATGTCAATGAACTCCCCAGTGGTTCGATCATAATACTCGTCTGCATCAATGTTAATCTTGAGCACTCTCTTCTCCTAGTTTTGTCAGCCGCCAGCCTTGACAGCAGCGACGAGTTCGGTGAGGGTCGGAAGCGTCGACTCGGTCGTGGCAGAGCCCTCAACCTTGTCGAGAATGTTCTTGAGCTTGGTAGCATCGACGAGCGTCGAGTCGAGAGTGAACGTAGCCGACGGCTCGAAGCCCTCGACAACCTGCTTGACCGCAGTGACGTCCCAACTGAAGCTGGTCGGCTCCGGAGAATCATTCACCGTGGCGTGCTCCTTCTCCGACGGAGAAGCCTTCATGCCATACACGAAATGGTGCTTGTAACCAGCGTTGTCATTCGTGTCCGTGCCAACCTTGGTGCGGTAGTACAGAGCGAACCCACGACGGTTCTGCTGACCAATGTACGCACCAGGAGCAACCTCCAGAGTACCATCACACTGCTCAAACTCAGACGGGTACGTGAAGGCCTCGATCGAACCCTTCCACTCCTCGGGCGAGTACAACGAAAGATACTTCATGTTGTCGGCATACTGAGCATTCTCCTCAGCACCCTCAGGAGACTCGGTGACGGTCTTCAGACCGTTCCAAACCACGCCCTTTGCGTACTCACCGTTCGGCTTCTGAACGAACAGAACGCCGTGATCGACGCCAGTCTCGTACTTTCGTTCGCCACTGGTGTCCCAAACGAGCTTAGTCATTTCAACTCCTTAGAACCAAATATTGAAAGTGTCATGGTTCAACCCATCGGCAGCGTAGTGCCGCTCGTGGACACACGCGGGCAAACCAGCGATCTTGTCTACAATTGGACTGTCCGGATCCTCATCTATGACAGTCACCTGATAACGATGGATGTGGCGATACGGCACGTTGTCTGCAAACGTGGTATCTCCCGGCATCCTTTCATACACGATGACTGGATACTTCAGCATCAGCTGTACCGGAGGTTGGAAATACACATGGCGCGAACCAAGACATGTCTCCAACACAGCTTGCAAATCAATTCGCTTGGCCATTGTAAATCCCTCCCAAAGTCAAGACGATACGTGGCCGGTTGATCTCGATGTTGGTTACTTTCCATTTTGAACCATTCATCACAACGTAACGAATTGCTCCAATGTTGTCATACATGAACGCGTCAGCAACAATGGAAATTTGATTCGAGATGGTAAGATCGTCATTGGCTTTGTCTGAAGGAGACCAACGCCAGGCGTGCTTCAACAGATCCCCACGATGCTTACGCTCCGTAAGGGACGGCCTCCACACACCTGGCGCGGTCTCCTTCAAATGTTCATAGCCAATGGCTCCACTGAACTTCGCCATGGGCTACTGCCTTGCTCAGGCAGTCTTCTGCTCAACAACAACAGCGGAGTAAGGCTCAACCAGAGCACCCGAAAGGCGAGTCTCGTACAGGTACTTCATCTGGTTGTAGTCGATGTCGAAGTCATCAAAGAAGTTGACCTCGCCACCCTTGTTGGTGCCGATGTTGTAATCGCCCATGTTGACGATGATGCCGAGGACGTTGGCCGTGCCGCCACCTTCGCTGGCGCCCAGGGTCCTGGTGAGACCCTTCATGGGGTCAACATCGACGATGTCGCCGACCTCGAGAGCGTTGGCAAGCTCCTCACGGGTGTTGTAAAGCCTACGACCCATCTTGTCGCGCTGGTGCATCATGTCGAAGATGACCTTCTTGTGCGCGAAGAAAGTCGGGTTACCGGTGCCCTCGTAGTCGAGCATTGCCTCGGCCACAATGTCAATCAGCGCACCATCGGCGAGCGACGTATCCTTGGAAACGGTGTGCTTGACACTGTAGAACGCGTCATCGGAAAGAATCGGACGAATGTGGTCCTCCTGAATCTTGTCGTCAGACGTGATCGAACGACCGTCGCCGAACAGAATTGCGCGAGCAAGCTCTTCCTTCAGCTTGATCTGCATCTCGGCCTTGATCCAACTGACAACATCGAAATCAGTGATGTCGAGGATGTCGTCACGGTCGAGCTTCTGCTTCTTGTAGACGGTCTGCGGAGTGGTCTCCCGACGGATCAGCTTGAAGACCTCTTCCTTCTTCAGCTTGCCCTTCTGGTAACCACGGGCCCGAGCATCGTCACCGGAGATATCGGCGAAGGTGGCACGAACCTTGGCGAACGGAGTGTGCTTGGTGTTACCAACAATGGCCTGAACCCACGGCTTCTCCTTCTGAATGAACTCCGGGGGGTTGTTGATCTCATTGGCGTCCGGGAACAGCAGCTCGATGTTCGAGATGCCGTAGGTCTGAGCATGAGCCATCACAGACTCGGACAGAGTGCCATAAGATGCGGCGTCATCGAAAATGGCCTTGATCTGAGAATGCTCAAGCTTGGGGGCGCGATCGACAGCGGTCGAATCGAACACATTGTGCTTCACGTTTTCCTCCTTGGTAGCAGAATGCGCAACATTGTCGGCAGGCGCAGAATTGTCTTCATCCTTCTGCTCCTCGCCAAGAGCCTGATCTACGAGATAAGTGAGGACATCCTTCTGCTCATCGTTCATGGTCTCGATGATGTCACCGATGGTCCGGCCGTCCTCGTCATCATCGCTGCTACCAGAATCATTGGTCGAAGCTTCATCACCATGTTCAATGGTCATACCGGTCGTGATGATCGCCTCATCCTCCTGTTCCTCGACGAAACCGTCGGAATGCTGAATCGCGACAGTGTCGATCTTCGCACCAGGATTTGCACCCGAAAGAACCAGAGACACCTCACGAATCGCACCGTGAAGAACGTCCGAACCCTTCTGGATCAGCTTGTTCGCGTAGATGGACATCGCATTGATGTCACCGTGCGCAACGAGTTCCTTCGCATTTTGACCGGCAGAAGTCTCATTCAAGAAGCAGTAAGCGTAAACACCGTCTTCTCGATTCTCAAGGTCAGCGTGACCGAGGATATTGTCCGCCGAATCATGCATGTGCTGCCACACAAGCGGCACTCGCTGACCATCATCGTCCTTGAATGCATCACGACGAATCGTTCGACCATCGGAGCACTTAAGATCATTTCGCGTAGCGTAGCCACTGAAATCAGGCTTCACCATGCGCTCCTTCCTCCTCAGGCTCCGAAGATACCTCAGGTTCAGTACTTACAGGATTCAGATTCTTGTTCCGCAGAACATCCGCATTCGGATCATTGGACGGCTTCAGACCGACAATGGCGCGGAATTCGTTGGAGCTCATAATCTCATTTCTGGTGAACTTGTCCGCAATGTCGGCGATTTGCGACGTTGGGACAAGTTTGAACGGATCTCGAATGTACATTACATCCTGACCACGAGTACGTGCGGTCTTCGTGATGAAACGCCTACGAATCGCATCAGCGATGGCATCCAGAACAGGAACCAACGTGTTGTTCTGATAGTTCAACACCGCGGCTTCTTCAGCGGTTCCATCGAACACCGCCTGACTGACCCCGAGCTCTGAGTACAGCTTGTTCTCAAGGTACTTGACCTGAGCGAAAACGTCATTCTCCACGGCTCGGTTCAGCTGCGTGATCTTCTCAGTACCATCGGTGTACGCGATTCCGTACTTGCTACTGGTAAGCTGTTCCTCAATCTGCTTTCGACGAAGGTTGGCCTGATCCTGACGTGCCTGAGACTTCACCTGGTAAGGAAGCTGAATGATGAGATCCAACTTTCCAGCTCCAACATGCTCATCGACAACGTCGAGAATGGCCAGCTTTCGAACGAGACGCTGAAGAGTGCTGTTGGGCTCGTTCATCGTGATGAAGAATGGATTTTCCACCACAGCGACGAGTCTCTTCGGAAGAACAATCTCCTGCTGCATGGCGATCTTCTCGTTGTACACACGTACGCGAACATGCTCAGGATACCAATTGACAATTCTGGCCACACGAAGCGTACGAACATCGTATGAGTCCGTTCTTGACGGGTCCAAGTCAAAATCGGTAGGAACGATCGCGATAACGCCTTCGCTCAACAGAGACACAACAAGATCAATCAAGAAAGCCTTGCCGGACTGGTCGATGTTGGCCTCCGTGTTGAGACAGTACTGCAGTCCACTGTGAATGGTCTCGGCATACTTTCCGGCTTCGTCCTTGCGAACGTGCTGAAGACCGATGCCGGCAACATCAACCGCGATACGATTGTAAATGCTGGCGACCATCGACATCTGAGATGTCCAATACATTCGCTGCCGACTCGGCGATATGGTGTACCCAGGACCGTAATCGACATACTTGTTAGGAGACCCGTTGCGAAAGACGTTCCATGCATGAGCGAGTCTCTGCATGAAACCCATGCGTGCCCCCTTTCTAATATCGGTTCGGACTGTCACTTTCGTCTGAACGCATTACTGGGATCCTTAACTGTCGCGTTGCGCGCAGTCTTGTTGGACTTCGCCATGTTGGAAGACGTATTACCTTTACCGTTGCTCTGTCCAGGCTTCGGAATGGTACTGTTTGCAAAGGAACTGACATACGACTTGGCATATTCCTTGCCGACCTCGGTCAGAACCTGAGTGCCAATCTTGAACGAAGCATTGATGAGCTTCTCGGTAGCAGTCTTCGGGCGAAGGTCGTTGTAAGCCTTCTCAAGCTGCAGTCGCTTGGTTCTCGCGGCTAGATCTTCGTTCGTCAGGTACTTGGCTCGAACATGGTCGGTAGCAACCCGGTGCGACGCATCGTACCCGTTGGACTTCTCGGGCTTCGACACCGGCTTCAAGCTGTTCGACAACTCGGACCGTTTCTTCGTCTTGAGAACACCCCATTTCATACCTTTGACACCGTAATGACTCAAGGTATCATTCATATTCTTCACCTCATTCAAAGTTGTCCTTGTTCAACTTGAAAGCGACCCAAGCGTCTAACAAAGCAGCAAACGGGTCGATTTTGTCTTCATATCTCTTCTTGAGAAGCTTGCGGTTACCGTTCGTGTCCTCCATGGTGATGGCGTTCCCCATGGCGAAAGACATGATCGCTTCGTCGAAAATAAGAAGACGTTCTTCAGCCAAATGCTTCAACTCGCCAAGTGGAACACTCTCCGTCTTGGCACCCTGAATCACCTTTTCAATCCCATAAGGACCGTTTTCCTGTTCCCAACGAGTAACAAACTCCTTGGCGTTGTATGGATCGAATCCAAACGCTCTGACATCATACTTCATCTCATCGATGAACGTGTCGAGATCGTCGTAGACGTCCATCATGTCGAGAACGGTGGTTCCGATAACTTGAAGGGATCCCTCTTCAAGGAATTCGTTGTATTTCACACGGGTGGCTGCCGGCAACTTCATCAAAGTGTTCTCAGTGATGTAGCTGCGGGTTTTCACGCCAAACTGATCACGGGAAAGTGGGAACAAGAATGTGAATGCACAGAAGTCATCTCCCTGAGAGAGGTCAGCTCCGACGGAACACGGCATTTCCCAGAACTCGTGATGCTTGTGCGGGATTGTATCTTCATACGTGAAGAAGTAAGTATACCCTTCCATGGGGATTCCGAAACGTTTCGCCAGGATGTCGTTGCGAACTGCGGGGACCTTCTCCATACGTTCGACATCTCTTTGATACGTTTCGTATGAAACCGTTTTTCCAATATTGGGACACGCCTTGATCCACATCTCTGGATCTGCAACTTCTTTGACATCATCCAACTTGTAATGCCAGATCGATGTGTGCGGATCCACGTACTCGTCACGAAGAATGCTCGCAAGTTCCATTTTGACGCTGTCGCCAGCGCCGTTCCTGACTGTACCCTCACTGCTTGTTGCAACGATGATGTAGTCAGCATTCTTGCTCGCGCCCTGTTCAAGAGCGCCAATCACATCTTCACGAATGTCACCCGAGAGCCACTCGTCGACCGTGGACACCTTCGGTCTGAGTGACTGAAGCTTGTCGATGGTCATCGGTCGAATCTCGATGATCGAGTTCGTCAAGAAGTTCTCAATACCCTTCTTCGTCGACGCGAGTTTCTGCCGCTTGAGTCGATTGCCTGTTGTGTTCTGCAATGAACCCTCAGTGAGAAACTGCATCAACGGCCCGCGAGCACGACTCATTGCAGTACGAATAGGAGAAAGAATCTCCTCAGCCTGCTTCATCGTCGCCGAGGTCACGATCTGCTGTGTGGTGGCAGTATCCATGGTCAATGCATACATCTGAACAAGCGTGTCATACAATGACTTTGCGGAACCGCGTGCTGTGATGATGTACTGCTTGTTCACGAGCGGCTTGAGTATCCGCTTGCGTACGTAATGCCCACCGGGTTTGTCCTCGAACGGCTCATACACTGTCGTGTCCACGAAATAATACCAACCGTACAGCTGCTCACCCCAAAGCAAGAACGATTCAAGCAGATGCAAGTCGCTTCCATCGGTAAGAGTCATCTCCGTCTCACAAAAGCGCTTCCATCCCTCCACCTCTTCAGGATCATAGTACACACCCGGATTTGCTATGAGACTGTCAATACGGTTCATCTCGGCGGCAATCTCCTTGCACACAGGGATTTCACCATTGATGACCTTTTCACGCCAGATACCATAGTACTTCGGCGTGGCGGTGTTTGAAAGCCCGTCAAGGGCTTCAGACATGTCCATCTGCCATCACGACCATACGGAACTCGTACTCCTTGAGCTGATTCTGCACCGCCTCCATGACGTATTGCGACGTTGGCGGGTCGAATGCGATTCGCACAGACTGGTACACATACATCTTCACCAAATTGAGCAATCGCTTGTCGCTCATGAAATCATCCCACACAGCAACCGCGTCCTCAATCATGTATCCGTCGGCAGGACCGATGCCCATCTGGTGAACAAGCGTCAACGCGTTGTTGATACATACGATAACATCTGTGTCGAACGCTGTGTCATCGGGATCAAGGCCGAGCATGTGCTTGGTGGAGTTGAGAATACTGTTCTCCATGATTATCGCCTCCATGGTATTGTATCGTTCGGCCTTCGCTCCACGATACGCCTCGGTAAGAGATTCTCATCTCCATAATGGATCGCATTGTGCGTCTTGTGAGAGCAACTTATCAGAAAATCGGGATTCAATATATCCGAATTGAAGAATTTGATTTGATTCGGTCGAATCGGGTTCATGTGGTGAACGAGGATACGACCATTGATTTCGTATCCCTCAAGACCAAGATCGCAGCCATTGTCGCGAGAAATGACCTCGTCTCGGACTCTTTTCCACTCAGCGGACTGGTAAAACCCTTGATTCAGATAACGATCGAACCCGAACGTCTCATACCCAACGCCGCCGCCGATTCGCAAATAATTGTACCGATCTTCGATGGTGTCAAGAAGAATAAGGGCGTCATAGCTCTTTATCACTTCTACTACTCCCATACGACCGCATAGCATCAAGTGCTTGCTTGTACAACTCTTCAACACGCGCCGTAGAAGCCAGGGCTTCCGTCTTCGCCTTCAACAGCTCGTTCTCCTTGGCGAGTTTCTCTTTCTCAAGCCTCTCACGAGTGGTACCGAGCTTGAGATAGTGCGTGATGACCGCCGAACTGGCAGTTCCCTCAGCCAATTGCTTCTCTGCGAGGTCCACCGCCAGGGCGATCATCTGATTCTCGCGTCCTTCGACTGTGGTTGCCGGTGGACGGCGATGCGTTTTGGATTGCTTCTTGCTCGCCATCTAGCAGTTCACCTCCATTTGGACATAGTTCCGGTGAGTCTTGAG
>ERZ773246.145-NODE-145-length-35140-cov-47.0894_pt1 | contig 35140 bp, 30 predicted proteins | sample MGYA00580519_ERZ773246 | MGnify/ENA primary metagenome ERZ773246 (study PRJEB29015, sample SAMEA2738153) | human oral metagenome | biome: human oral; feature: human-associated habitat; material: saliva | place: China | collected 2246 ...
AAGCGGATCGGGAAGCGGAGCTCCGACCGCTTCCGCCGGCGGAGCTTCCTCTCAAAATTCTGCAACGGGAACTATGGGAACGGGAACTGGAACAGGAACAACGGGAACGGGAACAGGAACAACGGGAACAGGAACGGGAACAGGTTCAGATAGTTCGGGCGATTTAGGCGATATGCCGTCTGCGCCCGATGGAGGTGGAGAACCTGATTGGGGTGGTCTGAAGTCGGATGGTGAATTTGGCAAGTTTTCGCCCTCCTCTTCTTTCTCTACGGGCGGTTATTGCCCTCAAGATATTCAGTTGGATTTTGGTCAGTTTGGTCGCCATAGTTTAACGCTTTCTTTCGTGTGTGAAGCCGCTGAAAAACTCCGATATGTCTTTATAACGTTAGCCTATTTCACGGCGGCAATGATGATTTTTAAAACCGTGAATATGAAAGGATAGAAGATGCCTGCTTTGGCTGCTTTTGGACGTGTCTTGATTCAGTATTTGGGCAGTTTGTTTATAGCTCTTTTACCGATGCTTAAAAACGCCTTTTTTCAAATTTTGTTGGGTTTGGGTGTTAGCCTTGTTTCCTACGAAGGCTTGTCAATCGCGGTAAATGAGGTTTTGGATTATGTAACGCGCAATTATTTTCAGATGCCCGCCGATTTAATAGGTTTGCTCGGTCTTGCCGGAATACCCGAAGCCTTGAATATTATTTTTGGCGGTTTCGCGTTTTCGCTGGGTATATGGTCGTCTTATCGCGCATTTAAATTTTTGAAATAAAGGAAAAAAAATGATTACTTTAGTTACAGGCGTTCCAGGTTCGGGTAAAACTTTGTCGGTTGTTTCGGATTTGGCTAAAAAAGTCAAAAAGGAATGGGCGGATAGAAAAATCTTCATAGAAGGTATTCCTGAATTGACGATAAAGACGGAAAAAATTCCTGAAGGTCATGATATTAAAGATATGAATGTTTGGCTTAAGTATCCTGAAAATCATGGTTCTGTGGTGATTATTGATGAAGCCCAAAACGTCTTTCCGCCCCGCTCTGCCGGTTCAAAAACGCCCGAATTGGTCGAGTGGCTACATGTTCATAGGCATTCCGGTATTGATATTATTCTGATAACTCAAATGCCTGGTCGAATTGATAGACACGTCCGCGATTTGGTGGGTGCTCACTATCATATTCATAAAACGCCGCTCGGCGTGCGTATGCGTTATTTTTGGGATTATTGTGCCAATAATCCTAAAGTCGAGATGAAAAACGCCCGTGCCGAAGTGTACAAGTTAGATAAAAAGGCATTTTCTTTGTATAAATCGGCTGAGATTCATACCAAAGTTCAAACGCCGAAAAGTCGTGTTTTGTGGGTGATCCCCATATCTCTTGTTGTTTTTGGGATAACGGCGTATTGGGGTTTTAAACTTTTAACAGGTTTGGGCGCGCCTTCTGAAGATGTTTCGGCAGTGTCTGAAAAATCTGTAGATGTCGAATCGGTCAAAAAGACGGCTGAAAAGGGTTCGGCGGAATCTGCTCGTGAAATAGGTCATCAAATATCGCAGAATCAGAATAAAAACCTGACGAAAGAAATGCTTGAGCCAAAAATAGAAGGCATGGTCGAATCAAAACCGCTTTATGACAATATTCGTCAGGTCAGACAGTTGGAGTATCCAGTTGCTTGTATATCGGGCGGAAATTCTGGGTGTTCATGCTATTCTTCTCAGGGGACTGTCATTAAAGAAATAGATAAGAAAACTTGTAACGACTACGCGAAAAACGGCTTACCATTCAATCCATATAAGGAAAAGCCCAGTGAATACGCCCAAAACCGTCAAATTCAGCCGTCAACAGCCGAAAGCGGTCAGATTGTATCTTTAGGTGGGAAAAGCCCTCAAAATTTGATGTATGATGGTTATGCAGAAGCGGGCGAACAGTTCGCAGCGCGTGGTGGTGTTGTAGGCTCTAGTAATTGATTTAAATTGAACGATGTTTTTTTAAATCATTTTCAGTGACTTGAATTGTCCCCGGCTAAATTTTCGTTAATATAAAAGGTCGTCTGAAATTCAGACGACCTTTGTTTTTAAGGAATTGGGATTTAAAGAGTCAAGGGGGAAGGTTTGTAAAGATTGGGCGTGCTTTTTGCCCAATCTTTATGAATACCCCCTTTACTCTTTAAAGCACAAAATCACGCTTGTGTCAGGTGGGCAGGAAGGGTTTTATTTCCTGCCCGCCTGCCACGTGGCGAACGTCCCCGAAGGGTCGCCGAAGGCAATCTATGGGGTGTGTAATTTAATAAATTGGACGAAATAGTAAATTATGCGAACTTAGACTAGTGTGATGCAATAGTCTTTTCTACAGATTATGGCCACAACCAAGCCCATGTGCTTCGTCCTTCTCCTTGCAGTAAAACTAAAGTTCGGCAAGCTGAGGCTGTGTTCATGCATTCGAAGCCGATTCCGTAGGCTGATAAGGCTGCAGCAATTTTGGGATGCAGAAATTTTTGTTTTGCTCCTGTACCTATGATAATGACTTCTGGACGGTTTTCTGCTGTTTCAATTGTTGATATAAAAATTTGTTCGTTTAATTCTTCGATGGTTGTTTGAGGAATGATGCTCACTTTGCCATCTTGCCAGCAAATAGGTTCTGAGTATGTTTGTTCGCCGATTTGCAATATGCCTTGTGAGGATGAAAAAAATGATGTGGCTTCATTGATATGGTTTTCTGTGATTTTCATGGCAATTCCTATTTTTATGGTAGAACGATTTTTCAGACGGCCTTGGGAAACTTGCAAAAAAAGGTGCAAAATCAAGCAATATCAGGTAGGATTCAACGTTTGACCTTGTGCATTGATGCTTTGCTCTGAATTTACGATTGCAAGCGATTATAACAAGCCTTGGTTTTTCGTGATTATTTTAAAGTATCGGCTCAAAAGGAGACACAATGAAGCCAGTAAATATCGGTCTTTTAGGTTTGGGTACAGTCGGTGGCGGTACGGCCACTGTATTGCAGGACAACGCTGCGGAAATCAGCCGCCGCTTGGGACGTGAAGTCCGTATTTCTGCTGTTTGTGATTTGAGCGAAGAAAAAGCCAAACAAATTTGCCCGAATGCTGCTTTTATCAAAGATCCGTTTGAGCTGGTTCAACATCAAGATGTTGATGTTGTTGTTGAATTGTTTGGCGGTACCGGTATTGCTAAAGATGCGGTTTTGAAAGCAATTGAAAACGGCAAACACATTGTTACTGCCAATAAAAAACTGCTGGCTGAATACGGCAATGAAATTTTCCCTTTGGCGGAAGAAAAAAATGTCATGGTGCAGTTTGAAGCTGCTGTTGCCGGCGGTATCCCTATTATCAAGGCTTTGCGTGAAGGCTTGGCTGCAAACCAAATCCGCAGTATCGCCGGTATTATTAATGGTACCAGCAACTTTATTCTTACTGAAATGCGTGAAAAAGGCAGCGCGTTTGCAGACGTATTGAAAGAAGCTCAGGCTTTGGGCTATGCAGAAGCTGACCCCACTTTTGATATTGAAGGTCATGATGCTGGCCATAAAATCACCATCATGAGCGCATTGGCATTCGGTACCCCGATGAACTTCTCTGCCTGCTATTTGGAAGGCATCAGCAAACTCGATAGTCGCGATATCAAATATGCTGAAGAGTTTGGCTACCGTATCAAATTGTTGGGTATTACCCGTAAAACCGACAAAGGCATCGAGTTGCGTGTACACCCTACTCTGATTCCTGAAAGCCGTCTGTTGGCTAATGTTAACGGCGTGATGAATGCCGTCCGCGTTAATGCCGATATGGTTGGTGAGACCTTATACTACGGTGCGGGCGCCGGTGCATTGCCGACTGCTTCTGCCGTAGTTGCCGACATTATTGATATTGCCCGCCTGATTGAGGCGGAAACTGACCATCGTGTTCCTCACTTAGCATTCCAACCTTCACAAGTTCAAGCGCAAAATATTCTGCCTATGGATGAAATTACCAGCAGCTACTATCTGCGCGTTCAAGCAACTGACGAACCGGGCACTTTGGGTCAAATTGCCGCACTCTTGGCCAAAGAAAATGTTTCTATCGAGGCTCTGATTCAAAAAGGTGTGATTAATCAAAGCACTGCTGAAATCGTGATTCTGACCCACACCACAGTGGAACACAATGTTAAACGCGCTATCGCAGCGATTGAAGCGCTGAGCTGCGTGGATGCTCCGATCACCATGATCCGCATGGAAAGCCTGCATGACTGAGCAACAAACGGAAAGGCCGTCTGAAGAGCAACTGGCGGCCAGAAAGAAAGCCAAGGCAAAAATCCGTACTATCCGCATTTGGGCATGGATTATTTTGTCTTTGCTGGCTCTGACCGCCCTGCTCTCACAATGCGCGATGAACAAGCCGCAGATGAAACAAAATGTGGTGGAATCTTGTGTGAAAAACATTCCTTTTGCTGAAAAATGGCAAGCTGATTTGAAGGCAAAAGGTTTGGATGCGCAAAACGAGAAATTGGCTCAAGACTATTGTGTCTGCATGTGGGATCAGCCTTTAAGCAAACTCTCTGACGAGCAAATCCGAAATTTCGGCAAAATCAGCCCTGAGGAGCAACTCAAACTCTTGGGTGGCGCGGAAGCTTTTGAGGCACGCGATAAGCAATGCGTGGCTGATTTAAAGGCTGAGTAAACCAATATCGGTTTAAACCAAAGCTACAAGGCCGTCTGAAATTCCAGACGGTCTTTCTTATATTAAATAAATAGTAATAAGAATTGATTTCATTATGTTTTAAGTTTAAGATAGCTTGGTTAATTGCTTTTCTATGATTATTGCCATGCGCTACCACTTTCCTATTGCCGTTGATATTTATGATTTTTTGTATACCGGCCGATTTGACTATCTGGAAATCGGACAATCTGCAGAGTCTATTTTGCAGATGTTTCCTGCGCCTGATTGCGTCCCTAAAGGCTTGTTGGTGCAAAATGGCTGGAATATTTGGCTTTATGGTGACATCGAACTGCATTTCTCCGACAATCGTTTGACACAGATTCGCGCTGATTTTCAGCCTGATGCTGCATTAAGCGGCGGCCGTTGGGTAAAGTTAAATCCGTGGTTTTTTGCAAATGACTGCATTGATGTGTATGCCGTCATTCAGCGCTTGGTACAACGCAATATTGACTTTATTAAAACGGAAACGCATACCAATTTAATTTTGCAGCTGCAAAGCGGGGTTGAATTAATTTTTGAAAAATGTCGGGGCATGCAACTTGCTTCGTTCCGCAAACAAAAAGCCTCCCTGCCCCATTGGGCGCGAGAAACAGCTTCTTAAATAAAACAATGCCGTCTGAAAACATCTTTTCAGACGGCATTATCAATTACAAACCATTCAATAATTGTCGGATTTTCGTCATCGTCATAGAAGTCTGTTCATTACAGCCATCAGTCCCTACTCCGCTATCAAAGCAATCAATGCTGCTGACGCTGCAAAAGTGGGCATAGGCCATTTTTAACTCCCTAGCCAAAACGGCTTCGGGCATGCCGGTCATACCGAGTACATCTACGCCGTCACGTCGATAACGGACGATTTCTGCGCGGGTTGGACGCCGCGGGCCTTGCAGACAGCCATAAACGGCGGAGTCGTAAATCGGCACATTGTGCGCTTTCGTGATATTCAACAATTCTTGTCGCAATTCATTGCAATAAGGGTTGAAAAAATCGGTATGGACGACAGGGTATTCTTGGCCTTCAAAAAAAGTATCTTTACGGCCATAGGTATAGTCGATCAAATCGTCCGGCAACACCAAACTGCCGTTTTCAAAATCAGGATTGATACCGACGACTGAGGAAATGGCAATGATGTTTTCAACGCCTAAAGAATGTAACGCCCAGATATTGGCGCGGTAGTTGATTTCATGCGGCGCGATGGTATGGCTGAAGCCGTGTCGGGCAAGGAAAACAATGTCCAAGCGCCCCAACCTGCCGAACAAAATAGGGCTGCTGGTTAAGCCGTATGGAGTGCGCACGATTTTTCGTTCTGTAATTTCGAGTTCCGGCAGTTTGGTCAAACCGCTGCCGCCGATAATGGCTAACATATAGACTTCCTTTGTTATCAATGGCCGTCTGAAACTTAGATTTCAGACGGCCTTAATATCATCGATTTATTTATGTTTGTAGAAATGGCTGCCGAAATAAGCAGATGCGCCTTCACGCAATAAAACCAGCGTTACAGCGGCAAGCGGCAGGCCGGCAAGCATACCGACAAAACCCATCAGTTGCCCGAAAGCCATCAATGAGAAAATCACCCAGAACGGAGACAAACCAATGCGATCGCCGACGATTTTGGGCGTAATGAAAAAGCTTTCCAAGAATTGTCCGACACCGAATACAGCCCAGACCATCAACAAGCCCTGCCATGAGCCATATTGCAAAAGCGCGGCAACCGTTGCCAGCAAAAGGCCGGTAAATGCGCCCAAATACGGAATAAATACCAAAATACCGGCAATCATACCAATGGCAAAACCGGAATCCAAACCGACCAGCATCAAGCCCAATCCATAGACCAAGCCCATAATCATCATAACCATCAGCTGGCCACGCAGAAACTCGCCCAAAACTTCATCCATATTGCCGCTGATACGCGTGTAGGTCTCGATAAAACGGCGTGGAACCAATTTGCTGATTCCGGAAGACCAACGTTTCCAATCCAACAAGAAGTAATACAGCAGCAAAGGCAACAACACCAAATTGCTGACGCCACTGATGACGTTGCCGCTTTGACGCATCAAGGTCGGAATCCATGCTTTGAGCGTATTGCTCAACTCATCCGTATGCGACTGCAACCATGCGATGATTGATTCTTGATCGATTTGAATATAATCCCCGCTGACGCTATTGAGCCACGGTAGCAGTTTGTTTTGAACAAAGCCCACGATTTGCGGGAGGCGTTCGGCCAGATTATTAAACTGGTTCAACAACATAGGTACGATAATCAGTACTAACGACAGCAATATTAGCAAAGCCAGCGCCATAATAATCATAGAGGCCGGCGCGCGGCGGATACGCTTCAATTGCAGCCACTCGACCAAGGGATTCAAAACATAGGCCAAAACGGCGGCCACAATAAACGGCGTCAAAACATCGCCCAAGGCATATAAAAGCCAAATAAAGGCTGCGATGACGCAAGCCATAATAATCCACGGTTTTGCGCCGCGCGCTTTCTTTTGATACATAAAAGGTGTTCCCCAGTTGATGCTTAAGGTTTTCAAAATCAATAAGCAGTATAACAGATTCACAAAGGCCGTCTGAATGCGTGACGGCCATTAAGATAAAATAAAAATTGTTGACAATAATGCCAAAAAATTCAGCCTGAATCCTCTAATTTAAGATAAAATACGCTCCGACAATCTACCCATACCCGAATAAGGAAATCCAATGAGCACTTCTTTGAGCTATCGTGACGCAGGCGTGGATATCGACGCAGGCGATCAACTGGTCGAAAACATCAAACCTTTTGCCAAGCGTACTATGCGCCCTGAAGTGTTGGGTGATTTGGGCGGTTTCGGCGCTTTGGTCGAAATCGGCAAAAAATACAAAAATCCGGTATTGGTTTCCGGTACGGACGGCGTCGGCACCAAGCTGAAACTGGCATTCGACTGGGACAAACACGATACCGTCGGCATCGATTTGGTTGCCATGAGCGTCAACGACATTTTGGTTCAAGGCGCAGAACCTTTGTTCTTCTTGGACTATTTTGCTTGCGGCAAGCTGGACGTTGCCCGTGCGACTGATGTGATTAAAGGCATTGCCCAAGGCTGCGAAGAATCCGGTTGCGCTTTGATTGGCGGTGAAACTGCTGAAATGCCGGGCATGTATCCCGAAGGCGAATACGACTTGGCAGGTTTTGCCGTCGGCGTGGTTGAAAAAGAACGCGTGATTAACGGCCGCAGCATTCAGTCCGGAGACGTTGTTTTGGGCTTGGCTTCCAACGGCGCACACTCCAACGGCTACTCTTTGGTACGCAAAATCATCGAGCGCGACAATCCCGATTTGGATACGGAATTCGACAACGGCAAAACCTTACGCGAAGCTATCATTGCCCCTACCCGTCTGTATGTGAAACCTATCCTTGCCGCTTTGGAAAAATTCACCATTAAAGGCATGGCCCACATTACCGGCGGCGGTATTACCGAAAACGTACCTCGCGTTTTGCCTGAAAATACCGTTGCACAAATCGATGCCAAAGCGTGGGAATTGCCTAAACTGTTCCAATGGCTGCAAAAAGCAGGTAATGTGGAAATCCAAGAAATGTACCGTACCTTCAACTGCGGTATCGGCATGGTCGTAATTATTGCCAAAGAAGATGCCGACGCGGTACAGGTATTCTTGAGCGAACAAGGCGAAACCGTTTACCGATTGGGCGCAGTTCGTGAGCGCAACGGCGACGAACATCAAACCCAAGTGGCTTGATTAAGCTGTAATTAAAAAAGTGCGGATGATGAATCCGCACTTTTTATTGTATCCAGCATAGGGAGAATACTCTCCCTATTTTACTTCTTCCTAGAGACCTGCCAATTCAGCCGTATCGTTAGCAATCATCAGCTCTTCATTGGTTGGCACCACCAAAACAGCCGGCATAGAATCTGTCGGGCTGATGATACCGGAGTTGCCGTAGCGTTTGTCCATATTGGCTTTGGTATCGATGTGCAGACCTAAGAAATCCAAGTAGGAAACAGTTTTGGCGCGGATATTACGCGAGTTTTCGCCGATACCGCCGGTGAACACGAGTGCGTCAACGCCGCCACAAGCCACAGCCATCGAAGCAATGTATTTGGCAAGGCGGTAAGTCATGACTTCCAAAGCCAAACGTGCGCCTTCATGGCCTTCATCCGCAGCGATTTCCAAAGAACGGCAGTCGTTGGAGAGTTCGGAAATACCGAGCAAACCTGATTTTTTGTTCAGCATTTCATCAACTTGGGCAACATCCAAACCGGCGTGTGAAGTCAGATAGCTGTATACGCCCGGGTCGATATCGCCGCAGCGCGTACCCATTACCAAGCCTTCGATCGGCGTGAAGCCCATACTGGTGTCAACGGATTTGCCGTTTTTGATGGCGGTAATGGATGCGCCGTTGCCTAAGTGGGCAATAATCATGCGGATGTCTTCCAACGGTTTGCCCAAGATGCGTGCGGCTTCAGGGGCAACGTAACGCATACTGGTACCGTGGAAACCGTAGCGGCGGAAAGCGTATTTTTTACGCAATTCGCGCGGAACGGCATAAGTGTAGGCACGCTCCGGCATGGTTTGGTGGAACGAGGTATCCATCACACCGACATTGGGCAGGCCTGGGAAGTGCTCTTGCGCAGCCAAAATGCCGTTGATATTGGCAGGGTTATGCAGCGGAGCGAGCGGAATGCAGGCATTGAGTTCGTCCATTACTGCTTGGTCGATCAAAACAGACTCACTGTATTTTTCGCCGCCATGGGCGATGCGGTGGCCGATGGCTTTAATGCGGTCGTGCAGGCCGTGTTTTTCAAGTTCTTTCAACAGCATACCCACCGCACCGGCGTGACAGTTGCGCCCTGCCAAGGGAGCTTGGCATTTTTTACCGTCTTTGCTGAACGTAATGACTGCTTCGGGCGTACCCAAACGTTCGCCGAGACAGCTTAAGAGAACTTTACCGTTTTTACGGTCGATAACGGCACCTTTGAGTGAAGAGCTGCCGCAGTTCAGAACTAGAATGAGTTGGTTGGACATGGTGTTTCTCCTTTGAATTTTTGATTGTTTTTTTGGTTTCAGGCCATCTGAAAAGAGCAAAAACATTTGAGAGCTTTCCAGTTTGCCTTTGGTTTGGTGTTTAGTTAGGCTTAATGCCCAATCCTAATCTCCATTGCAGGTATCGCTACCCGACTAAAATCTGCTTATTTGGTTTTCAGACGGCCTTGTTTAATGGCTTGGCCGTCTGAAAAGAGCAAAAACATTTGAGAGCTTTCCAGTTTGCCTTTGGTTTGGTGTTTAGTTAGGCTTAATGCCCAATCCTAATCTCCATTGCAGGTATCGCTACCCGACTAAAATCTGCTTATTTGGTTTTCAGACGGCCTTGTTTAATGGCTTGGCCGTCTGAAAACTTAAAAGCAATCTTCCGGCACTCGGACTTGTCCTTCCATAATCACGCGTGCGCTGCGGCTCATGACCGCTTTGGTAGCCGTCCATTGTCCGTCCTGACATTCGGCGGCGGCACCGACACGCAGTGTGCCTGACGGATGACCGAAACGGACTTCTTTACGCGCTCCGCCTCCGGCTGCAAGGTTGACCAGCGTTCCTGGCACGGCGGCGGCGGTAGCAATGGCAACTGAAGCGGTGCCCATCATGGCGTGGTGCAATTTGCCCATGCTCAGCGCGCGTACCAATAAGTCGATGTCGGCAGCTTTGACGGTTTTGCCGCTTGAAGCGGTGTAATCGGCTGCAGGGGCGACAAAAGCGACTTTCGGAGTATGGGCGCGGGTGGCGGCTTCGGATACGTCGCTGATCAAGCCCATTTTCAGCGCGCCATACGCGCGGATGGTTTCAAATTTTTCCAGGGCCGCGGCATCGTTGTTGATGTCGTCTTGCAACTCTTTGCCTGTGTAGCCCAAATCTGCGGCATTCAGGAAAATGGTTGGAATACCGGCATTGATAAGCGTGGCTTTCAGACGGCCTATATTCGGCACATCAATTTCATCGACCAAATTGCCGGTTGGGAACATACTGCCTTCGCCGTCGGCCGGATCAAGAAATTCGATTTGCACTTCGGCTGCCGGAAACGTTACGCCGTCAAGCTCAAAATCGCCCGTTTCCAAAACTGCGCCGTTTTGCATCGGCACATGGGCAATAATGGTTTTGCCGATGTTTTTCTGCCAGATTTTGACGGTACACAGGCCGTCTGAAGGGATTTTGGATTTATCGACCAAGCCTTGTTCGATGGCAAATGCGCCCACGGCGGCGGTCAGATTGCCGCAGTTGCCGCTCCAATCGACAAAAGGTTTGTCGATGGAAACTTGTCCGAACAAATAATCGACATCATGATCGGCACGTTCGGATTTGTCCAAAATCACGGCTTTGCTGGTGGATGAACTGGCGTTACCCAAACCATCAATCTGTTTGCCGTAAGGGTCTGGGCTGCCGAGTACGCGCAAGAGGATTTTGTCGCGTGCCTCGCCTGCTTGTTGCGCAGCGGCCGGCAGATCGGTACGTTTGAAGAAAATGCCTTTAGATGTACCGCCGCGGTAGTAAACGGCTGGAATTTTAATTTGCGGCATTTTGAGTTCTCCTTTGTATTTCTAGTATGGTTTTTTCAGACGGGCTCTCAAACATTGGAGGCCGTCTGAAAACCTTTTTTAGCGTAGCACGGACATTTTGACTATGCCCGATTTACCTTACGCTGCATTTCCTTCTAAAAAGTCTTGTGCGAAACGTTGCAACACGCCACCTGCTTCATATACCAACACTTCTTCTGCGGTATCAAGGCGACAGGTAACCGGAACTTCGACGGTTTCGCCGTTTTTACGGTGAATCACGAGGGTCAGGTCGCAGCGCGGTTTGCGTTCGCCGACAACGTCGTAGGTTTCCGTACCGTCCAGTTGCAGGGTGTGGCGGTTGGTACCCGGTTTGAATTGCAGCGGCAATACGCCCATACCGATCAAGTTGGTGCGGTGGATACGCTCGAAGCCTTCGGCAACAATCGCTTCCACACCGGCGAGGCGTACGCCTTTTGCAGCCCAGTCGCGGCTTGAGCCTTGACCGTAGTCCGCACCGGCAATGATGATGAGCGGCTGTTTACGGTTCATATAGGTTTCGATGGCTTCCCACATACGCATCACTTGACCTTCAGGTTCAACACGAGCAAGCGAACCTTGGCGTACGCTGCCGTCTTCGTTTCTCACCATTTCGTTAAACAGTTTCGGATTGGCGAAGGTGGCGCGTTGGGCGGTCAAGTGGTCGCCGCGGTGGGTTGCGTAAGAGTTGAAGTCTTCTTCAGGCAAACCCATTTTCGCCAAATATTCGCCTGCAGCACTGCTGGCCAAAATCGCATTGGACGGCGAGAGGTGGTCGGTGGTGATGTTGTCGGGCAAAATCGCCAGCGGACGCATGCCTCTCAATGTGCGTTCCCCTGCCAGTGCGCCTTCCCAGTAAGGCGGGCGGCGGATATAGGTGGACATTGGACGCCAGTCGTACAGCGGGCTTGGTGCTTTTTGCGCTGTGCCGGTGTCGAACATTGGGATATAAACGTCGCGGAATTGTTGCGGTTTTACATATTCGGCAACGATGGCATCGATTTCTTCATCGGTAGGCCAGATGTCTTTCAGGCGAATTTCTTTGCCGTCTGCAACGCCGAGTACGTCGTTTTCAATATCGAAACGGATGCTGCCTGCCAGCGCGTAGGCAACGACCAACGGAGGCGAAGCGAGGAAAGCCTGTTTCGCATACGGATGGATACGGCCGTCGAAGTTGCGGTTGCCTGACAATACGGCGGTAGCGTACAAATCGCGGTCGATGATTTCCTGCTGAATTTTCGGATCCAGCGCGCCGCTCATACCGTTACAGGTGGTACATGCGAAGGCAACGATACCGAAACCGAGTTTTTCCATTTCAGGCAGCAGGCCTGCTTCTTTCAAATAGATTTCGGCTACTTTTGAACCCGGGGCAAACGAAGATTTCACCCAAGGTTTGCGTTGCAAGCCAAGACGGTTGGCATTGCGTGCCAACAGCGCGGCGGCGACAACGTTGCGCGGATTGGAAGTATTGGTACATGAAGTAATCGCGGCAATAATCACTGCACCGTCAGGCATTTGGCCGTCTGAAGGCTCTTCGTAAGGTTTAGCCAAGCCTTTGCTGGCCAAATCGGCAGTCGCAAAACGGGCATGCGGATTACTTGGGCCTGCCATATTGCGCGTTACGCTGCTCAAATCAAATTTCAAAACGCGAGGATAAACGGCGGTTTTCAAGGCATCTGCCCACAAGCCTGCGGTTTTGGCGTAGATTTCTACCAATTTCACTTGCGCGTCGTCGCGACCGGTCAGTTTCAAATAATCAATGGTTTGCTCATCAATAGCGAACATCGCGGCAGTCGCGCCGAATTCAGGGGTCATGTTGGAAATGGTGGCACGGTCGCCGATAGACAGGCTTCTTGCGCCCTCACCGAAGAATTCGACAAATGCGCCAACCACGCGCTCTTTACGCAAGAATTCGGTCAGTGCCAACACGATGTCGGTGGCAGTAATGCCCGGCTGGCGTTTGCCGGTCAGCTCAACGCCGACGATATCAGGCAGCCGCATCATGGAGGCACGGCCCAACATCACAGTTTCAGCTTCCAAACCGCCCACGCCTACGGAAATCACGCCCAATGAATCGACGTGCGGCGTATGTGAGTCAGTACCGACGCAGGTATCAGGGAACGCCACACCGTTTTTGACTTGGACAACCGGAGACATTTTTTCCAAGTTGATTTGGTGCATAATGCCGTTGCCCGCAGGAATCACGTCCACATTTTCAAACGCGGTTTTTGTCCAGTTGATGAAGTGGAAACGGTCTTCGTTACGTCGATCTTCGATTTCGCGGTTTTTACGGAAGGCATCAGGATCGTAGCCACCGCATTCAACGGCCAGAGAGTGGTCGACGATGAGCTGAGTTTGTACCACCGGATTCACTTTGGCAGGATCGCCGCCTTTTTCGGCAATCGCATCACGCAGGCCTGCCAAATCCACCAACGCTGTCTGACCCAGAATATCGTGACACACCACGCGCGCCGGATACCAAGGGAAGTCGATTTCCTGTTTTCCCTCAATCAACTGGCCCAGCCAGCTTTGCAGCGTAGGCAGGTCGACTTTGTCTGCGCGGTTGACCAAGTTCTCAGCCAAGATACGGCTTGTGTACGGCAGCTTGTCGTAAGAGCCTGGTTTAATGTCTTCACACGCCTGACGCGCGTCGTAATATTCCAAATCCGTACCGGGCAAAGCTTTGCGGTAACGTTGATTGGCAGTCATGTCGGTTCTCCTAAATCTATTATTTTTTTGGTTTTGAGGTTTCAGACGGCCTGTTGATTCGGACCTTCAGGCCGTCTGAAACCATAAATTCTGTTTTATTGCTTGTTGTCTGAAATCTATTCGCGGTATGAAAAAAAATTGCTGCTCCGCTACCATCATTCCCGTATAGACGGAAATCCAAACTTAAATCTTTCAGCACTCTTTACAGCAGAACATTTCAACTTTTGAATTTCTGCCTGTATGGGAATGACGACAGCAGAGCAGCATGTTTTCCAAACGGCCGGCTCTCTCTCTCGCATACTGCACTAGGCCGTCGAAAAACGAAAACATCGTTTATTCATTGTTTTCAAACGGCATTTCGAGATGGGGCGGGCTGGCAGCCCACCCTACTGTTACGCGTATTAGCGGTCTTCAATCTCCACAAATGCCAAATCTTCAGGGCCTGTGTAGTTTGCGCTCGGACGGATGATTTTGCCGTCTTTGCGTTGCTCGAGAACGTGTGCCGCCCAGCCGGTTGTACGGGAAATTACGAACAGCGGTGTGAACATAGCGGTCGGTACGCCCAATTTTTGGTAGGAAACGGCAGAGAACCAGTCCAGATTCGGGAACATTTTTTTCTCTTCCCACATCACGCTCTCCAAGCGTTCGGCAATGTCAAAGAGGCGCATATCGCCGGTTTCTTTGCTCAAACCGCGTGCCACTTCTTTAATGACAACGTTGCGCGGGTCGGAAATGGTGTACACCGGATGACCGAAACCGATCACGATTTCTTTGCGGCCGATACGTTCGCGGATGTCAGCTTCGGCTTCGTCGGCATTGCGGTAGCGTTTTTGAATATCGTAAGCCACTTCGTTCGCACCGCCGTGTTTCGGACCTTTCAATGCGCCGATTGCACCGGTAATGCAGGAGTACATATCAGAGCCTGTACCGGCAATTACGCGGGCGGTAAAGGTAGAAGCGTTGAACTCGTGTTCTGCATACAGAATCAGTGAAACGTGCATGGCTTTGATGTGTGATTCGCTTGGGCGTTTGCCGTGCAACAGGTGCAGGAAATGACCGCCGATGGTCTCTTCGTCGCTTTCAACTTCAATGCGTTTCCCGTTGTGCGAATATTGATACCAGTACAGCAGGATGCTGCCGAGGCTGGCAATCAGTTTGTCGGCGATGTCGCGCGCTTCGCTTTCCGGATGGCTTTCACGTTCAGGATGAACGCAGCCCAGCATGGATACGCCGGTACGCATCACGTCCATCGGATGGGTATGTGCAGGCAGGCTTTCCAAAACTTTAATCACACGGATAGGCAGGCCGCGCATGGATTTGAGCTTGGTTTTATAAGCGGCCAGCTCGAATTTGTTGGGCAGATGGCCGTGAATCAGCAGGTGGGCGACTTCTTCAAACTCGCATTTTTGTGCCAAATCCAGAATGTCGTAACCGCGATAGCTCAAATCGTTACCGGTACGGCCAACGGTACACAATTCGGTATTACCGGCCGCAACGCCAGAAAGCGCAACGGATTTTTTAGGTTTGAAAGTCGGGGTTTGAGTAGTTTCAGTCATGGTATTTCTCCTTTGTATTTTTGTGGGTTTTATTTTTCAGACGGCCGATGCGGATTTGTTGAAAGGCCGTCTGAAAGCGGTTACTTATTTTTGAAACAATTTATCCAGTTTTTGCTCGAAGGCATGATAGTTCAGATGCTCGTACAGCTCGGCACGGGTTTGCATAGTGTCAACCACTGCGGCCTGAGTGCCATCGCGCATAATCGCTTCATAAACATTCAGTGCGGCTTTACTTGCTGCACGGAACGATGACAGCGGATACAGCACCAGTGACACGCCGTTTTCAGCCAGCTCGCTTTGGGTATAAAGCGGAGTAGAACCAAACTCAGTAATGTTGGCCAATACAGGCACTTTTACGGCATCTGCAAATTGGCGGTACATTTTCAAATCGGTCATGGCTTCAGGGAAAATCATGTCCGCACCGGCTTCGACACAAGCCTGAGCGCGTTCGATAGCGGCATCCAAACCTTCTACCGCCAGCGCATCGGTACGCGCCATAATCACAAAGTTCTCATCAACGCGGGCATCTACGGCAGCTTTGATACGGTCGACCATTTCATCTTTAGAAACGATGGCTTTGTTCGGACGGTGGCCACAGCGTTTTTGCGCTACCTGATCTTCGATGTGAACCGCTGCAACACCAGCGCGTTCAAAGTTACGAATAGTACGGGCAATATTGAATGCACCGCCCCAACCCACATCGATGTCCACCAGCAAAGGCGTATCCACGTTGTCCGTGATGCGTCGTGCGTCGATCAGCACATCTTCCATTGTGGTAATGCCCAAATCAGGGATACCGCAAGAGCAGGCTGCCACGCCGCCGCCAGACAGATAGATTGCTTTGAAACCGCTTTGGGTGGCCAATCGTGCAAAGTAAGCATTGACGCAACCGACTACGGCAAGAGGATTCGATTCTTTCACTGCTTGGCGGAAACGTGCTCCGGCAGAGTGTTGACTCATCATATTTCTCCTTTATAGACTTTTTATCAGTATTAATCGGACAGCTCGGTTTTTTCACAACTTAAAACGAACCGTTTAAAAAGAAACAATCGTTCTAAAAAACTGTTTTCAGACGGCCTGTAAAATTTCAATCATCAACCATCTAAAAATTTAAAATCAATAAATACAAATAGTTATCAAAACCAATAAATACAATAAGGCTGAAGCGGAGGCGTATGTTTTTTAATTTTTATTAATCAATATATGAATGGCTGTTGGGGTACAGATATTTTAAAACCCGAAGCGTTTGTAGGAGTGCGGAAACTGGATTCGGGTTGAGAGCCTTCAGACCGTCGGGACTGCCAATAAGCTGGCGGCGACGGGCGCGGCAGAGATGGGAGAAAATCTATAACAAGAGAGAGTGGTTTGATACAGATTCATGATGATGTTCCTTTGTAGTGCGATGTAGTTTTTATTTATGGAAACAAATTTAAAAAATAAAACCGGTCTTGTCAAACACTTTTTTCAAAAAAATTATAAAAAATTCAGTTATTAATAAACGATTTTTTTGCAACAAATGTAAAAAACGGACAGGCTGTACCACATCAAATCCTTATGTAGCCTAGCTTCTGTCCGTTTTGTACTTTTAGCTGATAGTCAGAATAATTGTAAACAATCTATCTAAAAATAATTTATAATTGATTCATTTGTAAGGAACTTTTAAATATGCCGTCTCTGAAAAATTAAAATTTTTGCCATTAAATTTTCAGACGACCTTTGCATGATGACTACTCTGCACTAAATTCCGTCTGAAAAGTCTGTTTGCCAATGGTAATGTCGGCAGTGTAATCATGGCGGCCTTCGACGCAAAACGGCAAGCGGATTTGCGCAGCCTGCCAACTTTGCGGCGATTGTTGCGTCAGGTTGTAGCGATTGAAGCCCATGTCCATGTTTTTCATACTGAAACTGATACTGACCGCGCCCGTATTCTTCGGCACATTTTCCACCACAATATCAAAAGGCTCGTGTGTATTGATGGAGGTCGCACGCACTTTTGAACCGTCAGGCAGGACGCAGCCTTGTGTCAGACTACATTCGACTACATTCGCTTTTGACTGTTGCCGCTGCCACCAATCCAGGAGCAGCAGTTTAGCCGCCGCAAACACAATCAGTAAAACAGCGGCAATCAGTAGCTTTTGATTTTTACTCATTTCAGACGGCCTCAATGTCATTATCGGTCAAAACGGCATGCGCACCCATGCTCTGCCACTGTTCGCGATAAATGGAAACCATACTTTCCGGAGCAGCCGCAATCAGCGGCATAGCCACGCCTTGCGCCAAAATAGCGACAACTTGCTTGGCTGCCGCTTCATTCGCTACTTTCCAAACGACAGCATCGGCATTTTGCGCCTGCTGCCATTGTTCGGCGTTTTCAATAATTGGCCACACGCTGGGCGCTTCTATCGGCTTGCCTTGTTGCCAATCGGCAAAATCCAGCAATACGGCTGATGCGGTTTGATGCTGAGCCGACAGATATGGTACAACATGATATTCGCCCATGCTGTTTTGACCGCTCAAGCCGCTTTTCAGACGGCCTTGAAGCTGGCGCGGAATAGATAGGGAGCGTAATAATGCGCTATTGGCAGGCAACATCGGCGTAACGGTAAAATCCCCTGCCTTTTGCCATGCCCATTTCTGCCCTTCCCTCGATTGGATTTCGCCTGTCCATTGGTCGGCTTCCACCCATAAAAAATGCAGGCGTACATGTGCGTGTTCATAGGAATGGACTTTCGTCAGCCACGGCGTAGCGGCAAGGATACGGATGCCGAGTTCTTCTTCAAACTCGCGTTGCAAGGCTTGAAAATCGCTCTCGCCAGCCTCAACCTTGCCGCCGGCAAATTCCCAATAACCGGCATACGGCTTGCCCTCTGGACGGGAGCTGAGCAGGTAGCGGTCGTTTTGGTCGAGCAAAATTCCGGCAACCACTTGTACTAATGGACGTGTGTCTTCAGTCATCATGAGCTTATTCTTATATGCGGCAGGCGGCGACACCTACCGATTTATGCGTAAAAAAAACGATGTCGGGCCTATACGCCCGACCTTCAACAAATACCTAACCCTTCAGGCCGTCTGAAAAGGATTTTCTATTTCAGAATACTTAAATCCAGCCTTATTTTTCCGCAATGACAAAAGCCATGACGGTATCCTCTTCATCGCTCATACTGAGATGACAGCTGCGGATACCCTGCTCTTCCAGCCATTTGGTCAAAGCCGGTGCAAAAAACAATTCAGGTTTGCCCAATGCGTCATGCCCGACACCGATATTGCGGAAAGACACCACGCCGCGTATGCCCGTACCGACGGCTTTGGCAAAAGCCTCTTTGGCGGCAAAGCGTTTGGCAAGATAGTTGACCGGTTTGCCTGCCTGTGGAAACTCCAACAGCTCTTCCGGGCTGAGAATGCGTTGCGCAAATGCCAGTCCGAATTTTTTGTTCAGGCGGATAATGCGTTTGAGGGAAACAATGTCTGTACCGATTCCGTAAATCATGGGTCTGCTCCTTGTTTAAATAGTCAGGCCGTCTGAAAGTGTAAATATCGGCCAAAGCAAATTGCCTTAGCCGGTATAACTGATGCCGTTAAGGCAGCATTCTGGCTCTGAACATGACTTCCTTCATTTGGCGGACAGCTTCTGGCAGGCCGAGGAAGAGTGCTTGGGAAATCAGCGAATGGCCGATGTTCAGTTCGCGGATGGCGAGGATTTGAGCAATCGGCGTAACGTTGTGAATGGTCAGGCCGTGTCCGGCGTTGACGACCAAACCCAAATCGCTAGCGTAATGCGCGCCGTTTTGAATGCGCTCGAATTGTTTCATTTGCTCGGCATGGCTGTGCGCATCGGCATATGCGCCGGTGTGCAATTCGATAACGGGCGCGCCGACATCATAAGCGGCTTGGATTTGCGCGTTGTCGGCATCGATAAACAAGGACACGCGGATGCCTGCGTCAGTCAGGATTTTGGTGAACTCAGCCACTTTATCCTGTTGCGCCAATACGTCCAAACCGCCTTCGGTAGTTACTTCTTGACGTTTTTCAGGCACGAGGCACACATCTTCCGGCATGACGTTGAGCGCATTTTCCAGCATTTCTTCCGTCAGCGCCATTTCCAAATTCAGGCGCGTGCGGATGGCGTTTTTAACGGCGAACACGTCCGCATCTTTAATATGGCGGCGGTCTTCACGCAAGTGCATGGTAATCAAATCTGCGCCGTGGGTTTCCGCAATCAGCGCTGCTTCGACAGGGCTGGGATAAATCGTACCGCGCGCATTGCGGACGGTGGCAATATGGTCGATGTTTACGCCTAACAACATAATAATGTCCTTTCTTTAAAGTTTCAGACGGCCTGAGCCTTTACCTATCAAAGGCCGTCTGAAAATATTCAACTGCCCAAGCCAAACTGCTGCAACTGCTGCAAAACCTGCCGAGACTTGATGCCCTCGGGCAGAAGGTTGTCAATCAAAAGCCGCGTTACTTTCAAAGCCTGCCCCAGACTTTCCTGATGAACGAAGCTGCCTTCCCTCAAATCGATTAAGGTCGCACCCAATACGGCCACGCCCTTATTGAGCGCATGGAAACGGTCGGCCTCGGCCAAAGGCACCACAGCCTCTTCCGGTGTAAGCCAATAAGTTTCTTCGCCGTTGATTTCATTGCCGTTGCCGTCATGGAACAAATCGGGGGCAAAGCCCAAGCGTGTCAGTAGCGTCCATTCAAAACGGCGCAAAGCAGCAATGTGGTTGGCCTCGCAACAAATGGTTTTCATGGTTTCCGCCAAAACATCGTAAAGCTCGGGCAACGGGTCTTCGCGGACGGTCAATTTCAACATCAACTCGTTCACATACAATCCGCTGAACAAAGCCCGGCCCTGCGGCTGCGGCCAACCGCCTATCCATTCAGCGCGATGCAGGGTCTTCAACTCTTGCGAGCCATACCAAGACGCGCTCACCGGCACAAACGGCACCAACACACCGCGCAATTCGCTCTGCCGTTTGCGTGCGCTTCTGGCCAACAAAGCCACCCGTCCATAACGGCGGCTGAAAGCTTCCACCCACAAGCTGCTCTCGCGCCACGGGGCGGAAGCAAGCAGAAAGACGAGTTCGTGGTTGATGCGGTTTGGTTGCGCCATAAGGGTTTGGAAAGATAAAGATTGTGTCGATTATAACGGAAAATCGACACAAAAGGCCGTCTGAAAGTCCGCCTTCTATAAAGGCCGTCTGAAAACCTTTATAATCCGTTTTGAATGAACAACTGACTTTCCTGTGTTTATGCCGAAATTCCCTTTTAAATCTGCCCTTTCCCTGCTCTCCGCAGCCCTATTATCCGCCTGCTCGCTGGTGAAATATCAACCTATCGCCGGTATTGATACGGTCGACCTGCAACGCGGCTATCGTTTTGAGACCAGCCGGCTTCAGCGCAACGACGAAGACGATACGCTTATTGTGTTGATGTTCTCCGGTGGCGGTACACGCGCGGCGGCCTTGGGTTACGGCGTTTTAGAACAGCTCAACCAGCAGCAGGTAACCATCGGCGGCAAAAGAAAATCCTTGCTGGCCAACGTCGATGTCGTTGTTGGCGTATCTGGCGGCTCGGTTTTGGCGGCTTATTTTGCACTCAAGGGCGAAGAAACCATTCCCTTGTTTTATAAACGTTTCCTACACCAAAACTTCCAACGCCAAGTCGTCAAACAGGCATTCTCCATGTCCAATCTGCCCCGACTGGCCTCGCCTGAATACGGACGCGGCGATCTGTTGCAGGAGCAGTTTGAAAACTACCTTTTCGGCAAAACCACTTTCCGCGATTTGGAAAAAAATGCCAAGGGCCCGTTTGCCATCATTTCCGCCACCGATATGGGTATAGGCGAGCGTTTCAATTTCACGCAGGAATATTTCGACCCGATGTGTATCGACTTGGGCGACTTGCGACTTGCCCGCGCCGTCGCAGCTTCAAGCTCCGTGCCTATGGTATTTGCACCGATCACCCTAAACAACAACGGTGGACGCTGCAACTACACGCCGCCGATCAAAATCGAAGATGCAGACGACAGCGAAACAGGCAGACAACAAAGCCGCACCATAAAAGAATTTTACGAGCGCTTCCAAAAATACGCAGACGGGAAAAACCGACCCTACATCCACCTGATAGACGGCGGCCTGACCGACAATCTGGGTATGCGCAGCCTTTTGGATATGACGGAAATGTATCCGGAAAAAATCCTGACAAACAAAATCCTGCAAAACAACATCCGCCATATCGTCGTCATCAACGTCAATGCGCAAAACCAAGTCAGCAGCAATTTGGACAAAACCGCGGCCGTTCCCGGTTTCCGCGACGTCGTCTCCTCCATCGTCAATATCCCCATCGACCAAAACTCGCAAGAATCCCTGCGCCGTTTCCGTGCCTTCGTCGATCAGTGGAATAAAGACAAACAAACCGACAGCATCAGCTTCTCCTTCGTCAGCCTCAACCTCAAAGACCTTCCGCCATCTCAGCTGAGGGACAAGGTATTGAATATTCCGACCAGTTTCTATCTGCCGCCGGAAGACGTGGATAACCTGCGCACCGCTGCCGCCGAACTGATGAAGCAGTCGCTGGACTATCGCAACCTGCTGGCAGAATTTGCGGCACACCCCAATCCAGACGCCATCTTCGCAGCCCCGCTTCCGGATGCACAAGAGTTCAAGCCATTGAACGAAAAGAAAAAGCAGTAGCAAACTGTTCCATAAAGTGTAGCTCTGTTAAAATATATGCTTCATCTTATATTTCAGACGGCCTCAATACCTAAGGCCGTCTGAAACACTTAACAATAAATAGAATCCAACCATGACCGAATTAAACACTCCCATCGTTACCGATATTGACCGCCCCATCCTCGTTCCGCCGGGCGGCCATAAAAAAGTCCTGCTGCATTCCTGCTGCGCCCCATGTTCCGGCGAAGTGATGGAAGCCATGCTTGCCAGCGGCATCGACTACACCATTTATTTTTACAACCCCAATATCCATCCGCACAAAGAATATATGTTGCGCAAAGAAGAAAACATGCGCTTTGCGGACAAATTCGGCATTCCCTTTGTCGATAAAGACGACGACTACGAAAACGACCGCAAAGAATGGTTTGCCAAAGCCAAAGGCATGGAATTTGAACCCGAACGCGGTATCCGCTGTACCATGTGTTTCGATATGCGTTTTGAAAAAGCGGCGCAATACGCCCATGAAAACGGCTTCCATGTCTTCACCAGCTCACTGGGCATTTCGCGCTGGAAAGACATGAAACAGATCAACGGCTGCGGCCATCGTGCCGCCGAGCCTTATGATGACTTGGTTTATTGGGATTTCAACTGGCGCAAAGGCGGCGGCAGCGCACGCATGATTGAAATCAGCAAGCGCGAGCATTTCTACCAACAAGAATATTGCGGTTGCGCCTACTCCCTGCGCGATTCCAATGCTCACCGCAAATCGCAAGGCCGCATCCCCATTAAGCTGGGCGTGTTGTATTACGGTGATGAATCTACCCAATACGAGCCTCAAGCCGAAAACAAAATCATTGTTGAGAAATAAAAATCAAAGGCCGTCTGAAACATTCAGACGGCCTTTGTTCAAATCAGACGATTAACGGCGGCGGAATTTGCCGTGATCAAAATCATCAAATGCCTGATAAGCAACTTGGCATTGGATTTTTTGCTCGGCATAAGGCAAACTGCGGAACGCTTTTGCCGCTTTACGGTTTTCCCTCAACTCGGCCTTATTGCCTTTATAGCGATACCAAGCGGCACGGCGCTCAAGGTATCTCTTACAAGCAGGATGCAATTTGTTTTTCTTCGCCTGCTGGTGTTTGCTCACATGATGACCATGCGGTTTGGCCGCCGCTTCGGCAGAATAAGTACCCAAGCTCAATACGGCAACCACTGACAGTGCAGAACCTAAAGTTTTAAATGCCAACATGATTCGCTCCCGGTTTAGGTCGGATAGTCATCCCATTATATGCCTCGCCTAATACATCAACAAACCGCCTAATGTGTTGCATGACAAAAGAGTGTTATCAATTACGACATTATTCTTATTGCTTTGCAAAATTTAACACATACTTTATACATACAGAAACCGAATATAAATTTCTTTATTTCATAAGCCTCTAGCCAATGTTTGAACAAATGTGATGCAAATGCCAAAAAATGCCAAATCGCCACAAAGCCAGATGAAACCTAGTCTGAGCCCCCCTCCTCCTTAATCAGCCCCCGAAAAAAGCGCATTGTCAAGTCTAGTTAAACAAAGAAAAATACATTATATTGTGCCGTTCAAAGCAATCACATACCGTATCTTGTGTTTTTTAATGGGAAGACTGAACAATGAATGCAGCAACGAATATTAAAGTAACCAAACGCGACGGACGCTTGGAAGATATCAATTTAGACAAAATCCACCGCGTTGTTACTTGGGCGGCAGAAGGCTTACAAAACGTCTCCGTATCGCAAGTCGAGCTCAAATCACATATTCAGTTTTACAACGGTATCCGTACCGACGACATCCATGAGACCATCATCAAGGCCGCGGCCGACCTGATCTCACAAGATACGCCCGATTATCAATATCTGGCCGCCCGCCTCGCCATTTTCCATCTGCGCAAAATTGCTTATGGCGAATTCGAACCGCCTCACCTCTACGATCACGTTAAAAAACTGACCGAAGCAGGCAAATACGACCGCCACATCATCGCAGATTACAGCCGCGAAGAATTCGACGAGCTGAATGCCTATATCGACCACAGCCGCGATATGACCTTCTCTTATGCTGCCGTAAAACAGCTGGAAGGCAAATATCTGGTTCAAAACCGCGTTACCCGCCAAATTTATGAAACTCCGCAGTTTTTATACATTTTGGTAGCCATGTGTCTCTTCAGCAAATATCCGAAAGAGACCCGTTTGGATTACGTCAAACGCTTTTACGACGCCGTTTCCACATTCAAAGTATCGCTGCCGACCCCGATTATGAGTGGCGTGCGTACGCCTACCCGTCAATTCTCAAGCTGCGTATTGATTGAATGCGACGACAGCCTCGACTCCATCAACGCCACCACCAGCGCAATTGTGAAATACGTTTCCCAACGTGCAGGCATCGGCATCAATGCTGGTCGTATCCGCGGCTTGGGTAGTGAAATCCGCGGCGGCGAAGCACAACACACCGGCTGTATCCCATTCTTCAAAATGTTCCAAGCGGCCGTTAAGTCTTGCTCGCAAGGCGGCGTACGTGGTGGCGCGGCAACCTTGTTCTACCCATTATGGCATATCGAAGCCGAAAGCCTGTTGGTATTGAAAAACAACCGCGGCGTAGAAGACAACCGTATCCGCCAACTGGACTACGGCGTACAAATCAACCGCCTGCTGTACACCCGTTTGATCAAAGGCGGCAACATTACCCTGTTCTCGCCGAATGAAGTTCCGGGTTTGTATGATGCCTTCTTTGCCGACCAAGACGAATTCGAGCGTCTCTACACTCAATACGAGCAAGATCCAAATATCCGCAAACGTACTTTGCCGGCAACAGAATTGTTCTCTACCCTGATGCAGGAGCGCGCCGGTACTGGTCGTATCTACATCCAAAACGTTGACCACTGCAACACGCACAGCCCGTTTGATCCGCGCGTTGCGCCTGTTCATCAGTCCAACTTGTGTATGGAAATCGCCCTGCCGACCAAACCGCTGGACAACATCAACGACGCAGAAGGCGAAATTGCCTTGTGTACTCTGTCTGCCTTCAACTTGGGCGCATTGAACAACTTGGACGAACTGGAAGAGCTTGCCGATTTGACCGTACGCGCACTTGATGCCCTGTTGGATTATCAAGACTATCCGGTTGCAGCCGCACGCACCGCGACCATGAACCGCCGCACACTCGGCATCGGCGTCATCAACTACGCCTACTATCTGGCGAAAAACGGCGTACGTTACAGCGACGACTCAGCCCTCGGCCTGACCCACCGCACCTTTGAAGCCATGCAGTATTACCTGCTCAAAGCATCGGTAAACCTTGCCAAAGAATACGGCGCATGCCCGCTGTTCAATCAAACCGTTTACTCGCAAGGCAAACTGCCTATCGACACCTACAAAAAAGACTTGGATGCCGTGTGCAGCGAGCCTTTGCACTACGACTGGGAAAGCCTGCGCGCCGACATCGTCAAATACGGCCTGCGCAACTCTACCCTGACCGCACTCATGCCGTCTGAAACCAGCTCGCAAATCGCCAACGCCACCAACGGCATCGAGCCTCCACGCGGATTGGTAACGGTTAAAGCATCGAAAGACGGCATCCTGAAACAAGTCGTACCGGAGTTTGAAACCCTGAAAGACGCCTACGAAACCCTGTGGCAGCTTCCCGGCAACGAAGGCTACCTGAAACTCGTCGGCGTAATGCAAAAATTCGTCGATCAATCGATTTCCGCCAATACCGCCTACGACCCGAACAAATTTGAAGGCAGCAAAGTTTCCATGAAACAAATGCTGAAAGATCTGCTGACCGCCTATAAATACGGCGTCAAAACCCTGTACTACCATAACACCCGAGACGGCGCGGACGATACGCAGACCGATATTCAAGATGATGGCTGCGCAGGTGGGGCTTGTAAGATTTGATAATGGGGATTTTTTGATGGCCTTTTAGAGTCTGAAAAATATTGAGAGAGAAATATTGAAGGAACCAATAATATTTTATCATGTATTAGTAGAGACTAATGAAAAAGATAAAAATGATAGAAACAGAAAATATCATGAATTTGATATACAAGATAAAACTAAATTAATCGATAAGTATGCAATACCTTATTTAAAAGAGCAGACATTAAGAATAGATGGTTATAGCATCAAAAATGCCTGTCGATTCGTTGTAACTCAGTCTGATGTAAATACTGAAACAATTGTAGGAATAGTTAAAGAATACAACAAATCTGACCCATTCTTAGCACTGTTTTATTCAAGAGAGAAAGCATCAAAAAACAATCAATATACACAAGACATAACTGATGATATTTTAGAAGAAGCTCAAAATTTATTAAGTACTGCTGTTTTAGAACCCAAAAAAGAGCAACCAATTAGCTCAAACAAAATTTTCATTGTTCATGGTAGAGACCATAACCTACTTACTCAAGTAGAGAATGCATTAATGAAATTAGGATTAGATCCGATTGTTCTACAAGAGCAGGCCAATAATGGAAAAACAATTATTGAAAAAATTGAAGAATGTACAGATGTAGGTTTTGGTATTGTTCTTTATACCCCATGTGATGAAGGTCGTCTGAAATCAGAAGATGGAAAACTTAAACCTCGCGCACGACAAAATGTCGTACTTGAACATGGCTATTTGATGGGAAAGTTAGGGAGAGAAAGAGTTTGCTGCTTAGTCAGTGATGATGTTGAATTTCCATCAGATATTCAAGGTGTAGTTTATACATCAGCAAAAAATGTTGGTCAATGGAAATACGATCTTGCCAAAGAGTTAAAAGCGGCAGGATTCGATATTGATATGAATAAGCTCTGAAATATAGTATCCAAATCTGTACCGATTTTTTCAGACGACCTTTAATTACCCTGAAAGGTCGTCTGAAACCTGAATTGCTAAATTTAAATTAATCTGAGAAAACAGCCATGTCCTGCGAACACTTAACTATGTCATACAGCACCTTTTCCAAAACCAAAAACGATGCGCTGAAAGAGCCGATGTTTTTCGGTCAGCCGGTAAATGTTGCCCGTTATGACCAGCAGAAATACGAAGTATTTGAAAAACTGATCGAAAAACAATTGTCTTTCTTCTGGCGTCCCGAAGAAATCGACGTATCGCGCGACCGTATCGACTATGCCAACCTGCCCGAACATGAAAAGCATATTTTCATCAGCAATCTAAAATACCAAACCCTGCTCGATTCGATCCAAGGCCGCAGCCCGAATGTTGCGTTCTTGCCTTTGGTGTCGATTCCCGAGCTGGAAACTTGGATTGAAACGTGGAGCTTCAGCGAAACCATCCACTCGCGCAGCTATACCCATATCATCCGCAATATCGTGAATGATCCGTCAGTCGTGTTCGATGATATTGTGCAAAACAAATACATCATCGCCCGCGCCGAAGACATTGCCTGCTATTACGATGATTTGATTGAATACACTCAGTATTACAATCTGTTGGGCGAAGGTACGCACAATGTCGGCGGCAAGCTCGTTACCGTGTCTTTGCGCGAGTTGAAGAAAAAACTCTATCTCTGCCTGATGTGCGTCAACGTATTGGAAGCCATCCGCTTCTACGTTTCATTCGCCTGCTCTTTCGCCTTTGCCGAGCGCGAATTGATGGAAGGCAACGCCAAAATCATCAAACTGATTGCCCGTGATGAAGCCCTGCACCTGACCAGCACCCAGCATATGCTCAACCTGATGCGTGCCGGTGCCGATGATCCTGAAATGGCGAAAATCGCTGTCGAATTGCAGGACGAATGTTTCAAACTCTTCAAAAAAGCAGCGGAGCAGGAAAAAGAATGGGCGGCCTATCTGTTTAAAGACGGCTCAATGATTGGTCTGAACAAGGAAATTCTGGCTCAATACGTTGAATACATTACCAATCTGCGTATGCAGGCGGTTGGCCTTCCTGCCGGATTTGAAGGTGCAACCCAAAATCCGATTCCTTGGATTAACGCGTGGCTGTCTTCTGACAATGTACAGGTTGCGCCGCAGGAAGTGGAAATTTCCTCTTACCTGATTGGTCAGATTGATTCGGAAGTCAATGCCGACGATTTGGGCGATTTCGAGCTGTAATCGAGCATTCGGTTTTATGATCAAGGCCGTCTGAACAGTGTGGCAGAAATCTTTGATTTCGTCTTTACACCGTTTCAGACGGCCTTTCCAATCCAAACAAGTCATATGGCACTCATCAGCACACACGACAAAACCTTCCAACTCCAACAAGGCGAAACCTTATTGGAGGGCTTGGAGCGCACTGGACACGAAGTTGAATACCAATGTCGCAGCGGTTATTGCGGTTCATGCCGGGTTAAAATCTTGGATGGGAAAGTCTCTTACGATAATTTTCCACTCGCTTTTGTCGCGCCCGGAGAAATTTTGCCGTGCTGCTGCCGGGTTACTGAAGACATCAAGCTTGATTGTCGTGAGCGCATCAAAGAGCCGGATTTATTTGATGTCGATTTATTTGAAGACAAATAAAAAATGCCGTCTGAACATTGTGGCTGAAACCTTTGATTTCATTTCCACCGTTCAGACGGCATTTTGTATGGTTAAGCTTATTTACGCTCGCCAACCGGCAAAACTGTCTTGCCGAAAGATTCGTTGATGACTTCTGCCGCTGCCAAGTAGAACGCACCAAGTGCAGTTACCAAGCCTAAGCAACCGCCGATATGGACGATGCTATGATTTTCCATGCCATCGCCAATGCCCAGGGCAAAGAAAGTCAGTGTCAAGAAAAAGAAAATACCGCTCAATACTTTAGGCTTGGTCAAGGTAGCCACAAACATCATCAGCGAAAACATACCCCATGCGCAGAGATACCAGCCGATAAATGCCGGGGCTGTTTCACCTTTAAAAAAGATGGTAAACAAAGCCCATGTCCACCAGAAGGCGCCATAGCTGATAAAAGCGGTAAAGCCAAACGTATTGCCTTTCTTGAACTCAAACATACCGGCAATAACTTGGGCGATACCACCAAAGGCGAGAGCCATGCCCAAAACTAAGCCGACACCCTCTTGAGCAGTAAAAAAGCCGCCGTTAATCAGACTGAGCAACCAAGTTGTCAGTGCAAAGCCACACAGGCCTACTGGACCTGGGTTCGCCAGGTTTTCTTTAGTAGTAGTCATTTTATTTCTCCTCTAGTTATTAAAATAGGAAGCCTATTGTTACCTATTTTATTTAGAATTGAAAGAAAAAAATGATAAAAAATCAATCCATCTAAAAAATATTTTTCAAATGGACTTGAATGTTAATAATTAAATTATCCTAAAATAGCCAGGATTTTCCTCAATTCATTGGCATCAATTTGACCGGGAGCCGACGTTTTTCCTGCTGCACCAAAGGTTACGGCCGAGCCGAAAGCGGAGCCGGCCAGACGACTGATTGCACCGATTTTATTCATAGACATAGTAATAATCAGGCAGTTTATACTTTGTGAAACTTCATATGTTGCCTGTAATAAGGTCAATACATCTTGCGGCGATTGCGGCATCACGGCAATTTTGCAGATATCCGCGCCCCACTCGGCCATTGTTTTCAGACGGCCTGTAATGTCTGCCAAAGACGGCGTGGCTTGGAAATCGTGATTGCAAAGCAAGGCGGCAGTTTGATATTCATGTGCCAAGGCGATGATTTTTTTGACGCCGCCCTCCTCGGCAAAAAGCTCGATGTCAATAATATCGGCTTGTTTGGAACGGATGATTTTTTCCAATAATTCAAAATAATAGTCGTCAGAACAAGGCGTATTGCCACCCTCTTGCGCCCTTCTAAACGTAAACAGCAAGGGCTTGTCAGGAAAAGCCTGTCGAGTGATGCCTAATTGCTCGGCAATAAAATCGGCATCAAGCGCAGTTTGGAAAAAATCCGCACGAAATTCAATAATGTCAAAAGCCGTCTCTTTCAATACGCGCAAAGCCTGCTCCAATTCCTGCGTATTGGCGGCCACCAGCGGCACGGCAATTTTAGGCAGGCCTTTGCCGATCTCGATATTTTTGATGATGACAGGTTTCATATTGTTCCTTTTTGCTGTTCAAACCAATCAGTGCAGATGCTCGTAGATAGTTTCCGCCAATGCTTTGCTGATGCCTTCCACTTTTTCCAAGTCCTCGCGGCTGGCGGCAATCACGCCGCGCAGACCGCCGAACCGGGTAAGCAATGCTTGGCGGCGTTTACTGCCGATACCGGGGATTTCGCTGAGTGAGGAAGTAACGCGTGCTTTGTCGCGTTTTTTACGGTGGCCTGTAATCGCAAAGCGGTGCGATTCATCGCGTACGGTTTGCAATAAATGCAAGGCCGGGCTGTTGGGTGGCAGGCGGAAAACTTCGCCGGTAAAAGGCAGTATGAGTTCTTCCATACCGGCTTTGCGCTCGGGGCCTTTGGCGATACCGACCAAAGGAATATGCAGCCCGAGCTCTTCCCATACCGATACGGCTACGCCGATTTGCCCTTTGCCGCCGTCAATCAACACGACATCCGGCCATTTGACGACCTCACCATTGGCTTCGGCTTCCTGCATTTTGCCGTAACGGCGCGTCAACACTTCGCGCATGGCGGCGTAGTCGTCACCGGGCTTGGCGGTCGTGATGTTGTAGCGGCGGTATTGCGAAGGCTGGATGTTTTGCTCATCGTACACAACGCAGGACGCAATAGTGGCCTCGCCTTGCGTGTGGCTGATATCGAAACATTCAAGGCGGTTGAGGCCGTCTGAATCCATGCCGAGGATTTTGGCCAGTTCATCAATGCGGTGTTGCTGGCTGCTTTGTTGCAGGCGGCGTTGAGCAATCGCCATTTGCGCGTTTTGTTCCGCCATTTTCAACCAGACTTTGCGTTCGCCTATGGTTTTGGTGACAAACTGCATCTGCTTGCCGTGTTCGCCCTCCAAAGCCTCTTTCAGCGCATCGGGAACGGGAAAGTTGCTGATAATGATGTCGGGTTTGCTTTTGCCCAAATAATGTTGGGCGACGAAGGCTTCGGCGTAATCTTGTCCGTTTGGCTCGGGATCGTTTTTGGTGTCGGGGAAAAAGCTTTTGTCGCCTACATGCCGTCCGCCGCGGATGCTGACCCAGTGTACGCAAACCAGGCCGTCTGAAACCGCCAGCGCAAGCAAATCGATATCGTTTGGATTGTTCGGATTTTTACTGTCGATAAACTGATTACTCTGCATAATGCCGAGTGCTTGAATTTGATCGCGGTAACGGGCAGCTTCTTCAAATTGCAGATTCGCGGCGGCGGTTTGCATTTTGTGTTGCAAGGTACGCGTTAGTTCGTCGGTTTTACCATTGAGGAAAGTCGCGGCTTCACGCACGCTGTCGCGATAATCTTCTTCGCTGATGTGGCCGACACAAGGCGCGGTGCAGCGTTTGATTTGGTAAAGCAGACAGGGACGGTCACGATGCTCAAATACGCTGTCCTCGCAGGTACGCAGCATAAAGACTTTTTGCAATACTTGAATGCTGTCGCGCACGGCGTTGCTGTTAGGATACGGGCCGAAATATTGATTAGGCTTCTTCAATGTGCCGCGGTAATACGCCATTTGCGGATATTGATGGCCGCTGAGCATCAAATAAGGATAGCTTTTGTCATCGCGGAAAAGGATATTGTATTTCGGCGACAAGGCTTTGATGAAGTTGTTTTCGAGGATCAGCGCTTCGGCTTCGGAACGCGTGATGGTGGTTTCGATATGGTGAACCTGTTTTACCATCAATGCGATGCGCGGCGAATGGTCGTTTTTTTGGAAATAGCTGGAAACGCGCCGCTTGAGATTGACCGCTTTGCCGACATACAAAACATTATTGTCTTCGTCAAAAAAACGGTACACGCCCGGCAGATTGGGCAGATTTTTCAGAAAAAGAGGTAAATCGAACGGTTCGGTTGCGCTCACGGGATTTTCTTTTGGAATAAGCAGGCCGTCTGAAAACTTTTCAGACGGCCTTTTTCATTGACGTTTAAGATTCTTGAGACGGAGTATCTTCAGTTTCTACCACTTGGTTTTCAGCTGCATCGGTTTCTAAAGGGGCTTCATCTTCAGCCTCTTCGGCCACGCGCTCCAAGCTGACCAAGGTTTCACCTTCATCCAGATTAATCAGGCGGACACCTGAGGCAGCGCGGCCGGTCTCGCGGATTTGCTCAACTTTGGTACGAATCAGGACGCCGCCGCTGGTAATCAGCATCAGGTCGTCGGTTTCGCTGACCAAAGTTGCGGCAACCAAATCGCCGTTGCGCTCTCCGGTATTGATGGCAATATTGCCTTGACCGCCTTTGTTTTTACGGCTGTAATCAGCAATCGGGGTGCGTTTGCCATAGCCGTTGGCGGTAGCGGTCAATACTTGCAAATCGCTTTGCTCGGCTTCAGGGGCGAAGGTAATCAGGCTGACAATCTTGCCATCGGCCGGCAGGCGCATACCGCGCAAACCGCCGCTGCCGCGACCGGACGGACGGACACCGTGTTTGCCGCTTGGCAATGCGTTTTCGGCATTTTCATCATCCAGGCCGTCTGAATCTTCGTTTTCGGTTTCGATATCAGCATCTTCTGCTTCATCGTTACCGGATTTTTCCCAATATTCGTTAAAGCGGATGGCTTTGCCCAAGTTGGAGAACAACATAATGTCGTCCGCACCGCCGGTTTGCGCTGCGCCGACCAAGTAATCGCCTTCTTTAAGCGCGATGGCTTTAATGCCTTGGCTGCGGACGTTTTTAAACGCAGACAGCTGGACTTTTTTCACCATGCCTTGTGCAGTGGCGAAGAAAACGTATTGGTCTTCCGGGAACTCGCGGACGGCCAAGATGGCGCTGACTTTTTCGCCTTCTTCCAATTGGATAACGTTATTAATCGGACGACCACGACTGTTGCGACCGCCTTCCGGCAGTTTGTACACTTTAATCCAATGGCACTTACCCAAATTGGTGAAGCACATCAAATAATCATGCGTGTTGGCAACAAACAAGGTTTCGATAAAGTCTTCGTCTTTGGTGGCCGCAGCCTGTTTACCGCGTCCGCCGCGACGCTGAGCCTGATAATCGGTAGTCGGCTGAGTTTTGATGTAGCCGCCATGAGTCAGGGTAACGACCATTTCGCGTTGCGGAATCAGGTCTTCATCGGCAATGTCGCCGCCGAACGGGTTGATTTCGCTGCGACGCTCGTCGCCGAAGTTGGCTTTAATGTCTGCCAATTCTTCGCGGATGATTTGGGTAACGCGTTCAGGTTTGGAAAGAATATCCACGAAATCAATGATTTTACTCATCAGATTTTTATATTCGCCGACAATTTCTTCCTGATCAAGGCCGGTCAGGTTGCGCAGGCTCATGCGCAGGATGGCATCGGCTTGCAATTCGCTCAGGTAATAGCCTTGACTGTGCAGGCCCAAATTTTCAGGCAAGCCTTCAGGACGCATCATGTGCAGGTCTAAATCCGTGCGGCTGAGCATATCTTCAACCAAGCTGCTGCGCCATGGGCGGGACAGCAGTTTTTCTTTGGCTTCCGGCGCATTGGCAGATTCTTTGATCAGACGGATGATTTCGTCGATATTGGACAAGGCCACCGCTTTACCTTCGGCAATATGGCCTTCATGACGCGCTTTTTTCAGGCGGAACAGGGTGCGGCGGGTAACAACTTCGCGACGGTGGCGCAGGAATTCTGACAGGATTTGTTTCAGGTTCAGCAAACGCGGCTGGCCGTCAACCAAGGCCACCATGTTGATACCGAAGCTGTCTTGCAGCTGGGTCAGTTTGTAGAGTTGGTTCAAAACGACTTCGGCATTTTCATTGCGTTTTAATTCGATTACAACACGCATACCGGATTTGTCGGACTCGTCGCGCAGGTCGGATACGCCTTCCAACGTTTTTTCGCGCACCAATTCGCCGATTTTCTCAACCAGCTTGGCTTTGTTTACTTGATATGGGATTTCATCGATTACAATGGCTTCGCGCTCGCCGTTTTTGCCGATAGGCTCGATATGGGTTTTACCGCGCATGACCACGCGACCACGGCCGGTTTTATAGCCTTCGCGCACGCCGCTCAAGCCGTAAATAGTTGCGCCGGTCGGGAAATCGGGTGCTTGGATGATGTTAATCAGTTCGTCGATTTCTGTTTCAGGCTCATCCAACAAGCGCAGGCAGGCATTGATGGTATCGCCCAAATTGTGCGGCGGGATATTGGTTGCCATACCGACGGCAATACCGGACGAACCGTTTACCAACAGCGCAGGAAAACGGGTCGGCAATACCAGCGGCTCATGTTCGCTGCCGTCATAGTTGGGGCCGAAATTAACGGTTTCTTCTTCAATATCCGCCAACATTTCATGAGAAATTTTTTCCATGCGGATTTCGGTATAACGCATGGCTGCCGCGGCCAATCCGTCAACGGAACCGAAGTTACCCTGACCGTCGATCAGTACATAACGCATGGAAAAATCTTGCGCCATGCGGACGATGGTGTCGTAAACGGCTATATCACCGTGGGGGTGGTATTTACCGATAACGTCGCCGACGATACGCGCCGATTTTTTATAGGCGGAATTCCAGTTGTTTTTCAACTCGTGCATCGCGTACAACACGCGGCGGTGTACCGGCTTGAGACCGTCGCGGACATCCGGCAGGGCTCGACCCACAATCACGCTCATAGCGTAATCGAGGTAGCTCTTGCGCATTTCGTCTTCAAGGCTGACAGGCAGGGTTTCAAGTGCAAATTTATGGTCGTTGCGGATGGTTGCGTCGGTCATGATTATCTGTAATTTCGTATGGCAAAAATCTTGTTGATTCTACCACAAAACAAGCGGTTTGAGACCTTTGCAAAATTCCCCAAAATCCCCTAAATGTCTTGGTAGGAATTTAGGGGATTTTGGGGAATTTTGGGAAATTTTGGGAAATTTTGGGAAATTTTGGGAAATTTTGGGAAATTTTGGG
>ERZ773246.148-NODE-148-length-34825-cov-12.3206_pt1 | contig 34825 bp, 47 predicted proteins | sample MGYA00580519_ERZ773246 | MGnify/ENA primary metagenome ERZ773246 (study PRJEB29015, sample SAMEA2738153) | human oral metagenome | biome: human oral; feature: human-associated habitat; material: saliva | place: China | collected 2246 ...
TAAAATGACAAATGACAAATTACTATACTTTTCGTTGATTTCCCAACGAAAAAGTGGTTGTCACTTCCATTTCAAAAATGACAAATTTGTCAAAAACGACAAACGATTTTTGACAAAATTGGACGCTCCTTCCGAACTACAAACCCACTTGACAACATTTTGTCAAAAATGACAACGTCCTCTGACCCTTTTACCCACTTGAATTTAGGGCAAAAAACGATAATCCAAGTCTCTTTTGACGAGCGGGGGACCCCGTTTAAGAGATCCCCCACCCATCAAAAATCAGTGCCTCCCATCTCCAACGCCAACACGCATGGCCGCGCTACGAACTCGCGACACGCCGTGGCGTTCCTTCCACCCTGCCTGATTGACGGCAGCCTTGAAAGTCGTATCCCAAGGAGAGTAGAGTCGCATGATATCAGCTACATCAGCCTTCCAAGGATCCATCTTCTTGGGAGCCCGTCCACCAAGCACCGTACGAGTGTCATTCCCATCAAAGAGCTCAACCCGGTATCGATCGCAAGCAATGCTCGCCACTCGGTTCTTGAGATACCACTCAGCGTAGACAACCCCACGTTCCTTGTCGTCGCAGAAGAACGTCTTCCTCCACAACTCTCGCCCGAACAAATATCCAACGATCGAGAATCGGTAGACCATCCGCTCAGGGTGCCCAATAACATCAGTCAAGTAATCAGCGTTCATTTCAGCTCTCTCCAAAATACAGATCATTGATGAGTTCGTTATTGGTTTCGAAATCCCAGATACGAACAATGGCGTTGTCGACTTTACTATCGACCCCAACCTTGTCACAGATCTCGTCAATAGCGTCGTGCGCAAATCGGCGAGCCTCTGCTCTGTCGTTGAAAACAATACACGACTCGGTATTACCATCAGCCCCGAGTCCGAACTCGAGTTTTACAGCGATCATTTCAGTTCTCCTTTTCAATCTGTTCAGATCAGGATCCGAGGTGTTCAAACGCCCGGACCTTGACGATCTTGACTATTGTATGCTGACTCTTCACCTTGCTGATAATCTGCTCAAGACGAGTCTCGGCCTCGACCCTAGTGTTAAAGAACCCCATGAAGTCACTGCGGGTTCTCTTAACACAGTCGTATGCAATCACTTGCAGCAGCCACCTCCGGTTTGGGTCAATTCCATAGACAACGGTATCAGTCATTTTTGATCCTATTCTTTGGGTTCTTCGGACATTGCTTGGTATGGGGTCTGGGGTACGTGTGCCCGTCGAGTGTACTCCAGTATTCGACCACGTCAGTCGGGTGCATCTTCTTCCAAGCGCGAGACTGGCACTCACAAGGCTCTGGTGGCTTCAGATCAGTTTTGCAGAGCTCATTCAAGAGCGCCGTATGTGTATGCGCATACGTCATCAATCCAAACCTCTTGAATAGCTCAGGGTTAATGATATACGACACATGCGCCTCATAAGGAGGATTCTTTCTGTCATCCACAAGTACCGTCAACGTAGCCCTAACCCCCCGTTTAGTCTCCTCGAGAGAAAACGTCGGGTTAATGAGCTTCTCGAATGACTTTCCGAACATCATCGCTATTACGATCCCTTTCGTAGTAGTTCAGGACCAAACTAAGCGCGTACCCGCAGAGGATGTCACCCTCTTTAAGGTCGCCGATATGCCGATTATACTTCATCAAGCGAACGGTCGTCAACCAACGCTCATCCTCAGATAATCTAAGCACAAGTGACTGCGCTTCAGCCTTATTCGGATGGATACTCAACACCACATAAGGCTTGGGTTGCTCCTCAAACTTAATGACTGACAAAACGCACCAGACATCTTTTGACCAAGCCATGATTCAACCCATCAGGTACTTGATCGCGAAATCGATACCATCGATCATCAGCAGCTTCAACACATCCATCTCGTCTTTCGCATACGAATACTGGAAGATCTGAATATTGACTGGGGTGTCAATCTTCTCTCGCAGACTTGCTGCGGCCTCATTTGCCTCATCTCGAGTCTTGTAGAATGCGATGGTGCACCTAGGAGTATCTCCAATGCTCCCAATACGACAGATCACACACCACTCGTTGTCAGCGGGATCGAACATTACCAGATTGTGTGCCATGATGGCGCTCCTTTACAGATTGTGAGCGAATATACGCTCGTTGAACGTGGCCTTCTCAACCACAGCTTTCGAGATAGCAGAATCAATTCCAGACTCCGACTTGAAGTAGTAGTACCACAAGTCAGTGTAAGGGGTGTTGATGCGGTCAATCCGACCTTCCGCCTGCTCCAACACCTTGTACGAGTAATTGAGGCTGTAGAACACGACCGTATCGGTTTCAGTACAGTTCCATCCCTCAGCCCCAGCCGTGTATTGAACCAAATATACCCAAGAGTCTCCCTCGGGTATTGGTTCGTGTGTGTGACCGTTCCACTCAGATACTACGAATTCGTCCTTGAGTTTCCGCAACTCATCTCGTTCGTAGTTGAAGTTATAGAATACGATCACTCTGTGCCGCTTCGCGACGATCTTGCGCAACCGATCTAATCTGTTGCCAGAAGAGTTCACACTACGTCGGAGAGCGTAACACACTCCTGCAGCGTTTCGAATCGGCTCCTTTGTCCAAGGATCTATCCGCTTCTTGACTATTAGATCATATTCGTCTCGATCGAACGGTACGAAAATATCCTTGCGATTGCGTCTCGTATGTCTCTCAGCAGGCATCGGCACGATGATGCGCCGTCTGCGAGATTCGAGAACACCTGTATTGACGAATCGCTTCACCTTGGGATACTTTGCGAACCTATCCCAAACTATGTGTTGCTCTGAGAACGCGGTCCTGTTTTTGTAGAACCCATTCGCGATGAACAGGGGCACATAGTCAAGCCAAGTATCCCCGGGTGTTGCGCTCAGTAAGATCCACAGGTTGTGCTTCGATATCTTGAGAAAGCTCTTAACCCAAGCACCGGATCCAACAACACGCTGCTCATCAAATATGAACACATGATCGCGGTAATCTGAAAACTTCGAGACATTGTTCCAGCTTTCGATCGTCACCTCGTTGCAGTTAGCACCCAACGCAGCAAACTCGCCCTCCCATTCGAGAGAGTCTCGCTTCCGAGCAGTGGTGATCACGACGATCTTCTTCGCGTCTGCCTTCGAAAGGGCCCATGAGGCCCCCACACGTGACTTACCCGAGCCGACACCGCCGACCAGGACATTACCACTATGCAGGAGCCCCAGGGCCTCTTCCTGATGCGAATATAGTTTATTCGTCATCGTCATCGAATAGGAGACACAACAACCGCTCACAGACCTCTTCTGGGATCGCGTGGTAGAACTCAACGTTGTCACGAACCCAGCCGCCACCCTCAATCGAGCATCGAGCAATCCACTCCCACGAGAACGGACTCATCGCGCTGATAGTAGTGTGGCCGAAAAGCGAAGTACATTCCATCCAGTCGACATACCAATAGCCGTCCTTCATATACGAATGCACCCCGTCAATCGTCGCATCATATCCCGTCAACACCAGAGGCGAGAAGTCGGCCGGCGGGTTTTCTCGAGGCGGAATGTCAAACGTCTCCTTGGTCACGCTGGCGTCAGGACCATCCATCGTCTTGAATGCCATGTTGAATATCTCCTATCTTGTGTTACATCCGGACTTGGGGCAGTAATCCCCGAAGAAGAGCCTTCTCGATTAGCTCTCGGTCTTCCTCGCTGAAGTCGCGATTAACAAACGCGGTCTTCACCGTATTACCATCAATCTTAACTCGAGCAACCCAAGAGTCACCATTCACGATTGGTGGATGCCCTTCGGCAACAAGAGTCTTGAGTTCAAGGAAGACTTCGGTATTCTCATGGGGGACATCGATCGCGGACGTAGCCACACGCCCATCGAGAAGCTCCACAGAGAGTCGAGGCTGCGCTTCACTTCCGACGACCCGACCATTCTGGAAATTGATCCGAATGGTGTAGGGCTCGTCGTCTACGATAGTATTCCCGACCGCTCGCTTCGCAAGGGCCAGGATACCATCGTTGATTACTTTCTCAGAATTAGGGGAGCGGTTGAACTTAGCTCCTCCAGTCTTGAGATATGTCTTCATGTTATCGGGGATCTGTGTCATCAGAGTTGCTCCGTTCCAGGGTCTTTCCTGAGTGCGTTCTTGATCGAAATCCGCGAGGCACTCGTAAGCTTCGGGTTGAATTCGGCGTTGTTGGCCCACCACGAGCCATACTTAGCGCCCTTACCGAATCCGGGTTCGGGCTCATCGCCGTGGGTAATGGCGCGCATGATCCAGTCATCACCAGCGTCGATCACAGTTTCCTTGGTGTGGTCGGCAGCGTTACGACCACTCACGAAGAATGTAATCTTGCGAACAGACCAGACGTATTCAGTAGTCACGGGGTCATTACTGCCGTTGACAGTCTTGTTGACTTGCTCGCCCATGACAATGCCCTCGATCTGAATCGAGAACCCTGAATAGTCGCCGTTGGCCGGAATGAAGCCGTTACGGATGTTGACAACCGCGGTGAAGTTGTCTCCATTAAGTTCAACATCATTCGTGCGTTCGAGGACTGTGGAAAGGTATCGTGCAATGTCCTGCACACCTCCCTTCTGGAGTCCCTTGTCCTGCTTGATGTTCTCACGCGACCACGTACGGTCATTCGGAACAATGGTTTCGAACCAGTTACTCATAGAACCAGTTCTCCTTCCTCTAGTAGCTGCGCCCAGATGCGATCATCTCGACGCCGCTGTGTTTTTCGGACATCCGATCGACTTCCCAGAAACAGGTTGTCAAGCGAATTGTTCTCGAGGTCTCCATCTTCGTGACAGACATAGAGGCCCCTGTCGGGCCACCTCTTGTAGAAGGCAGCCCAGATCACCGATGCGACTGAGCGTTCTCGAGCCTCACCGGGAGTCGTGTATAGTCGCACATAACGCGACATACTGTGTCGACGCTTGAATGGCTTAAGGATTACACCAGTATCCTTCCGACGAATATTACCCAGACGATTGGCTTCGTAGTGGTTAAAGCCAGGCACGTCCGCCCAGATGTCGGCATACTCTTTATACATGATAGCTCCTTTCATCCAAGACGGGGGCAGACCTTTTACAGCCCACCCCCGTCTTAAAAATATGATCAGTCGAGATCCGCGTACTTCGCCGCGAAGGAAGCCGACTCGTCGTCCATCACGACATACAGCTCCTTGACGTAAGCCGAGATACCCTTCTGACCACGGATGTCGTACACCGACGGGTGGATGACCACGTCAGCCGTCTTGATAGTGATGTTGTCCAGAGTGCCAACAGTGTCCTCATTGAGGAGCTGCTTGCGACCGCCCGTAACCAGCCAGATAGCCGGCGCGCGGAACTTGTAAGAGACCTTGACGCCGAGGTAAGGGCGCTCAGGATCGAACTCGCCATCCTGGTTCTTGCGGTACTTGACGTTCCAGCCGTCCCGCTCAAGATCCTCGACGAGGTTCAGTGGAATAGCGACCGAGAACTCGCGCTTGCCTCCATCCTGGTTAAAACGCGTCGGAGATCCAGCAAAGTTCGTGAAGAGCAGACGAGCGTCTTCAATAACCAGATCGGAGGGGGTGTTGTTGAATGCCATGATGATTTCCTTTCTCAGCGGCACAGTGTTTCAAGATCGACGTATTGTTCGATCGCTTGTTTTGCCTCATCGGCGAGCATCTCGGCGTAAGACGTATCAACGTCCTGTTCCTGATGCATGAATCGGACCATCTCCGCTTCCTTCCAAAAGTAGCCCTTGGTCCCAACGACAGCGTCTTTCACAACGCCCTCGCTGTTTTCCCGAAGGAGTTCAGCACCGCCCCGGTCAGGCTTGATCGGTACAAACGATCCGACCTTACCAACGAAGTGATCCCCACTATTCGGGAAGCGTAGGTACATCGCGGTTTTCACCTGCTTTGTCTGGATGTAGTCGTCGAATTCAATCGGCTCCTTCGTGAAGAGCTTCTTGAACACATACGGCTCCTGGAACTGCTTCCCGGTAGCTGTCCACTCACCCTCGTGAGGGAACGCGTACCGAGCGATGTACACAGCCTTGTTGACGAGACACATCTTGGCGTAGGTGGCCTCGTGTTCGAAGTCGTACCCGTACTGCCTCCCGAATGACATCACCTTCTGAATATCTTCAGGCGTGGCCCCAGGAATCTTGATAGAGTCTGTCTTGATGTGAGCTACTGTCAGACCGAGTTCCTCCTGCACATAGTGCTTGAGGTCGATCATGAACAGTGCCCCTCGCTTCGCGACAATGTTGTCAACATTCCGAGGATCCCACGCCGGGTTGTCGAACTTAGCGCTCGTCAGCCCGTACATAGAGTTGATCGGAATCTTGAGTGCCTTACCGAGTTCGTCAAGATCATAGTTCTTCGCGATCTCAACAAGACGCCCGTCGAAGAGCTTACTCAACGCGTCCATGTCCTTATGCTTGATCGCCACACGAGCCTGCTTAAGCTCGCTGTAGCGCTGAGTGTAAGGACCAAACAGGTTGAGCTGCTCGATCGACGTCGGGTGCATCGACGCGACATCGAGGAGGGCAACGTTCTCGTAATATCCCGGTTCTGAATATACGTAGCCGCCCTCCCCCGGATCTTCTCCACGATAGGACGAACCCTTGAACTTATCAAAGGTGTAACCCGGGAACATCTCGCTGAGGTCGGTGTAAACGAACTTCGACTTGTCAGGTCGACGCTCCTTACCAAACACCAGAGCACAAGTGTGCTGGTTTGTGGTGTCATTAACACTCAGACCCGAGAGCTCCGCAAGGATTTTGCGAGCGCCCCAGTCGCTTGCGAGATGGTTAAACACCAGCTCGGTGGCCTCGACATCGTTCTTGCAATACTCTACGACATCATCCCACTGACCCTCAGGAACCGGCTGATCCCAAGGAAGGTTGTTCTCCTGGTGCTTGATCCCGAGTTCAATCTCCCATTTCTTGAGAGATTGCTTCTTCGTCGAGAAGTCGTAAATATCCGTGTAGGAGAGATTGTACGCCTCACGGAATGTTGCGTTCTTCTCGTTGTTGATGATGCGCTGAGAGATCTCGAAGAGCTCTGCGTTCGAATATCCGAGTGCCGCTGCATACATGATGTGGTTATCGTACTTTCGGTTGTTGAAGCCAATCAACCGAAGGTCCAACAACGACTTCACTGCTTTAGCACTGGGGTTCACGAGGAATCGAACGCCGGGGCGATTCTCAACCTTGTAACAGATGACGAACAGATTCGGGAAGACTTCAACATCGTAAAATGCGATACGTCCGTTTCCGTCCTCTGCCACCTCAGCCTTGTCTTCAGACATGAAGTGCATCTGCTGGACCATCTTGAGACAACGATCCGATTGGTTTGTCGATGACATCGCGAAAGAGGTCACTGCGTTGCGAGCGTCTGTGACATCGTACGTGATCCCAGACTCATAGGCCTCGTCCAGAATGCTCTTGATGAAGTCGACGTTAGGCGCTGTGTTGGCGTGCACTTCCTTACGAAGCGCCTTGGCGATGAGAGACCTGAGATGGTTCTCGTCCTGTACGTGCTTCTTGTTGATCATCTTGGGAGCCTTTGCGGGGAGGTCTCCCGGATAATCCTCGATACCTCGCCCGTTGTGAAGGGACAATCGTCGCCGAAGAGATGCGTTCCCTCGGAATCGTTTGATTTCAATTCCAGGCGAATATTCAGCAAGGGTATCCTTATCGACAGGATATCGGTAGATGAGGTGGATGCCACCGCCGCTTTTCGACGTTTCCGCATACGTCGGAGGCCAAGCAGAAGCAGCGCGAAGATTAGCATTGAGGTCTTTTTCACCATTGTCTCCTTTCAGATCAAAATCAATGCATACATATTCTTCAGGCATGAGTACGTAGTGTTCGTCTGTCGGAGCTATGTCAGCAAGTGTTGTATAGACATTTATCCATGCTTTCCGAGGCGTCCCTTGTTCAGATGAGTATTGGGCCTTGCATCCAGCGAAGTGATCGTCGAATATCGATGGTGCTCCCGATTGCAAGTCAAGCCATGAATCTGTACTAACGGCCCGAGTAATGGGTTCAGCGCTTTCGAACTTGTCATTACGAAAACCTATAAACAGACTCCGATAAGGAATACCATCGATCATAACCCGGTCTCGGAATTCTCGAAAATATCGACGTATTTCAGTCTTGAACCGGTACCTCGGCATCACATACTGGATCCCGGTCTCTGAGGCGTAGTCCTTATAATCCGAATATGCCTTGGCCAGGGTGACTTTGTCATCGGAACCCCAATCTTCATACATTTCAGTAACGAAGTTGTATACAGGATTGGTTTCTGAAACCATAGTCTTGGATCTGTAATTACGATAGTAATCTGGTCCAAGACTACGATACACATTGATGCAGTGGTTCGCGATTACGCCAAGTTCCTTATACACCCCTTCCATAACTAAACGGTATTCGTCCATCTGAAGTCGCCTACCAGAGGGAGTCACATCTAACAAACGTCTAGGAATACCAGAGTTTGCATCCGTGATTTTGACTGGGTTGTTAGACGCCATAATCAGCATGGTTGAGATGCGCATAGAACGAGGTTTCTTGAACTTCTCGTTGATGAGTTGAATCTCGTTCGAGATGATCGAATTCAGACGGGTATTTGTCTCAATCCGGCTCAAGTCGCCATCGTGCTCGATTGCCACTAGAGGGTCGTCAACGAATGATGCCAAGGCAAAAGAGTTGCCCCTCTGGGCGAGTGACTCCGAATCGAATGCGACGCAGTAATCACCGAAGAGTCGCTGCATCACATTCAAGATAGTGGATTTTCCCGAACCAGGATCGCCATAGAAGACCATAAACTTATCGATTTTTCGACAATCTCCAGTTAGCACCGAACCGATTGCCCATTCGATCTTCTGGCGTTCTGAAGGATCGTATAGCGTATCGACGAGTTTTGCCCAGTGGACCGAGACACCATCTTCGAGGGAATATGGCAGACGATACGAGACATGGTCCTCTCGACGAATCGGGGTGTCTGAAAACACCGGACTTCGATCTAGCGGATGGGCTGTATCGACCATGTTCTTTGACCATTGGCGATACTGTCTCCAAACACCATCAGAATCTCTTCGACAGACGCGCGGAAACAGGTTTTGGATACCCGACTTAGCTACATAATCGAACACGTCGTTATCGACGATGTCTATCACATCACGTTCGTTCCGGGACCATAGACCAGTCTTCGGGTTCCAAACCGCGACAAAATCGCCATCGCGCAACATAATATCCGAGGAATTGAGGTTTATAAAGTTGGGTCTGGCTTCCATCATACCCGCTTGACCTCTCATCGGGATAGTTTCAATCTCGTAAAAGTCCACCTCCCGTGGCCTCCTTTTTAGTGATACGGATCATACAAGTTGGCCCACCGAATCATTTGGGTCGTGATGGGCATCTCGAGAATATCCGCCCCCGGTATGCGGAATAATCCTCCCGTTCCGTTCTTAGAATAGGTCCTGTACATCACACGTTCGGCGATGATCAGTGCCTCCTCATGAATCTCCGAAGGCAGGCGCCCGTCGTCAGAAAATGAACGAGCGCCCACGTTCAGAAGAATGGACTTTGTGAACGATTCTCGATCCTGGTAAAGCATAGCAGTCAAGGTATCGGTAATACTCACAAAGACCTCAAGGAACGAAGCCGGAGCTTGCCTCGGCGAGGGCATACCCGTTTCGTAGCAGTATTCATCCCTCACACGAAGAGCCTGAATGGCTTTATCTTCGTCCTCAGGAATATACCACACGAAGTCGAGTTCATCCCACACCGAAGCAAGCTCCGAGTAGTTCTCGAGACACCCTCGCTTGATAAGCCAGGATGAGTAGTGCATGTCAGATCTTGTCCCAGATCATTCCATCAACGTTGAAGTCAACGATGAAGTTCGTATCGACGCGAGAGTAGTCGTCAGACGGAACTCGGTAGGTGTTGGCATCGTAGTCGCCGAACGAGACGTAGTTGTCGCCATCCTTAGAGTTCTTGATCCATCCGACCACAGCACCCTCACGAGTGCGAGACAGACCGAGCTGGTCATAGACCTCATTCAGGAAGAGGTGACCCTTACGCTCGAGACGACGGTTCGCCCAGAGCTGAACGGCCGCCAGGGTCTCGGAGGTGTAGTCCTCGTTGTCGTCCCAGCAGTTCGAGGATTCCTCGGTGATGACTCGCGCATAGGGCGAGAGATCACTGATAGACGCAATAACCGCGTCGACAACATCGGCCGCATCAGACTTGTTGTCGGAAGAGAGAATCTCCTCGGCAGTCTTGTCAAAGTTAGGAAGCTTCGGGCGGACGATCTTCTCGACCGTCTCCTTGCCGAGTGCGTCGACCATGGTCTTCTTGTAGCCATCGAACGCGGTCTGAAGAGCGGTGTACGCCGCGCCAACGGCCGCGAGACGCTTCTTCGAGATGCTGTTCGAGAAGTAGATCATCGTGATCGTGGCAGCGCCAACAATCACAGCAGGCGCGCAGGTGTATGCCGTGTCGAGGATGAAGAGAATGCGGTTCTTCATCTCGATCTTATGGACGTCCTCATCGGCAATCTGGTCTGCGTTGCGGATGCATTCCTTGCGACGATCCCAGTCGCGACCTTCGCAATCCTCGAATCGAGTGCCGGCTCGCCATGCGAGATATCCGGTTGCGACGACGCCGACTGATGCGGTAACTGAGAGAATGGTGGGGGCGTGCTTCGAGATGCGAGCCATGCCCGTGTGGAAAGCGGTCGTGATAGACATTTGAAAGTGCTCCTTTCTGAGCAAATAGGTTACTTGAGGGGTTCGGGACGGTCAGCAGAGACGAGCCAACCTTCCCTGATCTGTCGGATTTCGAACGCGTCGGTTGTGGTCCAACCCCAGCGTTCATCGGTGTATCGGGGCTGAATGCCAACGGACGACATCAGATCCGCAACCGAGACCTGACCATACTGGTCAATGGAATCCGCGATGAATTCAATCACATCAACGGCATCGCCGCGAGTATCGAACACAAGGTCCTCAACGTTCGTGGGCTTAGGCTGACGAGGTTCGCGACGCTCGGATCGACGTGTTTCATAGTACCCCCGCCCCCGATCGGAACGAGAGGCACTAGAATATGACGTGTATCCAGACGTGGAGCGACGTCGTGGGTCGACTTCGCCATAAAGCAGCTGCTGAATACCCTGCGTCACCATGTCGGTGATGGCGTTCTTAGTAGCCGGGATGGCCACGTCAATAACAAGATGCTCAGCAATCTCTGGGAGATCCTGAGCGAAGAAGGTCCGAAGAGCTTCCTTGATGGCAGACTTCTTCTGGACCTTAGCCTTGGCGATAACCTTCTTCTCGGGGGAGGCCCCCTCCTTGGCTTTATCAGTGTTGCCAGGGAGGGAGACCTCAGTGGGCCGAGTGGGCTCGATGGGGACGACGTCCGGCATCAGTTGGCCTCAGCCATCTTGCGGAGCTCTTCGAGAGAGGCGTCGGGGTTCTCCTCGATCAGCTTCTTGGCCTTACCCATGATATCATCCGGGAAGAGGCCGGCAAGGAACCCGTTGGAGAACTTGGGGTCGTTGCTGAGCTTGTCCAGAAGGGCGTCGAATGCCGGCGAAGACATAAACGCCTTCGTCGCACGGTCGTCCTTGAAGAAGCGCTTGCCGTCCTCCGAGCGCTCACCGTAGGCCTTAGCGACAAACTCACAGAGGAGCTTGTACGCGTCCATGGGAGAAGCCTCGCCGCCGTTGATCATGGCGATCTTGGCCGAGAGCGGAGTGCGACGAAGCTCCATGTTCATGAGCTCGCCCTTGGAGAGGTTGAAGTAAAGGGTTTCTTCAGTCTCTTCACCGAAGAAGTTGACGTACTTGACCTTGACGGACTGCATGTTAGTTGTTTTCCTTTCGAGAAACGAAGTAGAAGATCGAGCCGAAGGCAGCGATCAGAGGGACCAGAACCGCGAGGACTCCCGCAAAGGTTCCGGTCTTAGCGAGCTTGGTCTCGCTAGGCTTGGGTGCTTCGGCCGTCTTGGTGGGTCGGGTCGAAGGGATGGGCGCCTCAGAGTGAGAGGGCTTAGCGGAAGGCGTATTCACTCCCGACTGAGGCGTGTCGGGGGTCTCAATGGAGGGGGACGGCAGCGGAACAGGTGCTGTCGTGGTCGGGTTAGGTGCAGGAGTTGTCACGGAGGGAGAAGGACTGGGAGCCGGAGTCGGCGTAGTTCCATCTCCGGTCGTTCCGCCACGAACCTCGACCTCAATCGTACGCTCGAGCTTGATGCCGTTAACGTCAGCGACATTAGTAGCAGTCTTAGCTCCTGCCGGCGTAGCCATCGGCTCGGGGGTGTATGTGACACATGCCTTCACACCCTCGGGTGCGATGAACTCGATGGTGTAATCATTGACCCGAATTGCGCCAATGTACACAGTCGTGTTGGGATCCCAGGTATCGCCCTTGGCGCACTTGACCGAGGTGCTAAGCTTCGTGTACGCATCGTGGATGCTGTATTTAACGCCAGGCTCGGCGACCCAAGTGATCATCCAAGAGGTGGTGCCATCAGGATTGACCCAGCCCCACTTCGAGTTCTCGGGCTTGGCGTCCTCGTAGTGACCGCCGGAGCAGTCGTTGTCGCAGGCGCTATCCCAGTCCTTGTCGCCGAAGGTGAAGGGGTATGCACGACCTCCGATAGAGATCTCACCCCACTTCTTGCCGACGACAGACTCCTGAAGGCGAGCGGTGGTCCACCACGTACCAGAAATGTCGGTCTTGTCCGCAACCGAATCCGGGACGTTGTCCACGGTGCAGGTGAGCGTGCCCTTGTCGGCCTTGCAGGAGCCAATCTGGGTGTCGTCGTTCAGGGTGAACGGGAAGTCGTACGCCCAGTTGATGATGTCGGACATAACCTTGAAAGTCTGCCCGACCTCGAGCTTCTTGGTAGACCAGGAGCCCTTGACCGTGACAGGCGAGGACACCTGAGAGCTGCCCGAGGAAATATAGGTGATCTTGGCATCGATGGGGTTGTCTGCTGCAAGAGCAGGCGCGGCAGATCCGAAGATAACAGCTGCGGCAATGCCAACAGACGCGAGTGCTCGGTTCATGATATTCCTTCCGAATACTAAATTTTGGGCAATCACTTGTTCCGGATGTTGCGGTATTCCTCGATGTACTTCTCAAGCTTCGGGCCGAAGGCCTTAAGAAGGAGGAAGCCGATAAAGCCGGTGGCAGCGATCTTGCCGGTACCTCCGCCGAGGATCTTGGAGATCGCGTTGATGATCATCATGAAGGTGATGAAAGTGAGGATGATAATGAGCATGATGATGCTGCCGAAGGTTTCCATTGTAGCGATTTCCTTTCAGGTTGGACAAAGCCTATAACCCGTGTTAGGGGTTATAGGGTGAGCGGGGTCTCAGTTCTGGGACTGGGAGTTCTTGTATGCCTTCTTACGGGCACGGTTGGGATCGAGGGCGCAGCAAACGCCAAAGAAGCCAATCATGATTCCGAAGGTGTACATGGTAGGGGTCCTTTCTTGAGGGTTAGTTCTCATTAGGACTCCCGTTTTTTGTGTTCGGCCAGTATTCTGGGGGTTCAGAATACTCAATCGGCTCGTCTGTGAAAGTGACCTTATTATCCTTGGTCACAGCTCTTCAACCAATCTTGAACCAGTTCGGCTGAGGAGCGGGGGTCAGCGCGACCTCAACCGCGGGCGAACCAGAGGGCAGGAGCACCGGACGGAACTCGGGCTTGACCGTAATTCCGCCGTCCCAGCCGAGCTCGTCGCCAACGCCCGTCTCACCGATGTGAATCTGAGCGTAGAAGTCGTTCAGAGGGCAGGGGCCGAAGTTCAGCAGGTCCTCAGAGACGTTGTTGCAGTAGCCACGGATCTTCTCGGCCGTGGAACGGAAGGTACGTCCGGTGATGGCGTCCCTGCAAAGGACCTCCTCGTCACCGAAAATGACCATCGAGCCCTCGGGGAGCTTCTTCTCAGCAGCCTTCTTGTCGGCGGGCTTGCCGCCCTTCTTGATGACCTCGACCTGCTCAAGCACGTTCTTGCGGAGCTCGGACACGTTCATCTGAGAAATGGAGTACGCGGCGGCGAGAGCCTGGTACTTCTTGTAGGTGACGTTGTGCAGGGAGACAATCGCGAAGATCGTGACGCCCAGGCTTGCGGCAGCGGGGATGTAGGTCATCCAGTTGCGCTTGGCGAAGTCGAGCAGGTTCTTGGATGCGCCGTTGTCATCGGTGATGGCCTTGGCGTGGGCCTTACCCGAGGTGATAGCGGTCGCAACAGAGGCTGCGATGCCCAGGCCCGTGATCAGGATCTGGGGGTTGTTCTTGATCCAGCTGAGAGCGAGCTTGATGGTGTTCTTGATAGACATGGTTGTGCTTCTTTCTTGAAAATATGGAGATTGGTTGATGATCAGATATTGGCGATGTACTCGGCGAGATCGAGGCCGAGGATGGAGGTTGCAGCGATCGGGATGAAGTTCGGATCAGACCCGACAGCAAGGGAGTCAACAATAATGTAGGGCTCGTGCAGCTCAGTGTTGTCGACAATGACGACGTTCTTGGCGAATGCCCGACGACGATCAGTCATGACGAATCGGAACGGGACAATCGCGTACTTCGCGTCAGGCTTATCGGCCTCATCCCTGGAGATTATGAGTCGTTTGCCCGATCCGTCGGTGAAGTAGATGTCCTCGTAGTTGTACGGCGCAACGCGCAGAGACTTCACCACATTACAGTCGAGGTGTTTACCGACGAGCACCCCTAGAGCCGTCATCTCGAGAGCATTCGGGCGCACGGGCGCCGAGTGAGCAACCGAGATCGAGATGAGCGATCCTTCGGGAACGCTGAGGTCGACTTCGGAGAGGTTGAAGATCTTTCGCAGGGTCATGGTTGTGCTTCCTTTCAAATAAAGCCTATACACCGTGTATGGTGTATAGGTGCGGGTGAGATCAGTTCTCGTCGGGGTACTGTACCTTGAGGTGCAGCAGGTGACAAAGGGTCTTTTCGGCCTTCGCGGCTTCGGCGGGATCGTTAGACGTGTAGGAGGTCTTGAACAGAGTCTTGTAGTACTCAGTTGCAGACTTGAATCCGAACACGTGGCCAGCGAATGCGGCAACGATAGCAGTGAGGGCGAGAGCAATGTAGCGAGTGGACATGGGAGTTCCTTTCAGAGTGGCTAGTTCTCATTAGGAGCTGTGTAAAACATGTCAAAGCCTATAACCCGTGTTGGGGTTATAGGGTTGAGAGTTCTCAGAGGAGTTGTGTCACTCGTCTTCAGAGGAGTCCGAGGACGCTCGCAGACCGGCGATGGTCATAGCGCCAAAGAAGATAGCGACGGAGGACAAGGCGGCAACCTTGGCAACCGGGACGCTCTTTTCGGCGACCGTCTTAATGCGGTCCATAAGAGGGGTCTTCGGGGTGGTCTCTTCGAGTTCGTTCGAGTTGGACATGGTGAGATCCTTTCTTGAGTGGTTAGTTCTCATTAGTATCGGGGTACTTTTTGCGGAGCTCTTCGACGAGCTCGATCACCGAGTTCGAAGTGTACTCAGCGATGAGCGCTAGCGCCCATAGACCGAGCAGGATAACAAAAGGTGCGAGTATGAGCGTGAATGTCACGAATGCAGCTAGCATGATCGACTCCTATTTTGACGGTTAAAGCCTATAACCCGTGTTAGGGGTTATAGGATTGAGGGTTCAGTTTTCTTCAAGGTCGGGGAGGCTCATGGTGAGCTTGAGATCCTTGTTGATGAGCTCCACGCAGAGCTTGCGGAGCATCTGGTTCTTACCGTAGCAGGCGTAGTTGAACGTCTTGCTGTAGAATACAGTGCGTTCGATCCTGCCGAGGTTGTAGAATACAGGTGCTGCAATCGCGAGGGTAGCGGCGGCAACGAAGGAGTAAGCGTACTTCGACATGAGAGTGGTCCTTTCAAGAGGGTTGACAGTTCTCATTATTCGCTTCGTAAAATATGTTGGTCAAAGCCTATAACCCGTGTTAGGGGTCATAGGGGTTGAGGGGTTTCAGTCATTGAGGTCGTGATCAAGGTCACGCATGAGGGTGTCGAGCACCTCAGCCTTGGCCTCACCGTCAGCAAGGTCGCGGTATGCGCGGACGCTAGAGGCGGCCACCTTCTTGATGGTGGTTTCGTAGCGATCAGCAACATAGGCGAGCCAAATGTTGTAGGTGAAAGAGAGGGCGAGGAGGATGCAAACGACGATGGTGAGTGCGTTGAACATGATGGTTCCTTTCAAAGAGGGTTGATAGTTCTCATTATTAGTTGTGTAAAGTTTGTGTTAGTTTGTGTTAGTTAAAGCCTATAACCCGTGTTTTGGGGTTATAAGCTGAATATTCAGTTATCCAGAAAAGTTAGGTAACCTGCGACAAGTGTCAGAAAGATTGCCCAAGCAGGCACAACAAGTGTGCTTAAAAAGGCGAATCCGTTGAGGATGGTGACAGCTGTGTAGAGCATGATTGGTCCTTCCAAAATGGATGAATAGTTCTCATTATTCGCCGCGTAAAATATATGGTAGTGAAAAAGTCTATAATCCTAGGTTTTAGGGTTATAGACTTCGAGCAGTTCTACTTACGGAACTTCAGCATCGAAAATGCCTTTGAGGCAAGAACGTGGGTCTGCTCGTAGTTGAGGACCGCCATAAGACCGAGCAAGTACACCACGCCGTTGGCAATGGTCTCGGACGAAGGCATAAGCTTCTCTTTAAGGTCATTATCCTTAACGAGCTTGTGCAGTCGTTCGAGGTTACCAACGGCGGTGGTGTACTCACTGGTCGACGGGTCCTCTCCACCGAGCCAATTAAGCACCTCGTTCTCGAGGTCCTCAGGTTCGTAGAGGCGTTCGACGTTAGACATGGTGAGTCCTTTCGTGTAGAGTGGGTAGTACTCACTATGCCGAACGTTTTTCTTACGCCGCGGGCTTGGTCACCTTCAGGACGATGGTGTCACCATCCTTGAGGTTCGCAGGCTCGGCCACGAAGTCCGCATAGACGTCGTCATGCTTCGTCACCACGAGGTTGCCTTGAGTCTCAGGTTCGTAGTTCTTGGAACTGACGCCCAGAGCTGCCCCGAGGAAGACGCCGAACGCAGTAATCGTGGCGGTTGCCTCGTTGGTGTACGGGACGCCCCAGACCATACCCACGGCGTTAACAAACGTCGCGAGTGCCGGGATGACGATAAGCGCCACGCGCTTGAGAATATCGTAGATCTGGTTGTTCATCGGTTCTTCCTTCCGTCAATGCCATTAGGCATCATAGGTAGATCATCTACCTGTTCAAATATGCGTCGCGCAAGGCCGTTTCCACCGAGAGCAGAATACACCTGGTACTCTGCTTCGTATTCCTCATACTCGTCCATGGTGATGTATCCGCGCTTTAGGTGTTCGCGGCCTTGGGTTACAAGCTGATTCTTGCACACTTGAAGAAGCAGCTTGGCTTCGTCGTTGTTGCGTTGAGTTCGCGTTCTTGCCCACGCCCAAATTCCTGGGCCACTGAGTACAGTAGTGATTAGCGGATTCGAGAACTCGGCGATCTTTGTTAAATCCATTTATCGGTTACCTCCTCGCCGTATTTGTAGAATCGATCCGGTTGGATCTTGATCGAATATGTTGTGAGGTCACCACCGCTCACGGTTCTCTCGATGACATATCCGGTGAACATAACGTCCATGATTGTCGCCTGGACGGGTCGTCCGATCGGAAGTCTATAGAAGCGTTCTGACTGAACTTCATCAATATCGACGGTTACCGACCTAAGGGGTTCACAACGAATTTCTTCGGTGGTTTGGCCCCATTCCCGATCACTACCACCGGGGACTCCGGATTCGTAGCGATATACACCTTGCCAGTCGGTTGTGTTTTGCATATATGGTCGATTTTCATACCATGTATGAATCCGACCTCGGGATGCCATCTTCCACATACCGTAGTCACTGGTTTTTCCAATATACCAATGTGTTGGGGCGCTGGGGAGTCGTCTAGTAAGTCTAGAGGATACTGAATCTAGGGGACCAAGATCAACGATGTTTGATTGGTCGTTCAATGACTTGGCGTACAGCGTAATGTCCAAATTGTTATTGATGCCATTAGTCACTCTAATGTCCGAAGTGAAATACAATTGATTGTATAACGCTGCGTTGTACATATCTTCATATATACTCGTAGACGGGTCGAACTTATCCGAATAACTTGTGACGTCAGATGGAACTGAACCCCTTAGCCAATATACAAACCATCGGTTTGGGTCTTTATTTATAGTATCCAGAAAACCTTTGAACAACGCCAGTGGTTGGAATGTGGTCGGATATAAATTTTCGTACCCCGCGCATTTGTTACGACGTTTCAGTAATTCCCAAACCGAGATACAGCGAATTTCACTGATACCTTGTGATTCGTATGATATTTCCTCCACCACGAACGGAGTTGGTGTTGCTCCAAAGCAGCACGCGACCGTCCCCGGCGGGTACGGAAACGGCCCCTTGCATCTAAATGTCATCGAAGCAGTGTATAACCCCTCCTTGATCAGCGTGTCAAAAACTGGAATCGCCGAAAAGGTACCCATTGATTTTCCGCCGAGTACCTGAACAACATTTGGCATCGTTAAATACTCTTTCTAGCCATGACCATTTCTAGCTTACAATAACCGTTTCCTATGCCGTCAAGACTAATCTTTGGCGGCTCTTTAAGGTATCTCAGCCAAGACGACATTTGTCTAATGTCGAACGCCGGATACGATTCGTACGCATAGCATGCCGCCGCATTCGCATCATATCCGCCCGAAATACTAAAGCGTCGGGTCCCGTCGATTAAACCATACATCGAGAACACGCCAGGATTACTGGATGAGTTGCCCTGGAGCATAGCTGCGAACATATCCATGTCACCATCGAAAATTCTATACTTCGAAGTTCCGATAGCGGGTAGGGACAATTGTAGTTCGCGGAGATCTACCGGTCCGACTTGTGTAGCGATCGTTTGGATTGTTGAAACGATATCAGACTGTGCTTGGGTCCAATTCTGGTTACCGAGTCCCATATACAGTGTAAACGAATACCCGTACATGATCGGCAGTTTTGTCGAAACAGTAAATTCGATGGTCGCTGGAGATTCCGTGTAGTTGTACTTAAGTTCGCGAATTACACAGGATTGTGTAAACGGGGAGACCCTACCGAAAGTGATAGTCGGTTTGGTATATGTTGTTGTTTCGTTCGACTTGTATTTGACGACCGGAACTACGAGGGAGGGGTCTGTAAGTTCGACGGTGGAGATCCTCTTAGACGAAAGGTAGTCGAGGAAGTATCTAGCAGGTCGCTCGGGAATGGGGACAGCGGGCGTCAGACGCATGTTGATGTCGATCTGTTTTTCAGACATCGATGTAACGACATTTCCCGTAAAGTTATATTCCCTATTTGGACCGAAAGATCCGTTTAAGATCTGGGCGACCCACCCTCGGTCTACGCGATTCAAATACAGAGGCAGTTCCAAACCGTTGTCGTTAAGTATTCGAACCTTTGTGTACGTCATGTGGGTTACATCCTCTTCATTCGTTCAAGTTGGCGCTCAGTTTGACGATAGAGATCGTTAAGATCGAGCGCCTTTGGCGATTCATTGTATTGATTGAATACCATCGGCTTCTGGTTGTTGCGCAGTTCGTCTCGAAGAGCTCGAATCTCCTGCGCTGTTTGGCTGCCATTTTGAACTGATGTTCCGACAACATTCGCACTCAGGTCATTCATCGTAAGATCTTGCAGACCATTTACCTCGGAGAGGTCGACAGTCGGCTTGATAACAGGATTCCAATCAGCATCCAGGTTAGCCATCGCATTCACCATGTCGTCACCAAGACCAGACATCGCGTCGACCGCGTCGCTCTGGTTCTTGTCGATACCCTGAACAATACCTGCAACAATGAACCCAGCCGCTGTCGCGAATACACGCGAAGGCGAGTGGATACCAAGAGTACTCTTAAACGAGTTAAGAGCGTTCGAGGCCACATTGCTCAGCTTACTGTAAAGGGACCAGGCAGCACCAGACACACCGCTAACAACACCATTAATGATGTTACGCCCGATGGACTCAGCATGCGATGTGAACTTGTTGGACATGCCCGTCAGGCCGTTCTTAATGAACCGGATGATAGCAGAGATCAGCTTGTCGACCGCGGCCTGAAGCTCCGGTCCCTTCTGATCGATTGCATCAGCAAATCCATTGATGAACGTAATGACGGCATCCCACGCAGCGTTGATGATGATCAAAGAGCTATTGGCGATACCTTGGATCAGAGCTGCGATAAGGTTTGCACCCGACGTAGTCAGATCAGGAATCTTGGCTGTGATGCCATCAAGCAGTGCCTGGAGTAGCGTTAGTATCGCATCAACAATCAGCGGAATACTCGTCTTGATCATCTCAATCCACTCCGTGAACAGAGTCTGGAAAGCAACGCTGAACTTAGGAATGCTCTCGATGATCGCCAGGACAAGTTGATACAGAAGGTCAATAACTGTCTTGATGACTTCGGGCCAAACATTTCGAATGGTCTCTAGGAAACCAGTCAAGATGATCGTCCCAATCTGGACAAGTTCAGGCACCTTCTGCTTGACGATCTGATATACCTGACTGATAAGCTGCCTGATGGCAGTACCAGCAAGAATAATCAACTCGTTAACGGCTGGCTCAAGCGCTTTGATCAACGCTACGAGGGCATTACCAAAAGCTGGTGCAGAATTCTCGATAGCTGTGAATATACCGATCAGTGCCGCCTGGATAGCCGGAGATGCTGCCGCGATAATTGCCGCCGCAGCAGCAATACTCGAAGCAATAGCGACAATACCAGTTGCAATGGTCGGACCAGCTAGAGCAACAACGGCTATAAACGTTGTGAGAATCATGACCAGAATGGAAATGGCCCCCAAAATGCCAATAATGACGAGACCCAGTACACCAATAGCGATCGACAGAGCGATCAGACCTGGGGCGGCTCCCATAGCGAGATACCCCGCCGCAATTAGAATAAGGAGACCGCCTGCAAGCGCCGCCAATCCGATAGCAAGTTGTTCCCAGGTCAGACTGGCGCCCACCATCAACGCAGAGAAGAACATGCTAATCGCAAACGACAGCACGGCAATGGCTGCGATACCAACGATAGCTCCCTGAGCTAAGTAGGATACCGCGATAATCACCCCGACAACCAGAAGCAGCTTTCCGAGCGAGCTGAGAATCTCTCCCCAGCTATGGTCTGCCATCTGTACGATCGCTCCGACCGCAATGTTCATTGCAATCGCGGTTAGGATCAAAGCCCCGGCTCCGACAATGGCAGTCGCTGGCATTAGGTTCGCGGTAGCCACAAGAAGCAGAACCACCGCAGACAAACCAACTATTCCTTGGAACAGTTTGGTCATGTCCATGTAACCCATCACCGCCACAGCGGCCACGAGCATTTGAATCGAGAACGCGAACGCGACCAACATTAGCGAAATGGCTGCCATTTTGCCGAGATCGCTAGCGGCCTTGTTCATTAGAAGCACGAAGCCAACTAGGATCCCCATAAGAATGCCAACCGCGATAACTCCCTGAGCAACAACCTTGATGGGTAGCAGACCGAGAGCGATGATCGGGATCACGAGCATGTTGATCGCGATCGCCATAGCGATCATCGACCCCACACCAGCCATCATCGAACCAGCATTCTTGGAAAGGAGCTTGGCCGCCAGAGTCATACCCAGTACCAAGACCATGACGGCCCCGATACCCTGAATGATGGTACTCGGCTTCATAGATCCAAGGATACCGACAGAGATCGACATCAGCAGGATCGCAATGGATAATGCCATGACAGCACCGATAACGCCTGCGATCTGCATCTTGTTGATCTTCATCTCGCTGATCTGAGTCAGAGCGATTAGAAGGATCTTGGTCAAGACGCCGATTGCCACAGCACCCTGAATGAGTCGACCTGCCGGGATCATCGCAAGGATGAACAGCGATCCAGCAAGAATACCAACGCTAATCGCAATTTCGCGAAGGGCCTTGGCCTTGATGACTTCCTGCATTGCCTTCAGAGAATCGGTCAGAGCATTGAAGACTCCGGAAATAGAGTCGCCAATCTTGCCGAACTTGTCGAACATTCCACTGAAGGAGTCTGTGGTCTTCGTGAACTGACCCAGCATGGTCTGAAGGGTCTTAAAGCCCATACCGAGACCTCCGCCGAGCAGGATTCCGCTCAAGAGATCGGAAATCGACAGGTCCTTGAGACTGGAGCCGAGACCGGACCAGAATTCCTGGATCATCGAACCGACATTCTCAAACGCCTTGCCGACGTTCTTCTTGAAGTCACCGAAAGCCTGCGATTCAGATCCAAACTTCTTGATATTGTCGATGCCCTTAGTAAGCCAATCGATCAGATTCGCGATTGCTTCGACAACAGACGAGCAAAACTCGACGATACCTGTAGCAGCAGTGTAAATGAATCCACCGACTGCTCCGAGAGTATCTGACGCATCGGAGGCCGCCTTCCCAAAGGTAGACAGACCGCCGGCTGCACCGTCCGCCTCATCGCTGAATCCGCCAAATATAGATTTGGTCAGATCCCCGAGCTTACCAAACAAATCGATGATGCCGTTGATGAGCGATCCGAAAGGACCAAAGGCCTTCATCATGTTCTTGAAGCTATCGCCGATGGACGACAGGAAAGTGTTGTTGTCGAGATGGTCTCCGATGTGGGTGAAGATGTCTCCGAGGGCCTTACCGAAGTCCTTGACCGCCTGCACCTGAGGAGCAAACGTCTTGGAGATAGTATCGCCGGTTCGACTAAATGCCTTGCCGACCCCGGAGATCGAGTCCTTCATCCGCTTGGTGGATTCAGACCAGGCTTCAGCCATCCTAGGAGATGCATCGTCCCAGAACTTCTTGATCCCCTTACCAGCGCTCTCGACAGCCCCGCCAAGGTGCTTGCCGATAGTCTCACTGATTGGGAGAATCGAATCCGAGAAAGCCTTGACCTTCTCGGACCACTTAGGTCCGATGGCATCTGCGAGCTTGGTCATGTTCTCGAGGAACCCGGACCCAAACCCGCCGAAGGCAGACTTGATCTTCTCCATTGGACCGCCGGTTCCTGAAGCGAAACCGAAGATCGCACCAAAGACATTCGAGACCGCATCGCCGAAAGGCTTGAAGACGTTTGAAGTTGCCTTCTTGATCGTCTCGATGAATTCACCGAGCGGCTTGAGTACCGCCTCGATGACGACCTTAAGTCCGTCGAAGATCGGCGTGATCGTAACGTCCGCGATTGCGTACATCCAATCAGCAAGCTTCTGGAACTTGTCGACAATCCAGTCGAGAACCTTGGAGAGGCCTCCGAGGATGTCAGTCCCGCCAAGCATCTGACCAAACCAGTCGCTGAAGACAGAGACGATGTCCCCGACCTTAGCTGCGATTAGGATCATCGGCTTGATAAAGATCCCAGCCAGGATCATACCGATCTTGAACGCGGCCACCCCAATCTGGACGATCGCCGAGCCAAACCCGATGAGAACCTCAAGGACCGGCGAGATCAATTCGCCTGCCATTTTGAAGACCTTACCGAGGTTGTTGGCGAAGTCGTCAGACATCATCAGCCAGTCAGAGATCGAGTGACGGAAGTAGTACGAGAAATCGTACAGAGCCTTGCCCGCATCTCCCTGGAATGCGCTGAAGAACCCTTCACCAATGGCCTTGAGAGGCTTTGCAATGGCGGTCCAGAGTTCACCGAGACCATACCACCATTCCTCCCAGCCGCCGAGTTCATCCCAGCGGTCGAGAATGCCCTGAAGCGCATCGAAGAAAGTTCCAATGCCTCCGTTCACCACGTCGGACACAGCAGTCCACATAGTACGGGCGCGCTCAAAGTCGCCGAAGATCGTTCGGAAGATAGAGGCCCATCCTGAACCCAGTGCTTCGGCTGTTGTGTCGATTAGCTGCGAGAAGGTCTTGACCTTCGTCGCGGCGTCATTGGCCGTTTCAGCCAACTTCATGATTTCGTCAGCCTGCTGCTCCGTGTAACCGGCGCTCAGCAGCTGTTCACGAGACAAATCGCCAGTGTACTGGGTCAGCGTCTCGATCATGATCTCGGATGTAAGCCAGCCGTCCTTAAGCGAGTTTCGGAACGACCCGGCCTTGTCGATCATCTTGTCGACTTCGACGCCGTAGGTACGTGCCGTTCGCTTCAGGGCTTCCTGGAACTGCTCGCCGCCCATACCGGCGTTGACGATCGAGTTCCAGTCTTGAAGTTTAATAGAGCCTGTCGAAAGCGCCTGAGACAGCTGGTACATTGCCGTTGCGGCTTGCTCAGAAGATGAGCCAGACATTGCTGCGACGTTCGACAGACCCTTAATCGCGGCAACCGAATCCTTCAGCCCGACACCCGCAGATGTGAACATACCGATATTGCGTGTCATCTCGGTGAACGAGTAGATGGTCCGGTCCGCGTAAGCGTTCAATTCGTCGAGAGCTGCGTTGATCGTCGCAGTAGTCTCACCCTTGCTGAACGTGTTTGCCTGAATAGTCTGAACTGCGTTAAGCTGGTTCTCGTATTCTCGGAAACCGTCCATGATGGGGCCGAACGTGAACGAGGAAAGCACCGATCCGCCGGCCATGAGGGCCTTGGATGCGATGTTACCCATGGCCACGGAAGCAGCACCCGCGAGCATGGAAAAATTGGTCGATGAAATCTTTGCCGCGGCCCCGACATTAGCGGTGGCAGCTGCGGCAGTCGTTGAGTTGTTGACGATGGATGTGTTGACGTTCTTAACACCATCGGCGATCCCGCCCATTTGCTTCGAAGCATCCTGAGCGGCCTTACCGACATTGTCGAGTCCGTCGGTCGACTGCTTGAAGTTCATTCCAGACTTCAGGCGATCGACATTGCGGAGAACGCCGTCAACACGGCTTGTGAACTTCGAATCGTCGAGCTCCAGAGAGACGACCTTATTCTCAATACTCTTACCCATTGATGGCCCTCCCAACCATTCGGTCGATTTCATCGAATATAGGCTTCATCGCAGGGTTGATATAGTCTTTGCCCTGGACGTAGCCGCCTTGACGCGTCCCATGTCCGTATTGCAGGATGATCGCAATAGGAACCTTGGACACGATGTTAGTGTTGTACCAAACGATCTTAACGCCTCGCTTGGTTTGCTTGACTTTATACTGCCAAGAAGCAGCAGTCTTCCCGGTACCAACCGGAGTATTGGCCCGGAGGGCCGCCACGCCTCGAGTACCGGCAGTTGCCAGTACGTCACGAAGCTTCGTGTTCTTGACTTGTGTCAACCATTTTGACATGTCGAACTCAGCGTCGAACTTCATCTCGATCATGACGGCCCTCCTTTCTTGATCAGCCCCAGAGCGTGCCGTTGGTCAGCTCGTACTGGAGACATTCGACTGTGCGGTAACCACAGTAGCCGTCGACGTCGAGCTCATGTCCACGGTTTCGCAGATGTTGCTGGAGTGCAGACACCGTGTCCGGTCCAGCGATACCATCTGCTTCGATGTCGAGACGACGCTGAAGCTCTGCGATGGTATCGGAACCGTCATGCGGATCTTCAACCCAGTCCCAGCCGGTACCAGTACGCTCGAAGTACTCTTCGTTGTCCTCGTCCTGGTCTTCGATCCAGCCATTAGCCGGAAGACCCATGGACGCCTGGAGAGCGTAGGTGGTAGCGCTGCCCCACCACTTGTCGGTCAGGCTGTCCGCGCCGTCCGAATCATCGGAGTCATTTGCGTCGGACCACTTAGGTCGAAGGACGCAGTCGATTCCAAAAGAACGCTGGCGGCGATAAACGCCATTGCCGGCAGACTGAGAGCCTGCGTTGGACGGAGAGGTGTTACCCTCAATAGTCTGAAGCCAGCCGTCGCCGAGGTTCGCCTCGACAATGCCGACGTGGTCAGTCAGACCATCGCGATCCCAATCGAAGAGGACAATGTCTCCGCGCTGTGCGTCTTCAATAGAGACCTTATCCATGCGGTTCTTTGTGACGTCAGTGTTGTAGCTGTAGCCGCCGATTGCATCGATCTCGCCAGCCATATCAAACACCATTGACACAAAAGCCATGCACCACCAGATGTCTTCAGACGGACCTGCAAGCCAAGGCTGGTTCATACTCTTAGCGAGCCATCGACCAGCCTCGGAACCCGGCTCAGGATCGTCCGGAGCGTAGTAGCCGAGGCGGTAAGTGGCGTGCGACATAACGTCGTCGATCTTACTCATACCTTACTTCCCTTCGTAAATTGCTCGGTCTCGGTCCTCATGCGGGTCAGGCCCTGCCGGGACCTGTGCATCAGCAGGAATATCAATCATCCTCTACTCCCAGTTCTAGCCCTACGGGCTTGGTTCATTGCCGCACGCTGGGCAGCTGAGGCCCTCGCATCCGGCTTTGCGTTGTTCTGCTTGGCCGCAGCGAGGCGAATCAGCGTAAGTAGCCGATTCAAGTTCCATTTATCGGCCTCGAATGGGATACCCAGCTGAGACATGTACCAGTATATCAGTTCACTGGTCATGGTATCTCGTGGGCCTCCGTTCGAAGGTGGATTCCATAGAACTGTCGCCGTGGCAGTGTCAGACAAATAGTCTGCTATTTTGACCTGAACGGATTGGTCGAGCCGCTTGACGAAATCTCGAGGGAGAGGGCGGTCCGACATACACTGGATGTAGTACACTAACTCTTCGCCAGTCTGTGGTGGGGTTTCCAGGAATGACCTCTTATAGACAGATTCCCACTCAGCCACCGCAGACAGGGTATGCGTAAGAGTAATTGTAAACGGCTCCAGCGTAACGAACGTATTACTACGCTCGTCAAACCGCTCCTCTCCCTCAAACTCAAGCGTGAGCGAGATCACGCCAGGAGAGTGCGCAGCTCGTTAGGCATGACCAGCGTCGGCGTAGCGGCGCCACCTGCACCACCCACACCGTACAGCTTGTCGGTGAGCTTCTTGTACTTCGCCGATTCGAGCTTGGACGAGTCGACCGTAATGACCGACACGGGCTGGAAGCCCTCCACCTGGACCGGAACAGTCGAGCACTCCCAGGAGAAGGAGATCGCCTCGGGAGAGTCGGAGACCGTGTTGTATGCGCGCTCGGACGGAGCTGCGGTGGCACCGTAGATGATGTGTAGCAGTTCGCCGTAAGCATCACCCTTGGTGTCGTTACCCAGCTTCGTGCAGTAGGAGAACGCGAAGCGCGTACGAGGCTGCTGACCGAGGTTGACGCCCTTAACCAGCTGAGCGGTGCCATCGCAGAGGGCGAACTCATCCGGGTAGGTGTAAGCCTCGATCGTGAACTTGAACGACGGAGCCGACATCAGGGTCAGGTACTTCAGGTTGTCGGCGTAGATGTCCGAGGACTCGTCGCCCTCAGGTGTCTCGGTGACAGTCTTAAGACCGTTCCAGGCAACGCCGGTACCGTATCGGTTCTGGGCGTTATCGAAGGGGAACAGAACGCCCTTGTTAACGCCAGTGTGATAGAAATGGGAGCCCTCTTCGTCCCACTTGATCTGTGCCATAGGATACCCTCCTTAAAGGTAAACCGTGAAGACGAAATGGTTCATTCCGTCCGAAATGTATGTCGTATCCAAAGACGAATACGGGATCTTGAGGATTTCGTCGATCACGTCTGGCTCTGGATCCTTGGTGATGAGAGTGACCGAGTATTCCTTAGCGCCCTTGTAGGGTACGTCGGAAGCGCGGTCGATTTCTATCTTCGACAAGTGGAAGACAACAGCCGGGTATCCAATCTTCAGGTTCTCTGGAGGCTGGAAGTATACCCGGTTGTGTTGAACCGCTTGCTGAAGCAGGTGTAGGAGGTCTCTATACGTGCGCATACGGACCGCCTAGATTGATGGTCAGCCGTGGATAGTTTACGCCGATGGACTGTACCTCCCATTTTGAACCCTTCCATACAACATACTTCAGAGTCTCGAGGTAGGTATTGATCTTCGTATCCATCAGGATGCTGATCTCGTTGGTGAGACGGAGGTTGGTGTTGGCAGAAGACGAGTTGTCGTTCCTGACATAGAGGCTACGAATCGTACCCTTAGCCGGCAGTTCAACAAAGTCTTCGAGCCAAACACCTTCCTCCGTCTCCTTCGTCATCACGAAGCCTAGCTTGCCGCTAAACCTCGACATGAGATCACGCCTTCTTGCGCGAGATCGTCAGGGCCGAGTACGGTGCCGTCAGAGAGCCCGAAAGACGGGTCTCCATCAGGTACTTGTACTGGTTGAAGTCGATGTCGAAGGACTCAGCCATACCGAGCTCCGCACCGGCGTTCGAACCAATGGTGTAGTCGCGCAGGTCGACCACGATAGCCAGAAGCTCGTGGTTGACACCCTTGATCTCGTGCTCCAGACCCTCGAACTGAGGGATTGTGACGATCTTGGAGACACCAAGAGCACCAGCAAGGGATGCCTCGGTCTCGTACAGACGACGACCGTTCTTGTCCTTCAGGAGAAGCATCTTGACCAGGCGCTTCTTCGCAATGAAGAGCGTCGGAGCGCCGGAGCCCTCAAGATCGGCCGATGCCAGGACGATGTCATCCACAAGAGTCTCATCTGTGGTGTTCGCCTCGAGCGACTTGTGAATCGCATAGAGGTCGTTCTCCTTCAGGATGGGGCGAATGGCCTCGTCGTCGACGCGGTCAGGATCGGTGATCGTACGACCATCGCCGATGAGGATAGCGCGAGCGATTTCCTCGTTGAGCTTACCCTTCATCTCGTTCTTAAGCCAAGAAACGACGTTGAAGTCGGTGATGTCGACGATATCGTCGCGATCGAGCTTCTGCTTCTTGTAAATTGTCGTAGGAGACGTCGTACGGGTCAGAAGCTTGATGACCTCTTCAGTCTTCTTCTGAGCCTTCTTCGCGTAACCCTTGGCTCGGGCCTTATCATCGCGGATATCCGCGAGGACAGACTTGATGCGGGCGAAGGGGGAGTGCTTGGTTCCGTTCATGACGACGGAAACCCAAGACTGATCACGGTCGATAGTAATGGGCTCATCCGTGATGCTCTTGGCATCCGGGAAGAGGTAACCGATGTTCTCGATACCGTAATCGGCGTGCTTCAGCTCGTCGAGAAGGGTAGTGTTGTTTCGCTTGGCTGTCTCAACCAGTTCGGCAAAAGCTGCGTGAGACAGAGTGTTCTCGGGGGCCTTGTCGCCCTCAAAGACATTGTGCTTCATATCTTCCTCGGTTTCTTCGTTGGTCTCTTCGGAGTCTTCAGACTCCCCATCGATGGCTGCAGCAATGAGGTAATTGACCGCCTCAAGCTGCACTTCGGTAAGAGTGGAAAGGATCTCACCGATGGTCTTGTCCTCGTCAGAGGACTCATCTTCGGAGTCCGATTCCTCGGAGCCCTCGAAGTCTTCGTGAGAAACATCGCCGTCACCCATTTTGATGATCGCGGAGTAGCCATCGTTATCAGAGTGGGCCATGGTGACGTTCTCGATCGTCGCCTTAGGGTTGGCACCCTTAAGGACGAGCGACACCTCGACGATGTTGCCATGCTTGACAACATTGCCGTCCTGCTTGAGGTTGTTCGCGAAGATCGACATGGCGGTAACGTCACCGTGCTCAATCAGTTCGCGTGCGTGTTCGGCCTGCTGAGATCCGTTGAAGAATCCATAGGCGTAAACACCCTCAGCCTTCTTCTCGAGCTGGGCGTGCCCGAGAACGTTAGTCACGTTGTCGTGACCGTGCTGCCAGACGAGAGGGACGACAGCCCCATCGTTCTGTTCAAATGCGTGATGAGAGATAACTCGCCCATCAGAGCACTTGATGCCTGCGACGGTTGCCCACCCGTCGAAGTCGGCGACGTCATTAGGCGCTGCCATTTTGAACCTCCTGGTCGTTGTTAGACCGTTGATCCGCGTTTGCGGATGACGTATACGGATTGGCCAACTGATCCGCCTTGGGATCTGTGGACTGTGGCAAGCCGATAATCGACCTGATCTCGTTCGGTGTCATAACCTGGTTGGTGATGAACGTCTGAGCCATCGATGCGATACTGTCGAGCGAAGTTGCCGCGAACGGATCCCTCACGTAGATGATCCGCTGACCCTGAGACCGAGCGGTCTTGGTCAGGAAGACCATGGTTGCCGACTTCGTGATCGTATCGAGGATCGGCTTAACTGTCCGGTTGTAGTAAGACAAATTGGTCTCAGCATCAGCCGTGCCGTTGAATACGCTCTCTGTGAAACCGAGGGCGTTATACAGCTGCTCGGAAAGGTACTTGACCTGATCAAGCAGGTTGTTCTCGACAGGACGGTTGAGCTGCGTGATCTTCTCAGCTCCATCGACGTATGCCACGCCAATTTCAGAATTTCGAAGTTGCTGCTCAATCGCTTCACGTCGAGTCTCAGCCTGCTGCTGTCGCAGTTCGCCTCGTACAGAGTATGGAAGCTGAATAATCAGATCCAACTTCTTGCCGAGGGCTGAATTGTCGATAGCATCGAGGGCATCGAGCTTTCGCGCGAGTCGATTGGCCAACGAACTGTTACTAGCAGTGACATCGTAGAGAGGACTGTACACGATTGCTGCAGAATTCTTCGAGATGCGTATGGTTTCTCGGTTGCCACTACGATCGTTATACAGATTCACATCGACGGAGTCAGTGTACCAACTCTCGATTCGCCCAACACGAAGAGAAAGTACATCGAATGACCCTTCCTCGTTCAGAGCAACGTCCGTGTCAACTGGAACCAGAGCTGCGCTACCGGTTTCAAGCATCGTATAGACAAGCTCGTAGATCAGAGCATTTGAGGTCTGATCGATGTTCGCCATCAGAGACAAGCATTCGTTCAGAGATGAGTCTTTCTCACTGTCATACCTACCATTTTGATCTACCTTCACGTGGCGAATCGGAGTGTTCGCAACGTCCAACGCAATCTTGTTGTATAGCGTTTGAACCAGGTTTGTTGATCCGATAGAACGGTAGCTTGGGCGGTATTCGCTGTAGTTACTATTCTTGTAACGATCTGGTCGATCATGTGCGAACACATTCCATGCCCGAGCTAACCGTGACATAATACCCATATTACCTCCTCTCGTTAGTTGAAGTCGTCGAGTTGCTGTTTGTATGCGACCCACGCATCCATGAGCGCCGCGACCGAGTCAATCTTGAGATCCATTCGTTTCTTCAAGATCTTGCGGTTGCCGTTGGTGTCCTCAAGGGTAATAGTGTTGCCCATTGCCCAGGAGAATAGCTCTTGATCGAAGATGAGTCTCCGATCTTCAGCCAGACTCTTGAGCTCGCCTAGCGGAACTGATTCCGTTCGAGCGCCCTGAATGACTTTGTGGATACCGTAGGGTCCGTTGTCAGTTGTCCATCTCTCAACGAACTCTCTGGCGTTGTATGGATCGTACCCGAACGCTCGAACATCGTACTCGGATCTCAAGATGTATTCGTCGAGATCGTTGTAGACTTCGATCATGTCCAGGATTGTTCCATCCATGACCTGGAGAGAACCTTCTCGGATGAAAGACTCATACTTTGCTCGCCCAGCAGCAGGAAGCTTGTCGAACGTGCGAGTAGTAATGTACGCTCGAGTCTTGACCCCGAAGTCGCCAGTGGACAACGGGAACAAGAACGTAAACGCACAGAAGTCGTCACCCTGAGAAAGGTCTGCACCCATGGCGCATGGCATTTGCCAGAACTCTCGTGGGTTGTGGGGGATTGTTTCTTCGTACTTGAAGAAGTATGTGTATCCCTCACATGGGATGCCGAATCGTTTTGCCAGAATGTCGTTCCTTGCGGACGGGACATTCTCGGCCCTAGCGACATCTCGTTGGTACGTGTCGTAAGACACAGTCTTCCCAAGATTAGGTTGGGCCTTAACCCACATGTTTGGATCCCCAACCTCGGACACGTCATCCAGCCGATAGTACCAGATGGATGAGTGTGGGTCATAGTACTCGCCCTTAAGGATCGAAAGTAATTCCATTTTGATGGAATCGCCGACGCCGTTTCGGACAGTACCCTCGGATGATACCGCAACGATGACCCAGTCGTTGAGTTTCGACGCGCCCTGCTCGAGAGCAGAGATGACGTTCTGACGGACATCGCCGGACAGCCATTCGTCGATTGTGTTCACCTTAGATCTCAGGCCCTGAAGCTTGTCGACGTTCATTGGGCGAACCTCGAGAAGGGAATTCGTCGAGAAGTTCTCGATACCCTTCTTGGTTGGACAGAGCAGAGATCGATTGGCCTTAGCGCCGACTGTTGCGTGAACGGTCCCCGCCGACAGGAACTTGAATAGAGGACCCCGACTGCGTGTGATCGCGGTCTTGAATGGGGACAGTGTTTCTTCAGCCTGAGGCATGGTTGGCGCTGTAGCAATTTGGTGAGTTGTAGTAGGGTCGATAGTCAGGAAGTAGGCGTGGATGAAGGCCATGTACATGGACTTCGCAGCACCTCGCGCGACGATAAGGTATTGCTTGTTAACCAAGCGTCTCTTAACGTCGACCTGAACATATCGACCGTTGTGGCCAGTCTCGTCAGGAACGAACTTTGTCACTTTCTCGAAGTAGAACCACGAAAGGAGCGATTCGGCCCAGAGCTTGAACGAATCCAGCAGAGTTAGATCGCTACCGTCGACAAGGGTCATCTCGTTTTCACAGAAAGCGATGAATCCATCGATAGCACCGTCGTCATAGAAGTACCTCGGGTTGGCGATCAAGTCGTCAATCCGATTCATTTCCATCTCGATGGTGTGAGAGACTGGGATCTCGCCCGCAAGGACCTTTTCACGGAACTGGGCATAGTACTTAGGTGTAGCGGTGTTAGATAGCGCCATACCTACTTCTTACCAGTTGCGTTCTTCAGGATTGCGTCGAGGTTAAAGGACTCCCTAGCCATCTTGGCAACGCCTTCATACTCTGTACCCTTGAGCTTGGAGTCGAGAGCGGCTGTGAGTATGTCGGTTGCCGTCCGGGCCGCATACTTCGTCAGGTTCTTTCGAGCCTCGTCAACGAAGAGATCTGCCGTCTTGGCAAGAGCACTCCTATTTTGATTCTCGTACTCCCGGAGCTTCTCCTTTAGTTCGTAGTTCTGCTTCTCAAGATTGAGTCGCTTGTTCTGCTCAATGAGATCAGTAGACGAGAGGCGTCGGGGAGCTTCCTTCCGCAGGTCAGCTGGAATACCGCCCTTAGGAACCTTCTGCTTCTCGAGTTCCTTCTGCTTCTTCTCGGCTTCCTTGGCCGCCTTCTTCTCGTCAGCGATCCGCTTCTTCTCAGCGCGCTCGGCTTCCTTCTGCTTCTTCTTGCGATCAGCTTCGGCCTTGCGAGCTTCCTTCAGCTTCTGGTTCTCGAGCTTCTTACGGGCCCGTTCAGCAGCCTCCTTGGCTCGCTTTTCCTTGTTGGCGGCGTGCTTCTGAGACGCAGCCTTAACACCCTTCTTGGCGGCGGAAGCAGCCTTCTTAGCCGCGGCAGCTGCTGCCTTGGCGGCCTTCTTGAGTTCAGACTCGTGCTTCTTGCGTTCCTTCTCGGCGGCCTTCTCAGCCTTGGCACGTTCCTTTCGGAATGCCTCGGCGTTGACGGCTTCGCCGATCTTCTTCTTCTCCTCGACGGACCGAAGTCCGACTCCGCCGGAGCTTTCCGTCTTCTTACGGACGCCCCACTTCATGCCAAGGACGCCGTAGTGAGACAGAGTTTCTTCGCTCATGGTTTTCTCCCATCATTGAATGGTCAGTCGCCACTCCGCCTCTTTCTGCAAAGCCTCGACTGCCTTGATAGCGAACGAGGTCTGTGGCGGATCGAACATCAATCGAACTGAGAAGTTCACGTACTGACGTAGGATCCGTCCAAGAGTCGTCGTGGGGTAATCTGCCTCGGACGATAGGTTGCCAACTTCGCGGTTTAGCTGAGTAGCAGTCGCCAAAGCATTGTCAATGGCATCCTTAACTTCGCTGTCGAATGAAGTGTCATCCTCCATCAACCCGAGGTAGGTCTTTGTGTCGTGTAGAATTGACATTTAGCCTCCTACCATAGTTTTGTATCGCCGGGTGATCTCGGATCGAAGTCGTCGAGAGCCAACGCCTTGGTTCCATAGTGGATTGCATTATGAGTATCTCGACTCACGCAAATGAGGTTGTTGATGTCCCACATGCATGGGTCGAAATTCTCGCACTGACGAGGCGTTAGAGGATTAATGTGATGCACGACAATGCCGTCGTGGATCTCATAACCCTCAAGACCGAGATCGCATCCAAGATCTCTCGCGATAACTTGGGTGCGAGCCTCTCGCCAAATATCGCTTTGGTAGAAACTCTGATTCAGCCACCTGGATCCACCGAAGGTCTCGCCGAAAAATGCTCCATTGAGTGAGAGGTACTCGAGACGTTCTTCGAATGTGTGTAGATGACTGAGTTCGTCATAGCTCCGCATCTGAATCTCCAGAATATACCTTGAAGGCGGCCAGTGCTTCCTGAACCAGTTCCTCGGTACGGGCGGCAGACTCAAGCGCCGAAACCTTGGCTCGAGCGAGAGTCGTATCTGCCTCAAGGCGAGCTTGTTCAAGTCTTTCGCGACTGGAACCAAGCTTGAGGAAATGAATGATCATCGAATTGCTCGCAGTACCGTCAAGAATCTGCTGAGTTGCAAGTTCCATAGCGGCACTGATCGCCAATCGTTCAGCTTCCTCGGGAGTTCGAGGAGTTTTGGTCTTCTTTTTGATCATCGCGCGTCCTTTCGCATACTTCGATCTGAGTTTTCGCCTGCCCCAGCCCATGCCCGGAAAGGAGCAAGAAACAGGCATGGAGAACTAAGTGGCCGGGGCAAGCCAAAACCCAAATCGAAATATCCCCCCGGAGCTTTTTCGAGG
>ERZ773246.151-NODE-151-length-34085-cov-3.99633_pt1 | contig 34085 bp, 26 predicted proteins | sample MGYA00580519_ERZ773246 | MGnify/ENA primary metagenome ERZ773246 (study PRJEB29015, sample SAMEA2738153) | human oral metagenome | biome: human oral; feature: human-associated habitat; material: saliva | place: China | collected 2246 ...
GTTCTGACCCTTTTTTGCATAATCGAGTCATAAAATGCATTCCTGTGAATACGTAATTTTTGTACTCAAAATTATGTGCCGAAAAAGGTAAAAAACCTGTTTAGTTGGGGATGAAAACTTAAAATTGGCCGATTTATCCCCAACTAAGACGATTTTTTACCGCGCAAAAAACTTTTATCTGGGCAAACGTTGTATGCAGAAAAATGAAAACCCCAACTAAACGCATTTTTTACCACTTGAAGACTTATTTGAGCGGTTTGCGAAGAATCTGAGGCATCCGCTGCTCCCTCATCAGCCGCCTATCGATATGCTTCGAGCGTCTCTACAAGAAATCAACGGCGCGTGAGCCACAAAAAATCCCAGCACCGCTAGGTGCTGGGATTTTACACTTGAAACTTTAAGGGCAATTAAGCAGACTCAACAACTTCCTCTGAAGTGTTGTCCTTCTTAGCAAAGTGCTCAGCAACATAACCAGTAATCAAAGGAGTCAGGATTGCAGTAACGATAACTGCAGCTGCTACCTGTGCATTTGCTGTTGCAAGAGCAGCGCCGCCATACAGGGCTGGGTTTGCCTCTGCCATAGCAGCAGGTGTAAGTGCGTTTGCGCCTGCGCAGGAAGAAATTGCAACGCCTGCAATTCCGGTTCCACCAGTTGCTTTATCAACAAAGTAGTTGATAAAGCCACCGCAAACAGAGCAGATAACGCCAAGCAGAATACCTGCAGGACCAGCCATAATGAGAGAATCAAACTTCATGGTTGTGCCCATAGCAAAGAAGGTCATGACAATAATTGCTGGCAGAGCGCTTGTGAGCATCTTCTTCATAGATGGGAAGCAGTTGCCAAGCAGAATACCCAGGATAATTGGGAGAACTGCACCAAGCAAAGACCAGTTAATTGGAGACTGACCAGTTGCGCCAAGAGCAAGCATGGTAACTGGAGGGCCAACGACCAGCGTAGTAATTGCGACTGCGCCCTGCTCATACTCGTTACCATAATCAGCCATCAGTCCTGCATACATGGAGTTGTTTGCACCAGAGCAAGCAGCAAGGATGACCATGGAAGAAAGGCCAAGCAGGTTGTCGTTCAGGAAGAATAGAACTGCAAGACCAAGAGCAACGCAGAACACAACCTTAGAGATGATGATGATAGCGCCACGAAGAGCAGCCTTTGGTGCACTCTTGAACGAAATAGTTGCACCAACGCACAACATGAAAGCACCAACCAGAGCAGCAGTACCCTTAACGGTCATAGCTGCAGTAAAGCTACCAAGCGTTGGGAATACATCTGGAAAAAATGTGTTCATGAAAACGCCAAGAAGCAGTGGTACCAGGATGTTTGCGCCTGGAATGCGACCCAGCGCCTTAAATGGATGCTGAAGAGAAATTGGTTCTTTTGTAGCCATCAATAATCACCTAGTCCATAACAATGCCGCCGTCGCAGTCGCCAACCTCACCGTTGACGAAGCTAGCAGCGTCGGAAGCAAAGAACAGTACCATCTGTGCAGGCTCGGATGCCTGAGCAGGACGGCCAAGAGGAATGATGCCTACAACCTTCTTGTACTTCTCCTCATCACTGGAGAGTGCAGTGGTCATATCTGTAATGGTGAAAGATGGGCAAACAGCGTTACAAGAAATGCCGTACTTGCCGCCCTCTTTAGCGATAGCCTTGGTAAAGCCGTTCATACCAGCCTTAGAAGATGCGTAAGCAACAGTACCAAGGAGGCCGCCGCCAATCTTGCCTGCAACGGAAGAAACGTTGACAATGCGAGCGCCACCACGATCAATGAAGTGCTGCCAGAGAGCGTGAGTTACGTTGTAGGTACCGGTGAGGTTGGTGTTGATAGTGTTGTTCCACTCTTTGTCGTCAACCTCGGTGAAAGGAACGGAGCTGATGCGACCAGCGCAGTTGATAAGAACGTTGACGTCGCCGCACTCCTCAAGAATCTGAGCAACGGTCTTCTTGACGCCCTCGGCATCTGCAATGTCCATTGTGTAGAAGAAGTTACCCTCGCCAAGCTCCTCGACAAACTTGCGGCCAGTGTCCTCGTGACGAGAGCAAACGATTACATGTCCACCTCCAGCAACAATACCCTTGGAGATCTCAGCGCCAATACCAGCGCTTCCGCCTGTAACCAGAACCAGCTTACCTGTAAAATCGAATGCCATGCTCTCTCCTTTTTTTTCACGAGCACAAACCATTAGGAAACAAATAAATTCTAACCATCTTCACATAATTTTCTATAGAAAAATTATTTTAAAGAGATAAATCCAAAGGTAAATAAGCTAAAGGATAATAATTTGCTTAAAATGTGACACAAATGACACATTAAAATTCATGTTCAATCTTTTGGACATTTGTCCGCAAATTATTGCTTTCAAGATTCCATTAATTTAAAAAAGTTAGACAAAGCTAACTTTTAGGAATACAATATGGCGAGAAACCCGTTGAGCTCGTAGCTCCAAACACCTAACTCTTGGCTTCACGCTATCAGTTTTTTGCTTTCAGCCCCGTAGCTACTTGCTCTCATATCTTTTAAGGAAGTCACTATGAAACATCACTGCACGCATATCTCGGCAGTCGCAAACCCGCAATCGCGCCTCACCTGCAACCCTCTCCTATCCCGCAGGTCAGCGCTCACCTTGCTTGGCGCAAGCTCTGTGGCAGCAATCGCTTCTCTCGCCGCATGTAGCCCACGCAATTCTGCTACCAGCTCAAGCACCGCGCAAAATCCAAACTCCTCGGCTCCCCTTGTCTTGACCACTTTCACCGTCATCCAAGACATGGCTTCTCGCGTTGCGAGAGAGTTCTGCCAGGTAGAGTCCATCACCAAGGCCGGCGCCGAGATCCACGACTACGAGCCAACACCCGACGACCTCAAGCGCGCACAGAAAGCCCAGCTCATCCTCAACAACGGTCTGGGTCTTGAACGCTGGTTTGAGCGCTTCGTCGACGACTCACCTGCTCAGCGTGCCGATCTCAGCGAAGGCATCACCGCCATCCCCATCGCCGAGGGTGACTACCAGGGCCAAGCCAATCCGCATGCGTGGATGTCGCCCGCAAACGGAAAGATCTATGTCGAGAATATCGTCCGCGCGCTCAGCAACCTTGTCCCTGACCACGCCAAGGACTTCGAAGCCAACGGCGACGCATACAAAAAGGAGCTCGACAACATCTCCTCTCACCTGATTGAGGAGCTTAGCACCCTGCCGGAGAGCCAGCGCACGCTTGTGACCTGCGAGGGAGCGTTCTCCTACCTGTGCCGCGACACCAACATGAAGGAACTCTACCTCTGGGCCGTTAACGCCGCTGATGAAGGCACTCCGCAGCAGATCGCCAAGGTTGTCGAAGCCGTAAAAGCCCAGCAAATTCCTGCGGTGTTCTGTGAGTCAACGGTAAGCCCCAAGGCAATGCAGCAGGTAGCCGACGAGACGGGCGCTGTCCTCAAAACTGACGAGAAGAACATCTTGTACGTAGACTCCCTTTCGGAAGCTGACGGTCCCGTGCCCACCTATCTTGACCTGCTACAACACGACGCAGACGCAATCGTATCTGGTCTCATGGGAAGGTAATTGTTCGATGAATCTTTGTGTTTCGCAACTTTGTGCCTGGTACGAGAAAAAAGACCGCGAGAAACCCATCATTTATGACGTGAATTTCTCGCTTTCAACAGGAGATCTTTGCGCACTTGTTGGCGTCAATGGCGCCGGTAAGTCTACGCTCTTCAAAGCACTGATGGACACCATCGCATGGGAGGGGTCACTTACTTGGGGTCAGCAACCTCTTTCACAGGCGCGCAAGCAGGGCAAAGTAGCCTACGTCCCTCAAACGGAGGCAATTGACGCGACGTTTCCGCTGCTCGTAAAAGACGTTGTTATGCAGGGAAGATATGTTCATCAGGGCTGGATGCGCATACCTTCTGCTCAGGACAAAGAGCTGGTTGCCCAGGCGCTTGAACGCGTTAACCTGGCCGACCTTGCAGATCGTCCACTTGCCCAACTCTCGGGCGGACAAAGAAAGCGTGTTTTTGTGGCACGCGGAATAGCGCAAGCTGCTGAGCTGGTATTTCTCGACGAACCGTTTGCGGGAGTAGACGCTCGCTCTGAGGCCATCATCACCGAACAGCTCAATAACCTCAGTAAAGAAGGCAAAACATTGCTCGTTTCAATTCACGACATCAATTTGGCCCAGCAAAAATTCCCGCTCTGCCTGGTCATCAATAAAACCATTACCGCACAGGGCTCTTCAAAAGAAATTCTTTCTGGAGACGCCCTCCTGCAGAACCTTGGTATTTCCGAAGATACCCACATTGAGGAGGTGCTCCATGCCTGAGGTAGATATTCTCCAATACGCATTCATGCAGCGAGCCCTCATCACCGGAATTGCAACCGCCATAGTCTGCGGGCTTTTGAGCTGCTGGATTACGCATATGGGATGGTCGCTCATGGGCGACGCCATCTCGCATTCTATTCTCCCAGGCGTGGTCATTGCTCACCTGCTGGGGCTTCCCTATCTGGTGGGAGCACTTGTGTTTGCTCTCATTACCGTGGTGTTGGTCGGACAAGTCAAAAAGAGCCAAATTGTGCGACCCGATACTGCTATCGGCATTGTATTTACAACGTTTTTTGCATTAGGAACAGTTCTCATATCCAAGGTTCCAAGCCAAATTAACCTCTCGCACATACTCTTCGGAAACCTTTTGGGGGTCACTACTCCCGACATGCTGCAAGTTCTTTGTATTGGTCTGCCTATTGCAATCCTGCTCATCCTTAAAAACAAGGACTTGACCTTGCTTTCATTTGATCCCACGCAGGTTCAAGCAATCGGCCTTTCTACTAAAACACTCACTTCATTTTTGCTTGTTGCCCTAGCCCTCGCAATTGTCATATCGCTCCAGGCAGTTGGCGTCATTTTGTCAGTCTCGCTGCTTATTGTTCCGGGTGCCTGCGCAAGGCTCCTTACCAATCAGATGCGACATATGCTCTGGATTTCTCCACTTATTGCCACGATTAGTGTTTTGATTGGAATAACTGGCAGTTATTACTTAGATGCCTCTTCTGGAGGAATGATTGGACTCACCCTCGGCGTGGTCTTTTGTATCATTTTTATACTAAAGAGTTTACCCAAGCTTACTTTTGGGCATATACTAGACAAAAACTAAGAAAGGAGGACCAATGCATACACTCAACATTTCAGAAGCCCAGCTCACGCACACAACCCGCGCGCAAAAACTCTTGCACAGGCAAGCCTCAGCGGCAATCAGAACATCCATTGGTCTTATGGTCGGAGCTCTTCTTATCGCAATGGTTCATTAAGGCTTCAACTTATAAATCACCCAGATTTGGCGAGAAACCCCTCCTATTCAAAGGGTTTCTCGCTAAATTTTTATATAAGTGTTTGAATGAGAATACCTACGGACACTGACGCAAGGTTGGACAAGATTGAAAGAGTCCATGGGGTGTTGCTTACTCTTTTTACCTTGTAAATGAGACCTTCAACAGCAATAACAACCAGCTCAACAGCTATGACGCACGCCCAGTACTGAACGTCGTTAGCAACCACATCAACAAGGGCGCTTGTGATAAAAACAGCAATTGGATTAGTAAGCACTTGAGCAGCAACAACAATCAACAGTGCTTGATCGTCTTTAACGCCCAGCGATTTTGCGACAATAAGTTCAACAGTGATAGTCAGAATCAGACAAAACGCAAATATCGGAATAATGGTCATCAAATACGGCAATAAAAATGTTTGATCGTCCATGCCATTAGCCTTCTACTTGTTTGTCTTCAGCAGCAAGTTTGTCTTCAGTCGCACACTCATCTTCAACCGCAAGCTCATCAACCTGATCAGACAGCTCTGCGATTAGAACCTCTTCCTCTACAGTCTCAGCAACCTGTGCTACTTGGAGCATGCGCTCATGTCCAAATGGACCCGTGACCACAGTGTCTTTGACCAGTGTAAGACCTACGCCCAACGCAAGTGCTGAAACCAAACTAATAACGGAGAGCATCACGGGATGTTCAATACGGTATCCTACGAGCGCAGGCAACGCACCTACGGCTAGTGAGAAACTGGCCAGTCCAAACGCGGTACCTTTTGCGTTAGGCAAGATGTTTGCCAGAGATGCCAACGTAATGGACATAGTAAAGTTGAAGAAAAATACACCCAGAAGGCCCATAACCGGTATCTCCCATGAGGGCACAAACAAGGTGGCTGCAACAATGAGCGAAAAGATAGCTGTAGTCCTGAAGCCAATACGATCAGCAACCACTCCGCCAAGCGCTTTACCTGCAAATACGCCAAGGACACTTAATATCAGTAAGAGCATCTCGCTCTTCCAAGGAAATGCCATAACCATGCCGACATAGCTTCTCAGCGCCACCACAAGGCTCAGCAGTGCAATAGCAAGCAGTGTATTGGACGAAAGCCTAGGAATATCATACGAAACGTTATGCACGTTCCAGTATTTCTTGTTAACCTTTTGTACTACAAGCGTGATAAGCGCGCATAAGAACAACAGTACAAGCAGGGAAAACGCAATCTGAAATCTTCCCATTTGAGCACTTTGTGTGCCTAAAAAGACTCCAATTGCACCAGTTGCAATAAAGATTCCCGAAGGTCCTGCATGTTTTTGCGAGATATTAAGGACGCTCAGTCCACCTGCACTATGGAAGAGCGCGTTTCCAATCGCAAGCAAAAGAATCGCAGGCCACTCGAGAAGGGCTATCGGGACCAGAGAAAGAATAACTCCAGCGCCCACTAAAGCATACGAAAGTAAGGCGGCATAGGAGTTCTTATCCAGCTGATCCAGCGTGATTCCTATAGGGAGCTGTAGGGTAAAGGCAACTATGTCATACAGTAAAATACTTAGCGCAACAACTTCCAGCGAGCCCTGGCCAGACTCTCCCAACACTCGGCTTACCGCGCAGAGCATCGAAGATACGCAAGCAAAGTCAACTACAAAGTGACAAAGCGCATACGCAAACGTAGTGACTTCTTTTTTGGGAAGAACTTGCTTTGTTGTGGACAAGGTTTTACCTGCGACGCCTTATGATCATAATGAAGCCAATTACTGCCACAAGAGTAGAAACTGCAGCCATGGCTAAGAAGCTAGATGATCTACCGATTCTTGGCGTATCAATAACATCAGCTAATGCGATAACGGGTAGCGCAATTGTCATGACAAAAGTGCTGGCAGCAAGCGCAATTTTTTGGGCTGAACCCAAACTAGAACGTAGATGACGATACAGTGACATAGTACCTCCTTCATCAACTTTTTAATATTTTACCAGTACACACGCCGCGTTCCAAATGTACTCCCGTAAACGGCATAAAAAAGCGCCCGACGCATATGAACTGCCTCCTATTTCTCGTGTCCAAGAAATGGGAGGCAGTTCACAAATGTCAGGCACTTTGCAATCACTTGAGGTTTTTCTCCTCAATACGTTAGGTTTAACCTTGCGGTCATCCCAGCGCTTAACCTACTCGGATTAGTTCTCAGCCTTCTTGATCTTCTCGCCAAGTTTTTTATCAATGACGACGTAGAGGTAGCCCAGGGCAACAAAGACAACAATCAGGATCACAATGGTCAACGCAACTGTTGGGACTCCTAGCTTATCAAAGTCCATAAATCCATAAGGCCAGCGAGACTTCTCTTTAATCTGCACGCCAAAGCCCAGGACCAAAACAATGATGTATGCAAAATACGTGAGCGGATACAAAGGCCAGATCAGAGGCTCTTTGAAGCCCATAGTTGGCTTCTCGTCAAAGAGCAGCCAGTCCAAAACAGCGCAGATAGGAATCACATCATGCAGAATAAAATTGTTGAACTTAAAGACGCCGTTGACAAAGACCTCGCCGTGGTCAAGTAGGAAGTAAGCTACCAGGCCAGTTACGGTAATTCCCAGCATAAGCGTGTGTTTGACCGTTGGCATCCATGGCTTCTGAGCAGTCTCGGGATGCTTGTAAGCCTGGAACAGTGCACCCCAATAATAGGCAACAAGCAGCAGGTTAGAGATGTTGGTGAAGTAATACAAGAAAGAAACGCGGAAGTTCATTCGGAAGATGCCCGCAGAATCACACAGCACAAAGGTGCCAATCACAGCAATAAACAGCTTGAAAATAAATGACGCTTTCTTAGATTTAATCAACGCAGTACCTCCTTCTGTAAAGCGAGAGGTCACTGTAAACCTAGCGCGCCGCGACAAAAATACGTAATTCTCAGAGTTAACAGTTATGTTTCAAATGAAAAAGATTCAAAAAAAATGCGGTCTTCTCACTTTTGGCGAGAAGACCGTGAAATGGCGAGAAAATCGCAGATGTCCAAGGTGTACCAGATCAACCAGGACTGCGTTACTGAAGTGCGTGCTTAATCACAAGAATTGGATGGTGCAACAAAAGTCGGGGGCCGGCAGTTCTCATGACTTCTTTGACACGAGCGCGCATCTCTTTGCTATAGCAATGCGATTTGCATTTTGAGCAAAACGTCTTTGTCTCAATATGAGGACAGCGGTCCACACGCGTATGCGCATACTTCTCAAGCTCAGCACACTCGTCACACAGAGGCTCATCAGCTTTGGTGCGATGGTACTTCTCGCAATAAAAACGAATCATAAGTGAAATAAGATCTTTTTCTTTTTGACGTTTCTGCGCAATTTCTTCAGGTGTCATCAGCTCACTCGTCCCCCATCAACGGTGTAAACAACATCTGCAATTCCCATGGTAGAAGCCCTGTGAGAGACAAGAACCACAGACTTGCGCTCAGTTTCTTTATCAAGCGAGCGCAAGATAATTGCCTCGTTTAGGCTGTCTAAGTTACTGGTTGGCTCATCAAGCAGCATGAGTGGCGCGTCATGCAAGAATGCGCGAGCAAGGCCAATGCGCTGGCGCTCTCCGCCAGAAAGTGAGTCGCCAAGCTCTGCAACAGGCGTATCGTAGCCCTGAGGCAGCGTGGAAATGTACTCGTGGATTGAAGCCTTCTTGCACGCCTCAACAATCTCTTCATCCGTTGCATCAAGCTTTGCAATGCGGAGATTGTTCTTAATGGAATCGTGATACAGATGCGTATCCTGTGTCATGTAGCTCTCAAGATCACGCAGGTTAGAGGTATTAACCTGCTCCAGAGGAGTTCCAGAAATTTCAATGGCACCAGGTGTTGCTGGCCAGAAACGCATCAAAAGTTTTAGCAGCGTAGACTTGCCTGAGCCGCTCTTTCCCACAATTCCCACAATCTTATCGGTAGGAATATCCACAGAAATGTTGTCCAGAATCTGCTCGTTATCATATGCAAATGAAAGCTCAGATACACGCACGCCCTCATATAAGATGTCTTTTTGGTCCACTACGTCTTCAACCAGGGGTTTCTCGTCCAGAATATCCAAAACACGGTTGCCTGCAGCAAAAGTGCTGGTAAGCGTTGTGCCCAGAGCTGCCAAAGCCACAACAGGCCCAAACGAACTCATCAATGCAATGGTGACAATGAAAGCATCGGTCATAAGAATCTGCTGGTTATAAGCAAGGTAGAACGAACTAAAGAACATAGCAAGGCCGGAGAGCAAAATAACCGTTGACGTAACGGCATCGTTGACACCAAATGCCTTCTTAACTGCCTGTTGTCTGTCACTTAACTGGTCAGCTAACTGACTTGTTTTCTCAATCATCTGTGCACCGGTGTTGTATTGCAGAATCTCGTCAAGACCGCGCAGGTTATCAAGGGTAGCCGTAGAAAGGTTACCAGCAAGATCCCTTGCCTCAGCAGAGTCTTGCTCGGAGCGCTTAGACATAGCAAGCGGAATTGCCACGCCAACTACCAGGTAAGAAACAAGTGCAATAACACCCAAAATCCAGTTGGTGCTGCCAACAATAAACCACACCATAACAATGCAGAACACAACCGCAATACAGATAGGCGAGATAGTGTGTGCGTAGAAAACCTCAAGCAGCTCAATGTCTGAGGTAATGACGCTCATCAGGTTGCCCTTATTTTTAACCTCAAGCTTTGCAGGAGCAAGCTTTCTAAGCGCCGTAAACACACGGTCTCTAATAAGTGCAAGCAGTTTAAACGCAATAAAGTGGTTGCATTCCTGCTCGGCATAGCGCAGCAGACCGCGGACCAAGGCAAACAAAAGCATGCCACCAAAAAGCAGCGCCATAGGAGAAGATGAAGCAAAGCCCATAGCGCTGAGCAGTGCATATGCTCCAAAAATGCTGATGAACGTGGCGGCAAGGTTACCCAAAACACCCATCAAAATTGCAAGTATCATAAAGCCAGCCAGCGGACGAACCAGCCCCACCAGTCTCAGCATAATAGTGAGCGCACTACGGCGAGAAGTACGTGCAGTTGTGGCGCTGTTCTTAACTTCTGTCTTCATTACGCCTCAACTCCTTTCACATAATTCTCAAGCTCAGTCTGGGCCCGCGTCATTCGTTTGTACTCGTCATTTGTTGCAAGCAACTCTTGGTGCGTTCCACTTCCAACAACGCGACCATGCTGCATAACAACAATCTGATCGGCATTTTTAACATTTACTAAGCGGTGAGAAATTACCAGCACCATCTTTGTCTGAGCAAGTTGGTGAACCTGCTGCATAATAACGTCTTCACTCTCAACATCAATATTTGAAGTAGCTTCATCAAAGATGTACATCTGGCTATTGTGAAGCAGGGCTCTGGCCAGTGCTAATCTCTGACGCTGACCACCAGACAAGTTGGAGCCCTTCTCGGCAACTGGTGCGTCAAGTCCACCCAAAGACTTTACGAACTCAGCAAGATTGACCTGTTCAAGAGCATGCCAGAGCTGTTCTTCAGTAGCCTCTGGATTACCCATAGCAAGGTTAGAGCGAACGCTTCCCATAAAGAGATGTGCTTGATGACCAATATAGGTAACGTTTTGAAGCAAATTCTGGTCAGAAATGTCAGACAAACTGGTTTTTCCAAACAGAACATCACCAGAATACGAGCGGAGTTTTCCGGTCAGAAGTGCTGCAATTGTTGATTTTCCGCAGCCTGACTCTCCTACCAGGGCATTCAAAGAGTTAGCGCGCATTCCAAAAGAAACATTCACCAAGACGGGTTTCTCGCCATCATAGGAGAAAGAAACGTTGCGCAAAGCGACATCACTAGAAGCTAGAACGGTCTTGGTACCCTGCTCTCGAACAGGCATATCAAGCAGATCAAAGATCTTGTCCGACGCTGCCATGCCGTTCATGGCAATGTGGAAATAACTGCCCAAAAGACGCATAGGCAGGAAGAACTCAGCCGAAATCAAAATGACAAAGACGCCTTCCCACATAACGAGGAGGTGGTCATTTACCTGCTGAATTGCAAGAATTGTACCAAGCGCGCTTCCGCCAAATGCAACCACGTCCATCACGGTGATGGAGTTGAGCTGCATGGTTAGAACCTTCATGGTAATACGTCTAAAGTGCTCGGCTTCCTCGTTCATCTGCTTGTGTTTAAAACCATCAGCCTTGTAAATCTTTGCTGTGGTCAGACCCTGCAGGTTCTCCAAAAACGTATCGCCAAGCTGCGTATACTGGCCCCAATACTTAGACAAAAGCTTCTTTGCAAACTTCTGGATAAGAACGATGGTCATTGGAATGAGCGGCACAAATACCAGCAAAACAATGCCAACTACCGGACTAATAAAAAGCAAAACAAGAAAAAGTGTGAGCGGAGCCAAAGCTGCATAGAAGAACTGAGGTAGATACTGCGCAAAATAGGTTTCTAGCTGATCTACTCCTTCAACTGCCAGCTGAACAATCTCACTGGTTGCATATGAATTTTTATACGAGGGACCAAACTCTAAAAGCTTCTGATAGATTTTCTCGCGAAGGGTCTTTTTAACCCTTTTTGCTGCATAAAAGCTTGTCTTGTGCTGAGCAAGTTTGCAGAAATACCTAATCACAATAGCAATAAGGCAGAGTGCAATAAACACCAACTGCTCTTCGAGGACAAAATAGTCCATGAATAGGGCTTGTATCATTCTTGCCAGAGAATACATAAATACAATATTGGCAAGCAGCGCAATCCACTGGTAAAGCACGGTCAAGCCAATGTATTTTTTACTCTCTTCAATAAGGGCAATGAGGCGTTTGTTAATCATCATATGCAGACTTCTTTCGCTTTTCTTACGAACAGAATCTTTAGTCCACTGACTGTTTTAATTACTTTACATGTAGTTTTGTCGTTGCATATACGAGTTTGCCTTATGAAACTTTTAAAAACAACATACAAAATAGCGAGAACAACTGCTATTTTTGAACACGTTCCCAGTCCTCTTTTGTGAGTACTGAGATACCAAACTGCTCTTCTTTGCCTGTATATTTATTTAAGTCAGTAATAATGCCCATCTCCGTGAAGCCACACTTACGAGCCACTGAAGCAGACTTTTTATTGCGCTCAAGATATCTAATAATTACCTGGTCAACATCATGCTCTTCAAATGCATATGCGGTAAAAGCTTGAGCACCCTCAGATGCAAACCCTTGCCCCCAATAAGGACGACCAATCCAATAGCCAATTTCTGCCTGATGCAGCTGCTTTGAGGAATCCTTTGGATCAGGAATTTCTTCAAAATCCAACGACATTGAACCAATTAGATGACCGGTCCTCATGTCTTTTACGGCATAACAGAACTTCTCGGACAATACATTTGCAAGAACCTGCTTGGAATCTTCCAGAGTCTTGTGCGGTTCCCAGCCACAAAGTGGTCCGATCTCTGAATCTTTTGCTAGTTCATAAAGCTCATCCGCGTCAGATGCATGCCATGGAATAAGAAACAATCTCTTAGTGGTAATCATACAAGCTCCCTTTAAAGCTTTTTACTACCCTACAGCTTTCTTATACTGTCCAATTTGTTGGACACTCATGCTTTTTAACTTCTCTACTCTGTTATCAACATCTTCTAAGGAGGCTTTTATGTACAGTCCTACAAAGCTTGTTGATTCCTTTGTTATTTCTGGTCTTCCCTACTACGACGCTCCTCTTATCTTTGATCAGCTAAAACTTGGTTCAGATCTAACCATTGTTCCTGAACGCGATAACCCTTACGACCCAGAGGCTCTTGCTCTGTACTCTAATGACCACAAGCTGGGCTTTGTTCCTAGAGAAAGCAATTCTCTCTGGAGTACTTTGCTCTTCTATGGACATCAAAACATTGTTACCTGCAAGATTACGCAACTCAGTGATCACCATGGTCATATTCTTGTCAAAGCAGGCCTTTACGTCATTGATGCTCGCTAATTGGTACTCGTGCACTGTCCGGCTTAGCCCGTCCATTTAGCCCGCCTTCGCCGTTTAGCTAGTCCCTTTCTGTGTTTGGTAGCTCTGAAGAATTCCGCTCAGGTACTCTTGGTATTTTTGCCTGGTCTTCTTTGGAGCTACCAGTTCTATATCTGTTCCAAAGGTTGCAAGCCAGCCATAAAACGTTGGAGCTTCCATTACAGAAACATGCACGTCAGCTGTACTTCCATCAGAACTTGGATTGTTCAAAATAATGTTCTTGCCAAAGCGGTCGTACACCGAGCACATGACGCGCTCATTAACACGAAGTGTGACCTCAACAACCTCGCCCGAGTACATGCCAAAGACGCGCTCTTGATACTTGTCTATATCAAACTGCTTGATTTGCTCGTTAACCGTGGCGTCAGCATCAGAAACCTCAAGTCTAAACATGCGGTCCACGCGATAATTGACAAAGTTTTGATGCTTATCGTTCCACACAATAAGGTAGTAGAAATCATCAATATACGTAAGTTGAACAGGCGTTTCTTCTCTTACGGGAAGCTCTTCAATAACCTTATCTTTAAAGCCTTTCTTGCGATACTTAAACGAGACCTTTTTCTTCTGCAAGAGTGCCGTCTGAATAGCATTAAGAGCATAAAACACAGACTCATTTTGCGACTTAATACGACCCTCAACATGGATACGCTTCTTGAGCGTATCAGAGGTAGACTTCCCACCCAGCTCTCCAATAAGGCTCACCAGGTTATTTGCCTTGCGCTCCGTCAAAAACTTTGATGACTGCACAGCGTCTGCCATTAACATGAGCTCTTCAGCCTGAAACTTCCTGGTTGCCAGTCCGTATTCAACAGGATGGCGCTGATAAGACTGGATGTCGTAGCCAAAATTCTGCAGCGATTTAATGTCGTCGTAAAGTGTTTTACGCTCTACGCTCAGACCACGCTCTGCCAGCTTTTCAATAAGCTGAGGTGTGCTCAGACCATGATCGTCATCAGTTTCTTCCTCGAAAATTTTTACGAGGTGCAAGCAGCGGGTCTTCTCGCTTGGCATACTGCCTCCGAAGTCTAGCTCCAATAAAAAACTCCTGTCCATTTTAGTGGACAGGAGTCGAGAAGATCGTATGGTCAGAAACTCTTCGGTAAACGGCATGAAAGTTGCAGACAAACCGTTACCAACTGATATTTAGCCCCAAACCTCTTCGGCAATTTCTTTTACAAGCGCAATCTTTGCCCACTGCTCGTCTTCGGTGAGCTTGTTACCAATCTCGCAGCTTGCAAAGCCACACTGGGGAGAAAGACAGAGGTTCTCCAGAGGTACGTACTGAGCTGCCTCATGAATACGCTCAATAACCTTGGCTTTCTCTTCCAGCTGGGCGTGTTTGGTGGTGATCAGACCAAGCACAACTTTTTTACCAGCTGGAACAGAAGCCAGGGGCCCAAAGCCGCCAGAGCGATGATCATCAAATTCTAAGAAAAAAGCGTTTACGTGCTCTTGAGCAAGAAGGGCATCGGCCACATCGTCATAGCCGCCCTCGCAAGCCCAGGTACTATGGAAGTTGCCACGACAAACGTGCGTGTTTATAGTCAAGTCAGCTGGAGCTGCATCAAGAACACGGTTATTAATCTCCAAGAGCAGTGCCTTGATCTTCTTGAGGCCCTTCTGGTCAGCGCCAAAGAAAAGCTCTGCACGTGGGTCAACCAGAACACCCCATGAGCAGTCATCAAGCTGAAGATTACGACAACCTGCAGCATATGCCTGCTCAATAAATGTGCCATAGCCAGCGACAATGTCTTCAAGAAGCTCCTGGTCATTACTGTAGTACTTGTCAGTCTGCTCGCGATTCATGGGCATAATGAACTGCTCAATAAACTGTGCAGGTGCAGGAATAGTAAGCTTGGCAACGGTTGTCTCGTCCTCAAACTGCTGAACAAAGCGGAAGTGCTCTATAAAAGGATGCTCTTTAATGAGCTCCACTTTTCCTACGAGGAAGGTGTCGTCAATCTCTGCAGTCTCATCGTGGAAAGGGAGTCCAGTATTAGTTGGCGCATGGCCAATACCTTCGAATGCCCACATAAAATCAAGGTGCCAGGTTGCACGCCTAAACTCACCGTCAGTGATGACTTTAAGGCCTGCCTGTTTCTCCTTTTGGATAAGCTCTGTAATAGCTTTGTCCTCTATTTGCTTGAGCTCATGTGTATCAATCTGACCTTTTTCAAACTGAATACGAGCCTGCTTAAGATTTTCTGGACGGAGAAAGCTGCCAACAACATCAAAGCGATGTGGAGTAGTTTTATCATTTTTGATTGCCATAATGACCCCTTTGAACTGCTTACGAGAAACCAGTATGACAATCAAAACTTCACTTGTGAAATACAAATACTTAACTAATTCATATAGCTAAAAACTATATCTTAACGTTCACCGTTCCACTCATCTAAGAACTGGTCAACATACTCACGCATGTACTTCTCGCGAGCTTTTCCTAGCTCTTTGCCACTGCGCGTATTCATCATGTCTGCCAGCAAAAAGAGTTTCTCGTAGAAGTGGTTGAGCGACGTTGATTTGTGTGAGTGATACTCCTCGCTGCTCATGTTAAGGGTTGGTGGTTCGTCCGGGTCATACATACCGCGACCATGACTTCCGCCATAGGCAAAGGTACGTGCGATGCCAACAGCACCAAGCGCGTCCAGGCGATCTGCATCTTGAACACACATACCCTCAAGCGTTGAAGGAACTGCCGAGTCTGTTCCCGAGAAAGAAACCTCATCGATTGCGGTACAAATTGCCTGGATAGTGGCCTCGTCGACAGCATGCTGGCGCAGAAAACCAACGGCCCTATCCTTATGCTCATGCGTCTCTGGAGAAAGCTTGATGTCATCAACGTCGTGCAAAAGCGCAGCAAGGGTAACAATCTCTTGATTTGCCCCCTCCTCTTGCGCAATTCTTACAGCCATTTTGTACACACGCAACGTGTGGAAGTAGTCGTGGCCACTAAAATCTGTGGAGAAGACCTCTTTTACAAAGTCCAAAGCGTCATCGATAATTTTTGAGTCCATAACTCCCCGCTCAACACATTCAAACGTATCTCTCACGCATTATTTGCGCAGATTGTGCATCCTCTTAACTGTCTTTTTCTTAGTGTACACAGCCTCTCTTGCTTGAGAATTTTGAAGCTCAAATTTCATGAAATTGTTAACTATCCAGCTTCCACTATTCAGTTTCCGCATAACTCACATTTGTCTCAAAATTTAATACATTTCTATTGCAATTTTTATCCGTTGCACGTTTATGACAAATGTCGAGAAAATCGTCAAAAATAGAGCAATTTAAATGCCATTTTTCAACGTACCAAATATTTTGATTAAATTATTTATATAACATTAGTCCAAGAGGTTTTTTGAAATGTGTTCAAACTATAAAAATCGCTGGTTGAGCTAACAATTTTTATCAAAATAATAGATAATTATCTATACGAAAAATGCTCTGAATATGTGTCATTTATCTCTATCGTGCTTATCGTGATGCATCACTTTCAGCGCAAGATTTAATTGCAAATTTTGTTGGGGTATTCACTATTTGTTAGGGGTAGGTATGGAAAGAAAAAACAAGAACTTTGCAAGCAAAGGGGCAAAGACAGCTATGTCTTTGGTACTCGCGCTCTCTTTGGTCCCTTCTTCAGCGTTAGCAGAAATTGCTAGCACTCAAGAGGTAGCTCAGACGCAAGAAGTTGCAGCAACTCAAACAAGTGATGCAACTGCCTCAACCTCTGAAGCAACAGCAGAGACCTCTGCTGAAACCACTACTAACGCAGAAGCTACTTCCAACCAGCAGACCTCTGAGCAGACTGCTGCTCCTGCAGAAAGATCTTCTCGCCGTGTTACAAGAAGCCTTTCTTACATCTCAACTGAGCTCTGGGTAGACGGAACCAACGGTAGCGATACTAACGAGGGCTCCAGCTCCGATCCTGTTAAATCTCTCCAGAAAGCACTGGAGCTGTGGGGAGAAACTTCTTCAATCTACACCATTCATCTCAAAGGCAACCTTGATTTGACCTCTACGGTTACCATTCCTTCTGGTCTTACACTCAAGATTGAATCTGAGGGCGCAACGCTTACTGGCACTGGAAACAGCATTGACGGTCTGGTTCTTTCACCTGGCTCAACGCTAACTGGCACAGGCACTCTTACCATGTCAGGCTTCAAAACCGCCCTCACTGCAGAAGATGGCTCAACCATCACCGATGGTACCTATGTCTTTAGAAACAATGCAGGTGCAAGCGGTACTCGTGGTATTTCTCTTGGCGGAACCGTTAGCGGTAGCACCAACAAGAACAGCGTTACCATCACCGCAGACGATAAGAGCAATACAAACTTCTTTGAGTCTGGCGTTACCTTTGAAAACGCTACCATCAAAGTAACTTCACAGGCTCGTACCTGGAATGATGCTCGCAACCTCAACCTTAAGAACACAGACCTTACCGTTGAAGGCTTTGGTCAGACTTTCTACGTCAACCAGCTCAACATGAATGACTCTACGCTGACCATTAATCCTTCATGGTACGGCGCTACGGGTATGACCATCCAGGGTACTTCTAATATTGTTAACTCCACCATTAATGCTAATGCTGGTTCAACTTCTGGTATTTCTGTTGGTGTAGCTGGTGGAACAGTAAACGTTACTAACTCAACCCTTAACTTCACCAATGGAGGAACCGGCGGTCTTAACGTCAACACTGGTGACGTCATCATTAACAACTCCACCATTAAGGGAGACGGTCGTAACTCTGGCGCCCTCTTTGGAGCCCAGACTAATGGCTCCATCCAATTCACCGGAAACAGCCTGGTAGAAACCCCTGCTACCAAGAACTCCGATAACGGAGCTGGCCAGACTCGTCAGAACTACAACGTTGTTGGCGGCTCTTACCTGCTCAAATACGCACCAAGCTACAACAGTGGCTTTGGTAGCACTATCCCTACAAACGGTGCAGCTAACGGCAACGAGGTTCTCTCGCTCTTTACCCTTGCTGACCCATCAACTAACTCTCTGAGCCTCATTAATGCTAACGGAGCAACCTATACCTACCCAGTTGCTAATGCTTCAAGCGATGGTCAGAAGCACGTTTGGGCACCTGCCGCAACCGTTACCTTTGACCTCAATACCCCAGGCGTTACCGGCATCAACCCAACATTTGCTGACGGCACTACTGCTAACAAGACTGCTCTTGCTATGCGCGGCAACTCTCTTGCAACTGCTTCTTCTGTAGCAGGAGGCTCCACTACCCTACCTGCAGATCCTTACGCAAGTGGTCAGGAGTTTGACGGCTGGTACTACACCGACGCTGCTGATACCGAGCACCAGTTCACCGCTGATACCCAGGTCACCTCTGACATGACAGTCTATCCACATTGGAAGGCCAACACTGCTTGGTTCTACGTTAGGTATCACAATGGTAATGGCGTCTCTGTCATTGACCGCGTTGCTACCAACGCTAGCCGTACCGTAACGGTCCGTTCTGACGCTGAGGTCAACAACCTCGACAATAACTTCAATATCGCTGGAAAGACCTTCAAGCGTTGGACCACCCAGGCAAACGGCGCTGGTGACGAGGTTGCAGCTAATTCCAACCTGGCTGTTCCTGCAGGTACTGATACCGTTGATTTGTACGCAGACTGGGAGGAGCAGCACCTTACCGTGTCCTTCTCGGCAAATGGTGGCACCTTCTCTGCAAACAGTGTCTTTAAACAGAACCCTAACGTCTTTGACATCACCACCGATGCAAATGGCGGAGAAGTAGCAACTATCAAGACTCATCCAACTGTTGCTGAGCAGACTACTATTAACGCTCTTCTACAGAATCTCAGTGGCAATACTTTGACCACAGATACTGCTGGAATTGCAAGCTCAACCAGCACCAACACTAATACCGCTTATACAGAGATTGCAACACTAGAGAATTACGTTTTGGATAACGCAGAAACCCCTGTAACGTTCTTTGGTTTTGTTGTTGGTCACAACTATCACTACTGGTTCACTGACGCTGCAGGTAACTCCGCTGCAACCATCGACGGTGGTGCAACACTTACTAACGATGTCACCTACTACCTCAAGTGGAAGGAAGATCCTTCCATCCAGAGAGTAGAGCTTACTAGTGATCTTCCTGCTGATATGTGGAGTGACTCTCAGAGCAACACCACTCAGATCAAGGAAGTTTCCAACAACCAGAGCTTTAGCCTTACTGGTGCTATTGACGCTACTTCCGTCATTAATCAGATGAGCGCTTTTGAGAATGGCATTGCTGGCGGCCTCGACGACCTAACCAAGATTACGCTTTCTGGCACAACTTCTACCTTTACTGCAAAGCTCACGCTTCCTGCTGGCGTTGTTGTTCCAGCTAATCCAACAGTAACCACCTCTGGCCTTGGTGACCTCTTTGAGGTTACAAACGTTTCCGTCAACGGTCAGGAAGTTACCGTTACCCTGAAGCTTAAGGGCACGTACACCAACTACAAGCAGCTCAAAGACGCTGTCGAGACAGTTGGCAAAGACGATGCAGCTACCGCAGAAATTGCAAGACCTCTTACCGTAACTGTTGATGGTCTCACACTTGACCCAACTCAGGTAACCAATGGTCAGGAGCTCACCGCTACAGGTACTCTTACTGGCACCTTTGAATCTTTTGCAAAGAACACCGTCACCAACGTCACCAAGAAGTTCGAACTTTCTTGGAACGGCGTTCAGATTGCTGCAAGCAGAGACCCTCGTGGTACTGGCATTCAGCAGACTCTGATTGTGAACAACCCAATTGAGATGAACCTTCCTGCAGATATGCTTGCTGACGAGAATACCGAGCATGACCAGGTCATCACTATGAAGGCAGGCTCTACCTTTAACCTCACTGGTTCAATTCTTGCTTCCTCTATCCAGGAGCAGATGAACAACATTGAGCGCGCCTACCCTAATACCAACCATGACACCATTACGCTGAGCAACCTGAAGTTCAAGTTCACAGCAACTCTGACCGTTCCTGAGGGAATGACACTTCCAAGCAACCTTGATGCCAACACCATCCAGGCTTCTAACTTTGGTAGCGGCTTTAAGGTCAGCGATGTTCAGGTCAACGGTCGTACGGTTACCGTCACCTTTGAGCTCAGCGATCCTTCCTCCATTAGAACGTACTCTGACCTCGAGCGCATTGTTGATGAGGCAAGTGCCAACGATGGCTGGATGAAGCTCACCATTCCTGGCGTCACCATTGACTCCAATGTTGCTGCAGGCACCCAGCTCACCGCTGTCGGCACCGTTACCGGCTCCTTCAGCGCTATCGCTGATTCCGCAGCTGGCAACCGCAAGGTCTTCTCGTTCACCTGGAATGGTGTCCAGTGGCCAGATGGTAAGGACGCTGTTGCAACTGATAACGACACAATCCAGCTAACCATTACTGTTGCAGAGGATGAGACTCCCGAGACTCCTTCTACTCCAACTAAGCCATCTAAGAAAAAGAAGCAGAAGACTCCATACACCGGAGATGCTTCTGCTGCAGCACCTCTTGCTGCACTTCTCGCTGGTATGACCGCTGTAATGACTTCACTTGGCATTACTAAGCGTCGTAAGAATAAGTAAGAAAGAAAGTGATTGGTTCTGTATTGCTCTAGTTAGGATGTGCTATGAAAAGTAAGGCAAGGATTGTAGCGGGATTGCTTTTAGCTGCCGTTGCATTCGTCGCAGCATTGCTGCCCAACCTTAGCGTGGCTTACGCAGAAGACACCACAGGTCTTCAAATCAATGCTCTGAGCATTGAAGATGCGTCGACTCACGCCCAAGTTGCTGACCTTCTTGCAGGTCAAACTCCTGCTCTAAAGGCGGGAGTCACCTACGCCTTGAATGTTGGCTACACAATCCCTGCATCGTTGCAGTTCTCCCCAACGTACCTCAACGTGAGGTTTGGAGACGGACTCTATGTCACAGGTCTTCCAGGTGCAACGTTTACCGTTGGTGGCATCTCAAACACCAGCTTCTCTAACCTGGTTACCACACCTACGGGAACGGGAACCCTTCCTTACGGCTATCCTGGTGCAAGTTCCGAGAAGAACCGCAGTGGTGATCTGGTCTACATGACCAATAACGGCCTTACCCAGGTCTCTTCCAGAGGAGAAATTCAATTCAAGCTTGACGACGCTGTTGAGAACCAGAGCGCAAGCCAGGTTATCGCAAATGCAATTCGTGTTAGCTTGAGTACCGCTGCAACACAAAACGTTGATCCACACACCTCATCTGTTACTGCAGCTGACGCCATGACCTATGGTTTCTGGGCTGATCAGTCTACTGAGGTTCTCTCTAAGGGTGGCACCACCTCTACCCTGCAGGTTTCTACCACAGGCTCTAAGGTACTCACCGAGGCAAACAGCAAGACTACGGTTCAGGTTGTCTACCCAAGCGATATGGAGCTTGTTGGTGTCAACGAGACCAGCCTCTACAACACCGCAGGTACCATTGTTTCTACCACCGATGATGGCACTAACAAGACCGCAACAGTTGAGTGGAACGAGCCAGGCTCTTACGCAGGTACCCCAACCTTTAAGCCACAGATTAAGGTTCCTGCATCAAGCACTAGACCTAACAACTCAACCTTTAACGTCACCATTAAGAACCTCACTATGTCCGTTTGGAATGACACTCCAAACGTCAACCGTACCTCCGCAAACGCTTCTTCTACGCTTACGGTTACCGTAATTGACGGTCTTAACCCAGAGCGTCTTACCACACACGCTCTTGTCGATACAGCTCCTAACTGGGCATACAAGAAAAACGATACCTACAACGTTCGTCTTGGTACCTATCTCATCAAGAACGAGCTCTCTACAGACACCGCTCCAAAGACGCTCGAGATGACCATCGATCAGAACCAGACCGCTATCATCCGCGGCGTCACCATCCCTTACAAGGCTGGTATGACCTATGGTCCAATCCACTGGACCGCATCAGACGGTACGAGCGGAACTGCTGACCCAAGCATTCTGCGCAAATCTGGTGTCTCCGCACTTATCACCAACACTGCCCTTGGCCTTGATATCAATACCTCTATCACTTCCATCAAGGTTGACCTTGGTCCAATTCTTGGCGGATACGATGGCATTAGGCCAATGAGCGATCTTCTCGACACATGGAATCCAAACAACAAGCATGTCACTGACGAGTTCTACGGTTGGAGCGACATCTCCAACGGCGTTTATGGCTCTTGGAAGAAGGGTACTAACGCCGACGTTGTCACTAACGTCAAGCTCTACGACACCGGCACCACTCCTGACGCAGGCGTTACGCTGACCGCTAAGTCCGGCGCACCTAAGGTTCTTAACGGCGTTGGCAACATCGATAAGACCCAAATTAACGGCGGTGAGACCTTCAAGATTTCTGGTCGCATCGACGACGCAAACTGGGACTGGAACCCTCTTCAGGAGCCAGTGCTCTACGTCATCATGCCTGAGGGCTTTACCTACAGTAACCTTACCGTTTCTAACGGCACGCTCAGCGCTCCTGAGTTTGTAGGAACGTACGATAAGGACGGCGTGGCTGTTAAGGTTTGGAAGTACACCATTGATGTTGGCGACGAGACTCGCGGTCAGTATCAGCCAGACTTTACCAGCAAGAACATGACTCTAAGCATGGATGTCCACACCACCGATCTTGCAGGTAAGGGCATTTACCACATCAATGACTTTATTGGCATTACCACCAAAGACTTCAAGGAGATTGGTGCTCAAATTAAGCATGAGCACTGGGACCGCAGCAACTGGAACACTCACAAGTACACCAGCCTGTTTGGTAACAGCGTCAACTCTGGCGAGGACATGGTTTCTCTCTCCGAGAGCCGTGGTATCAACATTGCACAGGCATCTGCAATTGCCGCTGCATCTACCCTTTCTGTAAAGGACGTTATCTCTGGAACCGTTACTGACTACACCTACGACTCCGCTAATCCAGGCGCAACCACCCCTGTTATGCAGCGTGGAGACACCGCAACTGTTCACATTGCTGTCCGCAATAACACCGGTAACACTGCAAATACCACGCAGCTATTTGTTCCTTTGCTCTCCAAGTCTGCAGACCGCGGTGCTGGCATCAATCCAGAAGGTGCAACTCAGCTTCCTCTTACACTTGAGGGCGTAAGTTCTTCTTCCAACTTCTCTTACCAGTACATCAAGCTGAACCCTGGTGTTACCTACACTGCAAACCATGCTCCACAGCCTGGCGACTATACTGTAGTCACTGATCCTACTGAGGCCGACATGGTGCTGTTTACTTCAACTCAGGCACTTGACGCAAATAGCGGCGGCTTTGCTGACGTTACGTACAAGGTTGCCGATAACGTAGATGCTTCCTACGACGGTAAGCGCAGTGTATTCAGTAGCGTTCTTGACTACGACATTGCTGGCAACCACTCCACTCGTACCCTCTCCACTCACGCTCTGAGCTATGCAGGCATTGACCTCAAGATCAATAAGGTCTGGGACGATAACAACAATGCAGCTGGTAAGCGTCCATCCACAACTGACTTTGGTGCTAACAATCTGGTTCTCTCTAACGATAAGCACCTTGATACCCACACCATTGCGCCTGAGGTTACCGATAATGGCGATAACACCTACACCATCGTCTACAAGGGCCTTCGTAAGTACGTAGACAATACTGCTGCTGATACTGTTTCGTACACCATCACCGAAAACATTCCTAATTCCTACGTTTCAACTAGAAGTAGTATTTCTGGCGTTGAGCAGTACACCACCACTCAGTCGCTGGTAAATGTCTACAATGTCAGGCCTGCTATTGTGACGCCATCCGTTACCAAGATTGTCGAAGGCGATTACCCAGATATTCCTTTACCTGGAGAGCCTTCACCTGCGTCTCTGGTTAATTCTTACCTGAGCACAAGTAACGCTAGCGCAGCCAGCGCAGCAGGTGCCACAAGCACTGCAAGCGCAACAAGCGCCGACGACACTGCAAGCGGCAGCTTTGCCGAGAGCCTCATCAACAACTTCCTGGCAAACGGCTCTGAAGATGAGGGCGACGCTCCTAACGTCTTTATCTTTGAGATGACACGCCTTGATCCATCCAGCCCTATGCCTGAGGGATCTACCGGCAATACTGCTCGTACACGCAGGCTTCTCGGTGGCGACGCTGTATTCCGCAACATTACGTTCACTCAGCCTGGCACCTACGTGTACACCATCAAAGAGGTTACCGGCACCCAGAACATCCAGTACGATCAGAGCGTCTACACCGTTACCTATAACGTTGCTGACGACGGTACTGGCCAGCTTGAGGCAACACGTACTATGACCAAGACTGACGAGGACGGAAACGTTACTACCGTTGACCTTGGCGAGAATAACGATGCAGTTGGCGCAGTATTCACCAACGTCTATCCTGATCCACTGCCAGCCAGGGACTATCCAGTTGTCCAGAAGGTTGTTACTGGTAACGCACCAGATGCTCCAACCGACTATCCATCAGTTCTCCCCGACGACAACGGCGGCAACCCACGCACTGCAACAACTCAGGATATCTTCAAGTTCACGCTCACCCGCAACGATCCTTCCTACCCAATGCCAAATAACGCAACAACAGATAGCGTTGAGACTTCTGTTGATGTTTCTGGCGATAATAACTTCGGCGAGCTAGTCTTTTCTCAGCCTGGCACCTATGTTTACACCATCAAAGAGGTTACCGGCACTAACCAGAGGGTTACTTACGACAAGTCCGTCTACACCCTCACCTACACCGTCTTTAAGAATGATGATGGCGAACTTGATTTCACTTATCACATTACTAAGACCGCTGAAGATGGAACCGTAACAGAGGTTGATCAGTGCGAGTGCAGAAGCACGCCTCCTCTGGTCTTCACAAACGACTATCCAGAGCCTGAGCCTCAGCCGACACCAGATCCTGAGCCAACTCCTAGCCCTGATCCACACAAGCCTTCTAAGACCAAGAAGAAGCGCGTTCTGCCAGACACCGGCGATGTCGCTGATCTTGTAATTGCTTCTGTTGGCATGGTTGCTTCTGGCATCACTGCTCTTGGCGTTGCGCTGAGAGCTCGCAAGCAGAAGTAAGACCCAACTGCTAGAGCGATCTTCTCGCACACAAAAACAGCCGCCTTCACAAGAGGGCGGCTGTTTTTCTTGGATAAGACGTTTTTCTCGCCAGGAGTTACTCCCCTAGCATGGTTTGAAGATCATAGCCAAAGGACTTAACAAACTCGTAAGCGTCCTTCTGCCAATCCTCTTTGAAGATGCCAGGAGCGGTCTCGAAGAAGCTGGAGTCCAAATAACGAATAATAATGAAGTTGCTGTTTTGCTGGTCGAAGCCATTACCCCTGCTGAAATCAATACCGTGACCAGTATTTCTTCTCATCGCGGCCTCAAGAATAGGAACTGTAAGCTCGTTGACGGGAACTACAATATCTGCCCTATCAAAGAAGCCACCTTTCTCTTTAGTGAAGACAAAGAGATTGTTGAGAGCGCCACCAGCAACACACTGAACTCGACGGATGTCGGAAAGCTTGACCTGATGCTTTGCGCCGGAAATCACGCCGTTTGCGATTGTGATCTTTTTCTCTTTGAGGCTGAACCCGAGCTTAGTGTTTAACGTATCAAGGTTATTAGGGAAATCAGTAGTAAGCTTATTGGCTGCAAAAGCGAGGATTATAGTCTTTGTATCTAGGATGTTGTGTCCAAATCCACGAAGCTTAAGGTCTGTGTCAATGCTAACGAGATTGTGACCTTCGTTATCCTTAAAGGTAATCTCGTAAGGACCGTTTGAGCTGCAATAGTTCAGTAAGAAGGTTGAACCGACCTCTGAAAACAAAACCTTGACCTCTGGCTTACCATTACCTGGAACATAAGCCAGACCATCTTTTGTAACGGTATAAGAATACTTATCGTCGCACTTAATTGATACCTGTCGATCCTCAAAAATACTTCTCATATACCTTTTACCTCCACGTTTTGCAGTACAGGAAATAACTAGGAACTACCTTAAAATTATATCGTGTTGCTGGATAATTCTTTGCTGCACACTAAGTTTTCGGCGGATGAAGATAACTTGACGTTGGCAGATCCGTCAAAATCGTTAGGGTAATTTGATTTCTGCATAATAGACTCTGTTTATTCATAATCATGAATACCGCAATTTTAGGGTACTGATTTTAGTGCCCAAAAAGGTAAAAAAGCCGTTTAGTTGGGGATGAAAATTGAAATTTCGTTATTTGAAGCCCAACTAAACGCAATTTTTACCATAGTTAAAAGTTTTTCCTGGGCAAACGCGTATGCAGAAAAATGTAACCCCCAACTAAACGCATTTTTTACCACTTGGCGCTAATGCGGGAGCGAGAACTTTACAAAACACCAGGATAGCAATACGACGGGATAGTTCTGCGCCGCACATGCGGTGGCCTTGGCAGCTTGGTTGCTTTAGCGGTTTTTGTGCGCCACGCAAAACAGGCTCCTGGTTTTACCAGGAGCCTGTTTTTAGTCAGCTATCAGCGAGTTCAAAAGCCCAACTATTAGCTGTTCTTCCTTCTCAGAGCAATACCAAGACCACTCAGGGACAGAGCTGCAGCTCCAACGATTGAAGCAATGCCTGAGGCGTCGCCAGTGTAAGGAAGACCTGGCTTCTTAGGCTCTGGAGTAGTAGGCGGCGTGGTTGGAGGAACAACAGGAGCAGTGTTGGTCACTGTGAAGCCATCGTCCTGATTACCTGTGATCTGGGTTGTGTAGCCAGAAATAGGAGTCTCGGAGATGGTGTATGCGTACTCGTGACCATCAGTCTTGTCGTAGAACTCAAGGTTGCTGAAGGTGTGCTTCCAGTCGTCAGCCTTGGTGATGGTTACCCTATCAACCTCGACACCATCACGATACAGAACAATCTCAGCGGAGTCGCCTTCCTGGTTCTCCCAAACCTTGGTGACCGGAATGTTGAGAGTCTTCATGTTGGTGTTGGTTACTACATAGTTAGTAGCGTCGCCAGTAATCTGGGTGGTGTAGCCATCAACTGCATCCTCAGTAATGGTGTAGTTGATCAGCGCGCCATTGTTGTACTGGTTAAGATTGCTGAACGTATGCTGCCAGTTGTCTGCAGCGGTCAGAGTAGCGCTCTGAACCTCAACGCCGTCAGCGAGCAGATGAATAGTTACGCTATCAGCAGGTGCACCAATCCACTTCTTTGTTACTGGAACAGAAACCTTACCTTCAATGGTGTTGGTAACTGTAAGCTCAGTAGCAGAAGAGCCGGAATAGGAAGGTGTGTAGTGAGCAATTGGGTCTTCCTTGACGGTGTACTCAATCTCGTGACCAGCGGTGTAACGTGGCAGGCCGTTGAAGATGTGAGACCAGTTGTTACCTGCGTTCAGGTCAAACTCGTCAACCTGAGTGCCGTCTGCATAGAGCCTGACGTGAACACTAGTAGGACGCAAGCCCTGAGCATTATTGTCGTCAACCCAGACCTTCTTAACTGGGATACTCAAAGCCTCAGGAGCGTGCTGGTTTGTAATCTCAAAGCCATTGATGCTTGTGGTGTAGTCAGGTACAGCGTCCTCAGAAACGGTGTAGGTAATCTCTGTGTTGCCACTGAACTTAGGCAGGTCAGAGAAGGTGTACTCCCAGTTATCTGCAGCGGTAACAGTCTTGTGCTGAACCTCAACACCATCTGCAAGAAGCCTGACAACAATGGAAGCAGGGCGCTTACCGTCGTTGTTGTTAGAGTCGTCCCAGAGCTTCTTACCAGAGACGGAGACCTTCTCCTGCTGCAGCTGGTTGGTAACACTCAGTGCAACGGAATCGTTTGGTGAATTCTCATCTGCCTGACCAGAAGTAGCGGTTACCTTGTACTTCTTACCGTTGTAAGTGACCATGCCATTAGCGTCTGTGCCTACCTCTTCAAGAGTGTAGACAATAGGAGTCTTTGTGCTGGTTCCATCGTTGTGAGTTTCAATGGTGTACTTACGAAGGTGTGTAAACGAAGCAGTCCAGTTATTAGCTGCGGTAAGGTCAAGCGTCTTACCAGTATCAACACCGTCGGCAAGAAGCTTTACGGTAATGGAGGTAGCATCTGGCTGAGCAATTGCGTTGCCGTCAGCATCAAGCCACTTCTTCTCTACCTTGACATCCATGATGTCAACAAGCTGGTTTGCGACCTTCTCGGTACGGCGCATAGCTGCTTCGTTGTTGTAGATAACGCTCATGTCGTTGTATGCAAGAGCCTCGGAGAGGTTTGGATCATACAGTGGTGCCTTCATGGTCAAAACCGCAGACAGAACAGTGTATGGAGGCAAAATAGTGCCATCCTTACCAACAATCTTGATTGCCGTTACCTTAGTGTAGTCAGCTGGAGTCTTAGTCCATTCTGGGCTGTTAATCTCGTTGATATCGTTCTGAGCTGGGTGCTCATCGGTGCGATAGTAAATCTCGTACTGGGAGCTGACATCATTTGAACCAATCTTCAGCTCAATAGGACCTTGAAGTGTGTTGCTAAAAGCAGAGTTTCTGCCGTCGCCCACATATGGCAACACGTCGTACATAAGGATCTTATTCATTGGCGTGTTGTAGTAGTTGCGAATGCTCAGACGATACTGGAAGAGTCCGCTGGTATCAGTGACGCCAGCAAAGTCAGTCATGATAGTAGCCGAGGTAAATGCCCTACCGTAGAATGTACCGCCGCCAGCAATATTTGGCTCAAGACTACGGATGTGTTTATCAGACTGGATACTCTCAACGTTGTTGCCAAGAACCTTTGCGGTTGCCTTCAGAATAGTCTCGTCAGTGACACCATTCATATTGATGTCAAGATTATCCTGAACAAAGTTACTGGCGTTGTACATACCAGAGAAGTCATCTGGTGTGCCGTGAGTCCAGTTTGTGGCGTAGAAGTAGACGTCATTATTGTTGTTCAGAACGTCATTCTCGGCCTTAGAAGGAATGATGTCGTCGTTGATTACCAGGTTCCTAATCTCATAACCCATGGTTCCATACTGATACACGTATCCAGACGGAAGGGTAATCTTGATTGCATTGCGTCCAGTCTCGTTGTAGTTCCTGATGTACTCAACCTTCTCAGGCTGCAGCGAGTCAGCAATTGGTGAAACCGAGGTGTTCGCGTCATAAGAAACGCCAGCAGGGAGAAGGTCGACGAAGGTTGGATTCTTCAAATAACGAGCAGGTGAAAGCTCTGACAGTGCAAAGCCAAAGCGAGCACTGAAGCGCTCGTTTGGCATACCAACGCGCTGGTACCAAGAGGACTTGGACAGCCAGACCTTCTCGCTAAATGGAGTAAAGCGAGTATCCCAATTTGCGGAGAAGTTCATTGGGGTCTTGGTACCGTCGGTATTAACTTTGTTGGCATTGACCTTGATGATGTTGGTAATAGGTCTGTCACTGTAAACCTCGCCAAATGGATTCATGAACATCATCTGGATGTTGAAATCAATGTTGCTGGTTGGCTGCAGGGTTACGTTCTTGAAGTAAATACCAATCTTCCTGTACTGAGGAGACACAGCGGAAGCATTGGATGGATCAAGTGTACCCTGGTTGATCTGGTCCAGATAGGACTGCAGCTGCTGCTGGCTTGCCGAGTTCATGTCAGCACGGTAAAGCCAGTTTGCACCGTTCTTCCTGGTAGGAATGATGTCATAGCTGCCGTCAGCCTTGTAGCCGCGGACCTCAATCTGGTCCATGGAGAGTCCAACTCGCTGGCCAACTGCAACAAGATTGCCGGTCAGCGCAGTCATGAAGAGGCGGTTGTCGGTGTTGGCAACATCCTCGATGAACTCGATGTCGGTGAGTGGGGTGTCCAGCTTGTTGACCAACTTGATAGTGTAATCAAGCTTCTTAACAGCAAGACCGTTCTTGTCGTACTGGATGGTAACGGGACCGCGCTTGCTAAGCATGCCGTTACCGCTGAAATCATTACCAGCAAGGCGGAACTGCTTAGAGTCGTCATCAAAGTTGTGCTCGTTGCCTGGGACTTGGCCAACAGTCTCTTCTGCTGCACTTGGGTTGTAAGGTATGCCCTGAACCGTTGCAGTGTTGTTGAAGATTACGCGATTAGTGCCGTTGAGGTAGCGAGCGCCCGGGAAGGAAAGCTTGAGCTGGGAATATGCAGGAAGGTTATCTCTGATGTAGTCGTTAAGAATGGTGGTTCCTGCAGGAATATCAAATTTGAGGGTTACGGTACGTCCATCTGGGCTGAGCGTCCAGTTAGGGTTCTTAGCTGGGTCAAAGTGAGCGGTAACGGTCTGACCTGCTGCGTTTACGTATGTAGGAAGGGTATCAGTAATGATGATGGAGCGATAAGCACGATGATACTGGTAAAGCCTAAAATTAAAGATGACGTCTGAAGTTTTATCGTTGGAAAGCGCGGACGAATCACCTGGGGCGTTAATACCACCATACAGGAGCTGATCGTTGGTTTCTTCACCTGCAACCTGCTTCATAAGCCAAGGCTTGTCGTAGGTGATGGAGTATGTCTGATCAGGCATGTTAGCAAGCTCTGTGCCGTCTGCATTGTACACACGAACAACTGGCTTGAGCTGGAAATCTGCTGGGGTAACCATATCTCTGAAGCTCATAACGTAAGGGAGCTCCAGCTTAACGGTGGTATCGATAGTGTTGAGGTACAGGCGCTTAATGGTCCTGCCATCAGGGGTAACGATGGTCTCCTCGCGCTTGATAATAGGCTGAGTAGCTGCTGCTGGGGTAGCAAAGTTATCAAGGTAGGTGTTAGGAGTAATGTTGTTGGTGTTATTGACGTTTTCAGAGGACTGCTTGGTGTTTACCTCAATCTCCAGGTAAAGACCGTCGATTGGCTTATGAAGGCCAGTTGCGTCAATCTCGATACCTGTAGAGATGTTTGCATTGTCCTTAACGGTTGTGGGTGAAGTGGGCTTAAGGTTAACAGTAAGTTCTCCGTCAGCGCCAAAATCAATGTTCTGCGACAACGGATAGGTCACTGCCTTTGCAACAGTGCTTGTACCCAAAATAATGATACCGGTGAGCATCATTATTGCTGCAAACATAGTTGCAAACGACTTCTTAAAGTTGCTCATATCAACCCCATCTTTCCTATCGAACATACCCCTGGAGATATATAAAGCTCCACTAAACATACTAATGGTTTTTGACAAAATATTTAAAGAAATATCGTGTTCAAATAAATTTTTTTATTTCAATCTTGGACAAAGACTTTGAAAACTGACTAAATTGCGCTCAATTAATGCTACAAAGTGCGTAGATTTAACTTCATTACTCCTGGCGAGAAAAACGCGCACACCAAGCCATTCTTTTTTCCACTTCTTTTATGCTCCTTCAAAAAACTGGCTGGCGTATACGCGTCAGCCAAGAATAATTCTTCGATCAGTTCTTTCTGCAAAAAAATGATACTGGAATGAGTACATATCAACAATAAACAGACATCCCTATGAATAAATAATCAAATTAACTCCACAGTTTTCTTCACTTTTGAGGCTGGGAGCGGTCTTCACTTTTGGGGCTGAGAGCGGTCTTCACTTTGAGTTTAAGGACATCTGAGCTTTGATTTCAGAGGTGGTCTTCAGCGAGCTGCCAAAACCGTAGGGTTTCTCGCCAAAATGTTGTGGATACAACAAATGAGCGTAACAAACAAACGTAAAATAGAGTTACTGCTAAGCAATTTGCAGATAAAATTAAACAAACTGCTGTTGGACACTATGGGAGAGTCGTGCCAGAACGAACCTACATTTCCAGATCAACTCACCTGATGGGCGCAACTATCACCATCTCTTTATTGCCACCTTCCAATGATGCGCATGCAGAGCTCTCCACACAGCAGCCACAAAGCTCGAAGGCGGACTGCCTCGCAGAGCGGTTACTTGATCATGTATTTGAACTCCTCAACATTTATAACCAGCGGTTTAGTGCTAACGATGCCAATTCCGAGCTTATGCAGGTCAATCGTGCAGCAGGCAAACATCCTGTCCCCGTTGACCCCGAGCTGTTTGAGCTCATTCAGATTGGCAAAGAACAAAGCCTTCTACCTGCAAGTCATTTAAACATTGCACTTGGCCCCTTGGTACAAACCTGGCGAATCGGCTTTTCTGACGCTCGCATTCCAAATAACGACGAGGTTGCGCACGCGCTGTCGCTTACTGATCCACAACTCATTGAATTAGACCCTCTGAGCTGCACCGTGTTTCTCGCCAAAGAGGGCATGAAGCTGGACCTGGGATGCTTGGCCAAAGGCTACATCGCCGACAAAATTGCAGATTATCTGAAAAGTCAGCACGTTATGTCCGCCCTTATCAACCTTGGCGGTAACATTAAGACAATTGGCGCCAATGTGCTCGCGAGCAGGCCGTGGCAGATTGGCATCCAAAATCCGCGACAACCGCGAGGCACCAACCTTGCTGTGCTGCCTATTTGCAACCAGTCCGTGGTGACCTCCGGTACCTACGAAAGGAAACTGCAGGTAAACGAGCACACCTATCACCACATTCTTGACCGCAAGACGGGCTATCCAGTTGACACGCAACTTACGAGCATCACGATTATCTCGGACAACTCACTTGATGGAGAAATTTGGACCACGCGCCTTTATGGCGAGAAACCCAAACAACTCCTTACCCGTGTGGAACAAGAAAAAGGTATCGAGGCGCTCATAGTAACCACTGATAATCGCGTATATTATTCGTCGGGAATCTCGCCTGAGTTCCTTGCGTAATTCAGAAAGGAAGTTTGATGCTTAACTTTGTTGGCCTTATTGGCACCAATTCAAAAGAGTCAAATAACCGAAGACTCCTGCAGTTTATGCAGAAGCACTTTGCCGACAAGGCCTCTATTGAGCTGGTGGAGATTGACAACATTCCCCTGTTCAACAAGCCTCAAAAGATGAAGGTCCCCGAGGTTGTCTCAGAGCTTGCAAAGAAAATTGAGGCCGCCGACGGCGTCATCATCGCAACTCCAGAGTACGACCACTCCATTCCAGCGGTCCTGCAAAACGCGCTTGCTTGGCTGTCCTACGGCATCTTCCCTATGGTCAACAAGCCAGTCATGATTGTCGGCGCATCCCTGGGCACACTCGGATCTTCTCGCGCACAGCTTCAGCTCCGTCAAATTCTGGACGCTCCCGAGCTCAAAGCCGCAATCATGCCAGGTTCCGAGTTCCTTCTTGGCCGCGCCCCGCAGGCATTTGACGAGAAGGGCAACTTGAAGGACAAAGCTACCGTCAAGAAGCTTGACCTACTCTTTGACGATTTCCGTCTGTTTGTGAAACTCAACGAGAAAATGGCCGCATCGCGCGAACTTCTCCGCAAAGAGGCCGAGAACTTTGACTGGGAAAACCTGTAGGCCTGGAAGGAACTACTACTATGAAATTTGTCGGAATCGTCGGTTCAAATGCGGAGATTTCCTATAACCGAAAGCTTCTGCACTTCATCAAAAAGCATTTTGCCAAGCAGTTTGAGCTTGAAATCCTTGAGATTGATAACATTCCTCTGTTCAACCAGGACCTCAAGTGGGACGAGAACTTCCAGCTCCGCCTGCTGTACAACAAGATTACCCGCGCTGACGGCGTCATTATTTCTACGCCCGAGCACAACCACACCATCTCACCTGCGCTGAAGAGTGTCATCGAGTGGCTCTCCTACGATGTGCATCCGTTTGAGAACAAGCCCGTCATGATTGTCGGCGCTTCTTACTACGACCAGGGAACTTCTCGCGCGCAGGTTCATCTGCGTAAGATTTTGGACGCTCCAGGCGTAAACGCATACGTTTTGCCTGGTAACGAGTTCCTTCTTGGAAAGGCAAAGCAGGCCTTTGAC
>ERZ773246.158-NODE-158-length-33438-cov-43.3262_pt1 | contig 33438 bp, 28 predicted proteins | sample MGYA00580519_ERZ773246 | MGnify/ENA primary metagenome ERZ773246 (study PRJEB29015, sample SAMEA2738153) | human oral metagenome | biome: human oral; feature: human-associated habitat; material: saliva | place: China | collected 2246 ...
ACTTCCAAGCGTAACCGCACGGGGAGGACACCATGGCACTGGGAGTCGAAGCCGCATCGGGCATCTGCTCGGCGCGCGAATGCACGAACGCCGCGATCTACCGGATCGACTGGCGCAATCCCGCGATCCATCGCGGGCGCACGAAGACGTGGCTCGCGTGCGAGGGGCACCTCTCCTACCTGGAGAACTACTTCAAATACCGCTCGTTCCCCTACGAGGTGTCAGCTTTCGTCGCGACCGATGAGGACTCAGGCGGCGAATCGTCTCACGACCACTGATCGAGGGGACGGTCGTTCCAGGTCAGGGCGCGGAGACCCTTCGCCAGGTCGTCGGCCGAGTTCGGGACGAAGTCGGGCGCCCACTCGAAGGTGGTCGTGCCCGTACGTTTGTTTGCATTGCGAAAATGCAAACGGAAAGGCCCCCAGCAGCTTAGAAGCCTCCCACCGTGACGATTCACCTGTCCATTATGCAGCGTTCAAGGACAAATCTTGAGCGGCGCCGTCAGAATCGACGCCAAGGACAGCAGCCTAAGGCAAATCATCCACCAGCTGCCTAGCCACACGGGCCGCCTCCAACGCCTCATTCCGCTCCCCCACACCCGACAAACAATTCGCCAGGTTATTCAACGACATTGCCAGGTCGGGGGTGTAGGCCTGCGGGGAAGCCTCGGCCAGTGCCCGACGCAAACGCACCGCCTCGCGGGCCGCCCCCAACGCCTCATTCCGCTCCCCCACCGCCGACATAATGACCGCCAGGTTATTCAACGACATTGCCAGGTCGGGGTTTAAGCCTGCGGGGAGGCCTCGGCCAGTGCCCGACGCAAACGCACCGCCTCACGGGCCGCCTCCAACGCCTCATTCCGCTCCCCCACCGCCGACAAAATGGTCGCTAGGTTATTCAACGACATTGCCAGGTCGGGGGTGTAGGCCGCCGGGGAAACCTCAGCCAACGCCCGACGCAAACGCACCGCCTCGCGGGCCGCCCCCAACGCCTCATTCCGCTCCCCCACCGCCGACAAAATGGTCGCTAGGTTATTCAACGACATTGCCAGGTCGGAGGTGTAGACCGCCGGGGAAACCTCAGCCAGCCCACGATACAGCTCCACCGCCTCACGAGCCGCCACCAACGCACCATCCCGATCCCCCACCGCCGACAAACGAATCGCCAGGTTACTCAACGACATTGCCAGGCGCGGAGTGTAGGCCGCCGGGGAGGCCTCGACCAGCGCCCGACGCAAACGCACCGCCTCGCGGGCCGCCTCCAACGCCTCATTCCGCTCCCCCACCGCCGACAAAAAGGCCGCTAGGTTATTCAACGACAGTGCCAGGTTCGGGATGTAAGCCTGCGGGGAAGCCTCAGCTAGCCCACGATACAGCTCCACCGCCTCACGAGCCGCCACCAACGCCCCATTCCGCTCCCCCACCGCCGACAAAATGGTCGCTAGGTTACTCAACGACCCAGCTAGGTCGGGGGTGTAGGCCTGCGGGGAAGCCTCAGCTAGCCCCCGATACAGCTCCACCGCCTCACGAGCCGCCACCAACGCCCCATCCCGCTCCCCCACACCCGACAAACAATTCGCTAGGTTACTCAACGACATTGCCAGGCCGGAAGTGTAGGCCGCCGGGGGAGCCTCAGCCAGCGCCCGATACAGCTCCACCGCCTCACGAGCCGCCACCAACGCCCCATTCCGCTCCCCCACCGCCGACAAAATGGTCGCTAGGTTACTCAACGACCCAGCTAGGTCGGGGGTGTAGGCCTGCGGGGAAGCCTCAGCTAGCCCCCGATACAGCTCCACCGCCTCACGAGCCGCCACCAACGCCCCATCCCGCTCCCCCACACCCGACAAACAATTCGCTAGGTTACTCAACGACATTGCCAGGCCGGAAGTGTAGGCCGCCGGGGGAGCCTCAGCCAGCGCCCGACGCAAACGCACCGCCTCACGGGCCGCCTCCAACGCCCCCACCCGATCCCCAACATCCGAGAGACGAATGGACAGGTTATTGGCCCAGCGTGCCTGTTGCTCGGGACTACGCTCAGCGGAAGCTGCAAGGCGCCTGGTTACAGCCAAAGCGGCTTCCGCCAATACCGGGTGCCCGACAGGAATCGCATCATCAATCTCACCGAGTGGCAGGGTCGCACCGGATTCGATGAGCGCTTCGAGAGCGGGTGCCAGCGGTCCTCCCTGAGTGAGCGCGACGTCCAGCGCCTCCTTCCACAGGAATGGCCTCTCACGGAGAGCACGCCGGGCCAGGCGAAGTGCCACCTCTCTATCGAGAGAGGAGGCACGTGTGAGGGTCACGCACGCGTTGCGCACCTGTTGGCCTATCTCGAGCGCACGCGTAACGACAGAGTCCTCAGCATCGGGGTCGTCTAAGCCAGGTACCTGCGCCGGATCCTGTGGAAGCACCCGATCCAGCAGGTCCGGATTCTTTCCGAATACCTCCAGGATGAGGTGTTCGGCAACCGGATCGGGCCGCAGGCTCACAGCCTCAGCACCGTCATCACGCAAGAGGGATTGGACTAGCAGTTCTGCGAAACGACTGCGGAGCAGATGCTCCTGACTCCACTCTGGCAATCTGCTCAAGACATCGTCGACCGCATCCTCGTCCTGGCTCGGGGCAAGCAAGCTGAGGGTGGCAGCGGCGCGACGCAGTTGGTCACGGCTGATCCCTCCCAGTTTCGGCTCCTTGTGCCACCGAGCAAACTCAATCGACAGTACTTTGTCGTAGAGCTCTTCCCGGGTCGGCATAGCCTCCTGAGCCCCATCATTGTCGCCGCACACGGCGAGCCAGGCCCTCAACACCACGTCAAGAGCGGTATCTCCCAGACCCTCGGGAACTTCAACGTCTGTCAGAACAACCCCATTGAGATCATAGGAGAAACGCTGTACCGCCCTGCGATACATGCGTCCGAAGAACCTCGGATCCGCCTCCACTTCTTGCTTGCCACGAATGGATAGTGGCAGCGTGTTCCTCAGAACGGTTCCGTCTTGCTCCGCCTCCTCATAGAACTCCTCCCACCATGTCTTCGCACCGCGCGCTGTCAACACGATTCGGGTCGCCGATTCCCTCGCCCGCAGCGCGCGAACCACCCGTGCGATGAGACCTCGCCGAGCTTCCTCGGCGTAGTCCACCACCACCAACAGCTCCGTGGTTACCGCCGCGAGAGCAGCCAGCTCCTCATCCGTCACCTCGGTCGTCGAGGGCAAAAACCCCGTGTACCATCCGATCGTGGACAGATCGTGGCACAGCTGCGCAGCCATACGCGTCTTACCTGAACCGCCAGCACCCGTCACCACGGCAACGGAGATATCGGCATTCCGTCCGTTCCTCCCAGTTCGACTATCACTCGGCACTGTCATCGCCCATGCGCGAAGCTGACGCATCTCGGCGCGTTGCTGGTACGGCACGACGCCGTGCCGCGCCTTGATCAGCTGCAGGGGCGTGAAATCCTCGGGCAACGCGGCATAAGCAGGAGCCAACACCTTCTCGATGTGTCCCCCAGGAGGAAGCTCCCGATCAGGGGTGCGACTGCGCAGACCCCCAACGTCCACGCACACATCCCACTCCCAGTCCCGAATATACTGAGCGCCCGAAGACAGCGCAGCGCCCCAGTTAGCCCCCGCTTCCGTCACCTGTTTGACGTCAATCGCCAGCCACGTGCCCGACGGGTCATCTTCGGACTCGTACACCATCGTCCCGAGCCCTTCCCCATCTACCTCCAATAATTCGCGACTAAACCCCGTGTCAAGCAACGCGCCACAGTTGTTAGCCCACGCTCGATCAAGAGGAACCAGAACAATCGCATGCCTGTAGAATCCTCTATCGGCTGTGACCGTCAGGATCAGCGGGTAAATCCCAGCATCGAGCGCAGCACAACAAAAGGCCACACACAGATCAATACACGTCGCTTTCCTAAAAGCAAGCACTTCATTGACAGGCCGAATACGCTGCGCCCCAGGCTCGCTATCTGTCGGCTCCACAACGTATTCGATCCCCAGCTCAACAAACTTGTCAAAAACCCTCCTCGCGTGAGCCTCTACACGCGTCTGCCCATCGACGACCAGGTCAGGCTCAGGACCAGGAAAACCCATCCAATCCGCAGAACGAAGCAACCGCTGCACCCACCCGACGTGAACCATATCTACCAACCCCGTCGGGTGGTTGATTGAATCCCACAGATTGCGCTCGTTCACGATGCTGCCCCCACACGCGTCTTCAACACAAGACGATCGACGTTGGGCACACCCGTCGCCGACAACATCAACGAGTGCACACCCTCCTCCAGCGCCGGAAGCTGGGCCGACCACCATCCGTCGTCACAGCGCTCTGCCCGGAACCGTTTACCGCCGACGTTGCCGCCGACATTCCCCACATCCAGTACACTGCCAGCCTTGTCTACAACGCGCAGCCTCACCTCAGCTTGAGTGCCCGCAAGCACGACATCCTCGAGATCAAGCTGCAGGTATGCATCGACATCATGTCGGCGAGCCCCCCTGGCCGCAGCGGGCAAACGATCCCGCGCATGCTCCGACACATGCTCAAACACCAACTTCTCTTCCACCAGGTCTTGATGCTTACCTCTCAGCCGCCGCCGGTGGGATACGTTGTCTTCGAGGACATCGGGAATCGCAGAAAACGTAGGAACCGTCCCGTCGCCACCATCCCAGCTCGCTGGGATCGCTCGCGGATTCCCCTTGGCCACCACGAGTCCATCCGAGTGAGTATCGATGCTGGCGTGCCCCAGAGTCGTGTGTCCCTGCGAATAGTAGACGGTGAAGGGGTTACTCCCACTCTCTGCAACCTTATTGGCCAGCGCTTTATGCAAACATCGGTTCTTCTCATAGGCCGCGCGCGCTTTACCTGAGAACCCAGCGACGGCCGATGTGATGCCAGAAGGCAATTCGTACGGGTACCGGTACTTATCATTCCCGCTGACAACCTGGTAGTGGGGCAGCAGATCGAAGACCGAATCCCATGTCCTCACCGTGTCAGAAACAGCCTGAGTCGCGGGAAATGGCCCGATGCGCATCCCATTGACCAAGACATCGAGAGCCTTCGCCGCCCCGCGAAAGGGCGTACCAAGAGTAATAATCTGGTCGACATCGATCCCCTCACTCATGAAGGCCCACCACCACGCGGCAACCAGGCCGCCCATCGAGTGCGCGACGAGTACAACGTGCCGTCCCTGCGCCCGCTCGCGCACGACACGGTCCAGATCGTTGGCGATCTGTTCCACCGACCGGCGAAAATCATAGGGAAAGGCGACGACGGTGGCGTCTTGATCAACCAGGTCCTCACCCGCGGTTACGACACGCCCCGGGGATAGTCCCAGTCCCTTGGTAATACCGCTCAGCAAGCCGTCGTAACCGGTAATGAATTGCCAACATATCAACGAACAGGGCCCGATGAGTCCGACCGGGCGCAGCTCGTTGTTCGGATCGAGCGCGCTCGGATCTCGCCCCACGCTGAGGAGAGAACCCAAACCAGCTCTATAGACGATTGTGCCGGACGCATCCGCGAGTTCACTTCCCCCGATACCGGGAATGACGACGACCAGTGGCAGGGAACGGGACATCGGTGTACCTCCTCGTTGTGGTGTCTTACATGACACTGACCACAAGCTCAGGGTACCTCGACTGACGGTTTGACGACAACAAACGGATCAACCGGTATCAGTTCTCATACAGCCCCCTACGAGGTCTCGCCCTTCGTCGCCCCGCCGCCGGACCGTCAGGCGGCGAATCGTCTCACGACCACTGATCGAGGGGACGGTCGTTCCAGGTGAGGGCGCGGAGCCCCTTCGCCAGTTCGTCGGCCGAGTTTGGGACGAAGCCGGGAGCCCACTCGAAGGTGGACGTGCCCGTGTTGGACATGAAGTGCTTGGAGACGAGGTCCTCGTCGATGTCGGCGGACAGCCACGTGGCCAGCAGGCGCGTGAGGGCACCGTGGATGACGAACACTGCGACGGCCTCGTCCCCCGCCTGCTCGCGAGCGGCCATGCCCACGCGGCGCACGGTTTCCAGCGATCGGGCCAGGGCCTCGCGCCCGTTTTCGCCGCCCGGCATACGGTTGTCCAAATCCCCAGCGCACCACGACAGGGTCGTGCGCACATAGAGGGACTGAGAGCACGGGTCGGCAGCCATTTCGAGATCGCCGGAGCGCAGCTCGCGGATGCCAGGGTGCACCTGTGGGGTCAGCCCGTAGGCGCTCGCCAGCGGGGCCGCGGTCAGACGCGTGCGGTGGAGCCCAGACAAAGCGATGACCGTGGGAGGAGGCGCTACCTCGGACTCCCATCGATCCGCGAGGCGCTGGGCCTGGAGCAGTCCTTCGGGAGTCAGTCCGAGGCCGGGGCGCACCGTATCGAGCGCGCCGAGGCGATTCGCCGGGGTCTGTCCGTGCCGTACCAGCACAATCTTCACTGCTGCTCCCAGAAAAGTCGTTCCATGACGGCGCGCGCTTTGCGTCCAGCGCGCAGCCAGTCGTCTTCGAGGGCGTTCAGCCCGCCGCTACCGTACCCGAGGATCGCTGCGAGGGCACGCAGCTCCGCGCTGTCACGAGGCAAGACGTCGAGCTTCACACCGCTCATGCGCCCAGTCGCCAGCGTGTTGGCCGCGCGAATGCGGGTGGCCATGTCCCAGGCATCGAGAAGAGTCTGCGCGTCTTGAGCGCTGATCAGCTCGTGCTCCCGAGCGCTTCGAATCGCCTGCGTCGTCGAGGGCGTACGCAGTGCGGGGTTGTTTGTTCCTGCTCGCATCTGAATGAGCTGGATCGTCCACTCGACGTCGCTGAGGCCACCGGGGCCGAGCTTGACGTGGCGGGCGGGCTCCGTGCCGCGCGGCAGGCGCTCGTTTTCCATGCGGGCCTTGAGCAAGCGAATGTCGCGCACGTCTGCCTCGCTCACTCCCCCGTACGCAAGCTCCGCGAAAAGTTCTCGAGCCTGATCGGCGAGGCTCCCCTCCCCGATCGGGCGCGCACGCACCGCCGCCTGTCTCTCCCACGTCGATGCCCAGCGCTGCGCATACTCACGGTGCGACTCGATCGTGCGGCTCATCGGGCCGTTCTTGCCCTCGGGCCGCAGATCGAGGTCGACGACAATGCCCAGCTGATTAGTCGCAGAGCCAAGAAGCTTCTTCACGCGGTTGACGATCGCCGTCGCGCTTGCCGCCGCCTCCGCGTCGGTAGCTCCGCCGACGGCCTCGTGCAGGGCAATCACATCTGCGTCCGATGCGTACGAGCATTCCCGTCCGCCGTAGCGGCCCATCGCGACGAACACGACGTTCGCCCGCATCTCTCCCCGCTGCTCAGTTTCCTCCCGCTGCGCGATGGCGAGTGCTCCGAGAATTGCCGCATCCGTGGCGTCAGCGATCGCGTTCCCGCGAGGATCGACGCCGCCCAGCAAGTCGCTCATCGCGCAACGCGTCAACTCGCGGGTGCGCACGGCCCGCACGCGGGCGGCCGCCTCGGTCGCATCGTCGTGCCGATCGATGAGCGCCGCAACCTCGCGGGTCAGGCGCTCGGGCGGGCGCGGTGCCAGCTCGGAGTCGTCGTCCAGCCAGGCGACCGCCTCGGGGCGTTTGGCCAAAGCCTCGGCGATCCACCGAGAGTTCGGCAGCATCGTCATGAGCCTGCGGGCCGCCACCCCCGAGTCGCGCAGGAGCGCCAGGTACCAGTGAGAGTCCCCGATGTCCTCGGACAGGATGCGGAAGTTCAGCAGCCCCATGTCGGGATCCGCGCCACCGGCCAGCCACGAGATGAAGACGGGCAGGAGGTGGCGCTGGATGGCAGCGCGCCGGCTCGTCCCCTGAGTGAGGGCTCCGATGTGCGTCAGCGCTCCCGCCGGATCACGGTAGCCGATCGCCGCCAGGCGATCGCGCGCACCATCCGCATGCAACGACACCTCATCCTCACTGAGCGACGCGGTCGCGGCGATGATCGGGCGGTAGAAGACGTCCTCGTGCAGAGCGCGCACGCGGGTGCGAACCTCGTCGATCGCCGCGCGGATCGAGTCCGCGTCCGGGTAGCGCGCAGGATCCATCGCGCGCCCCAGCACGCGCAGCTCCCGGTCTTTGTCGGGAATCAGGTGGTTGCGGCGCATGCGCGGCAGCTGCGTGCGATGCTCGACGGCGCGCAGGAATCGGTAGCACGACGCCAACCGGTCGCCGTCCGAACGGGCGATGTATCCTCCCTCGCGCAGCGCCTCGATCGCCTCCAGGGTGGAGCGCACCCGCAAGAACGCGTCGGTGCGCCCGTGCACCAGCTGGAGGAGCTGGACGGTGAACTCCACGTCGCGCAGGCCGCCGCGCCCAAGCTTGAGCTCACGCGAGGCGTGGGAGCGCGAAATGTTGTCCTCGACGCGCCGACGCATCGCGCGCGCGGCCTCGACGAAGCCCTCGCGCGCCGAGGCGCTCCACACGTAAGGCTGCGCGGCCTCCTCGAAGGCACGCCCGACGGCCTCGTCTCCCGCGCAGGCGCGGGCCTTCAGCAGCGCCTGGAACTCCCACGTCTGCGCCCACTTGTCCCAGTACTGACGGTAGGACTCGACGGTGCGCACGAGCGCTCCGTTACGTCCCTCGGGGCGCAGGTTCGCGTCCACGGTCCACAGCGGTGCCTCGCTTCCCGGGCCCGAGCAGGCCGAGGCCGTGGCGGAAGCCAGACGGGTCGCGATCTCCAGGGCGCTTCGTTCGTCCCCGTCCGCCCCGGCCTCAGCAACGTAGACGACGTCCACGTCGGAGATGTAGTTGAGTTCGCGCGCTCCCGTCTTGCCCATCGCGATGATCGCAAAGGGGACGAGCCCGCCCGGATCGATGTCCCGCCTCGCCAGGGCCAGGCCGGCCTCAAGGGTCGCGTCGACCAGGTCGGCAATGCGCCGACCGACCTCAGGCATAAGCCCTTCAGGATCGTTGCTCGTCAGGTCATCGGCGGCGAGGTACAGCAGGACCCGGCGATACGCGCCGCGCAGATCGTCCACCCGGGCATCCTCAGAGGCGACGAAGGTGCCGCACTCTCCTCGCGTCGCTCCCACGGACGCGAGCATCACGCGCGAGGCCTCGCCGGGATCCTCCCAGATCGCCCGTGCACGGGCGGGATCGGCGATCACGTAGTCGCCCAGCCACTGGCTACCACCTAGGACAGCGCACAGGCGAGCGCGCGCACGCGAATCATCGACGAGTCCGCGCACGAGGCCGGGGCCGGCCTCGTGCAGACGGATCGCCGCCAGCAGCGCCTGATCAGGGTCGGCACTCGCTCCCAAGTCCGCCCCCCAGACGTCTGCTCCACCGGGTAGCTCCTCGAAGAAGGAAAGGGCACGGCGTGGATCTAAGAAACCGGCGATCCGGAGCGAATCAGCGCTCACCGGGGAACAACCTTGAGGAATTGCTCGAGCTCCTGGCGGGTGATCTGCTGGCGGTACTCGGTCCACTCCTTGCGTTTATTACGGATGACGTAGTCGAAGACCTGCTCGCCGAGGGTGGAGGCAACCAGCTCCGACCCCTTCATTGCCCGCACCGCGTCCGACAGGGAGGCGGGCAGGGCGTGGATGCCCATCACCTGCCGCTCGCGATCGGACAGATCCCACACGTTGTCCTCCGCCTCGGGCATGAGCTCCATCTTCTTCTCGATGCCGTCCAAGCCCGCCGCGATCATGACGGCGAAGGCCAGGTACGGGTTCGCGCTCGGATCGGGGGCGCGGTACTCGATGCGCGCGGATCCGCTCTTCTTCGGCTTGTACAGGGGGACGCGCACGAGAGCCGAGCGGTTCAAGTGCCCCCAGCACACGTAGGAGGGCGCCTCTCCCCCGCCCCACAGGCGCTTGTACGAGTTCACGTGCTGGTTCGTGATCGCAGCCATGTCCCCCGCGTGGGCGAGGAGCCCCGCGATGAAACGCCGCCCCGTCGTGGACAGACGGTACTGGCCCGACGGGGAAAAGAACGCGTTCTCCTCGCCCTCGAAGAGCGACAGATGCGTATGCATGCCCGATCCCGGGTGCTCGATGAACGGCTTGGGCATGAAAGTAGCGACCAGCTCCTCGCGCAGCGCCACCTCCTCGATGACCGTCCGGGCCGTCATAATGTTATCGGCCGCACGCACCGGATCCACGGCGCGCAGATCAATTTCGTTTTGGCCGGGCCCACCCTCGTGGTGCGAAAACTCCACGGGGATACCCATGTCCTCCAGCATGCGCACCGCGCGGCGCCGGAAATCGTTCGAGTCCCCACGCGCCACGTGATCGAAGTAGCCCGCCTGATCCACGGGCACCATGCGCTCGGGGGTCACAGGCTGACGCAGGAGGTAGAACTCAATCTCGGGATGCATCATGACGCGGAATCCCGCGTCCGCAGCGCGCTCGACCGTGCGCTCCAGGACACCGCGAGGGTCTGAGGGGGCGGGACGCCCGTCCGGCATGAGCACGTCGCAGAACATGCGCGCCACGGGCTCCTCCTGCGGGCGCCACGGCAGCAGCTGGAACGTCGAGGCATCCGGCATCAGCAGCATGTCCGACTCAAACACGCGGGTCAGGCCCTCGACGGCCGAGCCGTCGAAGCCAATCCCCTCGCTAAACGCATCCTCGAGCTCACCCGGATCGATAGAAATCGACTTCAGGACGCCCGCGACGTCCGTGAACCACAGCCGAATGAAACGGATATTCTTCTGCGCAACCTCGCGCAGCACATGCTCCTGGTGCGAATCCACCGTTGACCTCCCGTTGAATAGACGACGGGCCGACCGCAGGGACTGCGGTCGGCCCGGCATGGTTCCAGTCTACTTGCCCAAGTTGAAACCCTTCGAGATGGATTCAAGTGCGCCGGTGAGATCGGAGGGAAGCATCCACAGCTTGGACGCCTGACCGTCAGCAATCTTCGGCAGCATTTCGAGGTACTTGTAGGACAGGAGCTCGGGCGTGGCCTTGCCAGCGTTGATCGCCGCGAAGACGGCCTGGATGGCCTCGGACTCGCCCTGTGCGCGCAGGATCTGCGCCTGGCGAGCACCCTCGGCCTGCAGGATCAGGGCTTCCTTCTGACCCTTGGCCTGCAGAACCTGCGCCTCCTGCTGAGCGGAGGCAGCCAGAACGGCGGCCTGCTTAGCGCCCTCGGCCTTCTTGATCTGGGCCTCACGCTCGGCCTCGGCCGTCAGGATCGTGGCGCGCTTCGTACGCTCCGCCGTGATCTGCTGCTCCATGGCGGCCAGGACTCGCGGCGGCGGCTCGATCGACTTGAGCTCCACGCGGGTCACGCGAATACCCCACGGGCCCGTGGCCTCGTCAAGGACACCACGCAGTTGCTTGTTGATCGACTCACGCGAGGTCTGCGTCTGCTCCAGGTCCAGCGAACCGATCAGGTTACGCAGCGTCGTCGCGGTCAGCTGCTCGATCGCCTGCAGGAAGTTAGCGACCTCGTAGGTCGCGCTGCGCGGATCCGTGATCTGGAAATAGATGACGGAGTCGATCGAGACCATCGCCTGGTCGGCGGTGATGACGGGCTGCGGCGGGAAGTTCGCGACCTGCTCACGCAGATCGATACGAGCGGCAACGCGGTCCACGAAGGGGACCAGCAGGTGGAAACCACCCTGCATGACCGCCTGGAACCGACCGAGGCGCTCCACAACGTACGCCTGCGACTGCGGAACGATCCGCACTGCGCGGGCGAGCGAAACCACGACGAAAACGACGAGAGCAAGCACCACGATGAACGCGATGTTACCGATGATGTTTCCTGAATTCACAGCGTCTTTCCTTTCTTACGTCGATGAAAATACAAGATGTGCGGGATCAGGAGATCGAGTCTCCGTACGGATGCGTCGGAGCCGCAGAGGCCGGGTTGAGGGCACTCACGACGGCGGTTGCACCGTCGATGCGGTCAACACGAACCTCGGCGCCAACGGGCAGCGTGGGCCCCTCAGTGCGCGCGCTCCACTCTCCACCGGAAAACTGGATACGCCCGTGGCGCTCTCCCACGGCCTCGGTCACGTATCCGGTCTTGCCAATCAGACCGTCAGTGTTGCTCGGAACGTAACCGCTGGACCGGTCGATACGCCCTTTCAGGAAGGGACGCAGGATGACCAGGAGGGCAATCGACACAACAATGAAGACAATGACCTGAATCGTCAGGTTTGCGCCGAAAGCGCCCGCGATACCGGCGGCCAACGCGCCGATCGCAAACATGAGGAAGACGAAGCTCACGCTCATGACCTCGACGATTCCGCAGACGAGGGCACCGAGAATCCACAGCCACCACATACCGCTCACGCTCCTATTCTCACGCGCTCACGCCGCGCGCCCACCAGCGCCCGTCGGTGTTGCCAGCGAGCAGCGGCATGCCGTACACCTCGGACAGTTTGACACCCGTCAGGACGTCTTCAATCGGCCCCTGGTGAGTGATCACGCCGTTGGACATGATCGCGCAGTGCGTGACGCCTGCGGGGATCTCTTCGATCTGATGCGTCACCAGGATGACCTGCGGGGACTTCGAACCCTGCATGATCTCCGACAGAGCGGCGATCAGCAGCTCGCGAGCACCCAGGTCGAGGCCCGAGGTCGGCTCGTCGAGGATGAGCACCTCAGGGTCGGTCATGAGGGCGCGCGCCAGCAGCACGCGCTGGGCCTCGCCCTCGGACAGCGTCGAAAACTCACGCTGGGCGAGGTGCGAGACACCGAAGATGTCCATGAGCGCGTGGGCACGCTCGTCGTCGACCTGCTCGTATTCCTCGTCGTGGGCGACGGCAAGGCCCCAGGCAGCGCTGCGCACCGTGTCGAGGACCGACTGAGTCGGCACGATCTTGGCCCCCACCGCGGCCGAGGAGAGCCCCACGCGCGTGGCGATCTCTGAGGGGTCGGCGTGCGACAAATCGGTCTCCGACACCGTCACCTCTCCGCTATCGGGAGCGATACGGCCCGAGGCCACGCGCGCCAGCGTGGTCTTGCCAGCGCCATTCGGGCCGACGATGACCCAGTGCTGTCGCGGGCGCGTCGACCACGAGACGTCGGACAGGACCTGCGTGTCCCCGCGTTGGAGGGACACGTGAGAAAGATTCAGGACGTAAGTCATGTATCCAGCCTAGTCGTCTGTCGGGTGACGTGCGCCCTAAACGAGCGAACGGTACAGCTCGGCGGTCTTCACGCCAATCGCTTCCCAGGAGAAGTGATCGCGGGCGCGAACGAGGCCGGCCTCGCCCATACGACGGCCCAGCTCAGGATCGTCGAGGACACGCACCAGGCGATCAGCCATCGCTTCCTCAAAGGCGCGAGGATCGAGCGGGGTTCCCGTGCCGTCCTGCATCTGTTCGATCGGCACGAGGTAGCCGGTCTCTCCATCGACGATGACGTCGGGAATGCCGCCGGTCGCGGTGCCGACGACGGGCAGGCCGAGGGCCATCGCCTCGAGATTGACGATGCCGAGGGGCTCGTACACCGACGGCGTGATGAAGACCTGCGCCGAGGACAGGATCGCCGCCACCTCGGGTTGGGGGAGCATCTCGGAGATAAGAACGACGCCGGAGCGGCGAGCGCGGAGCTCGGCGACGAGGCCCTCAACCTCGGCCGCGATCTCAGGGGTGTCGGGAGCGCCGGCGCACAGCACAAGCTGAACGTCATCGGGCAGGAGCTGGGCGGCGCGCAGGAAGTACGGGAGGCCCTTCTGGCGGGTGATGCGGCCGACGAACACGACCGTGCGACGAGACGGGTCAATACCGTGCTCGGCGAGAACGCGGGCGCGCAGTTCCTCGCCCGCCTCACCCTCGGGGGCGTGCCACTTGTTCAGGTCGATGCCGTTGTGGATGACGTGCACGCGCTCGGGATCGACGGCCGGGTAGCAGCGCAGGATATCGTCACGCATGCCGTTCGAGACGGCGACGATCGCGCTCGCAGCCTCGTAGGCGGTCTTCTCCACGTAGGAGGACAGGCGGTAGCCGCCGCCGAGCTGCTCAGCCTTCCACGGGCGCAGCGGCTCAAGCGAGTGCGCTGAGATCACGTGCGGGATGTCGCCGAGAAGCGACGCAACGTGTCCGGCAAAATTCGCGTACCAGGTGTGGGAGTGAACCAGGTCAGAACCCTCGCACGCAGCAGCGATCTCGAGGTCGACACCAAGCGTGCGCAGCGCGGCGTTCGCTCCGGCCAGCTGAGGCAAATCCGCATGTCCGGTCACGCCCGGGTCGGCTCCATCGGTACCCGGTTCGCGCGGACCGTCAAACGCCTGGACACGCAGGTCATCGACGAGGCCGCGCAGGACCTTGGCCAGTTCGAGCACGTGGACACCGGCTCCTCCGTAGACGTGAGGCGGGTATTCACGGGTAAGGAGATCAACGCGCATGGTGGGGTCCTTCCGACGGGAGCGGCGTGTGAGACACATCGTATCCGATCTCACGTCACCGCTGGTCGAAAACGAGACAGTGTAGCAATCGATAGACATTTGTAATACAGTGTGACCACTCCCACGGATCCGCGCCGATGCGGGTCCACTCGACCAACGAAGAGGTGCCACATGGCAAAGAACCACGTTCTGGCAATCGTTCTCGCGGGCGGTGAGGGTAAGCGACTGATGCCCCTGACGGATGACCGTGCAAAGCCGGCAGTTCCGTTCGGTGGTCACTTCCGTCTGATCGATTTCGCGCTGTCGAACATCGTGAATTCCGGATACCTCAAGATTGTTGTCTTGACGCAGTACAAGTCCCATTCGCTCGACCGCCACGTCACAAAGACCTGGTACACGTCTCCCCTACTCGGCAACTTCATTGCTCCTGTGCCGGCTCAGCAGCGTCGCGGCCCGCACTGGTACCTGGGTAGCGCGGATGCCATCTACCAGTCGCTGAACATCGTCGACGACGAGCAGCCGGAGTACATCGTCATCATCGGTGCGGACAACATCTACCGCATGGACTTCTCGCAGATGGTCCAGCACCACATCGATTCGGGCCTGCCCGCCACGGTCGCCGGCATCCGTCAGCCGATCGAGCTGGCTTCGGCGCTCGGCGTCATCGACGGCGAGAACGGGGTCGTCAAGAACTTCCTCGAGAAGCCGAAGAACGCCGTGGGCCTGCCCGACGATCCCACCAAGGTCCTCGCCTCCATGGGCAACTACGTGTTCACCACGAAGGATCTGGTCAACGCTCTGCGGGAGGATGCGGCCGACCCCGATTCGAAGCACGACATGGGTGGCAACATTATTCCGTGGTTCGTCGAGCGCGGCGAGTGCGGCGTCTACGACTTCCAGGACAACGACGTGCCGGGATCGACCGACCGCGACCGCGACTACTGGCGTGACGTCGGTACGCTGGACGCCTACTACGAGGCGAACATGGACCTGATCTCGGTGCACCCGGTGTTCAACCTGTACAACCGCGATTGGCCGACCATGACGATGATCGACGGCTCACTGCCGCCGGCCAAGTTCGTGTACGGCGATGCGGATCGTCTGGGTCACGCGATCGACTCGTTCGTCTCCCCCGGCGTCATCGTCTCCGGCGGCGAGATCGTGCGCTCGGTCATTTCCCCGAACACCTACGTCCACTCGTGGGCGAAGATCGAGGATTCCGTTGTTATGCACGGCTGTCGCATCGGTCGCTCGGCCCGAGTCGTGAAGACGATTCTGGATAAGAACGTCGTCGTTGAGGAAGGTGCCGTCGTCGGCGTCGATCTTGACCACGATCGCGAGCGCGGCTTCACCGTCACCGAGTCCGGCATTACGGTCGTTCCCAAGGGCGCGGTCGTCCGCAAGTGAGCATGACTCACCGTCTCGACGAGCCGGGTGCTCCGCTGCTGTGTGCCAGCGGGGCACCCGGCCTCGTCGTCACCGACGTCGATTCGACGCTGATTCGCCAGGAAGTCATTGAGGAGCTCGCCGAAGCTGCGGGCACGCGGGCGCGCGTCGCCGAGATTACGTCTCGTGCGATGAATGGCGAGCTTGATTTCGCGGAGTCTTTGCGCGAGCGCGTTGCAACCCTCGCTGGGGTCCCCGAATCCGTCTTCGGTGATGTCCTGTCCGCCATCACCCCCACGAAGGGTGCTCGCGAGCTGATCGACGCAGTCCACCGGGCCGGCGGAAAGTTCGGCATCGTCTCGGGCGGATTCGAGGAAGTGGTCGCTCCCCTGGCGGCCTCCCTCGGCATCGATTTCTACGCGGCGAACCGCCTTGAGGTCGCCGACGGCGTGTTGACGGGCCGCGTCCTCGGGCGCATCGTGACCTCCCAGGTGAAGGTCGACTGCCTACGTTCGTGGGCCTCGTCCCTCGGGGTCCCTCTCGAGCGAACGGTCGCGATCGGCGACGGGGCGAACGACATCCCCATGATGCACGAGGCCGGGGTCGGTATCGCGTTCTGCGCGAAGCCCGCCGTGCGCGAGCAGGTGTCGGTCCAGCTGAACACGCCGGACCTGTCTCTGACGATCGCTCCCCTCGGCCTCGCCTAGCCGGACACGTCAGGGTTCGCGCGTGTCTGTCAGGCGGATCATACGCCCGTCCCACCCGTCGCGCCAGGCGCGCGCGTACTCGAGGATCTGCGCGGGGTAGATTTCTCCATCGATCTGGGCGGCGGCCTCGTCGATGTCCCACCAGGCCTGGGTGTCGATGACGGAACGTTCCAGGTCAGTCCATCCATCCCGGCTCAGGGCGGTCGAGGGCGCCTGCGCGACGAAAAACCACTCGTCCTGCCTGGCGGTGACCGCCAGGAAGTCGAACTCGGCGGTCCGGTAGAGGACGGGGCCCACCAGGTCGTCAGGGGCCAGCTCGATACCGGTTTCTTCGAAGACCTCACGCACGGCTGCGGCGCGCGGGTCCTCGCCCTCTTCGATGCCGCCACCGATCGTGAACCACCAGAACCGCTCCGGTTGGTCCTCGTCGTGGCCCTTGGCCAAGAGGACCCGTCCACTGTCGTCAAAGAGGAGGACGCGGGCGGCCTCCCGATGGGGATAGCCGTCCGCGTCCACAGGCCAGTCGAGTGCGCTCATGCCTCCAGGGTAGCCCGGTGGCGGCGCAGTCCCCACACGAGGAGGGCGACGCTCACGACGAACAGCGGGATTTGGATCGCACCGTAGGTCAGGTTCCACGAGTCTTCGGGAGCCAGGAACCCCACGCCGTTGGCCTGAGCGTGCAGCGCGAGCGCTCCGACGAATCCCGCAACACCGGCGAGGATTCCACGCATCGCGCTATTGGCACGCAGGACGGCCCAGGCCAGCGCGTATCCAAACACGCCGGTGAAGATAGCGTGAGCGTATGCGCCGAGAATGGCGCGCACGAGGAAGGATTCCCACAGTCCACCCATGCCGTCTTCGAGGGCGCTCACGTAGTACCCCACGTCCTCGCCCCAGGCGAAGCCGATGCCAACAAGAGCACCGAGAACGCCGCCCTGCGCAGGCCGCTCGAGCAGCTTACGTGCAGCGAGAATCAACGCGAGGACGCCGAGGCCTTTGCCGGTCTCCTCAACGACGGGTCCCGTCAGCACGGACGTCACACAGTCAACGGTACTTTCCGCTAAGCCAGAGTCTTCAACCGCAGAATCCAAAAAGCCGTTTCCAAAGCCGGCAAAAATGAGAGCACCGCCGGTTCCCCAGGCGAACGCGGCGAGCCATGCGAGAACCGAAGGCTTCACGCGCGCCCACGCACCGAGGAACACGAGCCCCACAACTGCGCTCAGCGTCGAGGCACCAACCGCGAGCCAGGCATCAGACGACGGGACGCCCTCGAGGGCCTGCGTAAATTCATAGATGGCCGCCCGGATACTCACTGCGATCAGAACGACGGAGCAGATGATCAACGCCCAGGAACGTGGGCGCGTCGACAGTTCATCAGTCACTTAGGTTTCCTTTCTGTTGCCGCCCATCGTGCCCCATGTTCCTGTGCGTCGCCTATGAGGGGACGATGGAACTGCCGTGAGAAGGCGCTGACTCGAAAGGCGTGCACCAGTGGCCACCAAGAAAGCCTGCCGTTGCCTCAGCTCGCCTGTAGCACCCCGCTACACCAGCTCAATGCTGCGCGTCAGGCGACCCGCGCCCGACCGGCAACGGCGTTTGTGACATCCTTTTGTTGCTCCGCGATCGAGGCCAGTCGCAGGAATTCGCGCCGGTTGTCGACGGCATCAGCCAGCATCTGACGATCGTTTTCAATTCGCGAGGGATCGGCACCATGACGAGCCATGAGGCACTGGTCAAGGCCGAGGGAGGCCAAGTCGGACAAGAAGGCGCGCATCGCACGCTTCGCATTCCGACCACCCTGGGCAGCCCACTTGAAGGCAGCCTTACGCGCGCGACGATCGGTCGCCATCGACACTTCGCCGGGAAGGATCCATCCGGTGCGCACGTACGGGACCAGGCCGTCGCGAATGTGGAGGGCCTCCCGGCGAGCAGCTCGCAGCAGCAGAATCGACCAGAGAAGGAACCCAGGAATACCCACCACGAGATACATCGCGATGAAGCCCAATCCGGATCCGGTCAGGGCGGTGCTTCCATTCCACACGAAGTGAATGAGCATCGCGAAGAACCAGAAGATGATCACGATAGCGGTCTTCGACCAGCCCCGCTTGAACTTGAGGAGGGCGAGCGCCAGTCCGATGCCCGTCATCGAGGTTGCCATCACGTGCAGGAAGGGCCCCAGCAGGGCACGAACGACGAATACAAAGACGAGGGTCTGTGTACCTTGTCCCTCGGTGCGCAGGAAGTACAGGATGTCCTCGAAGAATAGGAACCCAGCCGCCGAGAATCCCGCGTACACGACACCGTCGAGCACCGAGTTGATGGAGTTGCGGCGTACAACAACGATGATGAGAACGCCGATACCCTTGAGGGTCTCCTCAACGAGGGGCGCGATGAATGACGCGGCGAGTGCCTCCGCACGGTCGAAGTCACCGATTGTGGCGGCAATGTCCTCACCCAGTGCAGTATTCATGATCATCGCCGACAGGGTCGCCACGCCCCCGCCCCACAGAAACATCGCAAGCTTCGTCGTCCACGGTTCAGGCTCCCAGCGATCAATCCGCTGGAGGAAGCCGACGACAATCACGAGGGCAACCAGGGACAGCAGCGTCGTCTTCACGAAGGACGTCACGCTCGAAGACTCGGGTGCCAGACCGAAGACGATGATGCCGATGGTCCCCAGCACGCCGATCGTCGTCATGACAACCTCGAACCAGGGGAAGGAGTGCGCGGCCTTGGGAGGCTGCCAGACGGGAGCGGCATCGTCGGGGGCCGGTGCTGAGACGCCATCGGTGGAGTCGATGGTGGCGCTGCTGATCTTGCTGAGGCGATAGTCCTCGCCGGGCCCTCCCCAGTGGGTCGCGTGCATATCAGTAACCTCGTCCGCCCGTCTGCGTGTCATCGTCAAAGTCAATGGGCTCGGGAATCGGAGCATGCCCGGCCAGTCGCAACAATTTTACCATTCGTGCGGAACGCAGGGCGCGAACTCCCGCGACATCCACGTTGTGCACGTTGCGTGTGAGCTCGATGCGGTAGCACGTCGCATCCAACGCTTCCAAGCGCGCAGCGGCTTGGGGATCCGATACAATGCGCGCCCGTTCTTCAAGGGTGAGAGTCTCACGGATTGCGCGAGACAGGGCGGACGCACGCTCCAAACGCGCGGCGACCTCGACACGATCGCCCTGGCGTTGCGCCGCAGTTCGGCGGTCGAGGCCATCGGTGGTGAGCTGGTCTCCCCCGTCCTGAATGTAGGCGCGTGCGGCGTCGGCGAGGCCGGAGCTTTCCAGACCGGCGCTGCGGCTCAGAAGGTCTGCCTCGGAGGCCCGGCGCAGCAGGAGTCGCGAGAGAGAGTCTCGCGAAGCAAGGATGCGCTGATGGAGCCGGTCCAGGCGGCGCGCTCGCGTGATCGCGAATCCTGCGATAACGCCGAGCGCGATAACGGCGAATACGATAGCGACAAGCAGCCAGGGGGACAGCGAGATCATGCGAGTTCCTCCCCTTCTTCGCCGCGGCCTCGGATCAGGTCACGTGCCCGACGCGTTCCCGATTCGGCGGGACTTCCCATGGCGATCGCCAGCTTGTAGACCTCGAAGACCTTATCCGCCACAACCTCCCAGTCATACTGCGCCGAGGAGCGAGCTCCGGAAGCGGACAGCTCCTCAAGGTGCTCACGATCACTGAGCAGGTCGATGAGCGTACGTGCGAGCGAGTCGCTATTACCCGTCTCAAAGAGTGCGCCGGCTCGCCCGTCCTCAAGTACCGCGCGGAACGCGGGGATATCCGAGGCAACGACAGCCGTATGGGCCGCCATCGCCTCGACGAGGACGATGCCGAAAGACTCGCCGCCCGTCTGGGGAGCGACATAGATGCTGGCGCCCGCGAGCAAGGATTCCTTCTCCTCGTCGCTGATTCCTCCCAGGAAGGATACAGAATCACCAAAGCGCTCGACGGCCTGACGGATCTCCGGGGCGTCTCCTCGTCCGGCAATCAGGAAACGAGCGCCCGGGAAACGCTCGAGCACACCAGCGATGGCACCGGCAAAAATGCTCAGGCCCTTGCGGGGCTCATCGAGGCGGCCGAGGAACACGATGACCGGACGTTCATCGGTTGCTACCCACTGGTCAAGGGGCTGCGCGGTGCGGAACGAGGCCGTCTCGACCCCGTTCGGAATGATGACGGCATCGCCGCCGTGATGCTCGATCAGCGTTCGACGAGCCTCCTCGGATACGGCGATGCGCACTCCGATGCGTTCCATGTACAGGCGCATGGGAGCCGACGCAATTGCGCGCGAGACCGACCGGCCGAGGGCCGCGTGGAATGTTCCCACGAGAGGGGCGCTCGACAGCATCGCGGCCGCCATGGAGACCGAGGGAACGACAGGCTCATGGACGTGCACGACATCGAAATCGTTATCAGCCAGCCAACGGCGAGTCCGCGCGAGCGCCTTCGGTTTCACAGAAATATTGGCCACCGATCCGTTGAACGGGATTGACACGGATGAACCGGCGGACGTGATCCATTCGGGCAGGTCCTCCGAGGTCGACGGCGTCAGCACCCGAACGTCATGTCCGCGCGAACGCAGCTTCAACGCGAGGTCTCGAATGTGGAAGCCCACTCCCCCGGGCACGTCCCAGGAATAAGGGTTCACGATTCCGATCTTCATCGATTCTTCCTCTCGTGCTCGGCCCTCGCGCGCGCCAAGCGCTCGGGGTCAAGATCCTCCACATACACGCGCTGCATCATGTGCCAGTCCTGTGCCTTCAACGCCATCATGGCCGCAAATTCGTCTACCCATGCCTGCGTGAGGGCCTCGACGCGGTTGAGGCCGGGTCGTTCCCGGTCAGCGACACTGATCGGCCCAACACAACGCACGCGGACATCCGCCCCGGTCGACGTCTCATTCTCGTACGTGATACAGGCGACAAAGAGGGGACGTTCCAGCTTGGTCGCGAGCGCAGCGGGCCCCGCGGCGACGAGTGCCCGCCGCGTACCAAGGTCGACCTCGATGCCCGAACCCGAAATATCACGGTCTGCAAGAAGCGGGACGATGACGCTACGGCCGCGCACGCGCTCAACGAGGGTGGAAAAGACCGATTCCCCCTTTGCGACGCCGATGATCTCCATGCCGAGACCTTCGCGCAGCGCCACGAAACGTTCAAACAGTGAGGGAGGCTCCACCTTCTCGGCCACGGTCACGATGCCACGACCGTGTGCGCACACCCACGCGCCGGCGCGATCCCAGCTGCCGGAGTGTCCGAGAGCGAGCACAACCGGGCCGTCTGCGCTGGCCGCGGCCAAGGCCTCGAATCCCTCGAAAGAGACCCCCTCGAGCAACGGTGTGCCTCCGCGCGAGCCAAGCATCAGCTGTTCGGCATAGTTGCGAATGTGGGAGCGAACTGCGGCGCGCAACTCGTCGGACGACGGCTCCGTTCCAGTCAAACGCGCCATGTTCACGCGCAGTCGATCAATCATCGCGCCCCCGCACCTAGCAGCAATCGATGCGCCAGTGTCCGCCATGCGCATGACGACACGCAGCGGGAGGCGATGAGCGACGGCGAAGGCGAGCGACAGGGGCGAAAAACTCACGGTGTCCCCTCGTCGATGTGACGGGCGGTGAACCAGATGCGCTGGCAGACGGTCACGAAGGATGCAAACGCCACCCAGGTGAGGCCAGCCGCAAACACCCACTCGGGCAGACCAAGGCTCATAAGGATCGCAGTGCCCATGCCAATGATGAGCCGGTCCGTGCGCTCGGCTACGCCCAGCTTGGCGACGACGCCAACGGATTCCGCGCGGGCGCGCGCGTAGGGAACGGCGGCGGCACCGACAATTGAGCAGATGCCGGCGATGATCGCCCACGTGCGCACAAACGAGTTCTCCATCTGGAAGACCGCGTAGGCGGTGAGGGAGCCAAACACGGCTCCGTCACCCAGACGATCGAGCGTCGAATCGAGGAAAGCCCCAAAACGTGTGCCCCCCGTGGTCATCCGCGCGAGCGTGCCGTCAACGGAGTCTCCGAACATGACGGCGGCCAGGGCGATACCGCCCTGCCAGATCCATCCCTGAGGAATGCAGATGACGGCGATTGCGACTGTCGCAACAGTGCCCGCGACCGTCACCATATTCGGTGTGACGCCGGCTCGTGCGAGAACGCGAGCGAGAGGCGTAAAGATTACCTTCGTAATGGAACGTCCGTGGTTTCCGAGCATCAGTCCTCCTTCGGCCAGGCGGCAGCCAACCGGGCGCGAGCGTCCTCCAGGAGCTCAGGCACGGCCTTCGTCTGCGCGATAATCGGCAGGAAGTTCGCGTCCCCCAGCCAGCGCGGAACGACGTGTTGGTGCAGGTGAGCGGCAATACCGGCCCCGGCCACCTCACCCTGGTTCATGCCCAGGTTGAAACCCGCCGGAGACGCGACCTCACGGGTGACGCGCATGGCCATCGCAGTCAGGTTGCCCAGCTCCACGCGTTCCTCGTCAGTGAGTTCGGTGTAGTCGGAGACATGACGATACGGGCACACGAGCAGGTGCCCGGAATTGTAGGGGAACAGGTTCATGAGCACGAAGCACGTGTCGCCCCGGTAGACGATCAGTCCCGTCTGGTCGTCCTTACCGGGCGCCGTGCAGAACGGGCACCCGACATCCGAGGAATCGGCGGGCTTGCCTTCACCGCGGATGTAGGCCATCCGGTAGGGGGTCCAAAAACGACCGAAGCCGTCCGGGACGCCCGCCAGCGAGCGGGCATCCTCGGTCGGCAACGGGCCGTTCGGGGTCCCGATCAAGTCGGAACCGGCGTCGCGGCTCATGGTGCTCACGCCTCGTCGAGGCCGTCGATCTGGTCGGCGTTGTTGCGCTGCTCGATGTGCGACACAATCAGCTCGACCGCGCGATCAACGGCGACGCCGTTGTGCTGCGAGCCGTCACGCAGACGGAAGGACACGGCCCCGGCCTCGACGTCCTCGCCGCCGGCGATGAGCGTGAACGGGATCTTGTCCTTGGAGGCGTTGCGAATCTTCTTGCCGAAGCGGTCGTCCGACAGGTCGGTCTCGACGCGCACGCCGCGCTCACGCAGCTTCGCGGCGACGTCCTTGACGTAGCCGTCAAAGGCCTCGGCGACGGGGATGAGACGGACCTGAACGGGCGAGAGCCACGCGGGGAATGCGCCCGCGTAGTGCTCGGTGAGCACACCGATGAAGCGCTCGACGGAGCCCAGCTTGGCGGAGTGGATCATGACGGGGCGCTGACGGGAACCGTCGGCCGCCGTGTACTCCAGGTCGAAGCGGTCGGGCTGGTTGAAGTCGTACTGAATCGTCGACATCTGCCAGGTACGGCCGATCGCGTCCTTGACCTGCACGGAGACCTTGGGGCCGTAGAAGGCGGCACCGCCCGGATCGGGAACGAGGTCGAGGCCGGTCGCAGCACACGCGTCCTCCAAAGCCTTGGTGGCGGCCGCCCAGTCCTCGTCCGAGCCGATGAACTTGTCCTTCTTCTTGCCGTCCTCGTCGCGCGTGGACAGCTCCAGGTAGAAGTCCTTGAGGCCGAAAGCGGAGAGAATCGACAGGAAGAACTCGATCTGCGTGCGGATCTCCTCCGAGGCCTGCTCAGGCGTGCAGTAGGTGTGCGAGTCGTCCTGCGTGAAGCCGCGCATGCGGGTCAGGCCGTGGACGACGCCGCTCTTCTCGTAGCGGTAGTCGTGGCCCAGCTCGTAGAAGCGCAGGGGCAGCTCGCGGTAGGAGCGACCGCGCGAGCGGAAGATGAGGTTGTGCATCGGGCAGTTCATGGCCTTGAGGTAGTACTCCTGGCCTGCCTTGGTCACGTTGCCGTCCTCGTCGCGCTCTTCATCGACGAGCATGGGCGGGAACATCGTGTCCGCGTAGTAGGGCAGGTGACCCGACGTGTGGAAGAGTCCGCCCTTGGAGATCTCGGGGGTGTGCACGAAGTCGAAACCGGCCAACTTGTGTCGGTCGGTCACGTAGGACTCGATCTCGTGGCGCAGGATGCCGCCCTTTGGGTGGAAGATGACCAGGCCGGGGCCGATCTCCTCGGGGAAGGAGTACAGGTCCAGCTCGGCTCCGAGGCGACGGTGGTCGCGGCGCTCGGCTTCCTTGATGCGCTCCTGGTAGGCGACGAGGTCCTCCTTGGAGGCCCAGGCGGTGCCGTAGATGCGCTGAAGCTGGTCGTTCGACTGGTCGCCCTTCCAGTAGGCGGCCGAGGCCTTGGTCAAGGCGAAGCCGTTGCCGATCAGCTTGGTGGAGGGCAGGTGGGGGCCGCGGCACAGGTCCTTCCAGGCGACGGAGCCGTCGCGTCGGACGTTGTCGTACATGGTGAGCGTGCCGCCGCCGACCTCGACGGATGCACCCTCGGCACCCTTGCCCTTCGTGGTAACGAGCTCGAGCTTGTAGGGCTGCTCGGCCAGCTCGCGGGTGGCCTCCTCCTCGGAGATCTCGCGACGCACGAAGCACTGCCCTTCCTTGATGATGCGCTTCATGCGCTTCTCGAGGTCGCGCAGCAGCTCGGGGGTGACCGCGTCGATGTTGCCGAAGTCGTAATAGAAGCCGTCGGTGATGAAGGGGCCGATGCCCAGGTTCACGTCGGGGAAGACATCCTGCACGGCCTGTGCGAGCACGTGGGTGGCGCTGTGGCGCAGGATATTCAGGCCGTCCTCGCTGGCCAGAGTGATGGCCTCGACGGTCGTTCCTGCTTCCAGAGGCGTCTCGAGGTCGCGCGGCGTGCCGTCGACCTTGATGGCGACGACGTCGCGCGACTTCTCGAACCACGTCGTGCCCGTGGTCCCCGCCGGTACGGTCTGTTCGTGTCCGTCAATGACGAGCGAGATATCGGGCACTGTGTCTCCTAGTTTCATTAGATACGCGAGATTGTGTTGCGAATAGAATTCTAGCCCCGTGGCTGGCCCGCTTCAGGAGCGGGCGCGCCAGTCCTTCAGAGCCTTTGCGGCGCTGAGGGCACGGTATGTGGCCTTCTTGATGGGCATGTCCCAGCCGCCGGGCACGTCTGTGAAGTGCGAGGCAAAGGCGCTCTTGTATTTTCCGACGCTGTAGAGTTCGGGGCAGCGCGGCGAGTGGGCGCCCATCAGGTCGAATTCGCGCACGCCGTCACGGGCAAGGAATTCGGCGGCCAGGAAGTCCAGGACCGGGGGCTGGCGCAGGCGACGGCCGACCTCGGTCGAAGCGCCGTACTCGGCCTGCGCGCGGATTCCCTCGACGAGGCAGAAGTCCCAGCAGAGGATGTTTCCGTCCGCGTCACGCATCGAGAAGATACGCGCGTGCTTCGGGCCCAGCGTCTGAAGCAGGCTGAGGTAGTACTCCTTGGGGTGAGGACGGAAGCCGTCACGCTTGGCGGTCTCCTCCATGACGGCGTAGTACTCGTCGATGACCTGCGCCGCGTTTGCGGTGTCCTCATGGAACGTCACGCCCTCGGCCTTGCCCTTCTTGAGGCCGGAGCGGATCGAGCGCTTACCCGCCTTGGGCATAGCGGCGAGGATCGCTTCCTCGGTCTTGCCGGAGGTATCGATGACGACAGTACGGTCGTAGGAGATCGTCTGCAGCGGCATGCACAGGTCGGGGTGCTGATAGATGGCATGCAGGCGCACGAAGGCGACGGTCTTGTCCTTTGCCTGAATCTCGCGCACAAGGTCCGCGCGCAGAGCAGCTTCGCGCTCCGGGCTCGCTTCCTTGACCCACGCGGGTCCCCACTTTGCCCACAGGTAGTGGACACCGCGCACCGAATACTTGTACAGGGTGATGAACGCGATCTTGGCATCATCCTCGCACCAGGCGTAGCGTCCCCACACTCCGTGGCCCTGGGATTCCTCGAACGCCTCCCACACGCACGTCTGTTCGATGGGCAGGGAGCGGTCCTGGAAGCCAGAGACCGCAGCGATCTTGTCGTCCTGCGAGATGGGCACGAGTGCGGTTGTCGTCATGGTGTCCTCGTTGGTCGGAATTATCGGTCGCGTAGGAAGTCAGTCTATCAGGGGCATCTCCCCCGCCGACGAGGCCGGGGCCGGGCAGGGGAAGGGACGTGACATCAGTAGGACGTCTCGGTGGGCTCCGGGTAGTAGCGCGCAAACTTCCGTCGGTGGTTCTGCTTCTGGAGCCACACGGTGAGGTTGCGGCGCAGGTCTTTCTCCGTCGGATTCAGGAGCAGATCAAAACGCCGGCCCTCACGGATGATGCGCTTGACGCGCGCGCGCAGATCCTCATCGGTGATGTAGTGCAGCAGCAGGGAGTCCGGCACGAGGGTGTAGAGAATCTCGTCGGTCGCCTGGGTCTGCTCGCAGGCCTTGCCGTCAATAAGGTCCTCGACCATCGGGATCATCGGGTTCGCACCGGCGGCGGCCATGTACCAGTTGTTGCGGCCGATGCGCGGATTCACCTCGAAGAAGAGCGCTCGCCCGTCCCGGGGATCGATCTTCACGTCGAAGTTCGCGAAACCGCGGTAGCCGTTCTCGGTCAGTAGAGCGCAGGCATCGCGCCACAGCGTCGGGAAGTCCTCGGTGATCATGGCGACGGGGTTTCCGATCATCGTGGGCGCGTGGTCTTCGAGGAGGACACGCGCCGACCCGATCAGGGTCACCTCTCCGCGCGAGTCCACATACGCCGTGATCGAGCGCATCGCGGTGTTATCGCCAGGAATCAACTCCTGCACCAGGAAGGTATCGCGGAAGCCCGCTGCCTTCAGGGTCCCCCACAGCTGAGTGAGTTCCTCAGCCGTGTCGATGAACCAGATCTTGCGCTTGCCCTCGAACTCGAGCACGTCATAGGGCTCGCCCTTCGCGGACTTAGCAACCACCGGGAAACTAAAGGGAATCTCGGGAGCGGCCCAGGCCTCGTCCTCCGCTCCGGAGAAATCGACCTCGACCGTACCCGGCGTGGCAATGCCGGCACGCTCGCACGCACGAGCAAACTCCGCCTTGTCGGTGAGTCGATCCATGACCTCCTCGGTGGGGAACGGCAGCGCGTAGTGGCGCGAGAGCGTCTCCATGTTCCGAGCAACGAACGCCGAGAAAATGTCGTGGTTGGCCATCAGGATGAGCTTCTTATCCGAATGCTCACCCGCAATGGTCATGAGGATGTCCAGGAGCTGCGCGTCACTCGCATGAGCGCTCACGTGGCGGACATCAAAAAAGTGCGAACGCGTGATCGACTCGGTCGGCTGCGATCCCACGCAGATGCACCGACAACCGAACGCTTCGTTGAAACAACGCCCAATTCCGTATACTCCGAAGTCTCCTCCGATAATGACGGGCAGGATATCTTCGCGGGGCATCAGCGGTCGCGTCTGAGTCAGATAGTCGATCGTCATGCCACAAGCCTAGCGCCTGGTAGGATACAGAACGTTCCCTGAGACCTCTCTCACCAACACGGGAGTACATCATGAGCACGCCCTATTCTCCCGAGAATCAGCAACCCTACCAGCCCCAGCAGGGTGGATACCCCCAGCAGGGCGGATACCCGCAAGGTGACTTCGGGCAGCAGCCTACCCAGCAGATGCCTGCCGTAGGCGGCTACGGCCAGCAGCCTACCCAGCAGATGCCTGCCGTAGGCGGCTACTGGCAGTCTCAGGGCTACGGTCAGCAGGCCCAGCAGGGCTACTACCCTCAGGGCCAGTTCCAGGCCTCCCCGTACGGCGGGCAACCGGAGAAGAAGACGGGCCTCATCATCGGCATCATCGCAGCCGTGGTGGTCGTGATCCTGGTCGCTGGCGTCGCCATCTGGTGGTTCGTGTACAACGACGACTCTTCCGACGACGCAGCTGCCCAGAGCACCCCGAGCACCGCAGCACCTTCCGCAGGCGCAAACCCGTCGAAGCCGCCCGTGGGCACCAACCCCTCGCAGCCGCCCGCGGGCACCAACCCTTCCGCACCTGGCGGCGGCTCTGAATCCGACAAGGAAAAGCAGGCCATCGCTGAGTGCACGAAGGAAATCAACAACGACTACACGAACGCAAACGTCTCGGACGCGAAGCTGGAACTGAAGGAGAGCTACGGTGAGACCAGGTGGTGGGATTACACCGGTACCGTCACCGGCACGAGCACTCTCACGAACAAGCCCATCACCACCCGTTTCACGTGCTCCGTGTTCTACTTCGAAGACGAGAAGGACTTCTCCGCCGTCGTCATCCCTGAGAATTACTGACACGCAGCACCAGCTCCTCGTCGCGCCCGACGGCTGCGCCCTGGTGCTGACACGCGCTGACAGGTTCCGATAGACCGAGAGAATCCCCATGTCCAACCCCTTCACCCCCAACCAGCAGCCGATGCCTGGCAACGGTCAGTACCCGACCGGGCAGCAGTTTGGCGGCGGCTACGGTCAGTCTCAGGGCTACGGTCAGCAGGCCCAGCAGGGCTACTACCCTCAGGGCCAGTTCCAGGCCTCCCCGTACGGCGGGCAACCGGAGAAGAAGACGGGCCTCATCATCGGCATCATCGCAGCCGTGGTGGTCGTGATCCTGGTCGCTGGCGTCGCCATCTGGTGGTTCGTGTACAACGACGACTCTTCCGACGACGCAGCTGCCCAGAGCACCCCGAGCACCGCAGCGCCCACGTCCGCTCCTTCCGTGGCCCCCAGCCCGTCGGCTCCTGTGGCTCCTGCCCCTGCACCGAGCCAGTCCGCGCCGCCCGTCGGCACGAAGCCCAGCCCTGCACCGACTCAGGGGACGGGTTCTTCCGGGAGCGTCAGCAGCGATGAGGAATACGGCGTAATGTCCGAATGCAAGTCGGCACTGTCGCAGACGGTCCAACAGGGCAAGCTTGCGAACTGGACGGTCACGCGTGACGGGGTGGATTCTAGCGGACGTCCCCAGTACCAGGCGAGCGGCCAGCTCAACGGCACTCTTTTCACGGGCAAGAACGGGACCTTCAACTTCACGTGCACAGCGGTCTACCACCAGGACAAGGGCGTGTACGAGGCCTGGTCTTCTATCGACGCCTACTAAACCGTGCAACCGACACGCGCGATGATCATCCACCCCGAGCTACTTCCTGGCAACCTCTACGCAGCGCGGCCCTGGTGGAAGAACGCCGTGCTTTACCAGGTCTATCCCCGTTCGTTCCAGGACACGAACGGGGATGGGATCGGGGACCTTGAGGGGATAATCCGGCGTCTCGACTATCTTGCCGGGCTCGGGGTCGATATCGTGTGGATATCGCCGATCTACCGCTCCCCTCAGGCGGACAACGGCTACGACATTTCGGACTACCGCGACATCGATCCGTTATTCGGCGATCTCGAGGCTTTCGATGCCCTCGTCTCGCGCGCCCACGACCTGGGTATGCGCATCGTCATGGATCTCGTTGTCAACCACACATCGATCGAGCATCCCTGGTTCGTTGAATCGGCTTCGAGCGCCTGCTCGGCGCGCCGAGACTGGTACTACTGGCGGGATCCGCGCCCTGGTTTCACCCCTGGTGCTCCCGGAGCTGAGCCAACGAACTGGGAGTCGTTTTTCGGCGGTCCGGCGTGGGAGTACGACGCGTCCACGGGCCAGTACTACCTCCACCTTTTCGCACGCGAGCAACCCGACTTGAACTGGGAAAATCCGCAGGTTCGTGACGCCGTCTACGAGATGATGAACTGGTGGCTCGACCGGGGGGTCGATGGCTTCAGGGTCGACGCGATCGACGTCATTTCGAAGCAACCGGGTCTGCCCGATGGTGGACCGGCGCGTCCGCCGTTCGGAATCGGCCACGAGTGCTTCGCCGATGGCCCTCGCCTCCACGAATTCCTGCAGGAGATGCACGAGCGCACGTTCGCCCACCATCCGGGGTCGTTTACGGTCGGCGAGGCCTCGAACGCGTCGCCGGAAACGGCACTACTGTTTTGCGATCCCGAGCGCCGCGAGTTCAACATGCTCATCCAATTCGAGCACGTCAACCTCGGCCTCGAAAACGGCAAGTTTTCGCCCCGCCACCTGGCACCCGGGGAACTGACGGACGTCCTCACCCGCTGGCAGGACACGCTCGGGACGCGCGGATGGAACGCGCTGTACCTGGAGAACCACGACCAGCCGCGCTCGGTATCCCGTTTCGGGGATCCGTCGCGCTACTGGTACGAATCGGCGACCGCCTTGGCAACCGCCTATTTCCTCCAGCGCGGCACCCCCTTCATCTATCAGGGCCAGGAGATCGGCATGCTCGGCGGGGATTTTAAGACCGCAGCCGATTTCCGCGATGTCGAATCCATGTCGTACATGGAACGCCTAGGGGCAGACGAGGTCCCCGAGGGGCTCGCCACGATGTCGAGGGACAACGGCAGGACGCCGATGCAGTGGGACTCCTCCCCCGCTGCCGGCTTCTCTGAGACAGTCCCGTGGATTGACGTGTCCGCTTCAGCTGAGCAGATCAACGTCGCAGCGCAGGCGGACGATCCTCAGTCCATTCTGACGTACTACCGCACGCTCATCAGCGCTCGCCACGTCATCCCCGCGCTGACCGATGGAACGTTCACGCGGATAGACGCGTCAGTGCCCGCGCTCTTCGTCTATCGGCGCAGCGCCCCGGGTTCGGACGTCCTCGTGATGGTCAATATGTCCGGGGAACACCACACTCCCCTGTTCTCCTCCGGGGACGAGGCCGTGGCTTCTTTACCGTGGCGCCTCTACCTGGGCAATACGGACACGTCATTCGTCAAGACTGATGATGCCTTCGACCACATACAGAGCGAACCCACGGTAACCACGCCAATGAGGCCATGGGAGGCTCGCGTGTATCTCCTCACCGACTAGACCGCCGGCGGATGCCCGACGCGGCGGCGGGGTCACTGCGAGCTGGCGCTGCGCTGTTTCCACCGCCCGACCATCACCAAACGACCGGTGGTCCTCTCTACACGAGTGTCGCTTTCGCATCGCCAACTCTCAGCATGCCGCCTCACGCATATTGAACACGCGGGTGGGAAGGCCATGTCTTCCCACCCGCGCATGTCGCATGAAGCGCACACTCACGTCACTGGCTCGGTGCCGCGAGAGCCACCTTCATCAGGATCGGCGCTGACGACGCTTGACCGCGACGAGCGAACCACCCGCAAGGGCCACGATTCCAGCGAGGACTCCGACGTTCGCCGCGTTAGCACCGGTCTTGGCCAGGCGCGGCGCCGGAGGCGTCGAAGGTGCCGGGGTCAGCTCCGGCGTCGGGGACTCCGAAGGCGTCGGCGTGGGCTCCGGGGTAGGAGTCTCCGAGGGCATCGGGGTCGGCGTCGGCTTAGGAGTCGGCTTAGGAGTCGGCACCAGCTTGTTGTTCAGGTTGAGAGCAAAGAGGTGATCCTCACTCAGCGTGAAGGTATCCTCACGGTTGTTTGCCTTGAGTGTGACACCCTCAGCGGTATCGAACACGCGACTCTCGGCCTCGTTCCAGGTGATGCCGTCGGCAGAGGGAAGGTCCCCTCAGAGACGGTCACCTCGGTGCCCAGGGGAAGGGCTCTGGGGTAGCTGTAGCTCTTACCAGCCTTGACGGTCGCCTGGTAGGTCTTGTTAACCGACGGATCGGCGTCATTCTTCAGCGTGATGTTGAGCGTGTACTCGAGGTCCTTCGCGTTTTCGGGGAGCTCGCCGTCAACCTTCTTGGTCACCGAGAATGTCTGGTGCGCGTACGCGTCGGCGGACGCACCAAAACGCATCACCTTCGTGACGGGGGAAACCTTCTTGCCGGGCACGTTGAATTTCACGGTGTTGGAGAACTTACCGACGATGTCGGCGGCGCGCTTGGCGCCCTCGACGCGAGTCGGAATCTCGACGATCGCCGACTGGTTCGCCGGAATCTCAGGGAAGGTCACAGTCAGCTTCTGGGGCGTGCACTCGACCGTAGAAACAGCGCCGAAGGCACCCTTCGAGGTGTCCTTGCTCAGGCGCTTACCCTCGGGCGTGGTCGGATCGACAACGACGAAGGTGTGCTTCTTGACGTAGTCGACCACGGTCTCGCAGGCGTAGCTCCATTTTTCGCCGGCGGGAACCTCGTCGACAATCGACGCGCCAGTTGCGGCGGTATCGCCAGCAGGCAGGATCACACGCCACATGATGGCCTTGTTCTCATCGCCATCTTCGTTCTCGCCGAGGGTCAGCCAGCCGTCCTTCTGGTAGCGAGGAACACCGGGGGTGCGGCGCAGCATGTCGATTTCGCGATCGACCTTCTTGCCCAGCTTGACCGTGTACTTCTCACCGCCGGGACCGGTGTAGCGGGTCAGACCGTTGGTGGACGCATGGCCATACCACTGCGCGGCGGACTCGACCTTCTCGTTGAAGACGACGGTCACCATGCCGTCAGCAGCCCAGGTGCCGCAACCAACGACGACACCGTTGTTGGAGACGACCTCAAACTCCCGGGCAACGTTCGGGCGCAGGACACTCTCCCCCGTCGCAACGTTGACGATCGAGGCGTCGTAGGCGAAGTAGTCGCCGGCCTTTACGCGGCCGTCGGTCTTCCACGGCAGCTTAATGCCGAGGTCCCAGCAGTCGCCCACAGCCGTGGTCTCACGACCGGAGTGGTCGACGAGCTGAGCGTTGTCCCAATCCAAGGTGACCTTGTTGCTCACATTCGTGGTCGGCTCGGGGCAGCTCAGGGGGGCCGCAGACGCAGGGGCCTGAGCGCCGACAAACTGCGCTAGGCCGAAGAAACTCAAAACCAATGCGAAAGTCGCAAGAAGAACACCGAAGTGACGGCGCTTCAGGGCAACCATAGAAAACTCCTGTCAACGGGATGTGCGACGGCGTCGCCGCATACCGCATCAGCCTATGCCAATCATCTGCAATTTGGTCACGAATCAGAGCGATTAGTTCCTCAGACACCACAACTAACACGAGTGACAAAAGCAAAGGTCCTCAATATGTAGGACCAATTTATAAACTGACACAATTTGCTATCCGGGCATGTTGCCCAAAGAGCGAACAATAGCCACACACATCCGACAAACTCACCAGTCGTTCAGCAAATGGGAGAGCGAAACGAACGCCCAGCGCAGATCGATCATCTTCCCAGCGCCACGCTAGGGTTAAGGGTCAAAATGTGTGTCCGGAATCGCGGATTTTCACGGATTGACCT
>ERZ773246.164-NODE-164-length-32603-cov-6.78134_pt1 | contig 32603 bp, 30 predicted proteins | sample MGYA00580519_ERZ773246 | MGnify/ENA primary metagenome ERZ773246 (study PRJEB29015, sample SAMEA2738153) | human oral metagenome | biome: human oral; feature: human-associated habitat; material: saliva | place: China | collected 2246 ...
TCCATGATTCTACCTCTCTTACCTTTTATTTGGTATTAATCTGATTAAACTGCGCAAGTTGTCCTGCCTTAGCCGTCAAAGAAGCTAGGAGAGCTAGGCGGTTATTGCGCACTGCCTCATCTTCTGCCATGACCATGGTATGCTCAAAGAAAGCGTCAATAACTGGACTGAGGGCAAAGAGTTGGTCCAAATTGGCAGCTAAGTCAGATGTCAGCTCTACTGCTTCAATGGCTGCAGCCAAGTCTTTTTCTTCTTGATTTTCAAAGAGAGCTGGATTGATAGCTGTCTGTTCTTGGGCTTTCTCAGCTAGATTGAAGACCCGAGACAGGCTTTCGACTGCTGGCTTAAAGTTGTCTTCCTGAGCTTTTTCTGCTAGAAGCGCAGCTGTTTCTACCAAATCGCGTACGACAAAGTGAGTGCTTTGAAGAACAGCCATCACGATGTCTTTTGGAATGCTGCGATCCATCATCTTCTCAACACGGGCACGGAAGAAGTCTAGCACGGCCTCTTGATTGTCATAGCTTAGACTATCAAACTTCAGTTCGTAAAGTCGGCTAACCAGCTGAGCTAAGTCAATGTTCCAGCCAAACTTGTCCAAGATACGCACAACACCCTGAGTCGCACGGCGTAGTGCATACGGGTCATTGGAACCGCTTGGAATCAAGCCAACTGAGAAGAAGGACAAAATCGTATCCAGCTTATCAGCCAAAGCCAAGACTGCTCCGACCTTGGTGTCAGGCAATTCTCCATCAGCTGATGTCGGCATATAGTGCTCCCGAATGGCAGCTGCCACTGCAGCATTCTCACCAGCCAGAAGAGCATACTTCTCACCCATGATGCCTTGCAACTCATCAAACTCACCGACCATGCCAGTCAGCAGGTCAAACTTATAAATTGCTGCTGCACGAGCCAAGTCAGCTGTCTCATCCGCATCCAATCCTGCTTCTTGCGCCAAGAGAGCAGCAATCTTGCCAGTCCGCTCCATGTGCTCTGCCAGAGAGCCAATCTTTTCGTGGAAGGTCACATTGCTCAGCTTTTCAACCAAGTCAGCAATAGCCAGTTTTTGGTCTTCCCGCCAGAAGAATTCCCCATCTTCCAGACGAGCCACCAAGACTTTCTCATTTCCCTTGATGACATTTTCCAGATGCTCTGCATTTCCGTTGCGGACAGAGATGAAGTGCGGTAAAAGTTTGCCTTCAGCATCGCGCACAACAAAGTAACGCTGGTGCTCTTTCATGGAAGTTACCAAGACTTCCTCTGGCACCTCTAAGTATTTGGCATCAAAATTACCTAAGAAAGCAGTTGGATATTCTACCAGATTCAACACTTCATTGAGCAGGTCTTCGTCAATCTCGATAGAAACCCCGTGCTTCTGCTCTAACGCTCGAATCTGTTCGACAATCATATTTTCCCGTTCAATAGGATTGGTAATGACAAACTGAGCACGCAGGTCATCTTCATAGGAATCCGCTGAAGCAATCTGCGTTTCTTGACCCAAGAAACGGTGTCCCCGGCTAGTACGACCGCTCTTGATGTCCAAGAAATCCAAGTCAAAGACCTGCTCATCTAAGAGTACAGTCAAGGTGTGGACCGGGCGGATGTATTCAAAAGTGTTATTAGCCCAGTGCATGCTGACAGGGAAGGTCAGGGCTTGCAAAACTTCCGTCACTGCTGGGATGATTTCCTCTACCGGGCGACCGACTTCTTCCTTGGTCACATAGACGTATTCTTCTCCCTTGATTTCACGGAATTCAATATCTTCAACAGTCAAACCTTTCCCACGGACAAATCCTTGAGCTGCTTTGGTGAAGTTTCCATCATCATCCAAGGCAATTTTCTTTGCTGGTCCCTTGAAATCTTCTGTTAAATCAGACTGTTTGTCTGCAAGACCAGTCACACGAACAGCCAAACGACGTGGTGTTGAGAAGGTTTGAATAGCTTCAAAAGACAGACGATTTTCCTTGAGGAAGGCTGCCATTTTTTCACCTAGTTGCTTTTCGCTTGGAGTTACTACGTAGGCTGGTAACTCTTCAAGTCCTAGTTCTACTAATAAATTTTTTGTCATGTTTTATTCCTCTCCAGATCTTTTAAAACAAAATTTTTGAATTACTAAAAGTGCATCAGTAAGACTCAGATCATCATGTCCAATAATTAAATTCTCATTCTCAAAATTTTTTTTGATAATCTCATATAGTGATTCTTTTAACTTTTGACTGATATTCTCTGTTTTATCAAATATTGTGAAATATAATTGAATAAACAACTCATTGTATTCTCCATCACCATTCGGTTCTATAATATCAAAAGAATACGTGCCCTTTTTTTTGATATTTTCATATTGATTTTCACTTTTAATATCAAATTGCATATCAGATTGTTTTTCAAATTCGAAACCAATATTATTAAAACCTTCATTTAATTTTCTATCACGAAAAATAGCTTCGGCTAAATCATCCTTGGTGAAATCAAAATCTCTCGACTTCTTTACCTCTAAATTTAAAACAAAAGGAATAATTTGATTATCGTTAGTACTTTTTACCAATCGTTATTCTTCCTCTTCTGCTAAGAGTTTAGCTCGTGTTGCTTCATCCAAAAGTGGGTAGCCTAGGCGTTTGCGTTCTGCGACAAAGGTTTTGGCTACGACACGGGCCAAGTTACGGATACGAGCGATATAGCCTGCGCGCTCTGTTACAGATACGGCACCACGCGCATCAAGCAGGTTAAAGGTGTGTGAACATTTGAGAACATAGTCATAAGCAGGGTGAACCAAGCCTTCTTTCAAGGCACGACCAGCTTCTTTTTCAAACTTATCAAAATTTTCAAGCAACATTTCTTGGTCCGAAATTTCAAATGAATATTTTGAATGCTCGTACTCAGGCTGGATGAAGATTTCTCCGTATTTTACACCATCAGCCCATTCGATATCATAGACAGAATCTACTTCCTGAATATAAGAAGCCAAGCGTTCCAAACCATAAGTAACTTCCGCAGTCACAGGCCCAGTTGCCAATCCACCAACTTGTTGGAAATAAGTGAACTGAGTAATTTCCATCCCATCAAGCCAAACTTCCCATCCAAGGCCAGCTGAACCAGTTGATGGGTTTTCCCAGTTGTCCTCAACGAAACGAATATCGTGCTCCAATGGATTGATACCCAATTTTTCCAAAGACTCAAGGTAAAGCTCTTGGATATTTGATGGAGAAGGCTTCATGACCACTTGGAATTGGTGGTGTTGGTACAGACGGTTAGGGTTTTCCCCGTAGCGACCGTCAGCAGGACGACGTGATGGCTCTACATAAGCTGCATTCCATGGCTCAGGTCCGATAGCACGAAGGAAAGTGTACGGACTCATTGTTCCCGCACCTTTTTCATTGTCATAAGCCTGCATGAGCATACAACCTTGGTCATTCCAAAATTGTTGCAAAGTCAAAATAATTTCTTGAAATGTTAATTTTTTAGACATTTTTTACTCCTTTAATTTCTTGAGATCCTTGCGAAGCGTTCAAAAGGGAACGATTATTTCCCTTTTGAAAAGCTAGTACATCGCTTAGACAAACCGCCCCATAGCGGTTGTCGTTAGTCAATCGAACCTTTAGGTTCGCAATTGACTTTGGCGAGGTGAAATGTAAGTTTCTTAGACATTTGTTACTCCTTTTTTTGTTTCATTTCCAGCACTAGGTCTGTCCTCTGTTCTATTTGAACAAGCAAAAGAACCACATCCGACAGTCCTAGGCTATTTCACCTAGGGGCGTCAAGACGCGGTTCCACCCTAATTTATTACTTCATTACTTTTGAAATTATAATCGAAAGCGCCATCTGCACTGCTTCCCTATCCGGCTCACACTATCCCGAACTCGCTAAAAAGTAGACAATGAGAATTCTTTCTAAAAAAGATTATAGCAGAAAATAGGGCCAATGTAAAATACTTATCGAAAAATCCCTCAAGTTTCAACTTAAGGGATTTTAACTAATCTAAACCAATTAGACTTGTTTAGGTTTTTTCGGTCTCACAACTCTTGGCTTTCTGCCATCAAGTTTTCTCTTGGCTGCTCTAAGATTGGCGATGGCTTCTTTGACATCTTCCTGGCTGGCACCTGGATTATCCAAAACTTCCTTAGCCTGTGCATAAGCTTCTAGATAAGCCGCCTTAACCGCGTCAGTCGCATAGATAAACTTATTGCTGATGGCTTGATAATGCACCTCATCATCGACTAGCTTCTTGAGATTGGTAAAGTTAGTCGCCTTACCATCCAGCTTCTTCTCTGCTGTAGTCAGCTGAGCTAGGGCTGTATCTATTTGCTCCTGGGTCACCTTGTCCTGCACCAAGAGCAGAGCAACTGCTTGGAAGGCCTTGTCATAAGCACGGCGAGTCCTATCCTTAGCATTGGCATAAGCCCCTGTCTTAGTAGTAGCTGCATAAGCCTCTACTGCCGCTTTAACCGCAGCAATATCAGAGTCCTTGCCGTCTAGATTAGCAGATGCTGTTTCTAGTTTTGCTCTTACGGCATCGACTTGCGTTTGGGTCAGTTTGCTTGTCAAGGCTTCCTTGGCTGCTTGATATGCTTGGTCGTAGGCTGTGCGCTTCGCTGCAGAAGCATTGTAATATTGAGCAGTTCCGACCAGACTAGACTGCTGATTGACAGCTGCCAGCAAGCCTGACTTGACGATAACTCCTAGCTTCAGCAGATTATTCTTGCCTTCTTTGACCTCGACAGTCGGCTCATTTTCCCAGAGCTCATAACCAGTCGGCAGGTTGACAAAGACAGAGTAGAATCCAGCTGCTACGGATCTTCCAAAGGCATGCTTGCCAAACAGTTCTGCTGGAAGTGTATAGGCATCGCCATTGTTATTCTTGAGAACCACTTGGGTATTCTTCGGAACAGCTTGATCAAAGGCAACGCTGACCGGTGCAAAGACCAGCTTCTTGACTAGAAACTCAATCGTCTTAAAGCTATCTTGGGCTGTCAGCTCAAACTCCTGAGTCAGATCGCTGTAGAAACGAAGCTCATCCTTATCATAAGTAAAGATCTCTGCTGTATAGCGGCCAAATGGCAGAGCATTGATTTGCTTGCCCTTGTCCAGTTCAACATACTTACCCTTGCTATCCTTGATTCGATAGACAAAGGTTGAAGATACATCTTGATGCGTATTGGCATCCACCAGAGCGACACGGATACGCCCATCATTTTCAGCACTGACTAGCTCTGACAAAGCTATGGCATCACGGTTGCCTGCATAGTCCTCTACCACATAGAAGATCTTAGACTTGTCCACTCCTTTTGGCAAGGTGTAGCTGCCATCCGCATTGGCTGAGATGTAAACTCGACGCTCGTAATCACGCTCAATGCCAAAATCATCTACGGCTTTATAGGTCTCTTTCCCTTTTTCATCTGCTTGCAGATAGAAAACCTGCTCTCTCAAAATACCGCCGTTGCCAACATCTTTTGGCTTACGAGCCGTAAAGGTTTCCGCACCATCCTTGGTACTGATATAGCCTGTGCTAATCAAAGGCTTCTGATTATCAATCTGCAGGTTAAAGCTAATCTGCTGCTCTTTAGCACCTGGTACATCTGGCGTATAGCGAACCACATAGGTATAGAGGCCATCTTCCAGCTTCTCACCCTTGCTATCACGACCATCCCAGTATGTATCTTCTAGTAGGTAGGACTTAGGATTGTCTGACCGACCACTATAATAGTTCTTGCGGCTTTCTCTAATCGTGCTGCTCTGCCAGATTGGGAAGCGATAGTCCTTATCATCTGCCGTATAGACACTAGCTGTCAGATTATTGATATTACGATAGAGAACTGTCCGATACTGGATGCTGTCCTGATTGCCATCACCATTAGGTGAGAAGGCCAGACGAATCTTGCCATCCGCTCCCAGCTGCAGCACATGCTTACCATCCGCATTTTCTGCAGTTCCCAGTACAATTGAGCTGCGAGCAGCTGTTCGACCGGTAGAGTAGAGTGTATCATTTGACTCTGTCACAAGGGAAGAGACATTGTCATCAGATAGGATACTCTTGTCCTCTGGAACTGGGTAATAGAAGCCTGACTTGCCTTCTTGGACCAGATCATAGATTGGTCTTTCTACAGCTGGCAGATCTTGGAATTGCCCACGGAAGCCCATAAATGGCAGGCTAACCACATCGCCGTCATCCGCTGGATCGACAAAGCGGACAAAGCCTTCTAAGAAATAGCCGTTCGGCATCTGCTTGATTAACTCTTCCGCAAACTTAGCAGTATTTACCTTGACCGTCACTTTCTGGCTGCTATGAGCCTTGACGGTAACTTCTGGCCAAACCGTTTCGGTTAGTTTGCGAGGTGTCAGGGTAAAGTAGCCATCCTTGACCGCATCCGTGTTGGTATTAACAATCATCTTCAGCGTCCGGTCCTTATCAGTGATATTATGAACCGTAACATCAAAGGTGAAGCTGTCTTGGACATTGCCCAAGGAAACGCTAGGATATTGGTTATCTCCTGTCACATAGAGGCCAGTAGAAATAGCAGCTGCTGTATCTACGATACCAGCTCCCTGCTGACGCGGAGAGGTATGGACACCTGTTTCCTTATTGACGTGCAGCTTGGCTGTGGACATGATGAGCGCTTTGACCAAATCGGCATTCTGGGCAGGTGTCAGGTCTGGATAGTGCTGAAGGAGATATTCCTTGACCAGAGCCGCTACACCAGCCACATGAGGGGTAGCCATACTGGTTCCCTGCATATTGCCATAGGTATTGTCATTAAGCGAAGAGTAAATATCGCCACCTGGTGCTGTCACATCTGGCTTGAGCAATCCATCTGTCGTCACACCCCAGCTAGAGAAGTCAGACAGACTACCTGCTCCTGGATGCGGCCGATTGACCTTAAGTCCATTAAAGGCCACCTTGTAGTTACCAGCTGCTAAAGCCTCTCCATATTTCTTACTGATAAAGGCTGACGGAACCTTTTTAGATTCACTGTCTAGGCTCATCGTTAGGTTAGCTCCGTCGACATTATTGTAGATCAGAGCACCAACAGCACCATGGCTAATGGCATTTCTAACTTTTTCAGCAAAGGTGAAGGAACCCCGTTGGATAAGAGCTAGCTTGCCTTTGAGATCCTTACCAGCAAAGTCCTCTTCACGGCCAAGACCAACATGGACATACTCATATTCCTTGCCCTTTTCAAAGGTTGCATTTGTCTCACCCATGGAGTAGCTGAAATGACCGTTCAAAAGCTTATCGTTCTTTTCCAGACCACGCACTTCCATGACTTCCTCTGTCAGAACAGTGTTATTGACAGAGGCGACTGAGATAGAGCTTTCTACTGTTGAAGGACTGCCAACTAGACCATAGTCTGGATTTTCAACCAGCGGTTTAGAGTATTCACTTCCGAAGGTATTATCATTACCCGCCGCAATGATCACGCTCACTCCCTTGGCCCGAGCGCGCTCAATAGCCGCCTGCAGACTAGGGCTGACATCAACCGTTGAACCTGTTGCTGAGCCTAGACTCATATTGATGGTATCAGCTCCCAAAGCTACTGCATCATCAATGGCTTTGATATAGATAGCGTCGCTTGTTGTGCGTTGACGGTCTGAGAAGACCCGCATAAACATAACTTGTGCTTCTGGCGCAACACCATAGACATACTCATTATTAGGCGCTTTTTTGTTGGGATTTCCCGCTGTAATCCCTGTTACGTGCATACCATGCGAGTAACTGTTCTTTTCCTTGATATTGTCATCACCGTCAATATAGTTATAGGCATAGACAACCTTGCTATTGTACCACTTCCCGTAGTCAATGCCGGCCTTTTTCTTGGCTTCTTCCAGAGCTGCCTCTGTCTGATACTTGGCCTTTGACGGGTCAGAGATCTTCAGAACCTCATGATGGACATCCAGACCTGAGTCGATAATGGCTACCACACGGCCTTGACCTTTATAGCCTTGAGACCAGGTCTGAGGAACCTTGATGATCTCATTGGTACTGATGCTGCTTGGCTTAGCACCTTGAGAAGCGGCAGGCTCTGCTGTTGCATCAGGATTAGCAGCAGGCTTGTCTGAGTTTACAGCTGCCGGAGACTCTACAGTCGGACTAGGACTAGCCGGATCTGTCGGCTTGGATTCCGTGGTAGATGGTTGAGTTACCTTCTCAGCACTTGAAGAAGCCTGTTCCGATGAAGAAGTCGCTCCTTTCTCTACAGGAGCTGCAGATGCTTCCTTAGCCTCTACCGTAGAAGGCTGACTAGCCGGATCTGTACTTGAAGCAGCCGATTCAGAAGAAGCTGGTGCCGCTTTCTCCACAGTAGCTGGAGTTGCCGGCTGACTCTCAGGTATAGCTGCTTGAGAAGCAGACTCAGTCGCTGATACCACAGCGGTAGAGGGCTGACCTTGCCCTGACGAACTAGCTGTCGCCTGCTCATCTGCCCGAGCCTGTCCCGCACCAAAAACCAGAGCAGTTCCTAGCAGAACAGAAGCCAAACCGAACTTGTATTTACGGAGTGAAAAACGTTGTCTTTGCATAGAAGTCTCCTTATCTTTATTTATAAACCATATTATAATAAAAATTTTCTGACAATTCATACAATCCTAACAAATTTAACCAAAACGTAATAATGACGAATGTTCTATCCAAAAACTGCTATATGATAAAGTTTCAAGCATCTATTTATTTGAAATACAGAACAAATACATCTTAAAATCCGGAAATAAGAAAGACCAATCAGAACTAGCGCGGAATGGACCAGTTTGATTGGTTTGTTATGGGATGTTTATTAGATACTATTTGTCAAACTCAGCCAAAAACTTCTCTAGTTCTTCCTGAGCTTCAGACGTTGTGCCTGTGAGTTGGCCCAGCATGTTTACAAGTTCAGCTGTTTTACTTTCAATCTCCTTATTAGTACGATTGATATTGGCAACAATCTCTGTTAGCAAAGCACATCTGCCGAGTTCCAGAGAGGCTGATAAAACCTCTGGGATATTTGAATTGTTTCTTGTGTCACTGTTCTCTTTTTAGTTATTGGGTTTGTGAAACAGCAGAGCGGTTATCAATAGCCGATAACTTCTTTTTCGACTGCTGCTATGATTTCTTGAGGAATGTCTGAGATAGCCAAACGATAAACGACATTCTGTCTGGGATTGTAAAGTCCCAAATATTCAATGCTGTTAAACTCAGGATGAATAGAGCGAGTCCCCATCAGGTAATAAATCAGCAACTGCAAGGTATGGTCTTTGTTAGGCTTTGTCTTTGATACCTTAAAGTCCCAGAGGGTATCTGCGGTCAAAAAGTCACCATCTCCAATCGTGATTAGGTCCGTATAGGCACCCTTCAAGTCAAAACCATCTTTAACTACTGGACCATAGCCAACAAAGAAAGCTAGACTTCTCTCTACCATGGTACGAATATTAGCAAGCGTCTGCTCGTCCGGTTCTATCTCTTCAACTGGCTTATAAAAAGCCATTCCAGCCCGATAAACTAAATCAAAGCCTACCAACTTACAAGCGTTTGAAATAGAGCTATCATCCAGATTGGTAATCTTGCTGAGAAACTCCTGTGCCTGAGCTTCCATCCCTGCCATGGAAGCTCCTATCAGAGAAATCTCAAAAGCATGCTCCTTGGCTGAACCACTCATAAACCGACTAAGATAGTCCACGCAAAGCCCAATTAAATTAGGTGAAACATTTTCTTGAGTAGACAAGTCTTTCCTATCTGAAAGCTCTTCCTCAGAAAAGAGCTTAACTGGCAAAAAACCGCCACGAGGCTGTTTAATTTGCGAAATCCGTTGCGTTACTGATGTCATGATAATCTCCTTTTCATAGAAATTTAAATAAACATGTCCTGCAAAAGCTTTTTCTTCAAGATTTCCAACTGAGAAATCTTATCTTGGTAAGAGCTGATAAGCGTGTCAAGATTGGAAAAGAAAGAGCCGATGGCATGCTGCTCATTGGTTTCCGGGAAAAATGAACTAACTTTTTCAATTGTTTTTTAGATAAGCTTGGAACTCCAGTGGACTCGTCAAACTTTTTCCAATGAGTCTGTTGAAATACTAAGAATAGAAAATTTAAATCAAATTTTTTCCTGCATAAAATATAAAATAGCGTATCAACAGTCCAATAAGGTGCTTTTAATAAATAAGGTTTATCAATAGTCCCTTTTCTTCCAATTCCGATACCATCTTCATCAGATAATTTACCATTAACAGATAGCATATATCCGCCTGTCCCATAGACAGGAATATTCCCTTTTTCTAGACGTTTATAATCTCTACCAGAACTTACTGTACAAACTTCGTATAGTTGCCTCTCTTTCCACTCTCCCTCAAATTTAGCTAAACGAATCTCAGGAACTTTCTGACCAGACTTGGGAAACATTTTGGACAGCATAGAGGCCTTGAAAGTCTTATAATTGGCAAGATTTTCCTTGTATGTCGCTAGCAAATCGTCTAGGGTGCGGAAAAAAGAGCCAATGGCGGATTGTTCTGTTAATGATGTAGGTATACTAACTTTGAAATATGCAGGGTAAAGAGCCCAACCAGAGCACTGTCTCGCTCCTTATCTACCTCTGCTAGACTCGTGGTTTGTTTCTTTTCCACGCTGGCTAGCTGTTTCTGGAACTCTTCTAGCTTGCTCGCAAAGGGCTCCAAGTGCTTGCTATACATATCTTCGTTCTTATTAGCCTTGACAAAGTCGGTGATGATTTGACGAGAATCTGTCATCAAACTTTCAAACTCACGGTGAGTAAAGTTGCTATAGGTCAGGGGACGAATGGTATAGTTAGTAGTCATAATAAAACCTCTCCAATAATTTGATGAACTAAGTATAGCACGTGACAATAAATCTTTTGCAAGGCTGCTCTGAAATGTCATTTTTTATCCCTGAAACAACACTTTTTCAAAATCAAAGACATAAAATATCCCCACCTGATGATTTCTTTAACTTCAGATGGGGATTATTTCTCTTAAAAAATGAATTATCAGATCATTTCACGCTTAGAATACTTTAAAATTTTAACAAACGCTGGTATTCAAACTTTAGAAAACCTGTAAGTTATAGTAAACTACAACATACGACAGATAGAAAGCATGTATTTTTTCACAAACAGGACCATTCGAAGCCTAGTTTATCTAAATATTTTAGTAAATACTCGTATTCGGCCTTTAGATTGATTGGATATTTAGCCAGAGTATACTCTTAGAAGTTTTGATAATTACCTTTCAGTTTTATCTCCCCACTCTCAAGGGCTCGATACCTTCTTCAATCAGTCGGGTGTAATTTCCAATTCTTGGATCTTCTTCATCTAATTCCCCTATCTTAGTATTTCGTTAGATATTGGTCGTATTTTACACCTTTCATTATTGAACTGAAACATCTTCTTTTATAGTTTCTTCCGGTGGTAGAGATAAAAATCCCCAGTTCTTTTCAAACTGGGGATGACTTTAGATTTTTAATTCATAAACTTCCTGCCAGCCGGCTGGTCCTAATATCCGCTGGGGCTGTTTGCTAAAGCCGGTCTCTCGGTAGAGATAGGAAGCGACTTGATTTCTCTCATTGACGCCTAGTATGATGCTTTTATACATAGGTAAATGCTCTCTTATGAAATCAGGCAAGAGCTTCAGAGTTTGACTACCGTATCCTCGCATCCGAAAGTCTTCATCCGTTGAAAAGCTACGAAGGAGCAGGCTATCTGGCTGACCACCATAAGTAAACTTCTTTTCTCCAGCATCCAAGATCAGAAAGGTTACGATTTGATCTTCTTCAAGACCCAAGACGGCATAGCGATTTTCTAAGTCAGCGACAGCCTGGCTAGGATGGCTGGTAAATCTCAAGTCGGTTAAATGGTAAGACTGCATGGCTTCTCTATCTGAACTTCGATAGAATCGGATTTTCACCTAAAAATCCATCCTATCCGGATTTGGTGCGCCACCGGCCAAACCTCTTACATTTTTAAGCACTTCCAAGTCGGCAGCATCTAGCTCGATGCCAAAGCAGTCCAGATTGCTGGCAATCCGGCTCGGAGTGACCGACTTAGGCAGGGGCAGGAAGCCTTCCTGCAAGCTCCAAGCTAGCGCGACTTGGGCAATGGTCTTGCCATACTTGTCTGCCACAGCCTGTACGGCTGGATTTTGGAAGAGCTCACCTTGGCCAAATGGTCCCCAAGCTTCCAGTAAAATCTCATGCTCACGGCAGAAGTTCACCGCCTCTGTCTGATAGACACCTGGAGCCAGGCGGATTTGATTGACAGCTGGGGTCATACGCGCAGTTTCAAGCAAGGCTTCTAAGTGATGAGGCAGGAAATTGCTGACGCCAATCGCTCGAATCTTTCCGAGATTATAGAGGTCTTCCATGGCCCGCCAGACTTCGGCATTGCGCTTTTTCCAAGCATCGTTTTCCCTCAAGGGTTTAGGATTCGGCCAGTGGATGAGGTAGAGGTCCAGATAGTCCAGTCCCAACCGCTCCATTGAGGCCGCAAAGGCCTCTTGAGCCTCCTCATAAGTATGAATGTCATTCCAAAGCTTGGTCGTGATGAAGAGCTCCTCCCGTGAAATGCCGCTGTCCTTGATTGCCCGTCCGACACTCTCTTCGTTCTTATAGATGGCTGCCGTATCAATGTGCCGATAGCCTGCCTTTAGAGCGGCTAATGTCGCTTGATAGGCTTCTTCGCCATCCTGAGCCTTCCAAGTACCGAAGCCCAGCACCGGAATGCCTACACCATTGTTCAAAAGATATTCTCTCATCTCATGTCTCCTTTACAAGTTCCATCTACTGCCTCCAGCAAGGCAGCTGCTACAGTGATTACAAGAGCAGAACTGCTCACTTCTTTTCCTTTTTCTTCAGTATTGGCTTGGGTTTGAAGATATTTTCCTTGGTCGGCTCCATGCCTTTACTGAAAAAGCTATAGATAATGAAAGCTACTCCTGCAACAAGGATTAAGATTCGTCCAAAGATCAGTCCCGCCAGCAGCAAAACAAGCCCCATTATCAAAAATTTCGCATCAATTCGTTTCATAGCCTACTCCTGTTTACATTATAGTCTCATTATATCACGCCTAAGAAAGCAATTCAAATCTAGGAGAAGGCTATCAAGTTGTCTGCCAATCAAAAAGAACAGGTTGCCCTGCTCTTTCTGAAAAATATAAGGAGACTAATTTAAAATACCTGCGGTTCTCATACATGGAATCGTTTTTGACCATCAAGATAAGTAGCTACCAGCTCTAAATCTTTATCTAAAACGATAAAGTCAGCATCGTAGCCTTCCTTAATCTGTCCGCAGACATCATCAATATGGACGGATTTTGCCGGAATCAGGCTAGCCATCATGACTGCCTGATGAGGATTGGCAATGCCCCATTTGACCGCATTTTTCAATCCGTCCTTGAGCTTGAGGATAGAGCCAGCTAGATTGCCCGTTGACTTGAGCCGAGCTGTTCCTTCCGCCACAACCACTGGAAATTCTCCCAGCATGTAGTCACCATCTTCAAGACCTCCTGCGGTCATACAGTCAGTAATGAGAGCAATATTTTCATGTCCCTTCTGCTTGAGCAAGATGTCACAAGCCTTAGGGTCCACATGGTGGCCGTCACAAATCAGTTCCGCATAGGTGTGGGGCAACTCATACATGGCACCAACCATGCCTAGCTCCCGGTGGGTCAAGCCCCGCATACCATTGTAAGCATGCACCCAGACACTGGCACCAGCTTCGACCGCAGTTTTGGCTTCATCATAGGTTGCGTTAGAATGCCCCAGAGCAACGGTCACGCCTTCATCAGTCAGCGTGCGGACAAATTCCTCTACGCCATCACGCTCTGGTGCGAGAGCAATTTTATTGAGCAAGCCATTTGCGGCCTTCTGCCAAGCACGAAACTCATCCATGCTAGGATCTTTCATATAGGCTGGATTTTGAGCGCCCTTATACTTCTCGGTGAAGTAAGGCCCTTCAAAATAGAGACCGCGAATCTTGGCCCCGCTGGCTTCTTGATAGCGAGCACCGATATTTTCAGTTACTGCTAAGAGCCGCTCATAGGACGAAGTCAGCGTTGTTGGTAAAAAGCTGGTCACACCGGTAGTCAAGAGACCCTCACTCATGGTATGAAGAGTTCCTTCGATGTTATTGTCCATCACATCAACACCACCGAAGCCGTGAATGTGAGTATCCACCAGACCCGGCGCAATCGAGTAGCCGCTGTAGTCTATGACTTCTGCATCCTGCGGAACAGACTGCACCAACTTGCCAAACTTGCCGTCAATCAGCTCTAAATAACCGCCCTGACGGATTCCCTGAGGATAGAAAAATTGATTTGCTTTGATATATGTAGGCATAAGACTGCCTCCCTTGTCTTGACTTCTGTATTCTCTGCCATTCAAAGCGGAATTCTGTGATAGAGCTAGCATCTTTCTATAGCCACTTTCTAACTCCCGCTTTTGAATCTCTGAGTTTTCTTGACTATATTATAACTCTTTCTTTTTTATTTGTAAATGGTATATACCTATTTTGCGAAAAAATTGTTATATTAAATTGAAAAACAAGAAAACCCAGCCATAACAACTGAGTTTCTGCTTTATTTTTTCTCTAAATCGCGCAGCATCTGGTCAATTTTATTGCCATACTCGATGGATTCGTCCTTGACAAAGGTCAAATCTGGAATCTTGTACATCTTCAGATTGTGGCCCAGCTCTCGCTTGATGGTACCAGTCGCTTTTTCCAGACCGGTCTGAGCTTTTTGATTATCAGAGGCCAGATTGCTCATAATCGTGTAGTAGACCTTGGCCATGGATAGGTCGCCCAGCATTTGGACATCGGTAATGGTCACTCCCTGAACCCGCGGGTCACGAACCTTTTTCTGCAAGATTTCATTGACTTCGCGCTTGATCTCCATGCCTACACGGTCTGTACGAAAATTATTTGCCATGAGATTTCCTTTCTAATTTTTCTCTTCTGCAATATAAGCTAGGCCTAGCCTAGCTTATATTTTAGTTCTAATGGATGAAATCTGTTTTAAACTCTTTGTGAAAAAGATGTGGGACTAAAAATATTGACTTCCACCAAATATGATTTCACTGCGAGTTTTCAACCTACTTCTTATCTTATTTCTTAATTTCTTCCATGATGTAGGCTTCAATCGTGTCATCTACTTGAATGTCATTGTAGCCATCAATCATGAGTCCACCTTCGCGGCCGTTAGTAACTTCCTTAACATCATCCTTGAAGTGCTTGAGGCTGGCAAGCTCCCCATCGTAAATCACGACACCGTCACGGATAACACGAACCTTGGAATCACGGGTAACTTTACCGTTGATAACCATAAATCCACCGATAGTACCAACCTTGGAAACCTTGAAGGTCTCGCGGATAAGAGCTTCCCCGATGATTTTTTCTTCGTATTCTGGATCCAGCATTCCCTTCATGGCATCTTCCATTTCCTCGATAACCTTGTAGATAATGCTGTGGAGACGGATTTCGACATCATCAGCTTCTGCCTGCTGGCGAGCCTGAGATGTAGGACGAACGTTAAATCCGATGATGAAAGCATTTGAAGCTTCCGCCAGTGTTACGTCTGACTCATTGATAGCACCAACCGCTGAGTGGACGATGGTAATCTTAACGCCTTCCACTTCAATCTTTTGCAGGGAAGCAGACAGGGCTTCTACAGAACCCTGCACATCAGCCTTGATGATAACATTAACAGACTTGACTTCACCAGCTTTGAGGGTATCAAAGAGATTTTCCAGACTGACGCGATGAGTAGCTTGACGCTGTTTGAGAAGGGCACGTTTGGCGCGTTCTTCACCGGCTGCACGCGCAGCTTTTTCATCTTCATAGACCGCAAAGTGGTCACCTGCCATCGGAGTTTCATTGAGACCGGTGATAGAAACCGGTGTAGATGGACCTGCCACTTTGACACGACGACCTAAGTCATTGGTCATAGCACGGACACGTCCGAAGGTATTTCCGACAACGATTGGATCTTGGACATTCAGCGTACCTTGTTGGACAAGAAGAGTTGCAACTGCACCTTTTCCTTTATCCAAACGGGCTTCGATAACAGTACCGATAGCACGAACAGTCGGATCTGCCTTGAGTTCTTGAATTTCTGCTACAAGCAGAACTGTTTCCAAAAGCTCATCGATGTTTTGGTTGAATTTCGCAGAGATTTCAACAAACTCAGAATCTCCACCCCAAGCTGTTGACATGACACCATGCTCAGCCAATTCACCAATCACGCGCTCAGGATTCGCTCCTGGCTTATCAATCTTGTTGATGGCTACAATGATTGGAACATCAGCGGCTTTGGAGTGGTTGATAGCTTCAATCGTTTGCGGCATAACACCGTCATCAGCCGCTACGACCAGGATAGTGATATCCGTCACAGAGGCACCACGGGCCCGCATAGAAGTAAAGGCCGCGTGTCCAGGTGTATCCAAGAAAGTAATCTTCTTGCCGCTTTCCTCGATCTGGTAAGCACCGATGTGCTGAGTGATACCACCTGCTTCACCTGTTGCTACGCGAGAGTTACGCAGGGTATCTAAGAGGGTTGTTTTACCATGGTCAACGTGTCCCATGATGGTAACAACTGGCGGACGCTCTACCAAGGCATCTTGGTTGATATAACCTTCTTCTACGAAGAAGCGCTCAATGTCAGCTGTGTCAACTTCAACCTTCTTCTTAGCTTCAATACCGTAGTCCACCATGAGGAGCTCAATAGTATCGCCGTCAAGAGATTGGTTTTGCGTTGCCATGACGCCCATCATAAAGAGCTTCTTAACAATTTCAGCTGGCTCGCGCTTGATCCGTTTTGCGATTTCTGCAACGGTCATTCCGTCTGTATATTCAAATTCAGTTGGCAACTCATGGAACTTACGTTCTGTAACAGGTTTTGGTGCCTGATTATTGTTGCCCTTTCCTTTTTTATTTTTCTTGTTTTTATTCCAATTACTATTTCTTTGATTTCTCACTTGATTTTGACTGCTTCGATTCTTTTGTTGTTTTCTTGGACCTTCTTCTTCGCGATCAAAATCATCGCGCTTCTTATCTGGTCGAGCTTGCTTCTTACGACGCGTATCCACAGCGGCTGGCGCTGGGCTTGGATTCGCTGCAGGTGCAGATGGAGCCGGTGCAGGCAGAACTGGTGCACTTGCTTCTGCTTTAGGCTGCTCCTTGCGGCGGTTTTGCCGTTCCATAACTTCTTTTGCTTCCTGAGCTTGCTTAAAGCGCTCCTCGCTGGAGCGAGCGTATTCAGCATTCTGCTCTGCTTTCAAAGCTGCTGCCCGAGCCTTAAAGTCAATCTTCGGCCCTTGAGGCTGTTGGCGGTTTTGACCGTTAAATCCTTGATGATTCTGACCGTTGCGGCGGCCATCTTGACCACGATTATCGCGACGGTCATTTGGACGATTGCCCCTATCTCGGTCATTGCGGTTTCCACGATTCTTATTTCGATTATCGCGGTCCTCACGCTTGCCTTGATCTTTGTTTTGTGGTTTGCGGTTGCCTTGCTGCTTCCGACGCTCTGCCTCTTCTTTGGCTCTCGCTTCACGCTCTGCCTTAAAGTTCCGGCTTTGCGGGCGCTTGACTGGCGCTACCGTTTCTACTTTCGATTCTGGCTTAGCTGCTGCTTTTGCTTCTGTCTGTTCTGCCTTGACTGGTGCTGCCTCTTTGGCAGGAGTTTTTTGCGGTGATGGCTGAGCTGCTGCAGGCTTTTCTGCAGTAGCTTGAGGTGCGGCTGCTTTTGTAAAGCTGGATTTGATTCGCTCACCAGCGTCAGCTTCTACGCTGGACGAATGACTTTTGACATCGAATCCCAGCTCCTTAGCACGAGCCACTACCTCCTTGCTTTCTTTTCCCAGTTCTTTGGCGATTTCATACAATCTTACTTTAGACAAATCTTGTCCTCCTCTTCTATTACATAAGAGACCTCATTTTCTTTGTAAAACCAGCATCTGTCACGGCGAGCACTTTTCTGGCCTTGCCAATGGCAGAGCTTAATTCCAGTGTTGAAAACACGGTTGATACTTCTACTTGGTAGTAACGACTTTTATCAGTGATTTTTTTGCTGAGATTAGGAGCTGCATTCTGGGCCAAAAAGACCAGATGTGCTTTTCCCTCCTGTATAGCTTTGACGGTCAGCTCCTCACCAGAAATGATGCGGCCGGCCCGCTGAGCCAGTCCCAGCATATTTGCAAGCTTCTCTTTATTCAAGACCTAACTCTCTTCTTTTAACCTTGTGATCCACATAGGCGATTAGCTCATCATAGAAAGCCTCATCCACCTCCATACTGAAACTGCGGTTGAAGACCCGCTTCTTCTTAGCTTGAAGGGCTTCTTGATTATCCAGCTTGATATAGGCTCCACGGCCGTTGGCCTTGCCTGTCGGATCGATAAAGACTTGACCTTCCTTGTTTTTGACAATCCGCAATAAATCGCGCTTGTCAATCACTTCGTTGGACACCACTGATTTTCTTAAAGGGATTTTTCTTGTTTTTGCCATTCCAACCCCCTTAATCTAGTTCTTCAGCTTCGCTTTCTAAACCAGCTGTTTCCAGTACAGTTTCCTCTGCAGCTGCGTCAAAGTCTGTTGCTTCTGCAGATGAAACTTCTGTCTCCAAAACATCAGCATTCCCAAGAATTTCTTCTGCTTCCTGAGCAAATCCGCCCAGTTCATTGGCTGCTTCCATTTCTTCAAACTCAGTGGCAGACTTGATATCAATTCTAAAACCTGTCAAATGAGCTGCCAAGCGTACGTTCTGTCCGCGACGACCGATAGCCAGAGAAAGCTTGCTGTCCGGTACGACAACCAAGGCCCGCTTGTTATCTTCTTGATTAAAGATAACCTGGTCAACTTCTGCAGGAGCGATAGCATTATAGATAAATTCAGCTGGTTCTGCGACCCACTCGATGACGTCGATATTTTCTTCAGTCGGCACCATACGGCCACTCTTCGGATCGTATTTGGCAGGATGGAACTTGCTCGTAATTTTCTTGATATTAGCTCCACCGCGTCCGACGATTGTTCCGATGGCATCCACATTAGGGTTGTGGCTGCGAACCGCTACCTTGGTCCGATCGCCTGCTTCCCGTGACACGCTCATGATTTCCACAGTTCCGTCATAAACTTCTGGGATTTCCTGCTCCATCAAGCGCTTGATCATTTCTGGATGGCTGCGGCTGACAAAGACATTGACACCGCGAGGATTGTCTTCTACCTTGTAGACAAAAACTTCGATGCGGTCATGAGAGGCAAAGACTTCACCAGGAATCTGGTCTTGTTTAGACAGCTGCGCTTCAATGCTGCCAAGATTGACATAGATAAAGCGATTGTCAAAGCGCTCCACCGTTCCTGACATGATTTCATTTTCATGTTCTTTGTAGGTATTGTAGGTGATTGCTCGGGTCTGCTTGCGCATCTTTTCCATGATGGTTTGCTTAGCAGACTGAGCAGCGACCCGGCCAAATTCAGCTGGCGCTTCTTCAAACTTGATTTTATCTCCCAACTCATAGGCTGAACTGATAGCCAAGGCATCTTTGAGGCTGATTTCCAAACGGCTGTCAAAGACCTCGTCCACGACTTCGCGAACAGTATAGACACGGAAATCTCCTGACTTTTCGTCAAACTCAATGGCTGCGCTGTCTGCCTGACCATAGCGACGACGATAGGCAGAGCGGAGTGACTCGGTTACTGCGTCAATGATATCTTCTTTCTTGATTCCTTTGTCTTCTTCCAGAATGCGGAAGGCCTCTAGCATTTCTTTACTCATTTTCATATGACTTTTGCCGAAACAAAAGTGTTCCTTTCTTTTCTATATTGCTTCTGCGGCTAAAACTTAACGGCTAATCTGGCTTTGGAAACCAGACTGTAGGGAATTTCGACTTCTTTTCTGCGAGTCTTGTCCAGATATTCCATGTGCAGAAAATCCTCTTCAAAGCTCAGCAAGGTGCCTTCAAAGACTTTCTGCTTGTCAACAGCCTTATAGAGACTGACATGGATATAACTGCCGACTGCATCGGCTAGCTGTTCCTTGGTCTTAAGCGGACGCTCCAAGCCAGGACTGGTCACTTCCAGAAAATACTGTTCTGGGAAAGGATCTGGCTTGACTTGATCCAAGAGCGGACTGATAATATCCGTCAAATCCGCTGTATCATTGACCGTAATACCTTCGGGCTTATCTACAAAGACACTGAGAACGTAGTCCCCGCCCATCTTTCCGTACTCAATATCGACTAATTCATAGGGGGCCAGAATGGCTGGTTCAATAACCTCCCTCACCAATTCAACAATCGTTGCGATATGACGACACCTCCTCACAGATAAGAGGCGAAGATACTTCCTCGCCTCTCTTTCCTTATTCATTATTAGTATTATAGCACGACAAGTCCCAGAATGCAAGGGAAATGTGCCATGTAAGCCAGTTAAGACGGAATTCCACTTAAAACGTTCTTATTTTTAAGCAAAATTCTTTCCCAATAATAAAGTCTTCAAGGAAGTATTCCTCGAAGACTCTTTCTTATTCAAACGCTGCTTCCACGCGATAGATGACTTGTCCCTTGTTAGCAAATTTCTGCTCATACTCAGTCAGGACATTATCCTCGAAGTCGCTGGCATGCAAATCTAACCACACGCCCTTTAACTTCATACCATACTGTGAAAAGCTAACTAAGCTGTATTCAAACAGTCCCCGATTGTCCGTTTTGAAATGGATTTCTCCATTTTCCGGCAAAATCTGCTGATAGGTCGCCAGAAAGGACTGATAGGTCAGACGGCGCTTTTCATGACGTTTTTTAGGCCAAGGATCTGAAAAGTTTAGATAAAGGCAGTCAATCTCGCCCTCTTCAAAATAATCAGTCAGATCCGAACCGTCCACCCAGAGAAGCTTGATATTGGGCACATCCGTCGCCAGCACCTTGTCCAAGGCATAGCTGAGGACCGATTTCTGGATGTCAATCCCGATGTAATTGATCTCAGGATTGGCCTTGGCCATGCCGGATACAAAAGCTCCTTTACCGCTGCCAACCTCTACATGAATGGGATGGTCGTTGCCAAAAATCTCCTGCCATCTGCCCTTGGCGTCTGCTGGATTCAAAATCACATACTGGGGATGCGCCTCTAGCAGTTCCGTCGCTCCCTTACGATTCCTTACTCTCATTGTCCTCTTCCGTATTTGGAACGGAAGTTTCGTAATGCGTAAATCTCCCGGTTCACATTTTCTAAATCATTGTTTTCATAGTATTTGGCAATCTGCATCAGATAAGAATACTGACCAAACCAGTATAGCTTATTGAAAACAGTCTGATTATACTTATAGCCATAAGCGCTCAGCCACTCTTGCCAGCCTGAATCAGGCACATAATGGCTCAAAATATGTGCTACATCCATCATCCTGTCTGTCAGACGCACAGAATCCCAATCCACTAAGTAAATAAGCCCGCTGTCGGTCTCTACCCAGTTGCTGTGGCGCACATCTCCGTGAACGATGGTTGCATAATCCTCACGAAAGGCCGGCACTGTCTGGCGCAGGTCGCGAATAACTGATTGCAGATATTGATTATTCCTCAAAGCAAGCGGCACTTGATTGAGCCATGCATTCAGCAAATCAGTTGGCGTTTCCAAAGTATAGCCCAGCTTGGTCAGCTGCGTCATCAATGGGCGCGAGCGATGCAGCCGAGTCAAAATATTGATTACCTGCTTTTTGGACATATCATTTGGGGTCAGAATAGTGCCTGAAAGCCACTCCTGCCCGCTCATAACGTTGCCGTCCGGCATCCGACGGCTCCACAAAAGCTGCGGTGCGATTTGTTCTCGAGCTAAGCCTGCTAAGATAGGGGTTGTATTCATCTTGACGAAAACGCGCCCCCCGTCCGGATAAGTCCCCATATAGGCCTTTCCGCTCTTACCAGCTATCGGTGTCAGGGTCAGCTCGTTATCAACCAAGTCCATGTTTCCCCTCCGTAAAAAGTTTCTTTATCATTTTACTAGTTTTACCTCTTTTAGTCAACCAATCTCCGTAACTTAAACGGCAGATAGAACAGATAGAGTAGGGCAGTCGCTCCCAGCATGGCCAGCACTGCTGTCTTGTCTTGGAAAAAGAGCAGAGCAGTCAGCACTTCAGCCAAAAGAACACTGATGCCAATTGAAGTGATAATTTGTCTTGCTCCCTTCAGCTTCTCCCCTCTTTCTATCGGAAAAAGTTGGGTCAAAAACTGATAGTCAAAAGCTTCGTACAAGGCCGTCAGCTGGAAGAGCAAGAGGTAATTGAACAAGACCGCAAAAGCTGCAGCAATCCAAGCTTGACTGACAAAAACCAAGGCCAAAAGAGCCAAAAAGAGCAGTCTTAAGGTCAGAGCAAAGAAGTCTCCATTTCGCAAGTAAGAGCGCAAAAAGAGATTCTGCCAGGTCTTGCTATGCTGCTTGCCCACAAGTCTCGTCAAACCATCCAGATAGGCCCGGCGCTTGACACTATTTGAAATGCCTTTAACATTTGTAAAGAGAGCAAAGAAACGGAGAATCGTCTGCTTTCGAGTAGCTTCATAAGCCACCAGAACCTGCCAATCTAAACCATTTTCAGTAAAGAACTTCTTAGCCTTAGCCTGAAACAAAAACCATTTTAAGACTAGCATAAGGAGACAGTAGAGCCCGAAGCCCCAAACAGGCAATCCCAGAGCCAGAAAAAGCGGAGCCAGTAACAGTAAGATTCCAGTCTGTAAGACTGCGTACAAGAGATAGGAGCGCAGAATCTGAGCCTTGATAAAAGCCCTGACTTCTGCTTCTCTGACCAAGAGAAAGAGAGCATCCGGCTTTTCCAGATAGGTCGCAATCCGTCCAAAAGGCAAGATAAAGACCGATAGAATAACCAGACTAGCAATAATGGGTAGGTGATTGGTCGGAAAATGTCGCAAAAGCTGACTGTACTGAACACCTAAAAATCCCATAAAAATCAGCAGAAAGAGCACGAAATGATCATTAAAAACATAGCGCAGGTACTTCAGGCACTGCTGACGAAAATCCTGCTTTCGTTTGGCAAATAATTCTTTCATAGCGCTGCCTCTTCTGTCAGGGCTAGATAGATGTCATTCAGACTAGCATCCGGCATTTGAAATTGAGCCTGCAACTCAGTCAAGCTGCCCTTGGCCCTTACTTGCCCCTTGTGCAGAATTACAAAACTATCGCACATCTTCTCGGCAGAGTCCAGAACATGGGTGCTCATCAGAATGGACTTGCCCTTCTTCTTTTCCTCATCCAAGAGCTGGATAAGGTCTGCAATAGCTACCGGATCCAGACCCAAAAAAGGCTCATCTACGATAAAAAGGCTGGGATCAACTACAAAAGCACAGATAATCATCACTTTTTGCTTCATTCCTTTTGAAAAGTGAACAGGGAACCAATCCAGTTTTTCCTTAAGTCGGAACATTTCCAGTAGCTTATCCACGCGCTTAAAAGCTGTCTCCTGCTCAATGTCGTAAGCCATAGCTACCGTCTCAATGTGCTCGCGCAGGGTCAATTCTTCGTAGAGACTAGGCGTTTCCGGAATAAAACCGATCTTCTTGCGGTAATCGCTGGGATTGGTCCGCAGCTCCAGTCCATCAATCTGAATCTGTCCCTTATAAGGCGTCAAAAGACCAATAATCTCATTGATAGTCGTAGACTTGCCCGCACCGTTGAGACCAATCAGACCAACCAGCTGGCCATTGCCCACTTCAAAGCTGACATCCTTTAAAACCGGGATATTAACATAGCCGCCCGTAAGCTCTTTGATTTCTAACATATTTTCTCCGAATTCTGGTATAATGGTTCTTATATTATAACAAAATCTAGCGAATAGAGGTACCATTTATGGCTGATTGTATTTTTTGTAAAATTATTACCGGAGAAATCCCTTCTTCTAAGGTCTATGAAGACGAGAAGGTCCTTGCTTTTCTGGATATTTCCCAGGTAACACCAGGTCATACCTTGGTTGTCCCTAAAGAGCATTTCCGAAATGTGCTGGATATGGATGCAGACAGCACCAGTCAGCTCTTTGCTCGCGTACCTGACATTGCCCGTAAGGTGATGAAAGCCACAGGTGCAGCTGGTATGAATATCATCAACAACAACGAAGAAATTGCTGGACAGACTGTCTTTCATACCCATGTTCATTTGGCACCGCGCTACAGTGATGCAGATGATCTCAAAATTACTTTCGCAGCCCACGAACCAGACTTCCCAGCTCTGGCCGAATTAGCTGAGAAGATTGCGCAAGCTTAAGGAGGGAATATGAAACTTTCAAATATTTTCCTATTTATCGGTGCAGCAGCAGCCAGTTACAAACTGGTTGAAAACCGACAAAAAATTCAAGAAGAAATCATTGAAACAACAGATAGTCTAGACAAAGTAAAGGACAGTCTAGCCAATATCCAACGAAATATTGCCATCATTCAAGAGCAAAAAGAGCAAGTCAAAGACATCGCTCAAGATCTTACTTATAAATATAAAGTCCTTGAAAACCAAGCTCAAGTGCAGATCCAGCAAGTCAAAGACATCTGGGAAAAGTACGAGTCTTGATAGAGAAAAGGTGGGTGATAGGGAACAAAAATTCCAATCAGCCACCGCGTCAAGAGCTTTCCGCCATAACCAAAATAGGCCGAGACATTTTGTCCCGGCCTCTTTTTATATTTAACTTTCTACTCTGTAGTTGCATTGACTACTGGCTGACTTTGTGGGGTGCTGACACTGACATCTGCCGCTGGAGCAGAGGAAGCTGCTGGAGCAACCGGAGTCGTATTCGTAGTTCCAACTGTTGTATCTGTCGTCGGATAAGAATAATTCTCATAACCATTATTATAAGTAGGCTGACTATAAGAATTCTGGTAACTGCTATAGCTTTCTGTGCTACTAGATGTACTACTGCTATTGCTGCTTCTTAGACTGTTGCCGCCCATAATATCTTCATAGAGAACAGCATTGGTCTTCAGACTCTTAACTGTGTCCAAACCTAGAGACTTGCGGATTAGATTCTGCATGCTCAGCAGATGCTCTGACGTCACCAGCTGATAGCTTCCACCATCAGGCAAGGTCGCATCTTCTCCACGCAGCTGTTCAGACTTGATGTTCTTAAAGGCATCCTGATAGCCTAGCAATTGTGGAATGCTTTTTGAATCAAGCGCGATATTAGTCTGCATATTGCTGCTGACAGCTTTTAAAATAGCCTGATAATGGCTGACACTGTTGAGACTGAGAACTTTTTCAACCACTTTCTTAATTACTTCACGTTGACGCTTCTGGCGGCCATAGTCACCCTCTGGATCCTGATAGCGCATGCGAGCATAGACCAGCGCCTGATCACCATTGATAGTTTGCTTGCCAGGCTCAACCTTAGCAGTATACTCAGGCTCATTATCCTCAATAGAAATTGGGAAGTCAAAGGTATTATTGACCTCAATACCGCCTACTGCGTCTACTAGCTGAACCAAGCCCTGCATATTAATCATCACATAGCGGTCGATGTGGATATTCATCAAGCCCTCAATAGTCGAAATGGCTAACTCTGCTCCGCCAGTTGCATAGGCTGCATTCAGCTTAGCTTCAACTGTCTGACCGTTCTCATCAATCTGAGTCAGAATATCACGTTCCAAACTCATCATGACTGTTTTCTTAGTCTTGGGATTGACACTCAAGAGAATCATGGTATCGCTGTTCCCGACCCAAGTATCCTCGCGGGATCCGCTCCCTGTATCTACACCCATCAGCAAGATGGTCATGGGCTTAGTCGCAGAAATGACATCTGTCTCATTTCCCAAGCCCTTATAAGTCTTGGACAGTTCATCTGTTGACTGACCATAGATTGTCCAAGCATAAGTACCGATACCAGCTGTCGTTACGACAAGGAGGCTGAGAAACATCATTATAATCTTTTTAAACATATCTTTTTTAGTCTATCAGTTTACCCATCAGGTAAACATCAAGAAACATCCCTTCTTTTAAATAGGCTCCTCTTTTTTGTAAGCCTTCAATTTCAAATCCTAAATCTTTATAGAGGTGAACTGCTCGTTCATTTCTAACCTGAACGCTCAATTCCAAGCGTCTAATAACTTGAGAATATTCTGCCCAAGTCAATGCCTCTTCCAGCAATATACGTCCCAGCCCTTGGTTCCAGAAAGCCTTCTTCACCACAACAAAGACTTGACCAATATGGCGAATTCGCTCATGGAAATCAGCTGTGATGCTGACAAGGCCAGCAATCTCACCATTAAAAAGCGCCAACAGATAAAGCTGATTACTAGAAGCAGCCTGATGCTCAATGAATGAAGCCATCTCTTCTTGATTCATCAAAATTCCAGCCTCATCCAGCGTCATATAATCTGACTCAGATCCGACCTGATTGAGGAAGGCAATCAGCTCAGCAGCATCTGTTTTTTCCGCTTCTCGCAAGCACAATTCATATTCAGCCATTCTGCAGTCCCTCAAGCAACTCTTGGGCTCGTGTTCCTTTGGCTTCAAAAACCAATTCACGCCCATCTTCCTTTTTCAAGAGGCTTAATTTGAGATAGTTGTTAGGCAGATTTTCTCCCAGCAGCTCTCCCCATTCAATGACCGTCACACCCTCCCCGAAGAGAAAGTCATCCAAATCAATGGAGTCTGGATCGTCTCCGATGCGGTAGACATCCAGATGATAGAGCGGCAAGCGCCCCTCATATTCCCGAACAATGGTATAGGTTGGACTTTTAATCATCTGACTGATACCCAAACCTAGAGCCAGACCCTTAGTAAAGGTTGTCTTCCCTGCTCCTAAATCTCCCGTTAAAACCAGTACATCCCCTGCCTGGAGCAATTTGCCCAGACACAGACCCCACTGGATTAATTCTTCCTCATTATGACTAAACATTCTCTTATTATACCAGAAAAAAATTTTTTCTGCTTAATTTTGCAAAAGAAAAATCAGCTAGGAAAAGCCGATTTTTTATACTGAAAATATAAGCTATTCAAACCTCACTAGACACAAGGAAATCCAGCAATGTTTAGGCCTAATTTAAAGCCAGATTTACGAAATTTAAAATAAATAGAAGATCCAAAATCCAAATCATAGAATGCACATCCTTGGCTTGACCTTTGAAGATTTTGACCAAGGTGTAGGTGATAAATCCAGCTGCTATCCCGTGAGTGATAGAATAGGCAAATCCCATAAAAATAGAAGTAAAGAAAGCTGGAATGGCCTCCGCCATATCATCCCAATGGATGTTTTTCAGACTAGCCAGCATCATAATCCCCACGATAATGAGAATCGGTGCAGTTGCAGCATTAGGAACAATAGCCAAGAGTGGGCTAAAGAAGCTTGACACCGCAAAGCAGATGGCTACGACCAAGGCGGTCAGACCTGTTCGGCCTCCAGCTCCGATACCAGCTGCAGACTCCACATAAGTCGTCACATTAGAAGTTCCAGCAATGGCGCCAATAGAGGTTCCGATGAGATCCGAGTAAAGAGCCTTATCCAAACCTTCTGATTCATGGTTTTCTCCAGAAGTCGCCACAATCCCGACCTTTTCACCTGTACCAATCAAGGTACCAATGGTATCAAAAATATCTGTCAAGGAGAAAGCCAGAATGGCCATACATGTCTGAGGCCAGCGAGCCGAATCTGCTAAGAGGGCACCCAGACCTTTCGGACCTACGGCCACCCCAAAAATCTGTCCCAATTCATTAACAGCAGTGCCAATATTATTCTGCCCAAAGTCAATGGCTGATAAATCAACCAAGCCAACCAGAATAGCCACAACTGTCGTTACTAGGATGGATAGGATAACACCACCCTTGATATTTTTCACGATAAAGAAGATTGTGATGGCGAGACCAACCAGGGCTACGATGACCGCTGGATTGTTAAAATCTACTAGACCTGGAGTTGCTGCTGAATTAGCCGTAATAGCTGCTGCAGCTTTATCTGCTCCCTTGCCAGCTACTGTATAGTTTCCCGGATCGATTGAAAACTTGAGCAAGCCAGCATTTTTAATTCCCACATAAGCCAGAAAGACCCCGATCCCTGCTGAAATAGCTGCTCGCAAGGAGCCTGGAATCGACTCAATAATCATCTTACGCACCTTGGTCAGAGTGATAATAAGAGAAATAATCCCGCAGATAAAGACCATAGCCAAGGCTTCCTGCCAAGTGTAGCCCAAGGCAAAGACGACCGTAAAAGTGAAAAAGGCATTCAGCCCCATACCAGGAGCCTGCGCATAAGGCAGATTGGCGAAGAAGGCCATCATCAAGGTTCCCGCAACAGCCCCGATAATTGTAGCTAGGAAAACACCCTGCTTGGGCATACCTGTCTGAGCCAGCATAGCCGGATTGACAAATAAAATGTAGGACATGGCAAAGAAAGTCGTCAGACCAGCCAAAACTTCTGTCCGGACATCTGTCCCTTTTTCGGTCAGTTTGAAAAATTTATCCATTTTTCAATAAATCTCCTTTTGAGTAAAATTTCTAATATCTAGTTCAAAAAATAAATAAAAACAAATTTAAAACTACTTATTTGCGAACGATATTTTAAATTATAATAAAAAACATTCACTTTTTCAAGATGAATGTCTCGCTGTTCTTATTTTTTATTATCTTTCATCAGAAATACCAAACTCATAAACTGTAAAAAGGTAAAACCAAGAATGAAAGGCAGTCGATCAGGCTGCAAAGTTTGCAAGAGTTTCTGTAGAACCAGCTGAGGATGAAGCAATAAATCCCAGCTATTGAGGCGATCATAACGTCCTATGTAGATAGCCAGACTGGACACAGCAGACAGAGCTGCCGTCAACAATAGATCCAAATACCAGTTAAGCTTCCAGCCTTCCTTGACGACATACCAGCTCTCCATACCACAGAAAATCCCGAACAAAATACTGGAAACAAAAGCTAAAAAGAGCAGGAAAACACTTGGCTTACTCAGAACATCTGCCACCCAAGTCATATGAATCAAATCGGTAATCATATAGAAAGTGTTGGGGAAGAAAAGCAACCACAGTAGGAAAAGAAGAGGATAAATCCATTTCTGCTTCTTGAATAAAAGTGTCAAGACAGCTGCATCATAGCTAATTAAGGCCAAGGTCATATTCCAGATGAGATAGGTAGGACCGCCATTTAGAGATTGGATATAGATAAAAAAGGCAATCATCAGAAAAAGAGCATGAATCATGATCGGTTTACGCATACGAAAAGCTCCTCCTTGGTGTGTCATAATTGTGACTGATTAGAGCACCATTATAACATAAGTCGTGTTATTTACACTGAATTCTGTTATAATAGTCTGTATTATCACTGAAAAGAGACTCACATGACAAAAAAAGTAATCGCTGTGGATTTGGACGGAACCTTGCTGGATTCTAACAGCAATTTGTCTGACTTCACCAAAGAAACCATCAAAAAAATTTCCCAAAAGGGCCACAAGGTCATTATCACAACAGGCCGGCCCTACCGTATGGCTTTGAAATATTATAAAGAATTAGAGCTCAATACGCCCATGATCAACTTCAATGGCTCTTTGACTCACATTCCAGAAAAGAAATGGGACTTTGAAAAATCGCTGACGCTGGATAAGTCCTTTCTGCTGGATATGGTTAAGCGCAAGGATGAGATTGAAGCGGATTTCATTGCTGGCGAATATCGCAATAAATTCTATATCACCAATCCCAATGAAGAAATTGCTGATCCCAAGCTCTTTGGCATCGATGCTTTCAAGCCAGAAAACCAGTTTCAAGCCAATCTGGTAACAGAGAATCCTAACGCCATTCTCCTGCAGACGCGAGCAGCTGACAAATACGCTCTGGCAGAGGAAATGAATGCTTTTTACCAGCATGAACTTGCTATCAACTCTTGGGGCGGGCCGCTCAACATTCTCGAGTGTGCTCCAAAAGGGGTCAATAAGGCCTTCGCCCTTCAGTACCTGCTTAATGTTCTCAATGTGGATCGTAAAAATCTGATTGCCTTTGGTGATGAGCAAAATGATACTGAGATGCTGTCCTTTGCTGGCACTGGCTATGCCATGAAAAATGCCAATACTGACCTGCTGCCCTACGCCGACCAGCAATTATCTCTGACTAACGACCAAGATGGTGTCGCCCACGAACTCAACAAACTATTTTTATAAAAGTAGACAATTTGGCAAACTCTGTTTGAGAGTTTGTCTTTTCTTTTTTGTCTTCTCTCGACCTCAATCATGCTCAAAAGCTTTAAAAATCGGAGCTTATCCGCCGTATCATAGTTTTAAAGGTTACTTCTGCTTGAAATTGTAAGCGTTTGCCATTTGTTTGAGTTTGCGATATAATTAACATAATCAAAAACTAAATAACAGGAGGAAACTACTTATGAGAGCAGTTGTTGTAAATCCAGAGGGAACTAATGTCCAACTCGTTGAAAATAAAGAAATGCGTCCTCTTGAAACTGGGGAAGCTCTCGTTGACATCGAATACTGCGGTGTCTGCCATACGGATTTGCACGTCGCGCATGGTGACTTTGGCAAGGTGCCGGGTCGCGTTCTTGGGCATGAAGGTATCGGTATTGTCAAAGAAATCGCTCCAGATGTAAAAAGTCTCAAGGTCGGAGACCGCATCAGTGTCGCTTGGTTCTTTGAAGGCTGCGGCGCTTGTGAATACTGTACAACTGGTCGCGAAACCCTTTGCCGTACAGTAAAAAATGCTGGCTATTCTGTTGATGGTGGGATGGCAGAACAATGTATCGTAACAGCCGACTATGCTGTCAAAGTCCCTGAAGGACTGGATCCTGCTCAAGCTTCTTCTATTACTTGTGCCGGTGTGACTACCTACAAGGCTATCAAAGAAGCTCAGCTGCAACCAGGGCAATGGACAGTTATCTTTGGAGCAGGTGGATTGGGTAACCTAGCGGTTCAATATGCTAAGAAAGTCTTTAATGCCCATGTTGTCGCTGTTGATATCAACAATGATAAGCTAGCTTTGGCCAAAGAAGTTGGTGCTGATATCGTCATCAATGGTCATGAAGTTGAAGATGTCGCTGCTCTTATCCAAGAAAAAACTGGCGGCGCGCATTCTGCCGTAGTAACAGCCGTTTCTAAAGTTGCCTTCAACCAAGCTGTTGATTCTGTTCGTGCTGGCGGTCGTGTAGTTGCCGTTGGATTGCCATCTGAAATGATGGACCTCAGCATTGTCAAAACCGTTTTAGATGGTATCCAAGTCATCGGTTCCCTCGTTGGTACTCGCAAGGACTTGGAAGAAGCCTTCCAGTTTGGTGCTGAAGGATTAGTGGTTCCTGTCGTTCAAAAGCGCCCTGTTTCAGATGCAGTGGATGTCTTTGACGAAATGGAAGCGGGTACCATTCAGGGACGTATGGTACTTGACTTCACACACTAATACTTTAAAACATGTCAATCCCAACATTTACCAAACTTTTGGAAACTTATGATGGACAGGCTTGATATTATTTAGAAACTTTTGCCATTACAGAGGGAGACTAAAGACATAAGATGCAATTTCTTGTCTTTGGTCCTCCTCTTTCTTTTTTGATAAACAAACACTTTCTCAAACAAAATTTTCTTCTGTCATTTCAAAAGTTTCTTTCATATTATTTCAATGTTTTTCATATATTAATCTGTTGTATTTTCTGTTTTCCTAATTTATTAAAACATTTCTATAGCTAAGGTTTGCTTATACCTATATTTATCAGGGGTTCAGCAAATACTGACATTTTTGAAAGAAAAAGTCGTTTTTAGGAACAAACGCTTGCATTTTTCATGAAAACGTTTTATAATATACTTGCCTTAAAGTTTTCTTAAAACTTAAGTCAAACATTTTATAAGGAGGAATGTCAATAATGAGTATCGGAATCATTATTGCTAGCCACGGTGAATTTGCTGCTGGTATTCATCAATCAGGTTCTATGATTTTCGGTGAGCAGGAAAAAGTACAAGTTGTAACTTTCATGCCCAACGAAGGACCAGATGATCTCTATGCAAAGTTCAATGACGCTGTGGCTTCGTTTGATGCGGACGATGAAGTGTTGGTCTTGGCTGACCTTTGGAGTGGCTCTCCATTCAACCAAGCTAGCCGTGTCATGGGTGAAAATCCAGACCGCAAGTTCGCTATCATTACAGGCTTGAACCTGCCTATGCTGATCCAAGCTTATACAGAAAGGATGATGGATGCCAACGCCGGCGTTGAAGCTGTTGTTGCTAACATCATCAAAGAAGCCAAGGAAGGAGTCAAAGCTCTGCCTGAAGAGCTGAACCCTACTGCTGAAGAAGCAAATGCTCCTGCCGCAGCTGCTCCAGTTGCCCAAGCTGCTATCCCTGAAGGGACTGTAATCGGTGATGGCAAGCTCAAAATCAACCTTGCTCGGATCGACACACGCTTGCTGCACGGTCAGGTAGCAACAGCTTGGACGCCAGATTCAAAAGCAGATCGTATTATCGTTGCTTCTGACTCAGTAGCTCAAGACGAACTTCGTAAAGAATTGATTAAGCAAGCTGCACCAGGTAACGTCAAAGCCAATGTTGTCCCAATCGACAAATTGATTGCTGTTTCAAAAGACCCTCGCTTTGGCAACACACATGCCTTGATTCTGTTTGAAACTCCTCAAGATGCCCTTCGTGCTGTTGAAGGCGGTGTGCCAATCAAGACCCTTAACGTTGGTTCTATGGCTCACT
>ERZ773246.167-NODE-167-length-32035-cov-12.8328_pt1 | contig 32035 bp, 25 predicted proteins | sample MGYA00580519_ERZ773246 | MGnify/ENA primary metagenome ERZ773246 (study PRJEB29015, sample SAMEA2738153) | human oral metagenome | biome: human oral; feature: human-associated habitat; material: saliva | place: China | collected 2246 ...
GCGCTGATGGTACTGCAACTGGTGGGTTGTGGGAGAGTAGGGCACTGCCAACCGTGTTTTTGTGTGGTGGGGGTGTTTGGTCCTGTTGTGGGGTCGGCGCCCCCACCGCTTTTTTGTTTGTGGTCTTGAAGATCGGGCTTTGTAGGGGGGTGTGTTAGATTTTCTAACACACCCCCTACTTTTATGTTCCGAACTTGTCGGCCGTAACGGCCGACTTTTACGATTTAAAAGCAGCCTAAAGCTGCCTTTATACTTACAGGCCACCCTTGCCAGGCCCCATTTAAACTCATCTCTTCAAATTCAAAGGCATACAGATGTTTATTACCGGCCTAGTCCTAGCTATTGCTGTAGCGCTCATTCACGTGCTCATCTTCAAAATGGAATCCATTTCCTGGACCAGCGAGAAAACCCTTACCACCTTCAATATGAGCCCCCAGCAGGCCGCCAACACTAAAGAGATGGCCTTCAACCAAGGCTTCTACAACCTATTTCTAGCTATCGAAATACTTCTAGGCGCCATCATCTACTACACAGCTAGCCACGCAGTAGGCCTAAGCCTAATGTTCTTCGGGACCGGCTCCATGCTGGCTGCAGCCGCGCTGTTATTCATCACCAGCCCAGACAAGCGCCCAGCTGCCCTCAAACAAGGCACCACCCCGCTACTAGCCATCGTCTTCCTCACCCTAGGTATCGTTCTGGTATGAGTGAGCCAGACACCGTCGCCGTAGAAGACAACCGCAGCAACTGGGAACGTATGCGGGCCGGGCAGCTATACCGCGTAGACCCCACCGATCCGCGCTTTAATGAAATCCCAGCCCGTAGCAGCAAACTCCTGGAAGAATACCGCCTAGCCTTCCTTGCCGGCGAGAAAGGCCAGGCAGACGCCCTGCTGCGACAAGTGCTGGGCGACGTCGGCCAAGGCGTAACCATCCGACCCCCGCTAGCAGTCGACTACGGCTGCCACATCAGCGTAGGCAACGACGTATTCATTAACTTTGGGCTAATCGCGCTGGATGTAGCCGACATCGTCATCGGTGATAGCTGCCAAATCGGCCCTAACGTGCAGCTGCTGACCCCCATCCACCCGTTGGATCCGCCCACCCGTAAAAGCGGCTTAGAAGGCGGCAAACCCATCACTATCGGTAACAATGTTTGGCTTGGTGGCGGGGTAATCGTCTGCCCCGGGGTCACCATTGGTGACGACGCCGTAGTGGGGGCAGGATCGGTAGTGGTTAAGGACATCCCAGCCGGCGCCGTCGCCGTAGGAAACCCAGCCAAAGTAATCCGCAACTTGTATGAGAACTCCGGCCAGTAGGGCACTAAAGCAAAGCCCAGTAGGGCCGCTAAAACCCCGCCCAGCAGGAGCGCTAAAGCAAGGCCCGGCAAGGCCGTTAAAGTAAGGGTTATAAAGGGGATTAAAAGCGCAGAAAAGATTAAGCAGCACCGGGTCGGAGAGCGCCAGTCGGCGCGTAGGCCGCTCGTGGCGGCAGATTTTGGAGCCCGGGGCCCGTCGCGACCCGATGCCGGCCCCAACTCTACACGGTTACTCGTCCAAGTCCAATCGATAACCCACGTTACGCACGGTGCCAATGAGATGATCATGCTCACCGCCAAGCTTGGCGCGTAAACGCCGCACATGCACATCCACAGTACGTGAGCCGCCAATATAATCCTCGCCCCACACGGCGTCGAGTAAAGCCTGACGAGTAAGCACCCGGCCCTGGTTAGCAGCCAAATACTTAAGCAGCTCAAACTCCTTATAGGTCAAATCCAGGGTGTTACCATGCAAACGCACGCTGTAGGCGTCAGTGTCAATCACTATGTCGCCAACTTCCAGGATCGACTCATCCTTAGAACCACTAGAGCCAGAATTACTGTCTGCAACCACGCTAGACTCCAGCAGCCGCAACCGGGCCGCTAACTCCGCCGGGGAAGCAGAAGCAATCACAAAATCAGCAATCCCCCAAGAGGAAGTCAGAGCCACAGCGCCGCCCTCCTCAATCACAGCCAGCACCGTATAGTCCATGGAGGTGGCCAGCAGTTGGCATAGGGGCCGCGCCCGCAACAGATCCGTGCGGGCATCAACCATTACGACGTCGGCATTTTCAAGCGCCCCATAAGAATCAGGCTGGGGCGGCAAAACCTGCACCTGGTGTTCGAGAAAAGCGATGGCTGGCAGCACGGCACTGGCCTCAGGCTCGTTGCTAAGCATGACCAGCCTCATTTGCTTCCTCCTTAAAGTACTGATACCCCTAATGCGACACCAGGCACAAGTTTACGGCCTTTTGGGTGGTTAAGGTGCATGTATCGGCAGCATATGGGACGATTCAAGGGTGACTAATTCGCCTGCGCAATCAGAACCCCTTGCCGCACCCGCCCAGAACCAGGTTTCCGGGCGTAAGCGGACACGTACCAGCGTGAAGGAACAGGCCGCGCGCCGCTACGGGACCCAATACCACACCAGCGACGGCGTTGTGGAAACCGGTCTGGTGGACACTGCCTGGACGCGCCTGGCGATGGCTGGGGTTATGCCGCTATTGCTGGCCCTAACTGCCGTATCCCCGTTCTGGGTTACCTGCCTGCTGGTGTGTGGCTTGGCGGTGTGTTTCGCTCAAGGCTGGCCGGCACTGATCCAGGCTGAGCACGACAATGTCACCGGTATTTTCCTGGCACTATTTGGGATCGCCAGTGCCGTCACGCTCACCCTAACCGACGAATACGGTGACGCCACCAAGCTAGCTGGTATTGGGGTGCTGGCAGTATTTGCCCTACAAATGCGTTCCGGAGCCCACGAAGGCCTGCTGGAAGAACTATTCACCTCCCTATCTGGGGTGGTGGTGCTGGTTTCTGGGGCTGCCTGGTGCGTGTTCTCCTCCGGCTTGGCTGCCTCTAGCGTTATTGTGCCCACGGCTGTGGCCCTGCTGATTGGTGCTTCGCTGACGGTACTGGAGGTGCCCGCGTGGGTGCTAGAAATGCTGACGGTGATCATCCCGGCCCTAACCAGCTGCGCCGTGGCCGTGGCCCTGGCCCTGGCCGGCTTTTTTGGCCCCTCCCACCAGGCTGTGGATACGGCCCTGCGTTCCGGGGCGGGCTGCCTGGTGATCGGTTTCGTGGCTGGTTTGCTAATGGCAATCGCTAACCGTGTGCTGTGGACCCACCGCTGGGTGCCTGGCGGACGTGCCGCCATCACCTCGGCGGTACTGCCGGTGCTGGCTGTGGGGGCCCCCACCTACTACATTGCCAGGGTGATGGCCGCTTTCGTGGCTGGCTAACTTTCGTGGCTGGCTAACTTTCGTGACCAGCTAGCTGGCTGACGCGTACACTGGCCACGTGGCTTTTACTTTTCCTGACGATATTTCTCCCGATCTTTACCCCCTAGCCTGGCTGCTAGGTAAGTGGCGTGGCTACGGCATCCTTACCTACGGCGAGGATGTTCCCGAGCAGGCGGTATATCAGGAGATGAGCTTCGAGCACGACGGCGGTCCCTACTTGAAGCAGACCATCACTATCTGGACCGTTGACTCCACCAAGAGTGAGAACCTCGACTTTGAAATGACCGGCGCTGAAGGCGCCAGCAAGATCACCCCCGCCCAGGTGTGGTCCACTGAAACTTCCTACTGGCGTCCGGTGGGCCAGTACAAGCCTGAAGCTCCTGAAGCTGCCTCCGGCCCGGTAACCCCTATCACCAACCTGGAAATCATCAGTGCCGACCCGGCCGGTCACGCCGCCGTATGGGAAGGTGCCGTGCAGGGCCCGCGCATTGAGCTAGCTACCACCAGTGTGCAGCGCAGCGAGTTCTCCGCTGAGCTAGAACGCATGACCCGCATGTACGGCCTGGTTAACTCTGAGCTGATGTGGACCCAGGACATGGATGCTTTTGGCCGTAAAGAGCTCAAAACCTATGCCTCTGGCCGCCTCAGCCGCGTTGAAGACGAGGCCCAGCAAGAGCCTGAAATGGGTGCTGCCCTAGGCGAGCGCGCTGACGAGCCCAGTGCTGAGTAGCCATAATCCGCTATGGCTTTTGCACCCGAACACTTTAGTAACCCCCTGCGCGAGCAGGCGCTACTGGCCCAGGGGCAGGCTTGGGCGTGGCTTAGTCGCGACGTCGTTGAGGTAAGCGGCGCTGACCGGCTCAGCTACCTGACCACCGTCTCCAGCCAAGTGCTAACTGACCTGGAAAATGATGGTCAGAGCCGCCAGGTGCTGTTCCTGGACGCTAACGGACATATCCTCTACGCCGCCTTGGCTGTGTCCGACTTGGTGCCGGCCCCGGCTGAGCAATTAGCCCCGAGCGAGCAAAGCGTGCTGCTGCTGGTGGATGCCGGCTGCGGCGAGGGGCTAGCCCAGCTGCTTAACTCGCGTCGCTTCATGCTGCGCGTGCAGGCCCAGGTGCGTCCAGATCTGCAGGTAGCTGGGGCTATCGGTGACGGGGTGCAAAAGCTGGCCGACGTCGTCGAAAACCTAGTAACCACCTGGAGTGACCCCTGGCCGGGCATCACCCCCGGTGGTAGCACCTACTTCACCGGCACGAGCCACCCCGGCGCCAACTACCGCGCCGGCGGGGTAGTAGTGGCCCTCGAAGCTGGGCAGGCGGCTCTGGGCCAAGAGGCAGTCCCAAGCCAAGCAGCGGGCTTAACCCAAGTGGGGGAGCTGGCCTGGGAGGCGCTACGCATTGAGGCCGGGCTACCACGCTGGGCGCGTGAAGTGGACGCCCGCGCCATCCCCAACGAGCTAGATTGGTTACGCACCGGCGTGCACCTAAACAAAGGCTGCTACCCGGGCCAAGAAACCATCGCCCGCACGGTCAACCTGGGTCGGCCCCCGCGTCGCCTAGTGCAGCTGCAACTAGCCGGCTGGCAGGGGCAGCTACCTGAGGTAGGTGCGCGCGTATATCTGCCTGCCGGAGACAACCCTGCCGGCAAGGTGGTGGGTGCGATCACCAGCGTGGCGCGCCACTGGGAGCTGGGCAATATCGCCCTGGCCCTAGTGCGTCGAGGCGTGCCCGCACAAGCTGAGCTGGCGGTAGATCTGGAATCCGGCTATGAAAGCGCTAGCCAAGAGCTACTGGTTGATCCCGCAGGTAAGGCTGAAGCCTCCCCCAGCCAGCGTCCGGGTCTGGGTTTAAAGCGGCTGCGCCCTGAGCATGGCTAGCCCCAGAAAACGCAGCTTAGCCGTTAAACTCAGTCAAGAACTTAAGTGAGGTATGTATGAGCGAAATCCTGGCGTATGTGGCCTTTTATCTGGGCCAATTTGTAGCCGTAGTAAATATCGCCTTGGCTGTCAGCGCGTTTTTGATTATTGTCTGGGCGCTGCTAGACACCCTGGTACGTCCGGCTAATCTCTTCCCGGCCGCCTCGCGCCTAAGCAAGTCCGCTTGGATTGGGGTCCATGTTGGCGCGGGCGTGGCCTGCGTGGTTTTGGGCTGGTACTCCTTCTTCGGCATGATCGCGGTATCGGCCTCAGCAGTGTACCTAGTGGGGGTGCGTCCCCAGCTGGCGGCGCTATCCCCGGCCCGGGTGCGCTCCAAGCTGCGCGTCATTGACGATAACGACCGCAACAACCGGCGCAGCTGATGCGGGCGGTTATCCAGCGTGTTAATCGCGCCGCAGTTAGTGTTGACGGCCAGGTGGTGGGCGCTATTGACCGCCCGGGTCTGCTGGTTTTAGTGGGGGCTACTCACGACGACGGCGCCGCCCAGGTGGCCTTAATTGCCCGTAAAATTGCGGACTTGCGGCTGCTCGAAGGGGAGCTGTCAGTAACCGACGCCGCCGCCCCGGTGCTGGTGGTCTCCCAATTCACCCTTTACGCCGACACCCGCAAGGGGCGTCGACCCAGCTGGAACCAGGCGGCCGGGGCTGATGTGGCTGAGCCGCTGGTGCAGGCTGTGGTTGAAGATCTGCGCTCGCGGGGGCTTGAGGTGGCCACGGGCCAGTTTGGGGCCCACATGGTGATTGATATGCAGGCCGATGGGCCGGTCACTATTGAGCTTGAGGCCTAAACGCGACTTACAAAACTAAGGGAGCCTGGCAATGCCAGGCTCCCTTGCATACAGTGGCCCTAATGATGGGCCTACGACCCGCCAGTAGGCTTATAGGCAGGCTGCGATCACCGTGATGGCAATTAGCGCCGCTAGTAGCAGTGCGCCGTGCTTGTTAGATGCAGTGGACTTAAACGTGCCGGGCCCGGTGGCCGGCTCCAAAATCCCGGTGATGCGGTCGATGGTGGCCAGCCAGATGAAGAACAGCACGAAGCTGACTGAGGCTGCCCACAGGGGCATTGAGGGGGAAATGAGCCACGTTGCTCCGGCGCAACCTAAAGCCAGCAGGGCGCTTACAAGTTGGCCGTCAGAAACACGGTTGTGGGCTGCAAGCGTTTGCTTGACGATGCGCATGTGTATACCTCCAGTTAGAGCGCGGAACCTAAACAGTCACTAAACGCGTGCAAATATTGTAGTTTAAATGTGCTATTTTTCATAGAGAAAATAAGTATTCACTACTTGACAGAGGTGACCTGCTATATTTAGCTAAAAAAATCCTAATTCCCTAGGGAATTGAGGTTTTTTATGGAATCGCGCGGCAAAGTATGCGTCATGCACCTATGGGGGGAGGCTTAGCTCCGGCCCGCTTGCCCTTCCGTGGCGCTTGCTTGCCCTTCCAGTGGGGGGCGGTCCTCCCAGTTTTTAGGGCGCCTTCTTCGAGGTGCCAAGATTTCGGGACATCGTATGAAATACTCGATCGGATTACTTGGAATCCAAATAAAGCGTGGCGTGAGTAACGGTTTTGGCTGACCTGAGTCGGTTAGGCTCAACTTTGCATATGCCGCGTGCGAAACCGCTAGACCGCTTTATAGGAAAGCGGGATAGCCTTAAGCCATACAGTTATCGATGGACCTGCCAAGGAGCAGCCCCGAATGTTTGAACGTTTTACGGACCGAGCTCGCCGCGTCGTCGTCCTAGCCCAGGACGAAGCGCGCGCGCTCAACCACAACTACATTGGCACAGAGCACCTGCTACTGGGCCTCATCCACGAAGGTGAGGGCGTAGCAGCCAAAGCTCTAGAGTCAATGGACGTAACTCTAGACAAGGCACGTGCCCAGGTAGTGGAGATTATTGGCGAGGGCCAGTCTGCCCCTAGCGGTCACATCCCCTTCACCCCGCGCGCCAAGAAAGTACTTGAGCTCAGCCTGCGTGAAGCCCTACAACTAAGCCACAACTACATTGGCACTGAGCACATCCTGCTCGGCTTGCTGCGTGAAGGCGAAGGTGTGGCAGTTCAGGCTCTGGGTAATCTCGACGTCGACCTGGCAGCCCTGCGTCAGGCGGTAATGCAGCTGCTCAGCGGCTATGACGCCAAAGAGACCGTGGGTTCTGGCGCCTCTGCGCTCAAGGAGGGGACGCCGTCGGGAAGCGCCATCCTAGACCAATTTGGCCGTAACCTGACCCAAGCCGCCCGCGAAGGTAAACTCGACCCGGTAATTGGCCGCTCCAAGGAAATGGAGCGCGTCATGCAGATCCTCTCGCGCCGCACCAAGAACAACCCGGTACTAATCGGTGAACCCGGTGTAGGTAAAACCGCTGTGGTGGAGGGTCTCAGTCAGGCCATTGTGCATGGTGACGTTCCCGAAACCCTTCGCGACAAGCAGCTTTACTCCCTGGATATGGGTTCGCTGGTGGCCGGCTCGCGCTACCGTGGTGACTTCGAAGAGCGCCTAAAGAAGGTGCTTAAAGAAGTACGCACGCGCGGTGACATCATCTTGTTTATTGACGAGATCCACACCCTAGTTAGTGCCGGCGCGGCTGAGGGCGCCGTTGACGCAGCCTCCATCCTCAAGCCCATGCTGGCCCGTGGCGAGCTACAGACCATTGGCGCCACTACGCTAGAGGAATATCGCAAGATCGAGAAGGATGCTGCGCTAGAGCGCCGTTTCCAGCCGGTGCAGGTAGAGCAGCCCACCATTGAGCAGGCCATTCAGATCCTCAAGGGGCTGCGTGACCGCTACGAATCCTTCCACCGCGTCATCATTACCGATGAAGCCATCGAAGCGGCTGTTAAGTTCTCCGACCGCTACATCAATGACCGCTACCTGCCAGACAAGGCCATTGACCTGGTTGACGAGGCTGGCGCCCGCCTGCGTATCCGCCGCATGACCGCCCCGCCGGAGCTACGTGAAATTGATGAGCGCATCGCTGAGGTTAAGCGTGAAAAAGAAAGCGCTATCGACGCTCAGGACTTTGAGCGCGCCGCCGCCCTACGTGACGACGAACGCCGCCTAGGTAGTGAGCGTGCCGCCAAGGAGCAGGCCTGGAAGAATGGCGACCTAGACCAGGTAGCTGAGGTAGACGAGAACCTGATCGCTGAAGTACTGGCCATGAGTACCGGCATCCCGGTGGTTAAGCTGACTGAGGCTGAATCCACCAAGCTGCTTAACATGGAAGCCGAACTGCACAAGCGCATTGTGGGCCAGAACAAGGCCATCGAGGCGCTGAGCAAGTCCATCCGCCGCACCCGCGCCGGACTCAAGGACCCCAAGCGCCCCGGCGGTTCCTTCATCTTCGCCGGTCCCACCGGTGTGGGTAAGACCGAGCTGGCTAAGGCCCTGGCTGAGTTCCTGTTCGATGACGAAGACGCACTAATCCAGCTGGATATGAGTGAATTCGCCGAAAAGCACACGGTTTCGCGCCTGTTTGGTGCCCCTCCCGGCTATGTCGGTTACGACGAAGGCGGCCAGCTGACCGAAAAGGTACGCCGTCGCCCATTCTCCGTGGTGCTATTCGATGAGGTTGAAAAAGCCCACCCGGACATCTTCAACTCGCTGCTACAGATCCTTGAAGACGGACACCTCTCTGACGCTCAGGGGCGCGTGGTTGACTTCAAGAACACGGTGATCATCATGACCACCAACCTGGGCTCCAAGGACATTGGTAAGTCGGTAGCCACCGGTTTCCAGTCCACTGAGAGCGGCGCCATGGATTACGAGGAAATGAAGGCCCACGTTAACCGTGAGCTTAAGCAGCACTTCCGCCCCGAGTTCCTCAACCGTGTCGATGATCTGATCGTCTTCCCGCAGCTGAGCAAGCCCGAGGTGCGCCAGATCGTAGACCTGATGATTGCCCGCCTCGACAAGCGCCTGGTAGAGCAGAACCTGTCCATTGAACTGACCGACGCCGCCAAGGAGCTACTGGCTGACCGTGGCTTCGACCCGGTGCTTGGGGCTCGCCCGTTGCGTCGTGCCGTGCAGCGTGACATTGAGGATGCTCTCAGCGAGAAGATCCTGTTCGGTGAGATCGCTAGCGGCAGCCACATCTTGGTCGATGCTCAGGGTGAAGGCCTGCTAGGTGAATTCACCTTCACTTCCATTCCTGGTGCGGCCCGCCTACCCAAGGCTAAGACCCAAGATGGTGAACAGGCTGAAGAAGCACAAATTGAGGCCGCCGAATCGGAAGCTGAAGGTGTCTGACCTTTAAGCTGTCTGAAGCTAACGCATCAGGCCTGGTAGGCCGCTAAGGCAACTAGGGCCGCCCCCGCTAGTGGGGGCGGCCCTAGTTATTTTGGTTGGGGGATTGTAGCGCTATTTGTAGTCTTGCACACACAAAAAGCTTTAACATATTTACAAATATTGGCCTGTTTGAGGCATAAAAATTTGAATTTAGGCCATAAGTCACATTAGGATTTTGTCGGTGCGTGACTTCCCGTCACGCCCCCATGGTAAGGCAAGCATCGACAAGAAGAAGGCGAAGATGCCCAAGTACGTATACATGTTCAGTGAGGGTGACAAGGACCAGAAGGATCTGCTCGGCGGTAAGGGTGCAAACCTGGCTGAGATGACTCGCCTGGGACTGCCGGTGCCTCCTGGCTTCACTATCACTACTGACGCTTGTCGCGCATACTTGCACGACGGCGCTGTTCCCCCGGAGCTAGCTGTACAGGTAACCACCGCGCTACGTCGCGTAGAAGAAGACCTAGGTCGCCAGCTAGGTGACGCCGAGGACCCGCTGCTGGTGTCGGTGCGTTCGGGCGCCAAGTTCTCGATGCCGGGCATGATGGAAACCGTGCTCAACATTGGTCTAAACGACCAGTCCGTCGAGGGCCTGGCCAAGGCAAGCGGCGACGAGCGTTTCGCCTGGGACTCCTACCGCCGCCTAATCCAGATGTTCGGTAAGACCGTGCTGGACATTGAAGGCGAATTCTTCTCCTCCGCCCTAGACGCAAAGAAGCTAGAAAAGGGCGTCAAGCTGGACTACGAACTGAGCGTAGACGCTCTCAAGGAACTGGTAGACCAGTACAAGCAGATCGTTAAGGAACACGCGGGCATCGACTTCCCCCAGGACCCCCGCACCCAGCTAGACATGGCCTCCGAGGCGGTGTTCCGCTCCTGGAACACCGAGCGTGCTCACATCTACCGTCGTCGTGAGAAGATCCCGCACGACCTGGGCACCGCCGTCAACGTTTGCACCATGGTCTTCGGCAACATGGGCGAGACCTCCGGTACCGGTGTGTGCTTCACCCGCGACCCCTCCACCGGCCACTCCGGTGTCTACGGTGACTACCTGGTCAACGCCCAGGGTGAGGACGTTGTGGCCGGTATCCGCAACACCCTGTCGCTAGCCGACCTTAAGAACATCGACCCCGAGTCCTACCGTGAGCTGCGCGCCGCCATGCGCAAGCTGGAGACCCACTACCGCGACCTGTGCGACATCGAGTTCACCATTGAGCGCGGCAAGCTGTGGCTGTTGCAGACCCGTGTCGGTAAGCGCACCGCTGCCGCCGCCTTCCGCGTGGCCAGCCAGCTGGTTGACGAAAAGCTCATCACCCTGGACGAGGCCCTCACCCGCGTTACCGGTGAGCAGCTAACCAAGCTGATGTTCCCGCAGTTCGCCACCGATGTAGAGCGTCAGCTGCTGACTAAGGCCATGCCCGCCTCCCCGGGTGCGGCTGTAGGCGGCATCGTCTTCGACAACGAAGAGGCCGTCTCGCGCGCCGCTGAAGGCCAGAAGGTCATCCTGGTTCGCCGCGAAACCAACCCCGACGACCTGCCCGGCATGGTTGCCGCTGACGGTGTGCTTACCGCCCGCGGTGGTAAGACCTCCCACGCCGCCGTCGTCGCCCGTGGCATGGGTAAGACCTGTGTCTGTGGCGCTGAAGAGCTAGAGGTCGACGCCGAAGCCCGCACCCTGACCGTTAACCGTGACGGCAAGCAGGTTGTGCTGCACTCCGGCGACGTAATCGCCGTAGACGGCACCACCGGTGAAGTATTCCTAGGTGAGGTCCCGGTAGTTGACTCCCCGGTTATGACCTACCTGCGTCGCGGCCTGGACGAGGCTCTCTACCGCGCCGAGGACGCCGACACTCGCGAGCTGGTTGCCAGCGTGCACCGCCTGATGCGTCACGCCGACGAGCGCCGTCGCCTGCGTGTACGCGCCAACGCTGACAACCCCGACGACGCCCGTCACGCAATCCACCGTGGCGCCGAGGGTATCGGCCTGTGCCGTACCGAGCACATGTTCCTCGGTGAGCGCAAGCAGTTCGTACAGGACCTGATCCTGGCCCAGACTGACGAAGAGCGCGAGCGGGCCCTGGCCGCGCTGCTGCCGCTACAGAAGGGTGACTTCGTCAAGATGCTCGAAACCATGGACGGCAAGTCCATGACCGTGCGTCTGATCGACCCGCCGCTGCACGAGTTCCTGCCTGACCTAACCGAGCTGTCCGTCAAGGTAGCCCTGGACCGCGAACGCGGCACCCTGGACCCGGCTGACGAGAAGCTGCTGGCCGTTGTCCGCAAGAACCACGAAGCCAACCCCATGCTGGGTCTGCGCGGTGTGCGTCTGCTGCTGACCATGCCCGGCTTGATCGAGCTGCAGGTCCGCGCCATTGCTGAGGCTGCTGTGGAGCGCCTGCGCGCCGGTGGCAGCCCCCAGCCCGAGATCATGATCCCGCTGGTGGGCTCAGTACGTGAGCTACAGATCGCCCGTGAGCGCGCTGAGAAGGTGCTGGCTGAGGTTAGCGAGCAGTCCGGTTACGAGCTCGACTTCCCCATCGGCTGCATGATCGAGCTGCCGCGTGCCGCCATCAGCGCCGACACCATCGCTGAGGAAGCTGACTTCTTCTCCTTCGGCACCAACGACTTGACCCAGACCACCTGGGGCTTCTCGCGTGACGACGTCGAGGGCGTGTTCTTCGGCCACTACATGGACGCCGGTATCTTCGGTACCTCCCCGTTCGAGACCATCGACGAGCGCGGCGTGGGTCGCCTAATGGAGACCGGTGCTAAGCGCGCCCGCAAGACCAAGGCTGACATGAAGCTGGGTGTATGTGGTGAGCACGGTGGTGACCCCGACTCGATCGACTTCTTCCACCGTCTGGGCATCAGCTACGTGTCCTGCTCTCCGTTCCGCGTGCCGGTGGCCCGCCTGGAGGCTGGCCGCGCCGCTGTGATCAACGGCTGAGTTTTTAACTTCAGTTAGGTGACCGTCGTCCCACGGGGCGGCGGTCACCTGTCTTTTGGTGCTAATGGCACATATTTCGCTTTAGCGCTGGCTGAACACAGGCTGCCCCAGTGTTTAGGAGTGTGAGATGATAAGGGCGGTCAGGAACCTAGAGATGAGGCAAACGTGGCGATTTTTGAAATCCGACAGGGAGCGCTAGTTCCGGCTCAGCTGGGCGGGGTTGCCGATGAGTCCGCACACCGTCAGGCCCTTGATCTGGTGCGTGAACAGGTGGCGCAGGTGCTGCGTAGGCCGCTGTTTACGGTTGCCTGGAAACAGCTGGACGCTGGCCACTCGCTAGTGGCTATTGACGGCTCTGGCCAGGTGGTGGCGGTGGAGCTACTACCTAAGTTGGATTCAACCACGGTTGTGGCCGCTATGGGCCGCCTAAACGCCACTTCTCACCTAGGCTGGGCGGAAATCGCCAGCCTATATCCGGCAGGCCCCACCGCTTTCCAGAAGGATTGGGCGGCTTTCCACGAAACCATGCCGGCGCGTATTAACCCCGGCCCGCGTTTGAGCATTGTGTCTCCCTCGATTTCCCCTGACGTGCTTTCTTCCTTGTCGGTGCTCAGCGACTCTGGCCTAGAAGTGTTCTCGCTTTCGGTGCGTGCACTTTCTAGCGGCCGTAATTTTGTGGAAATTGACCGTATTGACTCTCACCACCTGCCTGTGACCGCTAAGCTTTTGCCCGCTGGTGACACCATGGATGAGGACATTGAGGTGGGTAAGTCTGAGGCCACCGCCGCCGCCTCTGCGCCTTCTGCCGCTACCTCCACATCTGCCGCTGCCTCAGCCCCCTCAGTGGCCACCCCGGCAGCCCCTGTGCCTACTGCTGGCGCCCCGTCGGCTCCCACTCCCGCCGTTTCTCAGGCCCCGGCCGCCTCTGCGGGCGCTTCTCAGGGTGCAGCTGCCTCCCAGGGCGCTGGCACCCCTGCAGGCTCGACGACGCCGTCGTCGCAGGTTTCTCGACGTAGCCGCCGCGCTCAGCGGGCAGCTAACCAGTACAGCCCCCACGCTCCTACGGCAGTTTCTCCGGCTGCTGTATCTCCGACTGTTGTTTCCGCCCCCACTCCGGCTCCGGCCCCCAGTCCGGCTGTAACCCCCGGTTATCGCCAGTCTGCTCCTTCACGTAATGGGCAGCCGGTACGCGCCACCCGCGTACGGGCTCGGGTAACTGGCCAGGGGCGCCTCTCGCGCCGCGACGCCGGGCAATCCACGGTTTCGCGTTCGCACCCCAGCGGTGATGACTCGCGTCTAGCTTTGAACGCATTGGCCTCTATTTTGAGCGAACCGGTGCAGATCACCTGGCAGTCAGTAACTGAAGGAATTTTCCACACCGCCCAGCTACGCCCGGACGGCATGATTAGGGTTTCTGATGGAACCAGCTTTGACGAGCCCGGCCAGGCAGCCCAGCACTGTGAACCGGCAAAGTCGGTTGATGGCTGGGATGTGTGGCGTTTTGGCGCCGACGGCCCCAGCCTGTATGAGTCTCTAGAAGAGCTGATCGCTGCCGCTGAGCGCAGTCCGCGCCGTCCGGGACGCCCCGTGCGTTCACGGCGCCAGGGCCACTGAGCTATTTGGCCGGATTGATTAGAGCCTGCCAAATAGCTAGCAGCCGCGCGGTAAAGTGCGGTGGGCGGCTGGGCTCGCTAACCGGGGCACTAGCCGGGGTGAAATCTATAGCCGTGTAACTGGCTAGCCAGTGATCTACCTGGGCCACCACCTGGTTGCGAACGCTGGGGCGTGAAAGATAAATGTCATGCACCGCGTCAGCAATGCGCAGCTGGGTGATGCATTGACCCAGCTCATTGGCCCGCGCGCGAGTGCGACGTACATCAATAACCGTGTCCTTATCGCGTTCAGGCAGGTCCCCATAGCCAAACGTGAGGTGCGAGCGCTTAGAAGTGAGCACTAGCAGTGGGCAGTCAATGTTTAAGCCGCGACGTACATGCTGGTGGCCAGCCATGATGGCACTAGCCCAACCAGCTTGAATATTGGGTAGTTTGCGCCATTTCCAATTCCAGTTAGTTTGCCAGCCGCTGTAGTAAGGATCAGCCGGGTCAGCCCCTGCAGGTAGCGGGCCTTCTTTAGATTGATCCCAGCCGTCATAAAGTTTAAAAAATGAGTCACCTTCAACCGGACCTAAATCATTAGCCACCTGGGTAGGAATGATTACAGCGTGCGGTGTGGCCTGGGCTAGGCGATGAATAACCGGTGCAGAAACTGAGCGGAACTGGGCTGTGGTTTGCAGTTCCAACCAGGGAGAGTTCAAAATCAGGCCAGCTAACTGACCCGGGTGGTGATGCGCCCACAGGCAGGCAATTAGGCCACCGGTTGAATGGCCCAGCATTAGCAGCGGCAGGTGAGGGTGAGCCTGCCTAATAATCTCTAGACTGGCGGCTATTTCTTCGTCATAAGTTTCTAGCCGGGTACACCAAAATGGGATCTGGTTTGGGCGTAGTGAACGCCCATAACGGCGCAGATCAAGCGCATAGAAAGCGCCGCCCAGACGCGCATATGAGCGAGCCATACCAGGGTTTAAAAAATAGTCATTCCAGCCGTGCAAGCTGAGTACCACAAAGCGGGTTTTATCCGGTTGCTGATGCATATGTGGGTCGGCGCCCGGTTCATGGCGTACCAGGGTGGCTACGGGGCTGTCACCTTCGCCGTCGTTGGCTAAAGGCAAAGTGTAGGCGCTAAAACCGGGGCCAAACATATCCGGGCCCCACTGGTTGGCCGGTGGGGGAGTGTAAGGGGTTACCTGTAGCTGCCAGTCAATAGCAGTAGGGGAGGCGAAGGTTTCCACGGCACCATTTTGCAATATCTGCCTCGTGCGGCGGTAAAGCTTTTAACCTAAAACCGCTGGTAACAAGCAGCAAACAGGCTAGCGATGGATAATAGTAGCGACAATTGTTGCTTCTAAAAGAATAAAGGAGGCTTCATGCGATCGCTGGTTTCCCTAGCGCTAGCAGGGGCCCTCGCCTTAAGCGCTTTAGTTCCATCCGCTTTAACCCCCAAGGTGCAGGCGGCGGAACAAACCCCTGAGCAGATCCTGGCCAAAATGAACCTGGACCAAAAAGTGGGTCAGCTACTGTGGACCCACGTTTACGGTGACAGTGCAGATGACACTACTTACGCTAGTGACAACCAAGCCATTTTTGGCCCTGGCGTATCTACCCCGGCCCAGGCGGTTAAGAAATACCACTTAGGTGGCGTGCTTTACTTCAACTGGGCCCATAACTTCAGCTCTGAAAACACTGATGTAACCAAGGTGGCGGTCCTATCCAACGGTTTGCAGGCTGCCGCTAAAGCTGACGGCAACGTGCCGCTAGGCATCACTATCGATCAAGAAGGTGGCATGGTTTCGCGCGTAGGTGCCCCGGCCACAATCTTCCCCGGCAATATGGCGCTAGGTGCCACCGGTAACCAGGCGCTGGCCTACAGCCAGGGCCAGGTGCTGGGCTGTGAAATGCGTTCGCTGGGGATTAACGCTGATTTCGCCCCGGTTTTGGACGTTAACACCAACCCCAACAACCCGGTTATTGGTTTGCGGGCTATCAGTGATGACCCCAACCTGGTAGCCCAGCTAGGTGGTGCCCAAATCCAAGGCATCCAAAGCCAGGGAGTCTCGGCTACCGCCAAGCATTTCCCTGGGCATGGAGACGCCGACACCGACTCTCACCTGGGCCTGCCGCGTGTAACCTACTCGCGCCAGGTGCTAAATCAGCATTTAGTGCCCTTCAAAACGGCTATTAATGGCGGCGTCGACATGATCATGACGGCCCACATCGTCGTCGACGCTATTGACCCAAACCTGCCGGCCACCCTATCTAAGCCGGTACTTACCGGGCTGCTGCGCCAAGAGCTGGGCTTTACCGGGGTTATCACCACTGACGCCCTAGACATGGAAGGGGCCCAGCTGGCTGTAATGACCCCCGCTGAGCAGGCTAAATACAAGGAGCTCAAGAACAAGGAAGACAGCGCCAAACAAAAAGCCGATAAAGACCCAACTCAGGCGGACTCGGCGCGTGAGGCCTCAACGGAGTTTAAAAACTTCCTGGCTCCTATTCGCGCACGGGTAGCGGTCAAAGCCCTGCAAGCTGGCAGTGACATTTTGCTAAATACTAAGGATGCTGCTGCAGTAGTTGACGGGGTTAAAGCTGCAGTTAAAGACGGATCGCTCACTAGCGCGCAAATTGATCAGTCAGTTTTGCGCATTTTGAAGTGGAAACAAAAGCGCGGAGTGCTCAAAACTGAGCCGATCGACGCCGCTAGCGTGCAAGCCAAGCTGGGCACTGCGGCTAGTAGGGACGTGGCCAGCCAGATTGCGCGTAACTTGGTTACTTTGCTGCGCAATGACGCTAACAAGGCGCCCTTGAATGCGGCCAAGGGTACGCGCGTGCTGGTGGCCGGCAGCTCCTGGGCTAACCCGGAGCTATTGCCTGATCCTCTTAAAGCTGCTGGTTTCACTGTGGTTTTCACCCAGGATCCCGACGCTAAAGAAAATCCTTCCGACAGTGAGATTTCTGCTTGGGTGCGCCAAGCAGCCAACGTGGATACGGTGATTTTTGCTAGCTACGCCCCTGGCGCCCAGCAGTTCAAAGCCATTGACGCGCTGGTGGCCACCGGTAAGCAGGTGATCGTCATTAACACCAGCTTGCCCTACCCCCTGGCCCGTTACAGCGGCGGGGGAGCAGGCCCGCAGGTGGTGGCGGAGATTTACGCTAATAACTCGGTGGCCCTGGCGGCTGCGGTGGATGTGCTTAGCGGCAAAGCCAATGCGGTTGGTAAGTTGCCAGTTAGCGTGCCCGGGGCTAGCGGGGTGGCTTATGCGCGTGGTTTCGGCCTGGGTTATGGTTCTGCCTCTGCTACGCCAACGGCGACGACGCCTGTGGCCACGGCCCTGGCGACGCCGGCTTTGGCTGCCACTTGCGGGGCTATTCCTGGCGCAAAGTCCACTACTAAACCCAGTGCCAGCCTCAAAGCAGCGCCTAGTTCCTCCCAAAGTCCCAAACGTGGCTTAGCTCATAGTGGGGTGGAAACGGGACTGTTCGCAGCCTTTGCGCTGGCACTGTTGGGTGGTGGTCTGGCGCTGCGTAGTCGCACCAGGCAGTGCTAGCAGCCATTTTGGGCTGTAACTAGAAAAATTTGAGGGGTGATCCGATTTTTGGGTCACCCCTCAAATTGTGCGAAACACCACTAAATAATAATTGAATCTTGAAGGAATGTTAAAACTGGTAACAATGGTGATTATGTGAATTGTGATGAAACTGTTTCCTTTGGGGCTCCAGGGCATTAATCTAGGGCTAAATAAACCGGGGCTGTACCCCGCAGCCATCGCTCAATATCCCTAGTCATTGGAGTCCTCGTGAGTCAGAACAAACGATCACGCGCCTTCCGCAGCACGGTTGCTGTGGTGCTGGCGTCGATGGTGTTGTCCGCAAACCCCGTGGCCTTCGCAGATGGTCCCAGCCAAGACGACATCAACAAGTCAAAGCAGAAGGAAGCTAGCACTTCTGCTTCTATCGCTTCCCTGGAGGCACGTTTGGCCACACTCAAGGCCAACACTGAAAACGCCACCATGAAGGCGCAGATCGCCACCGAGGACTATCTGCAATCCCTTGATGCACTAAACAAAGCCAAGGCAGCCACCGCTGCTGCGCGAGCCAAGGCCACGGCTGCCACCAAGCAGACGCACCAAGCTCGCAAAAGCCTCTCCGACGTCGTCGTACAGACCTACCAGGACGGCGGCAACCCCTTCGACATAGTCTCCCCCTACCTGACCGGGCGCTCGCTGGGAGACATTGCCAGCCAGAAGGCCGCGCTGGACCGTGCGGGTGAAAACACTGACGCAAAACTGCAAAAAGTGCAGGCTCTGCAATCGGTAGCCACCACCATGGAAGGCATTGCCGCGCAGAAAGAATCAGCTCAGCGCACCGCCACGCAAAAAACTGAAGCAACCAAGAACGCTGCCCAAGCTGCCGCTAACGCCGCCCAGGCCGCCCAAAGCCAGGCCACCAGCCAGCGTGCCAACCTGATCAGCCAGCTGGCAGCTCAGCGCAACACCACAGTGGCTCTGGAAACCCAGCGTCAAGAACAGCTTGAACAGGCTGAGCAAAACCGCAAGAACGAGGAAGCTCGCAAGCAGGCTCAGCAGGCCGCCGCTCAGGCCAAGGCTAAGGAAGAGCAGGAAAAGCAGAACGAGGCTAAGGCCAAGGAAACCGCTTCGCCTACCCCCGCCCAGCCTGACCCTCAGCCCAGCCAAACTGCCGCGCCTGAGCCGCAGCCGAGTCAAACCACTGCCCCTGAGCCGGCCCCCAGCCCCAGCGAAACCAGCCAGCCAGCTCCCGCTCCGGCCCCTGAGCCCGAACCTGCCCCCGCACCCACCCCTGAGCCGGATCCGGAACCTGAACCTGACCCGACTCCTGCCCCTTCTGGTGGTGCGGATGTGGCTATCGCCAAGGCTTACACCTTCATCGGTGTGGATTATGTGTGGGGCGGCGAGTCCTACTCTGGCGTGGACTGCTCTGGTCTGGCCATGCTCTCCTGGGCGGCGGCCGGGGTAAGTCTGACCCACTCCTCGCGCGCCCAATACTGGGAGGGCACCCACGTCTCACTGGACTCAGTCCAGCCCGGTGACCTGATCTTCTGGTCCTCCGACGGCTCTGCTGGGTCTATCTATCACGTGGCCATCTACCTGGGTAATGATCAGATGATTGAGGCACCCACCTTTGGGGTGCCGGTGCGGGTAACCGGCGTGCGCTACTCGGGCATCATGCCTTACGCTGTGCGCCTGTGATCCTAACGGCGCGCTCGCGCTACGCGGATGGCGTTGAATGTGATCCTGCGGATGGCGCGGCCTCACTGCGCGGATAGCGCGGGCCGCTGCGGCTGTAATGCCCCACGGTGACTGGCGCTGACCGCGCCGCGCGCGTAACCATAAACTTGTAGGCGGTACATGAGACCTGCAACCTTAAACGTGCGTCTACAAAGTAAAAGTACTGTCCCCCTGGCCACGGCCAGGGGGACAGTTTTATTCACAAGCTCAAGGAAAATGGGATTGGGATTAGTGGCCTTCTTGCTCACGCAGGCGGGCGAAGGAGCGGCGAATTTCCGCCTCGGCCTCTTCACGGCCTACCCAGTGGGCGCCTTCTACGCTTTTGCCCGGTTCTAGATCCTTGTAGACCTCAAAGAAGTGCTGGATTTCTAGGCGGTGGAACTCGCTGACGTCCTCAATGTCGGTACGCCAAGAAGCACGCTGGTCAGCTGCGGGCACGCATAGAACCTTGTCGTCGCCGCCCTTTTCATCACGCATACGGAACATGCCCAGTGCGCGGCAGCGAATCACGCAGCCAGGGAAAGTGGGTTCTTCTAGTAGTACTAGGGCGTCTAGCGGGTCGCCGTCCTCGCCTAGAGTGTCGTCAATAAAGCCGTAGTCGTCGGGGTAACGGGTGGACGTGAACAACATGCGGTCCAGGCGAATACGGCCGGTCTCATGGTCAATCTCGTATTTGTTACGGTTACCCTTGGGGATCTCAATGGTTACATCGAATTCCATTTTGAGCTCCTTCCTCGCCCCGCAAAGCCAGGACATGTTTTAGGCTTGCAGTGGGTGTGTTTACTCAAGCCAGCCTGCCGATGGTAGGGCCGTTTGGTCCTAGAACTGTGTATAGCACTAGTTTGACTCATTAGCGCAGGGTTTGGGCAAATCTTTGCGATTCTCTTAGGTTCAAATGAGGCTAACTCCGCGAATGAGTAGCTGGAGCAAGAAAGAATAAGCTGCGTCGTCGTCGTCGACAGGGGAGTCATGCTCAGGGCGGGTCTCGAACTGGACGAAGCCGTGTACAGCAGACCAGATAGACCAAGCGATTAAACCAGGCTCATCTTTACGGATCTTTCCGGCAACCTGGCCGTAGCGTACTAGCTCTGTCATAGAGTCCAGGCAGGCCTGGGCGCTAGCGCCGGCATGCCAACGCCACAGCAGGGCATAGACTCCAGGCGATGCTTTAGCGTGCTGACGGTAGACCACTCCTGCGTCATATAAGCGTTGCAAGGGATCTGTGGTGGTGACGCGTAAAAGCTTTTCTCGCAGCTGAAGAAAACTCTCATCTATGAGGGTGTTAATGACAGCTTGCTTGTCACCGATATGGCGGTAGATGCTGGCGGGGGACACCCCGGCCTTTTCTGATAGCAGCCGGATAGTGAAAGCCTCATAGCCGTCCTCTTCGATAATACGTTTTGAGGCATCAAGTATGAGCCCCCTGATTTCAGCTGTGGGAGTGCGCTGGTTTTTTGTAGTTTTCTGGTTGGTCATCAGGTGCTTCTCCGGTGGGCTGTGCCAGCTAACAGCGATTCGTCGTGTCGGTACTCATGATAGATATTTCTTTCTACTGTGGAAGAATGTTTCAGTTGTGTTTGGGCAGAGTGACCCAGCACAGTAGTGCAAATGCTAGAGACAAGCCAGAAGCAATCCAGCAGGCAGCATGTGTGGCGCTCATGAAACTAGTTTCGATAGCTTGCTGTGCGCTTTGGCGGATGGGTGCTGGTAAATGCGGCAGTATCGAGTGTGCTGCCATCACAGAATCTTGAGCAGCTTTTGTTACAGCGGCTGGGATATGCAGGCCAGACAAGGCATCTGAGAGCTTGTTGGGATAGACCGAGACAATTGCGGATCCCATAACGGCTACTCCCAAAGTGCCGCCAATCTCGCGGATTGTGTCATTTACTGCTGAAGCCGCGCCGGTTGAGCTTTCTGGAACCGTGCTCATTAAAGCGTCCGTTGCAGGCCCTTGAACCAGGGCGATACCGGCCGCCATAAGCGCCATGGTTGGCACAACCGCCAGCCAATAGTTGCAGTGGGCGCCAACTTGTGTAACCACAAACATGCTTGCTGAGAGGAAAACTAATCCCACTGTTACTACCACGCGGTGTCCAAAACGTTTAGCTAGTTGTGTAGCCAGCGGGGCCACGGCAGCCATAACTACTGCGAAAGGCAAGGTTGATAAGGCGGTTTTTAGTGCGCTGTAGTCGCGCAGAGCCTGGAACCATTGGGTGGTTATAAAGATGAATCCAAACAAGCAGAAGAAAGCGATACAAATCGCGCAGGTACTGCTAGTGAATATGGCGCGACGGAAGAGTGAAACGTCAATAAGGGGTGCTGGCGTGCGCCACTCAACTGCCGCAAACATTGCCAATACGAGCAGGGATACACAAATACCGCCAATAACCTGCCAGGACAGCCAGCCATAAGTTGGGCGCTCAATAATTGCCCATACCAGTAGTCCTACTCCGGTAACTGACAGCACTGTGCCAGGGAAATCGAATTTTTCGCTGTGGAATGTCCGTGACTCTGGTACCGCTGTCACAATGCAAGCCAAGGCCACCACGCCAATAACTGCACACACCCAGAAAATGGAATTCCAGGCGTAGTGCTCTAGCAAGATACCGCCGATGATAGGCCCTAAAGCGATACCTACACCGGATGTGGCCGCCCATAGGCCAACAGCTAAGCTGCGGTATTTGGAATCTTCAAAGATAACGATGATTAGTGACAAGGTTGCTGGATAGATCATGGCGGCGCTGACTCCCAGAGCCACGCGCAGCGCTACCAGCTGCCACAAAGTCCAGGAAAAAGCGGCGCCGGCGGAGAATAGGGTGAATCCCACCAAGCCAATGAGTAGCATCCGTCTGCGCCCCCAGCGGTCACTGAGTTTTCCGGCCGGCAGCAGCAAAGCAGCAAACGACAAGGTGTAGGCGTCCACCACCCATTGCAAATCTGTGGACGAGGCGTTTAGAGCCTCACTTAGCGTAGGGATCGCCACATTGACGATGGTGTTGTCCATTACAACTAGCAACACCACCAGGCATAGCGCAGTGAGCGCTATCCATTTGTTTGTGGACTGCGCTGCGCTCTGTGCGCTGGAGCTGACTGGTAGTGACTGCGTAGATTGCATATTGATGTTCCTCTAATGTGAAACAACGTTATCTTTAGGTGAAACAATACTCCTCTTTGTCTGGTGTGGTAACTGCTTGGTTAATGGTTCACGCAACTATAAGGCGATATCCTTACCTTGAGGGCGGCTATCGCTGGGGTTGAGGTTAGCCTCGCTCTGGCGTAATCGCTCTATCCAGTAGTCGCCCGATTCCCCACGGCGTCCACAAACTTATTTCGGCCTGCCTGCAAGAATGGAAATAACAGCATGCGTAAATTGGTTGCTGCCTCGCTCAGCGTGGCTACCTTACTGGTAGCCGGCGGGTACTACACGCTGTTTGACGCTCTGGACGTGGTACCTGGGTTTGTCACTGCCGCTAGCGTGGATATTTCTCCCCGCGCGTTCCCGACGGCGTCTGGCATCGCTCCTGCCGCCGCTAGCGTCACGGCGTTAAACACTAATGCGCCTATCCCTGAAACTTCGCAGGTGCAGTCGCTGATCACCTCCCTAACCTCCAACCCAGCTATGTCTGGGGGCACCGTTGGGGTAGTGGTTAAAGACTCCTTAACCGGTAAAGACATTGCTTCCACCAACGCTAACTCCGCCATGGTGCCGGCCTCCAGCCACAAAGTTTTGACTGCCGCAGCTGCACTTAGTGCCCTGGGAGCCAGCCACCGCGTACAAACCAGCACCTATCTAGAAGGCTCCACCCTAACCCTGGTGGGTGGGGGAGACGTGCTCCTAGCTGCAGATAAGGGAGACCCTAACTCCGTCGTCGGACACGCTGGACTGGGTGACCTAGCCCGCTCAACCGCAGCTGCCCTCAAAGCCAAGGGCGTAACCAGCGTAAACGTGACCCTAGATGACACCCTATTTACCGGCGCTACCTGGCACCCCAGCTGGGACAGCGAATACAGCTCCTGGGCCACCCAGGTACAGCCGCTAATGATTGACGTAACCAGCCACTACGGCGGCCCCTACCCGGCAGATCCAGCCATGGAAGCCACCACGGTGTTCATCACCCACCTCAAAAACGCCGGTATCGGCGTGCTAGGCCAGCCCACCCGTGCCAAGCGTGGCGCCAACTCCGCCAAGATGTCCGCAGTAGACAGCGCCACCCTGGCAGAAATCCTGGGCGTATCACTAACCACCTCAGACAACACCATGACTGAGGTAGAAGGCCGGCTTGTGGCCGTGGCCGGGGGACAAACCGCAGACTTTAGCGGCGCCACCAAGGCCGTACTGGCCCAGCTCAAAAAAGACGGTTACGACATCTCCGGGGTAACCATGGATGACTGCTCGGGCCTGAGCGTCAAAAACCAGGTCAGCCCCAACCTGCTGGCCACCATCATGACTCACGCCGCTGGTAAAGACGGGGTGGGTAACGGCCGCACACTGCTCAGTGACCTGCCGGTTTCGGCCTACAGCGGCACTTTGAAGAACCGTTTCCACAACACTTCCGCTGCTGGTTGGGTGCGTGCCAAGACCGGCTCGCTGTCAGGCGTGCGCTCCCTGACCGGCACTATCGTCACTGCCTCGGGGCGCGAACTTAGCTTCTCAGTGGTGCTTAACAACATTCCAGATGGTCAAGAAGCAACTGCCCTGGCCGCCGTCGACGACGCCCTAATCACCCCGCTACGTAACCTTTAAAAACCCTAGAAGTTTAGGGTCGAGCTGACTGCGGTTAGGGCGGCCCTAAACACTATTTTTACAGTTCGCCAGTTGATAAAGAGATAAACGTGACGGCCATTGCGGTGGCACAATTAGTAACGAAAGTGGCAATCTAGTATTTCAGTGCCATCTAGCGGTGGAACCCTAACTGCCGCACGCGCCAGGCGCGCAATGGCAACGTCTTCTCCTTGAACGGATAAATATGAACGTTTCTGACATGGGCACCGACCTGGACCGCGTGCTAATCACTGAGGACCAGCTAAACGAGCGCCTAGACCAGATTGCCGCCGAAATCAACGTCGACTACGCCGGCCGCAACCCGCTGCTGTTGGGCGTCCTTAAGGGGGCTGTGTACGTAGTCAGTGACCTGTCGCGTCGCCTGAACTTCTCTGCCCAGATGGAGTGGATGGCTGTATCCTCCTACGGCTCAGGCACCAAGTCCTCCGGCGTCGTACGTATCCTCAAAGACCTAGACTGCGACGTAACCGGACGTGACATCCTCATCATTGAAGACATCATTGACTCCGGCCTAACCCTATCCTGGCTGGTCAGCAACCTATCTAGCCGTGGCGCTAAGTCCGTTGAGATCGCCACCCTGCTACGTAAGCCCGAGGCTGCCAAGGTGGAAATTAACCCCCGCTACGTCGGCTTCGACATCCCCAATGAATTCGTGGTTGGTTACGGCCTGGACTACGACGAGCGCTACCGCAACCTACCTTTCGTGGCCACCTTGGCCGAACACGTCTACGGAGGCTGATTAATGCCGAGCCAAAGCGAGAAAGATCCCTATAAGCGCAGCACTAAGCCCACCAAGGACTTAAAAGCAGCAGACAAGCACGAACGCGACAAGCGCGACGGTGAGAAAAAAGACGGAGGCCGCCGCAAGCTGCGGCCCATGCACTTGTTCTTGCTGTTCCTGATCTTGGCAGTGCCCGGCTATTGGGTGGTCAACTCGCTGCTCGGCTACTCCACCATTGACACTTCCTCTGGCCTGGCCCTGCTCAAGAGCGCTAAGGGGGTCGAGCGCGTCACCATTATTGACGGCAACCAGGTAGTGCAGGTGCGGCTAAACCGCGATTATGTGCGCGCCCCGCGTATTGCTGGGGAAAGCGAATATAACGCCGGTAAACGAGTACAGTTCACCTACGTCACCGCCCAGGCCAAGGAAGTTAACGAGTTAGTTCAAAAAGCCAACCCCAAGGGCGGCTACGACTCGGTTGTGCCTACCACCTCCTGGTGGTCCTCATTCCTGCAAATCCTGCTGCTCTCAGCAGTGTTCCTGGGGGCAATGTGGTTTGTGATGGGGCGGATGCAAGGCGGCTCCCGGGGCGGCCTGTTCTCCATTGGCCGCTCTAAATCCCAAATTGGCTCCAAAGAAATGCCTGACGTCACCTTTGACGACGTCGCCGGGGTGGATGAGGCCGTAGAAGAACTACAAGAAATCCGCGAATTCCTCTCCGAACCGGCAAAATTTAAGGCCGTAGGTGCAAAAATCCCGCGCGGCGTACTGCTTTACGGCCCGCCTGGAACCGGTAAAACCCTACTGGCTAAGGCCGTGGCCGGTGAGGCCGGGGTGCCTTTCTTCTCCATGAGCGGTTCAGAGTTCATTGAGATGTTTGTGGGTGTGGGTGCCTCGCGTATGCGTGACCTGTTTGAGCAGGCCAAGGCTGCTGCCCCGGCAATTATCTTCGTTGATGAGATCGACGCCGTGGGGCGCTCGCGTGCCTCTGGCGCCACTACCGGTGGTCACGACGAAGCCGGCCAAACCCTCAACCAGATGCTGGTGGAGATGGATGGTTTTGGCACCGGCTCTAACGTGATCGTCATTGCCGCCACTAACCGCCCTGACGTGCTTGACCCGGCCCTGCTGCGCCCGGGACGTTTCGACCGACAGGTGGCCGTGGAGGCTCCTGACATGGCTGGGCGCCTAGCCATCTTGAAGGTGCATGCTAAAGGCAAGCCCATGACCGACGACGTCGATCTAGCCCTAGTAGCTAAGCGCACCCCGGGCTTTACCGGCGCCGAACTAGCCAATGTGCTTAACGAAGCCGCGCTGCTAACTGCACGCGCCAACGCTCATATGATCGATAACCGCGCCCTAGATGAGGCAATTGACCGCGTCATTGCTGGCCCACAAAAGCGCACTCGGGTTATGAATGATCACGAAAAGTCTATAACCGCATATCACGAGGCTGGTCACGCCCTGTGTGCGGCGGCCGGGGCCTACTCTGACCCGGTCACCAAGGTGACGATTTTGCCGCGTGGACGCGCCCTGGGCTACACCCAGGTGATGCCCTCTGACGACAAGTACTCGGTGACCCGCAATGAGCTGCTAGACCAGCTGGTTTACGCCATGGGTGGGCGCGCCGCTGAGGAAATCATTTTTGATGACCCCACCTCGGGGGCCTCTAACGACATTGAGAAGGCCACCGCTATCGCCCGCCGCATGGTCACCGAGTACGGCATGAGTGATCTGCTAGGTACCGTGCGTTTGGGTAAGAATGACGACGGCGACGCTATGGCCTCCCTGGGCGGCCCGGGCTACTCTGAGGCGGTTTCCGCACAAATTGATGAGCAGGTGCGCGCCCTGGTAGAGAGCGCTTACCAGGATGCTTTACAGATTTTGGTGCGTAACCGCCCGGTGCTTGACCGCCTAGCCCAGCAACTGCTGGAGAAGGAAACCATTCTTGAGGGCGAGCTGGCCCAGATCTTCACCCCGGTAGCTAAGCAGCCTAAGCGCCCGCGCTGGCATGGCGGTGAGCTGGAGGCCCTAAACGCCCAGGTGGATGCGATTGCTGACCCCGACTGGGAGCAGCTGGAGGCCCACGCCAAGGCACAAAAGCAGCTTGAGAGTGGCAGTGAGCTTGGAAGCGGAGCCGAGTCGAAGGACGCTGGCGAGCTTGAGAGCGGCGCTGAGATTGAGGCCAGCGCTGAGCAGGGGAGCGCTGCTGAAATTAATGCTGAGCCAGCATTTGGGACTGAGTCAGCTGAAACTGAGGAGACCGGCCGTGACTAGCGAGGCAACCGGCGCTGAAACTGGGCGCTCGCAAGCTGCGCCAGAAACCCAAGCGGCGCCGTCGGCCCTGGCCCAGCTGCGTCCTTATGACGCTGAAGGCGTGCGCAAAGCTGTATATGACCTGCTGGTAGCCATCGGGGAAGACCCTGAGCGCGACGGGCTACGCGAAACCCCCCAGCGTATGGCTCGCGCCTACGCTGAGCTATTTGCAGGTTTAACTGAGGACCCCGCTCACCACCTGGACAAAGTCTTTGACGTTGGCCATGAAGAAATGGTGCTGGTACGTGACATCCCCATGTATTCGGTGTGCGAACACCACCTGCTGCCCTTCCACGGCGTGGCACATGTGGGCTACATTCCCGGCCCTGACGGGCACGTAACCGGTTTAAGTAAGCTGGCGCGCCTAGTTGAGGGCTACGCCCGCCGTCCCCAGGTGCAAGAACGCCTCACCGCCCAGGTGGCTGACGCCATGGTGGAGCGCCTGCACTGCAGGGGAGTGCTGGTGGTGGTTGAGGCTGAGCACCTGTGCATGTCTATGCGTGGGGTGCGTAAGCCCGGCTCCAACACGGTCACCTCAGCTGTGCGCGGTATTATGCGCAACGCGGCCACCCGTGCGGAGGCAATGAGCCTGATTTTAGGTCGCCGAGGCTAGGGGCTTGGATGTGGCTGCGTTAACGAAGGTGCCTAATAGTGTGCAGTTCTCGGTGATTAGCGGTCACGGCCCATGCATATTGCAGATACACTTAAGCACGTGAGCGCGCGCCATTATCCTCAGTTACCCGGGTGTAGTCTGCCCAGTGACCGCACCTTGGTGATGGGGGTTTTGAATGTAACTCCCGATTCTTTTTCCGACGGCGGCCGCTGGTACCAGCGTGATGCGGCGCTAAAGCACGCTTTGGCTTTGCTAGACGAAGGTGCCGACATAATCGATATTGGGGGCGAATCCACCCGCCCGGGCGCAGCTAAGGTGGATATTGAAGAAGAAACCGCACGTGTAGTGCCGGTAATTGAGGCGCTACTTCAGCAGCGCCCGCAGGCAGTTATCAGTGTAGACACTATCCACGCGGCTACCGCCCTGGCAGCAGTGGCAGCCGGGGCCGCCATCGTGAACGACGTTTCCGGCGGGCTAGGTGACCCAGCTATGCATCGCGCCGTGGCCGGCACCCAGGCCGCCTACATTTGCCAGCATTGGCGTGGCAACCCCCAGACCATGGACCGCTTAACTGACTACCCTGACGGCGTCGTCGCAGGCGTAATCAGCGAGCTAAACCAGCGCCTAGAGCAAGCCCAAACAGCCGGGCTAGCCAAAGAACGAATCATTGTGGATCCGGGTTTAGGTTTCGCTAAAACCCATGAACAGTCTTGGCAGCTGCTTGCGGCAACGCAACGCCTGCAAGAAGAGCTAGCAGCCCCGGTGCTAATTGGGGCTTCACGCAAGCGCTTTTTAACTTTGGCGGTAGCTGGCGGCACTGACACCGCCCGCGCTGCCGATCCGGCCCAACGCGACAACATCACCGCCACCACCAGCGCACTTGCGGCGCTTGGGGGCGCCTGGGCGGTACGCGTACATCAAGTTATCCCCTCGCGTGAGGCAATTGCCGCCGCGTCCCTGTGGAAGGAATCTCGATGAGCACTCCCAATACCGTAACCCTGCGCGGACTATCTGCGCGTGGCTATCACGGTGTCCTGCCCTCAGAGCGTGCCGAGGGTCAGATCTTTATCGCTGATGTGACCTTGTTTTTGGAGCCGGGCGTGCTCGATCGGGCTGCGGCCAGTGACGACATCGCCCAGACTGTGGATTATTCACAGGTGGCTAACGCGGTGGTGGAGGTTATCCACGGCGAGCCGGTGAACCTGATTGAAACCCTGGCTGACCGGGTGGCGCAGTCCGTGCTGGCATTTTCGGCGGTAGCTGGTGTGGAGGTGACCATCCACAAGCCACAGGCCCCCTTGGAGGTGGCTTTCGACGACGTCGCCGTCACCCTAGTGCGTGGGCGTACCCTAATGGCTTTGGCTGTGGCCGGACCTGACCAGATGGGTAACCTGGCTTTCACCGCTTCACCAGCCTCTGCGCTTTCGGCAGTTTCAGGACTGTCTGCGGTTTCTGGCCTATCAGCTATTTCCGGCCTAGACAGCCTCACCGGTGCCTCAGCTGCGGCCACATCCGCCGCCGTAGCCCCCACTCCGGCCTCGCTGAGCGAGCACGGTACCCACCGCAGTGAGGTTGATGAGCAGGTAGCCATTATTGATGAGCCTGATGCCTTTGCTGATCCCGATGATCTAGACGACTACCTCACCGAGGTGGATGAGGACCAGCCGGCCCCGCCGCCGTGGGGTGAGCGCTCCCAGCTGCCGGTAGATGAACTGCCGGGCGAGTTCGCTAAGGCTGCTGGTGCCGGCGCGGTGGTTGCTGGTGGGGCGGCACTTACCGGTGCAGCTGCGGCAGCTGACAGTGCGGTTCGGGCTGGTTCTAGCGCCGAGCAAGACGGTGCGTTTGCTGACGGACACTTTGGTTCTGCCGACGCTGCCAGCTCTGATCGTGAGGCTGACACTGAGGCACTCCAGGATGAAACTGCGCCGCAGGAACCCACCCAGCACTCTGGCGAGGACTTTGTCGCTCACAGTGAGCAGGACGAATACTCTGACGAGCAAGTCCCCCAGGGCGCCGCAGGCTTTATTGGCGAGCTACGTGACATGAACGAAGGCGGCCCCTCCCAGGTGCGCTGGCACTCCCTGCGAACTGAGGACGGCGAGCAGCAGCCGCAACAACCCCACCACTCTTTTGAAGAGCTCCAGGCTCAAGTTGCCCAGGACGCAGCTGAGGTAGCTGCAGCAGCTGCCGCGAAGGAAGCACAGCAGGCGGCCGAGGCAGCCGGCGGTGAACCAGTTACTGACGAGGAATATGCTCCCTCAGCCGCTTCTGGTGAAGAAGAAGTAGCTGAAGACCCCACGCGATTAGTTAATATCAGTGAAGTTTTCGGCTCTGAAGCGGGCGGTGCTAAAGGCGAAGCAAAGCAAGATCAAGCTGCTGAGGCCCACGCCGTCGAACCTGCTGCTGAGGCTGAACACGCAGATGAAGCGGGCCAGGAAGACAGCGCATACGTTGACTTCCAGGAAACTACACCCCTAGGAACCGAGCCATCTGATGACGACGCCAAGTACGTTGACTACCAGGAAACCGTGGCCCTGGGAACCAACCCCCAGGCTGGGGATGACTCAGAGTATGTGGATTACCAGGAAACCGTAGCCCTAGGTACCAACCCCCAGCGTGATGAGTCTGGTCAGGGACTGCAAACCCAGGCGCCGGCAGACCACTTCAAGACTACTGAGCTAGGCACCAACGACCAGTCCGCCATGCCTGCCTACGGCCACCACCCGGTAACTCAGGCCACACCGCAGGAAGCTTTCGACTTCAACTACGAGCAAGACACGATGGTTGGCTCTAACTCGCTGATCAGTGAGCTGTTCGACAGTCGCCGCGACCCCTGGCAGGATGCCAGCAACAGCTGGATTGCCTCCCAGACTCCCACCTGGCAGGACTCCTACAAGGATCCCACCTCCCAGCTGGAACAAAACGACGCTGCCAACCAAAGCGGTGACCCGCTAGACCGCCGCCCACCTCACGCCGCAGAGTTTGTACTCTCGCTGGGAGGCAACGTAGGTGGGGTATTAGCTGCTCTACGCGACGCCGTCCACAAGCTGCAAGACACCCCCGGAATTGAGCTGACCGACGTCGCCCCCTTGGCCCGTACCGCCGCCGTAACCCGCTCGGACCAAGAGCCCCAACCCGACTACCTAAACACGGTAATTGTCGGTTTAACCGGGCTTTCCCCGCGCGAACTACTGGCTGTATGCCACCGCCTAGAAGATGAGGCTGGCCGCGTACGCACTGAACGGTGGGGTATTCGTACCTTGGATGTGGACATTATCTGCTATGAGGGTGTCACCTCTGATGCGCCAGATCTAACTTTGCCGCACCCGCGCGCTCATGAGCGTGCCTTCGTGCTGCTGCCCTGGTCTTTTGCTGACAGTGAGCTGAGCCTGGATGGCCAAGACACCGCCCAACTGGCCGATGTAGCCCCCGACCGTGACGGGGTGCGCTGGTTGGCTCTGGACTGGTTGGAAACTGATAACCTGCCCACCTTGCCTACCGGCCAGTACATTGAACCGCCTTACGCTGATGAAGACAGCCAAGGCAGTGAGGATCAGTCGCAAGACAACGGTCAATGAAACGCACGCGGCTTCGTGTCCTAGCCTTGCTGGCCCTGCTGGGGGCCAGCTGTGGCTGGGCGATTATGAGTCTAGGGGCCCAAATAAACGGTTGGCCCCCAGCTATCGCCTTGCATGGGGGCATTGCGGCCGTAGTGGCGGCGCTAGCGATCTTGGCTTTTGGCTACCGAGTACGCCGCTATCAGCGTGACGCCAAATGGGTTAACCCCATGCGCGCGGCTTTAACGGTTAGTGCCGCGCAGGCCTGCTCGCTTACCGGTGCCCTAGCTGCCGGGGCCTATCTGGGGGCGCTGGGCTTTGCCTTAGGGGCGCTGGGCTCGCCGTTTATGCTCTCGCTACGCTGGAATACCGGGCTCTGTGCGCTGGGGTGTTTAGCCTGGATGGTGGCCGGGCTGATAGTGGAGCGTTGGTGCATTGTGGATAACTCCGACGACTCCTCAGAGCCCGGCGCTGGTGCCACCGCCTAGTTCTCTAGTTCCGACGGTGCGCCCTGGCCGCCGCGCGCTAGCGGCGCGGTGAGCAACAGTGGGCGGCTTTAACCCTTATGCCAGCCTAAAGTGCGGGCAATTTGAGCAATTGCTTCAAGTAGTTTCAAGTTAAAGTCCACACCCAACTGGTTGGGGATAGTGACCATAACATTGTCAGCTGCCGCGACGGCGAAGCTGGAGGCGCGACAGCTCTGGTCCGCCGCCGCGATGTGCC
>ERZ773246.169-NODE-169-length-31934-cov-57.4525_pt1 | contig 31934 bp, 27 predicted proteins | sample MGYA00580519_ERZ773246 | MGnify/ENA primary metagenome ERZ773246 (study PRJEB29015, sample SAMEA2738153) | human oral metagenome | biome: human oral; feature: human-associated habitat; material: saliva | place: China | collected 2246 ...
CGGCCTTGCGGGTCGTCGCGGGAAACGATTTCGCCTTCTTGTTTGTAGTAGAGGATGATGCGTGGCAGGCGGTCTGCCCATTTGAGTTTGATGATGCTGCCTTTAACGGTAACATGATCTTCGGGCGTAACTTTTTCGCCCAGCTGGGCTACGCGGCCGTTGACCGTTACCCAGCCGTTGCTGATCCATTCTTCCATTTCGCGACGTGAGCCGACGCCGGAGGCTGCCAGGACTTTTTGCAGGCGCTCGGGTTCAAAGCGTGAAAGGTCGCTGCGGCGTTCTTTCAAATCGCGGGCGTGCTCCATGATTTTTTGGTTTGGGTTGCGGACCACCAGTTTTTTGGCTTTGGCAGCACGTTGTTTAGGTGCGGTATTTTGAGCTTTGGGGCCGTCTGAAACTTTTTGGCCGTAAGGTTTGCCTGATGTTTTTCGCTCGTCGTCGGGACGTTTTTTATTGGCAAAGGATTTGGCCGGCTTGGAAGGTTTTTTGGAGGTAGACGATACGCCGTCGCGCCATTGGCGTTTGCTGGAAGGCTGTTTGGACATGATTTTTCCTAACTCGCTTGAAAAAGCGGTTCTTCTGCGGCGGTTGCGGCAGGGGTTGGATTGGGGGAAAAGGCCGTCTGAAAATCAAATTCAGACGGCCTGCCGATGAAAGGTTGTATTGTAACTCAACCAGTAAATTTTTGTTTGAAAATCCGAAAATTATGGCGAAAGGCGTTCGCGTATCCAGTTGCCGTCAACCAGGCGGTATTGGATGCGGTCGTGCAGGCGGCTGGGGCGGCCTTGCCAGAATTCGATGCGGTCGGGAATAACGAGGTATCCGCCCCAATGCGGCGGGCGGGGAACATGCAGGGGATGCTTGACACCGACGGCCGCGGCCTTGGCCACCAATACGGCTTTGCTGGAAATCACTTCGCTTTGCGCGCTTGCCCATGCGCCGATACGGCTGGTATACGGACGGCTTTCAAAATATTCGTCCGAAGCGGCGGCGTCGAGTTTTTCAATGCGTCCTTCAACGCGTACTTGGCGTTCGAGTTCCGGCCAGAAAAAGGTCATGGCGGCAAAAGGGTGTGCCGTATATGAGCGGCCTTTGCGGCTGTGGTAATTGGTAAAGAAAACAAAGCCTTTTGGGTTGACTTCTTTCAATAGCACCATGCGGCTGTTGGGCCTGCCGTCTTCGCCCACGGCGGCAACGTTGACCGCGGTCGGCTCGTTGACTTCGGCGTGAATCGCTTCATTCAGCCATTGCTCAAATTGGACAATCGGGTCGGCGTGGCATTCGGCTTCCGACAGCTCGCGTTTGCTGTAATCTTCGCGGATATTGTGCAGATCCATGATTTTTCTCCTTAGGTCTGACTGAATCATACTCCGTTTTTTCAGACGGCCTCAAGGGCATTTGTGTATAATCGTAGCCCTTTCCAATATAGAACAATACGGAGTCCTGTCATGCAAACCGAAGTCGAACTGAAAATCTTAAATCCGAAAATGGCCGATTCCCTGCCTGCTTATGCAACGCCCGGTTCTGCCGGTTTGGACTTGCGTGCCTGCTTGGATGAGGTTGTTGTGTTGCAGCCGGGCGATGTGTATCTCGTACCGACCGGTTTGGCGGTGCATTTGGCCAACCCTGCATACGCCGCCGTTTTGTTGCCGCGTTCCGGCTTGGGTCATAAACACGGTATTGTTTTGGGTAACTTGGTCGGCTTGATTGACTCGGATTATCAAGGAGAATTGAAGGTTTCTTTGTGGAACCGTGGTAAAGAAGCGTTTACCATCGAGCCGATGGAGCGTATCGCGCAAATGGTGATTGTGCCGGTTGTCCAAGTTGCGTTTAAAGTTGTGGACGAGTTTGCCGCCAGCGAGCGCGGTGAAGGCGGATTCGGCAGCACCGGCAAAGCCTGATGATTTAAAAGGCCGTCTGTAACGGGAAAAATTGAAATATTTGATTTCGGTTTGCCGCTGTTCAGACGGCCTTTTTGTTGAGACAACCTTTGCATAATTACACACAAGATTGCATTTTTATATCTTGCCTGCATGGCCGGCGCACCCAATAATACAGGCCGTCTGAAACCTTTATGGAGCGTTGTTATGTCCCGTCCCTCACTTTTTCTGCCTTTGTTTTTGATTATCTTTGGTGCGATTTGGTTTTTACGCGCTACGGATATTTTGCCTGCGACATCGACAATGATTGCCGGCGCATTAATTATTTTGGGCATTGCCGTATTGATTATGGACGGCATCAACAAACAGTCCATCGTTTCCGGCCCGATGCTGGTTTATATTGGTACCGCCATTTATCTGCACATGAGCTACTGGATTTACCTCTCGCCGTTGCTGGCCATCGGCATGGTCGTGTTGGGTTGCCTGCTGTTGCTCTCGCGCAGCGATATGATTCCTGAGAAACACACAAAATAGAAAGATGAGAGATTTGGGTTTTGCCCTATAAAGGCCGTCTGAACAATGGTATAATCCGCCGTTTCAGACGGCCTTTTTTATTGTGGTTTAAGTTTGAAATTTACCCTCCCGGCCGCACCGTTTTCTTACATTTTGCAAAGTTTCCGCCATGACTCAAGATAAAATTCTTATTCTCGACTTCGGCTCGCAAGTTACCCAGCTGATCGCCCGCCGCGTGCGCGAAGCCCATGTTTACTGCGAACTGCATTCTTTCGACATGCCTTTGGAAGAAATCAAAGCCTTCAACCCGAAAGGCATCATCCTCTCCGGCGGCCCCAATTCCGTTTACGAATCCGATTATCAAGCCGATACCGGTATTTTTGATTTGGGCATTCCGGTTTTGGGCATCTGCTACGGCATGCAATTTATGGCGCACCACTTGGGCGGCGAAGTTAGCCCGGGCAACCAACGCGAATTCGGTTATGCGCAAGTTAAAACCATCGACAGCGAGCTGACACGCGGCATTCAAGACGATGCGCCTAATACGCTCGACGTTTGGATGAGCCATGGCGATAAAGTTTCCAAACTGCCTACCGGCTTCTCTGTCATCGGCGATACCCCGTCTTGCCCGATTGCCATGATGGAAAACGCTGAGAAACAATTCTACGGCATCCAATTTCACCCTGAAGTGACCCACACCAAGCAAGGTCGTGCGTTGTTAAACCGCTTTGTCTTGGATATTTGCGGCGTACAACCAAGCTGGACTATGCCGAACTACATTGAAGAAGCCGTTGCCAAAATCCGTGAACAAGTCGGTAACGACGAAGTAATTTTAGGTTTGTCCGGCGGCGTGGACTCTTCCGTAGCGGCCGCGCTGATTCACCGCGCCATCGGCGATCAACTGACCTGCGTGTTTGTTGACCACGGTCTGTTGCGTTTGAACGAAGGCAAAATGGTGATGGATATGTTTGCCCGCAACTTGGGCGTACGCGTGATTCACGTTGATGCCGAAGAGCAGTTTTTGGCGAAACTTGCCGGCGTGACCGATCCGGAGAAAAAACGCAAAATCATCGGTGCGGAATTTATCGAAGTCTTTGACGCTGAAGAGAAAAAACTCACCAACGCCAAATGGTTGGCGCAAGGTACAATTTACCCTGACGTAATCGAATCCGCAGGCGCAAAAACCAAAAAAGCCCACGCCATCAAATCCCACCACAACGTCGGCGGCCTGCCTGAAAACATGAAGCTCAAGCTGCTTGAGCCTTTGCGCGACTTGTTCAAAGACGAAGTACGCGAATTGGGCGTGGCTTTGGGCTTGCCGCGCGAAATGGTGTACCGCCATCCGTTCCCAGGCCCCGGTTTGGGCGTGCGCATCTTGGGCGAAGTGAAAAAAGAATACGCCGACTTGCTCCGTCAAGCAGACGATATTTTCATTCAAGAATTGCGCAATACTACCGATGAAAACGGTACATCTTGGTACGACCTGACCAGCCAAGCCTTTGCCGTATTCCTGCCTGTGAAATCCGTCGGCGTGATGGGCGACGGTCGTACTTACGATTACGTCGTAGCCTTGCGTGCCGTGATTACCAGCGACTTTATGACTGCGCACTGGGCAGAGCTGCCATACTCGCTGCTTGGCCGCGTGTCCAACCGCATCATCAACGAAGTCAAAGGCATCAACCGCGTGGTTTACGACGTCAGCGGCAAACCGCCTGCCACGATTGAATGGGAATAATCCCTGAATAATAAAAGGCCGTCTGAACAGATATTGTTCAGACGGCCTTATTCTTTAGGGATCAAGCCCAATTAAAATTGATTTTTCAATTCACGCAGGGCTGCGAAGACTTCGAGTTCGCTGTTTAATTTTCGTCCGCTCAATTCTTCGGCGCGTGCCTGAACTTGGGGCAGGTGTACGCGGAAAAACGGATTGACTTTGCGTTCGTGTGCCAGGCTGACAGGCAGTGTCGGCGTATGTTCGGCTGCGGCCAAGGCCGTCTGAATATCGGCGTTGTCCGGCTCGATATGCAGGGCAAAGCGCAGATTGGAGGCTGTATATTCGTGCGCCGGATAAAACAGCGTTTCTTCGGGCAACTGGTTGAATCGGTGGAAGCTGTCGTAAAGCTGCTCGATTGTGCCGGTAAATACGCGGCCGCAACCGGCGGAGAACAAGGTATCGCCGCAGAAAACATGCAGGCCGTCTGAATTTTCCAGCAGATAGCTGATGTGGCGGTCGGTATGGCCGGGGGTTGCCCAAACGGTAACCAAGCCTTCGCCAAACGGGAACTGCGTCCCTGCGGTAACGGTATGCGTCGCTACGTCGATGTCGCTTTCTCCATAGATCGGGGATTCTAAAAAGCCGTGAAACAGGCTTTTTGCGCCGCCGGTATGGTCGGGGTGCGGATGGGTAATCCATGTTTGCGCCAGCATCAGACGGTTGTGGACGAGGAATTTCAAAACGGGTGTGGCATCGGACGGATCGACGCAGGCGGCATGGTTGCCTTCTTGAATCATCCAGATGTAGTTGTCGTTAAGGGCTTGGATTGGCGTGATTTTCATATGCTTTCTTCTGGTTGGGGATTTCAGACGGCCTCTAAATAATCTTTGATATTCGGGCTTTGGCCGAACACGGCTTCATGGGCTTGATGGATGCACAGTCGGTTGAACAGCAATCTTTGGGTTTGGTTGCCGTCGATAATCCGCACTTGACCTTGCAGTTTGGGCGCGTCGTGATGAAAGGTATTTTTAAACGCGTGCCAACGGTCGGTTTGCAGATGGACGACGGCAAACATATCGTGCGAGATATTAACGCCGACACTGAATAGCTTGGCCGAGGCTTGCAGGCAGAAACTGCTGTCGCCAAACAGGCACAGCCCCGTGTTTTCCGGATAGCGGAACAATTCGATTTTCACGGCTTCGGGTTTGGCAAAGATATTACAAAACAACCGTTCAAACAACGACGGCTGCGCCACGCCTTCGCTCAACATACCGTAAAGCCCGCCCAGCCAATCGACATAGCCGAGAAAAGTGAAACGGTAGTCCTGCATAATGGCTTCGATGCGCTTGGGGTCGCGTTTGCTGATTAAGCGGACAAATTCAAAACCGACTTCCGGCAGCCGCGCCCGAAGCGTTTGGAGCAGGCGGTGGGCAAACAGGTTTTTATGGTTGTGCGGATTGCGCAGAATGCCGAGGAACTTCAGCCGCAATATCCGCCACAAGGCATCCGGTACTTTGACGGTATCGGCATTTGCCGTAGGTGTTTTCAGACGGCCTGCAGGTAAGGTGCGCAGATAATTGCAGGCCTCTTCGTAGCCGCTTTCATGACGGTTGAACCAGCTTTCCAGATTGTATTGGTTGGCGGAGTCTTCGACAAAGGTTAGCGTATAGAGGTTTTTCGCCGCCAAGTTGCCGATGATGTTGACACTTATCGCTTCGCTGCGGTTTTGTTCTTTGTCGCGGGCTTTTTCGCCAGTATGGAACATAGACAGCGGCAGGCGGTAAACATTTTGGTTTTGCGGACTGACCTGCGGATTATGCGAATGCTGCCGCTGCTCGGTTTGGGCGATGAAGTGGTGTTCCTTTGTCGGATTTGCGGTCAACAGGGCGTAAGGCTTTTCTCCGCATTCGGAAAATTCGCAATCGCTGAGGATAAAGGCTTGTCGAGTCATAATGTCAGGAAAGGCCGTCTGAATATGTTGATTATAGTTTAAAAGTGGCAATTATACAGAATGACGGCGACGGGTTTGGTCTTTATACGCAAAAGGACGCAAAAAGGTCGTCTGAAAACGGATATAGCGAGGTTCGCTAAATCGTTTTCAGACAACCTTAAATCAACGGACTGTTCAACACTATTTATTCTTCTTTTTGGAAAACATGGTTGCGGTGATACTCGAAATATTTTTCGCTTTCAGGTTCGATTTTTAATTTCATATCGCGAGAAATTCCAAGCCGCTTTTGATTTTCCGAATCGATTGTCGGGCTGATTTTTATCGTACCGTCGGTATCAAACGTAATCAGTCCATTATCGAATAATCTGTCGATATTGGGTGCGAGCATCAGACCATTGAAGCGACATAAACGTTCTTTATTGTTGCAAACGCTCCAAGGTTTGATATGGCTGGCAATGAGTAAAGACTCGATATCTAGACCGGTCAACGGGCAGCTTGGATATAGTTTGAGTAGGTCTTGTCGGAATTGATTTTGCCCTCTGCGGACTTTTATTAAGATTTTTAGTTCGGTTTGCTTTTCTGGGCTAGTTTCGGAGGCTAAACGGTTTTTGAGTTCAGCTATATTTTTTCCTAAGTGTGGGATAGAATTCGTGTAAAAATTTTGCTCTTCAGTCAGCCAAGCAGTCTTTTCTTCGTCTAATTCCTTTTTAAAACAAGTTTTACATCTGTTTTCTCTATCGTATTTACTCCAACTCCACTCACTGAGTTTCTTACGGGAGTTGGAACAAACTTTAAAATAATCTGAATCGTTTGTCGTCCAATTTTTGTCTTTTCGTTCAGTAGGAAAGCTGTTACAGCCACCACTAGCTTTGTGTAACATAGGGTATATGGATTGGGTTCCAGCTTTGTCTATGTTTAGTACAAAACCATTTTTATTGTTCTTAAGCCAGTCAATATAAGCTCCATCATCTGGCATATCTTTAAAAATTTTTATATCAGACATAAGTTTCTCCAAATTGTTTTCCATAATTTCTATGAAGTTGTTTATTTTCAAAAAGGTCGTCTGAAAACCTTAATTTGAGGTTTTCAGACGACCTTTTCTTGCCAATCAGTCAATCAGGGCACGATTTAGCCCAAAGCTTTTCGTGCACCGGCAAAGAGGCGGTACCAGCCGGACAATTCTGTCCAGTCTTCCGGTTTCCAGCTCATTTGTGCGGCGCGGTATACGCGTTCCGGATGCGGCATCATGATGGTCACGCGGCCGTCGGTGTTGGTCACACCGGCGATGCCTTGTGGCGAGCCGTTAGGGTTGAGGGGATAAGTTTGGGTCACTTGGTTTTGACCGTCTACATATTGCAACGCAATACCCAAATCGGCGGAAATGTTGCCGCCGTGAAGCGCGAAGTCGGCGCGGCCTTCGCCGTGGCTGACCACGACAGGCAGGCTGGAGCCTTGCATTTCGTTCAGAATCAGCGATGCGGATTTTGGAACATGAACCATACTCAGGCGCGCTTCAAACTGTTCGCTCAAGTTGCGTTTGAACTTCGGCCATGTTTCTGCGCCCGGGATAATCTCGGCAAGGTTGCTGACCATTTGACAGCCGTTGCACACGCCCAATGTCAGCGTGTTCGGATCGGCGAAGAAGGCGGCAAATTGGTCGCGCAGAGCAGGGTGGAACAGAATCGATTTCGCCCAGCCTTCGCCTGCGCCGAGTACGTCGCCGTAGCTGAAGCCGCCACACGCCGCCAGCATTTTGAAGTCGGCAAGGTGGACGCGGCCTGCCATCAGGTCGGACATATGCACGTCGTAGGCATCGAATCCGGCGCGGGTAAACGCGGCGGCCATTTCGATTTGTCCGTTGACGCCCTGTTCGCGCAGGATGGCGATTTTGGGTTTCGCGCCGCTGTTGACGAAAGGCGCGGCGATATCTTCGTTCACGTCGAACTTCACGTCGGCAAACAATGCGCTGCGTTCGTTGTCGCCAATCAGTGCGAACTCGCTGTCGGCGCAGGCGGGGTTGTCGCGCAGGCGTTGGATGGCGTGGCTGGTTTCCTGCCATGCGCGTTGCAGATCGGCGCGGGTTTGTTCCAACACGATGCCTGCCTGATTGCGGATAACGATTTTTTCGTCAGTATCGATGGTCGCAACGGCATGCAGTGCCAGATCAGCTTCTTTAAACAAGGCTTCTACGGCCGCAACATCTTGTTTGGCAATTTGAATCACAGCGCCCAGCTCTTCATTGAACAATGCGCGGATGCTGGCTTCGTTGATATCGGCTTGGTTGGCAACCAGTGAAGTCAGGTCCACATTCAAGCCACAACGTGCCGCAAACGCCATTTCCGCCAAAGTGGCAAACAAGCCGCCGTCGCTGCGGTCGTGGTATGCCAAGAGTTTGTCTTCGGCGACAAGCTGTTGAATCACGTTGTAAAACGCTTTCAGACGGCCTGTATCGTCCAAATCAGGCGCATCGCCGGTCATGTTGTTGTAAACCTGACCGAACGCGGAGCCGCCCATACGCGCTTTGCCGAAGCCCAAATCGATCAACAGCAATACGCTGTCTTCGACGTTTTTCAATTCGGGCGTAACGGTTTTGCGTACGTCTTGAACTGGCGCGAACGCGGAGATAATCAGGCTCAACGGCGAAACGACGGATTTTTTCTCTTCGCCCTCCTGCCATACGGTTTTCATCGACAAGCTGTCTTTACCCACTGGAATACTCAAATCCAATGCCTGACAGGCTTTGGAAACCGCTTCGACGGTGCGGTAGAGTTTCTCGTCTTCGCCCTCGTTGCCGCACGCCGCCATCCAGTTGGCGGAAAGTTTGATGTTGCCGATGTCGCCGATGTTGACCGCCGCGATGTTGGTGATGGCTTCGCCGACGCACATTCTGCCCGAAGCAGGCGCGTTAAACAGGGCGACGGTCGGTTTTTCGCCCATAGACATCGCTTCGCCGCGATAGGTATTGAAGCCCATCATAGTAACGGCGCAATCGGCTACCGGGGTTTGGTATTTGCCGACCATTTGGTCGCGGTGGGTCATGCCGCCGACGCTGCGGTCGCCGATGGTAATCAGGAAGTTTTTGGCGGCTACGGTAGGCAGGCGCAAAACGCGGTAGGCGGCTTCGGTGATGTCGATATCGCCGGCGTTAAACGGTTTTTTAGACGGCGTAACCGTTTTGTCGGTGCGCGTGGTTTTGGGCGGTTTGCCGAGCAAGACGTTCAGCGGCAAATCGACAGGATTGTTGGAGAACAAATCGTCGCGCACTTTCAAATGGCCGTCGTCGGTCGCCGTGCCGACCACGGCAAACGGGCAGCGTTCGCGTTCGCAAATGGCGCGGAAGGTGTCCAAATCTTTTTCCAAAATGGACAACACATAACGCTCTTGTGATTCGTTGCACCAGATTTGCAGCGGGTTGAGGCCGTGTTCTTCCAGCGGCACTTCGCGCAGTTTGAATACTGCGCCGCGTCCGGCATCGTTGACCAGTTCGGGGAAGGCGTTGGACAAGCCGCCTGCGCCGACGTCGTGGATGGAGATAATCGGGTTTTTGTCGCCGAGTTGCCAGCAGCGGTCGATGACTTCTTGCGCGCGGCGTTCAATTTCGGGGTTGCCGCGTTGTACGGAGTTGAAGTCCAAAGAGGCGTCGTTTGTACCGGTGTTCATGGAAGATGCCGCGCCGCCGCCTAGGCCGATAAGCATACCCGGGCCGCCCAGTTGGATCAGCAACGCGCCTTCGGGGATTTCGTCTTTATGCGTCTGCTGTGCCTGAATGCTGCCCAAGCCGCCGGCAATCATAATCGGTTTGTGATAGCCGCGAACCTGACCGTCAAACTTCTCTTCAAAAGTGCGGAAGTAGCCCAAGAGGTTCGGACGGCCGAATTCGTTGTTGAACGCTGCGCCGCCAATCGGGCCTTCAATCATGATGTCTAAAGGAGAAGCAATATGGCCGGGTTTGCCGTAGGCTTGTTCCCAAGGCTGCTCCAGGCCCGGGATATTCAGGTTGGAGACGGTAAAGCCGGTCAAGCCCGCTTTCGGACGCGAACCTTTGCCCGTTGCGCCTTCGTCGCGGATTTCACCGCCCGCACCCGTTGCCGCACCCGCAAACGGCGCGATGGCGGTCGGGTGGTTGTGCGTTTCCACTTTCATGATGATATGTGTGTCTTCTTCGTGGAAACGGTAGCCTTGGTTTTCCGCCGCATTCGGATAGAAACGCTCGATTTTCGCGCCTTCAATCACGGACGAATTGTCTTTATAGGCGACGATCGTGCCTTCGGGATGCGCGTTGTGCGTGTCGCGAATCATGCCGAAAAGGGATTTCGGTTGTTTTTCGCCGTTGAGGATGAAATCGGCGTTGAAGATTTTGTGGCGGCAGTGTTCGCTGTTTGCCTGCGCAAACATCATCAATTCAACATCGGACGGATTACGGTTTAAAGCCTGATAGTTTTCAACCAGATAATCGATTTCGTCGGCTGAAAGCGCCAAGCCCATTTCGGTATTGGCTTTGACCAATGCCTCTTTATCACCACCCAATACATCTACGCTGGAGAAGGTTTCCGATTGGATGTGGTGGAACAGTTGCGCCGCTGCATCGATGTCGGTCAACACGCTTTCGGTCATGCGGTCGTGCAACAGGGCTGCCCATTGTTGTTTTTGCCCGTCGGTAAGTGCGCCTTCGAGCCATACTGCCATGCCGCGTTCAATACGCTCAATGCCTTCCAAACCGCAGTTTTCGGCGATATTGGTTGCTTTGGAAGCCCAGGGAGAAATGGTGCCCAAACGGGGCGTTACCAAAAATAAATGCAAGCCCTCGCGCGCTTTGGGCGTTTGTTCAACGCTTTGCGCTGCCAGTAAGGCTTGCAGTTTTTCGACTGTCGCGGCATCAAGTGCTTTTTCGCTACCGACAAAATACCAAAATTCGCTGCTTAATTTGACTTCGGGCAGGCCGAGGGCGGCTGCTTTTTGGAAGAGTTTTTCAACACGGAAATCGGAAAGGGCGGTTACACCGCGCAAGGGCAGAACAACAGACATGGATTCAGCTCACAAAATGCAGTTGGGGAATCCATTATTATACCTGAAAAATGCAATTTTGCTTGTGAATTTATACTTCAAGTGTTGACAATTTTTGCTTGTAAATTGAAGGGGAATAAGGCAATCGTGCCGCCCAGTTTTTTATTTTGTACCTGATTATTAGATTATTTTTGTTTATTTTTGAAGAATCGGGAGAAGTGGGGATAAATAGGCGTAACGATATAAAGTGAAAATTATTTAATTGTTGACTTTGACATTTTGCTGACAATAAGGCCGTCTGAAACCTTACTTTCAGACGGCCTTGCTTTATCCTTTTCTTTTGTTTCCCAACATATCCAGCAATCCTGCCAGATTGCTTTTTCCTTCTTCCTTGCTCACAATCGGCTCGCCGCCTTTGCGGCCTAGGATTTTGATGTCTTCCTGCGGCATTTCATCTATGAAGCGGCTCGGTTCGGGGAATTGCCATGTGCCTTGTTTTTTACGTTTGAGGCAGTGGGTCAGTGTAAGTTGGCGTTTGGCGCGGGTAATGCCGACGTACATCAGGCGGCGTTCTTCTTCGACATTGTCTTCTTCTATGCTGTCATTATGCGGCAGTATGCCCTCTTCGCAGCCGACGAGGAAAACGTAGGGATATTCCAAGCCTTTGGAGGCGTGCAGGGTGGAGAGTTTGACGGCATCGACTTCTTCTTCGCTTTTACCCTCCAAAAGTGTCATCAGGGCGATGGTTTGGGCAAGCTCGATGATGTTTTTGCCGTCCTGCTCGCCTTTGCGTTCCAGCCAGCCGGTCAGGTCGGTAACGTTGCGCCATTTGATTTCGCCTGCTTTGCCTTCTTCGTTGGCCAACAAGTGGTTTTCGTAGTCGATTTCTTTGAGTAGGTTGTGGATAAGCTCGCCCGCTTCGCTGGTTTCGGCTTTGGCGCGGTAGTTTTCAATCATATCCATGAAGGCTTGCAGGTGTTGGCGGTTGGTATGGTTCAACAGGGCAAGCGCTTCTTCGGTTTGCGCGGCTTCATATAGGCTGCATTCGTGTTCGTGCGCATAGGTGTTGAGTTTGCCCAGCGTCACGTCGCCGATGCCGCGTTTGGGCGTGGTGACGGCGCGCAGGAAGGCGGGATCGTCATTGGGATTGGCAAGCAGGCGCAAGTAGGACAAAACGTCTTTGATTTCGGCTTTGTCGAAAAAGCTTTGTCCTCCGGAGAGTTGGTAGGGAACACGCGCGCTGCGCAAGGCTTCTTCAAAAATCCGCGCCTGATGGTTGCCGCGGTATAAGACGGCGAAATCGGCGTATTGGGTTTTGTCGCCGCTGACCAGCTTCTGCTTGACGATTTGGCTGACAACCCAGTCGGCTTCGTGCTGCTCGCTTTGACAAGCAACGACTTTGACGATTTCGCCTTCGCCGAACTGCGACCAAAGTTTTTTGGTAAAGAGTTTGGGGTTGTTTTCGATGACTTTGTTGGCGATTTTGAGAATCCGCGCGGTTGAGCGGTAGTTTTGCTCCAGCTTGATGACTTTCATCTGCGGATAGTCTTCCTGCATTTTGCGCAGGTTTTCCATGTTTGCGCCGCGCCATGCGTAGATGGACTGGTCGTCATCGCCGACGGCGGTAAACATGCCTTCCGCGCCGGTCAGAAGCTTCATCAGGGTAAATTGGCAGGTATTGGTGTCCTGACATTCGTCAACCAACAGATAACGCAGCCGCCGCTGCCATTTGTTGCGTACTTCGCTGTTCTGCTGCAACAGCACGGCAGGCAGGCGAATTAAGTCGTCGAAGTCTACTGCCTGATAGCTTTGCAGGGTTTCCTGATAACTTGCATAGACGCGCGCTGTTTGTTGTTCCCACACATTGGAGGCCGTCTGAACTGCTTCTTCAGGCGTTTTTAAATCGTTTTTCCAAAGGGAAATTTGATGCTGCGCTTTGAATATGGCTTCTTTGCCCGTACCGCCCAAAAGCTCGCCGATGATTTTGGCGCTGTCGGTAGAGTCGAGGATGGAGAAGTTTTTTTTGTAACCGATTTGATTGGCTTCTTCGCGCAAAATCTTCATACCCAAAGAGTGGAACGTGCAAATCGTCAGCCCGCGCGTTTGCGACTTGGGCAGCATTTTGGAGACGCGCTCCTGCATTTCCGTGGCGGCTTTATTGGTAAAGGTAATCGCGGCGACGGTATGCGGCAAATAGCCGACATTGACAATCAAATGCTTGATTTTTTGCGTAATCACGCCGGTTTTGCCGCTGCCTGCGCCGGCAAGGACGAGCAGGGGGCCGCCTAGATATTTGACTGCGGCTTGCTGTTGGGGGTTGAGTTTCATTGAAGGGGAAGACGGGTAATGCGGGGAGCAATTATACAACAAGGCCGTCTGAAATTTTCAGACGGCCTTGGGCGTTTTTTAGAGTAAACCTTATGAAAAATATTTCAATTTGCCTTTGAAGTCTTCCAGCTTCTCATAGCCTTTTTGCGCCATGATGGCTTTTAATTCAAGGGAAACCCGTTCAAAAATGTCTACGCCTTGCTGGTGTAGCGCCGTGCCGATCTGCACCATGCTTGCGCCGCACAAGATGTGTTCAAACGCATCGCGGCCGCTGTAAACGCCGCCTGTTCCGATGACTTGGATAGATGGCTCCAGTCTTTGATAGAACGCGTGGACATTGGCGAGCGCAGTCGGTTTGATGTATTGACCGCCTATGCCGCCGAAGCCGTTTTTCGGGCGGATTACGACGGATTCGTCTTCGATATACATGCCGTTGCCGATGGAGTTGACACAGTTGACGAATTTTAGGGGATAGCGATTGAACACTTTCGCGGCCTGATCGAAATGGGCAATATCAAAATACGGCGGTAGTTTGATGCCCAAGGGCTTGTCGAAGTAGGTAAAGGCATTATCCAAAATCATCTCGGTTGTTTCAAAGTCGTAGGCGATTTGCGGTTTGCCGGCGACGTTTGGGCAGGATAGGTTGAGTTCGGTAATGCCGTTGAACCCGCTGTTTTGCACCTTTTCCAACAGGATATGTGTTTCGCCGGGCGACAGGCCGACCAGTGATAGGAAAAATGTCCGTTCCGGCTGAGACTCTTGGAGGGTAAGCAAGTAATCCAGATAGTAATCAATGCCTTGATTCGGCAAGCCCATCGAATTGATGCTGCCGAGAGGGACATCCCGATAACGCGGTTCGGGATTGCCTTGACGAGGGGTAAGCGTTGCAGTCTTGGTAATGAAAGTGCCTGCCGAAGACTGTCTGACTGCTTCCAATTCCTCGACAGTCATACACGACACACCTGCTGCATTCATCAGGCAGTTGTCAAAAGAAAAACCAGCGATTTGTGTTTTCAACGATGCCATCTCCTGCTCCTTTTCTTCGCAAAATCAAATTGTTTGCCAAGCGTAACACGAAGAATCAGTACGATTTTTAACAAACATCAAATGACAAAGCATGTAGGCGGATGTTGTTTTCAATATTGAAAAAAAGCCGTCTGAAAAACTCAAACAGTCTTTCAGACGGCCTTCACTATATGGCATTAATAGAACCAAAAGCTGTCGGCTGATTTGGATATTGGATTTTGAAATCAGGCCAACCATTCGGCCAAGGCCGCTTCAAAACGTTTCAAGCCTTCGGCCATGTCTTCATCGTTCAGCAGCAGGCTGGGGGCGAAGCGCACCACATTGGCGCCGGCAACCAGTACCATTAATCCGTGTTTTAAAGCGGCGGCGGTGATTTCCGAAGCCTTGCCTTCGTATTTGTCTGCCAACACACAGCCGAGCAGCAAGCCCATGCCGCGGACTTCTTTAAATACGCCGGTTTTTTCGCCCAATTCACGCAAGGCCGTCTGAAGTTTTTGGCCTTGTTGTTCAACGTGTGCCAATGTTTCGGGGGCATTGATGATGTCGAATGCGCGACTGCCGACGGCACACGCTATTGGGTTGCCGCCGAAAGTCGAGCCATGCGTTCCGGGGCCGAAGGTTGGGGCGATTTTTTCGGTGGTCAGAATCGCGCCAATCGGGAAGCCGCCACCTAAAGCTTTGGCAGAGCTGAGGATATCGGGTGTTACACCGTAATGCTCGTAGGCAAACAGTTTGCCCGTATGCCCCATGCCGGTTTGCACTTCGTCCAAAATCAGCAAAGCGCCGTGCTTGTCGCATAAACGGCGTGCGGCTTGCAGATATTCTTGGGTGGCAGGCAGGATGCCGCTTTCGCCTTGAATCGGCTCGATAATCACAGCGCAGGTTTTGTCGCTGATGGTTGCTTCTAATGCGGCAACATCATTGAAGGGAACGTGGGTAATGCCGGCCGGCAGCGGCGCGTAGTCTTTGCTGTATTTGGGCTGGCCGCCGACGGATACGGTAAACAAGGTGCGGCCGTGGAAGCTGTTGAGGCAGGAGATGATTTCGGTTTTGTGTTCGCCAAAATGATCGCGGCCGTATTTGCGCGCCAGTTTCAGCGCGGCTTCATTGGCTTCTGCGCCGGAATTGCAGAAAAACACTTTGTCGGCAAAGGTGTTTTCGACCAATTTTTGGGCCAATTCTTGCGCCGGTTGGGTGGTGTAGATATTAGAAATGTGCCAGAGTTTTTGCGACTGCTCGGCCAAGGCTGCGACCAAATCGGGATGACAATGCCCCAGCGCGTTCACGGCAATACCGCCTGACAGGTCAATGTATTCTCGTCCTTCGGTATCCCAAACCCGGCTGCCGAGCGCGCGTTCCGGAATCATGGGAGCGAATGAGAAATTGGGCGTCAGGTAGTTTTGCATGTTCTTTTCCTTTTGATATTGTCAACAATCTCTTAAATTATGCGCCTATTGATTGAGAGATTCAATATGGAAATCAGGCCGTCTGAAAACTGGTCTTCAGACGGCCTGATGCTTATTTATGCTTGATTTCCCAGCATTGATGGATTTTTTTGTTGCGGAAATCGTCGGGAACGGACTGTTTGGAAATATCTTTGACTGCGTATTGTTCCGATACAGAATCGTCCAACACAAAACTGCGTAGATTGTTGGAGAAATACAGAATGCCGTCTGAAGCGAGCAGGCTCATTGCGCCGTCAATCAGCTTTTTGTGGTCGCGCTGGATGTCGAGGATGTCGAGCATTTTTTTGCTGTTGGAAAAGCTGGGCGGATCCATGATGATCAGGTCAAACTTTTTGCCTTCGTCTGCGGCATTTTGCAGGTATTGGAACACATCGGCGCGGACGATTTTGTGTTGTTCGGGGTCGATGCCGTTGAGTTCGAAATTGCGTTTTGCCCACTCGAGATAAGTGTTCGATAAATCGACGGTTTCGCTGGATACCGCGCCGCCGGTTGCGGCATAGACGGTGAAGCTGCCTGTGTAGGAAAACAGGTTGAGGAAGCGTTTGCCTGCTGCGGTTTCGCCAACTTTTTTGCGCGTGTTGCGGTGGTCGAGGAAAAGGCCGGTGTCGAGGTATTTGTCGAGGTTGATCCAAAACTTGCGGCCGTTTTCGGTAATGACGAAATCGTCGCCGGTTTTGCCGGTTTTCTCGTATTGCTGCAAACCTTTTTGACGTTCGCGGCGTTTGAGGTGAATTTGTTCGGGCGCAAAACCGGTCACAAAACCGATGGCTTCCAATACATCGGCAAGCCATGCTTCGTATTCTTCGGGCTGCATCAGCCAGCCGGTATCGTATTCCTGAAGATGGATTTGATCGCCGTAAACATCGACGGCAAAGGGAAATTGGGGAATATCGCGGTCGTAAATGCGCCAGGCTTCGATATTGTTGCGTTTGGCCCATTTCATAAGATGTTTGATGTTTTTGCCCAAGCGGTTGGCAAAGGGGGTAATGTCGGTCATGGTTTCAGACGGCCTGAATAAGTATTGGGAAGGGTTTGGATTTTAACGCACTTGATGCCTTTTTGCTTGACTGTTGTCTATAAAATCTATATTATCCGCCTTTCGTCTTTTGATACGAAGCCATCGTCATCCAACCTAAACCGCCGTTTCGGGCGCGTTTCTTTTATTGCTTGCATATTTGCAAAGCCTTTTCTGTGCAGGTTGTCGTCGATGTTAACCACAAGCAAGATGCTTGCGACAACCCTGTAACTTCACATTTCCCGTATCGTTACTTTCCTTTGCTTCAGGTCGTCTGAAATTGTTCAGGCGTGCGCGTTGTTGTCTCTTAGGATAGATATGTCTATTAAATTTGCCGATTTGAACCTTGATAAAAACATTTTGTCTGCCGTAAGCAGCGAGGGTTATGAAAGCCCGACCCCGATTCAGGCGCAAGCGATTCCGTTTGCTTTGGACGGCCGCGACATTATGGCTTCGGCACAAACCGGTTCAGGCAAAACCGCAGCCTTCCTGCTGCCGACTTTGCAAAAACTGACCAAGCGCAGCGAAAAACCAGGCAAAGGCCCGCGCGCTTTGGTCTTGACCCCGACCCGCGAACTGGCGGCTCAAGTGGAAAAAAACGCGCTGGCGTATGCTAAAAATATGCGTTGGTTCCGTACTGTCAGCATTGTCGGCGGCGCATCTTTCGGCTACCAAACCCGTGCTTTGAGCAAACCGGTTGACCTGATTGTTGCCACTCCGGGCCGTCTGATGGACTTGATGCAGAGCGGTAAAGTTGATTTTGATCGTTTGGAAGTGCTGATTCTGGACGAAGCCGACCGTATGCTGGACATGGGCTTTATCGACGACATCGAAACCATCGTGGAAGCGACGCCGAGCGATCGTCAGACTTTGTTGTTCTCCGCCACTTGGGACGGAGCGGTAGGCAAACTGGCGCGCAAACTGACCAAAGACCCTGAAACCATCGAAGTTGAGCGTGTGGACGATCAAGGCAAAATCGAAGAGCAGCTGTTGTACTGCGATGATATGCGCCATAAAAACCGCCTGCTCGACCACATCTTGCGCGATGCCAATATCGATCAATGCGTGATTTTTACATCCACTAAAGCTATGACCGAAGTCATCGCGGATGAATTGTACGAAAAAGGTTTTGCCGCCAACTGCCTGCACGGCGATATGCCGCAAGGCTGGCGTAACCGCACGCTGATGGACTTGCGTAAAGGCCGCTGCAAAATTTTGGTTGCCACCGATGTAGCCGCACGCGGTATCGACGTACCGACCATTACCCACGTTATCAACTACGACTTGCCCAAACAGGCTGAAGACTACGTTCACCGCATCGGCCGTACCGGCCGCGCAGGCCGTACCGGTATCGCGATTACTTTTGCCGAAGTGAACGAATACGTCAAAGTACACAAAATCGAAAAATACATCGGCCGTAAATTGCCTGAGCTGACCATCGAAGGCATGGAACCGACACGCAAACGCAAATCTGCCGGTGGTAAACCGAAAGGTAAAGGCAGCTGGGGCGATCGTAAATCCGGCGGCTGGCGCGGCGATAAGAAACCGGCTAAAGAAGGTTTCGGCGGTAAAGCTCGCGGCGAAGGCCATAAAAAAGACGGTTTCAAGAAAGATGGCTTTAAGAAAGATGGTTTCAAAAAAGCTGACGGTTTCAAAAAAGGCGGCGAAGGCTTTAAAGGCAAGCGTAAATCTAACGACAGCTTTGGCGGCAAACACAAAAGAGGTTGATTGCTTCAATCTTAAGGCCGTCTGAAAAAGACATAAGGGCGTGTGAAGATACGCCCTTTTTTATGGTTTCAAGTTTTCGCATATAAAAAGCGTGGGATTGGTCCCACGCTTTTTTTCAGACGACCTCTTACAAAGCGGCCAATACGGCATCGCCCATTTCGGAGCAGGAAACCAGTTTGGTACCTTCTTCGTAAATGTCGCCGGTGCGCAAGCCTTGTTGCAGTACTTTTTGTACGGCGTTTTCAACTTGTTGCGCGCGGGCTTCGTCGTTCAGGCTGTAACGCAGCAGCATGGCGAGCGAGAGGATGGTGGCAAGTGGGTTGGCTTTGTTTTGTCCGGCGATGTCGGGAGCGGAGCCGTGTGACGGTTCGTACAGGCCTTTGCCGTTTTCGTCCAGCGAGGCGGAGGGCAGCATGCCGATGGAGCCGGTCAGCATGGAGGCTTCGTCGGAGAGGATGTCGCCGAAGATGTTGCCGGTGGCGATGACGTCGAATTGTTTGGGTGCGCGCACGAGCTGCATGGCGGCGTTGTCCACATACATGTGGGAGAGTTCGACGTCGGGGTATTCTTTGCCGATTTCTTCAAAGATTTCGCGCCACAGTTCGGTGGTTTCCAAGACGTTGGCTTTGCCGACGGAACAGACTTTTTTGCTGCGTTTTTGGGCGGATTGGAAGGCGACGTGGGCGATGCGGCGGATTTCGCTTTCGCTGTATTTCATGGTGTTGTAGCCTTCGCGTTCGCCGTTTTCCAGAACACGGATGCCGCGCGGTTCGCCGAAGTAGATGTCGCCGGTGAGTTCGCGCACGATGAGGATGTCGAGGCCTGCGACGATTTCGGGTTTGAGCGTGGAAGCGTTGGCAAGCTCGGGGTAGAGGATGGCGGGGCGCAGGTTGGCAAACAGGTTCAGGTCTTTGCGGATTGCCAATAGTCCGCGCTCAGGACGCAGCGGGCGGTCGAGATTGTCGTATTGCGGGCTGCCGACCGCGCCGAGCAGGACGGCATCGGCTTTGCGGCAGAGGTTTTGCGTGAATTCGGGATAGGGATGGCCGTATTCGTCGTAGGCTTCGCCGCCCAATGGGGCGTATTCGTAGCCGGCGTCCAAGCCTTGGGCGATGAGTTTGTCGAGTACGCGGACGGTTTCGGCGACGATTTCGGGGCCGATGCCGTCGCCTCGGAGGATGGCGATATGTTTGGTCATGGCAAAATCCTTATGAGGGTTTGGAAAAGGGGAGGTCGTCTGAAAACGGCGAAGCGTTTTCCATTTGTAAGGATGGTGTTTTCAGACGACCTTTTGTGTCTGTTTGCAGGTCGGTTTGTTTGAACGAGGCTGATTGTACCATTGCGGCATCGAGAAAGCTGCGTGGAAATCATGCAGGCGGATTCGTCGGGAACGCGATGGGCGATGTAGCCGAGTTTTACAGTATTTGCGAAGGCGAAGGAAATCAGTAGCGTTCTGCTTCGATACGGATTTTAAAGACGGCTTTGCGTATGGACTTTTCTTCGCCCACCAGTGGGGCGTGCGCGTCGTTGGGAAAGAAGAGGGCGAACTCGCCCGGTTGGAGCGTGAGCCAGGTTTCCGGTTCGCAGTCGAAAAATTCGATGTCGCGCTTTTCGTCGTAGCCCAAACCGTTTTTCAGACGACCCCTGTCTATCCAGCCGTAGGTTTCTTCCCCGCTGATGGGGACTTGGATGTCGATGTGTTTCAAATGCGCTTCGGGCTTGGCTTCGGCTTTGCTCCTCATCGGTTCGCTGCCGACAAAGAGGCGGATATTGGGATTTGCACACGGCACTTGGCCGTCGGGCAGGGCGGCCAAATCCAGGCTTTGCAGCAGGCGGAAGGCTTCGGCAAAGTCGGGGTGCAGCGCGGCGTAGCGGGCGGCGTTGGTGATGGTGTCGGTAATCATGTTTTGCAGAAAGAGATAAAAAGGCCGTCTGAAAATTAAACCTCAGGGTGTAGCGAAGCCAATACGTTGTTCTTCAAGATGCCTTGCCGGAAGACAAATAAGACTTCAGTATAGGCGGCACCATCTCCGATGACGGTCGTTAAGAAAAGGGTATCGTCTTTAGCGCGGTAGTAACAGTGGCTCAGTTGTGTATTATCGCCTGCCTTTTCAAAATATGGGTCGAACAGGTGGTCATATTGGGCTCGGGGAGCGATTTGTGTTTTACCGTTGCGGAAAAAGGCAATTTCACGATAGTGGCTGAATGGAATTGTACCGTCAGTGCCGAACATTTCTTTTCCGCGATAATGGGAAAGTCCGTATTGATCGTGTGTAAACAGATGTTTTTCTTTCTTATAGTTGAAACGTTCCGATTTAATGCGCACGCCCATACCGTTTTTTTGGCAGGTAAAGCCGTCGGCAGTGGCCGTAACGGGGATGCTTTCATAACGCGACAACGGAATCAGTCGCGAAGTATGCACCCAGCCATCCAGGCTTTTTTTGCCGCGCAAATCGTAGGTCATCTGCCAACCGTGTTCTAAATGAAGCTTTCCGTCCATCTCGGGGGTATAAACATGGGTACCGTTTGGAATTTTGGTCAGGATTCGGCTTTGGGTGTTCGGTTTTTCGCGTAAGTTACTGTATCCGTCAGGATCTTGAATTTCTGAGAATTCCGCATGTGCGGCGAGGCTGATAAAAAGTATAGGGAGCAGGATAATTTTTTTCATGGTGTTGTGTGTGTGAAATTGTTGGGTATGTTTTTCAAATATGATGGTAAAGAGTAACGATCTGATTGTGTGTTAATAAAAGAGGTCGTCTGAAAATTCGCTACACTCGTTTTCAGACGACCTCATCGTTTATCAACCGTTAAACAGCCAAGGCTGGCTTTGGCGGCGTTTTTCTTCGAAATCGCGGATTTCATCGGCATGTTGCAGGGTCAGGCCGATTTCGTCCAAGCCGTTTAAGAGGCAGTGTTTGCGGTGTTCGGTAATGTCGAATGTGAATGTTTCGCCGCTAGGGGTAGTCAGGGTTTGTTCGGCAAGGTCGATGGAGAGCTGATAGCCTTCGTTGGCTTCAACTTCTTTGAAAAGCTGGTCCACCTGTTCTTCTGTCAAAACGATAGGCAAAAGGCCGTTTTTGTAGCAGTTGTTGAAGAAGATGTCGGCGAAGCTGGGGGCGATGACGGCGCGGAAGCCGTAGTCGTCTAATGCCCAAGGGGCGTGTTCGCGTGAAGAGCCGCAACCGAAGTTTTTACGCGTCAACAGGATTTGTGCGCCTTGATAGCGTGGCTGGTTCAGGGAGAAATCCGGATTCAACGGACGTTTGCTGTTGTCCATGCCCGGTTCGCCGTGGTCGAGGTAACGCCATTCATCAAAGGCATTGGGGCCGAAGCCGCTGCGTTTGATGGATTTCAGAAATTGTTTGGGGATGATGGCATCGGTATCGACGTTGCTGCGGTCGAGCGGGGCGACGATGGCGGTAATTTTGGTAAAGGCTTTCATGTCAGATTCTTATAGTAATAATGGGAAATTTTATGGCTATTCGGGTTAGCGTGCGCTGTGCAAACCGATTCGGTTGCCTTCTGTATCTTCGATAAATGCTACAAAGCCGTTGGCAATGCGGAATTTCTCTTGTAACAGTTTGCCGCCTGCTGCAACGGCTTTTTCTGCTGTTTCGGCACAATCCGGGCAATTGAAGAAAATGGTTGTACCGCCGTGACCGGGCTGGGCATTGCTGTCGTGCCAAATCATGCCGGCTGTACCGTGTTGGGTGTAATCGGCTGGGAAAATAATGAAACGGAATCCGTTGCCGCCAACGTCTTGCAGGGGTTTGTCGAATACGGATTCGTAAAAGGCTTTGGCGCGATCCAAATCATGAGCGTGAATACCAAACCAGCTTGACGGATTACTCATTGTCTCTTCCTTTGCTTGGAATCGTGAAAATGTCTGAACAATTAATAAGGTATCAGGCCGTCTGAAACGGAGTCTGGAGCTTCAGACGGCCTGATTTACCGAATTATTCGGTAGCGGCTTCGATTTTTTCTCCAACATGGCTCATGCCGCGGCCTACTGCATTGCCGCCTTTTTTAACGGCTTCGCCGGTTTTGTCGACAACGTGTTCAGCGGTTTCTTTGGTTTTATCGGCTACGCGCTCGGCAGTCTCTTTGGTTTTGTCCCAATTGCGGTTGGTATCGTCTTTTGCGCCGGACCAAGTGCTGGAACAAGCTGACAGGATAAGGGCTGCGGCAGCCAATGCAAACAGTTTTTTCATACTAGATTCCTTTCAAGTTATCAATGATTAAGAAGGTTTTCGGACGTTTTGCGCAATAGGAAAACTTACTTGAGCAAGGTATTGTTTCAGACGGCCTGATGAATAAAGGCCGTCTGAAAATACTTTAAACCATAGTGCGGATGTCGGTAAAGTGGCCGGTAACCGCGGCTGCGGCAGCCATGGCAGGGCTGACGAGGTGGGTGCGTCCGCCGTTGCCTTGACGGCCTTCAAAGTTACGGTTGGAAGTGGAGGCGCAACGTTGTCCCGGGGTCAGGCGGTCGGCATTCATGGCAAGGCACATAGAGCAGCCCGGCTCGCGCCATTCAAAACCGGCTTCGATAAATACTTTGTGCAAGCCTTCTTTTTCGGCCTGCTCTTTAACCAAACCGGAGCCGGGAACAATCAATACGCGTTGTACATTGTCCGCTTTTTTGCGGCCTTTGGCGATGGCGGCGGCTTCGCGCAAGTCTTCGATACGGCTGTTGGTGCAAGAGCCGATAAAGACGATGTCGACAGGGATTTCACTTAATGGCGTACCGGCTTCCAAGCCCATGTATTCGAGGGCGCGTTCCATGCCGCTGCGTTTGACCGGATCGGCTTCTTCGGCAGGATTAGGCACTTTGCCGCTGATGTCCAAAACCATTTCAGGTGAGGTACCCCAAGTTACTTGAGGCTCGATGTCTTCAGCTTTGAAGTGGTATTCTTTATCGAATACGGCGCCTTCGTCAGACACCAGCGTGCGCCAGTATTCGACGGCTTTGTCCCACGCTTCGCCTTTAGGTGCGAAAGGTTTGCCTTTTACATAGTCGATGGTGGTTTGGTCGACGGCAACCATGCCTGAGCGCGCACCGGCTTCAATCGCCATATTGCACAGGGTCATGCGGCCTTCCATAGAAAGGCTGCGGATGGCTTCGCCGCCAAATTCGATGGCGTAGCCTGTACCGCCTGCCGTACCGATTTGGCCGATGATATAAAGTGCTACGTCTTTGGCGGTAACACCGGGTTTCAGACGGCCTTCAACGGCAATCAGCATGGATTTGGATTTTTTAGCGGTAATACATTGTGTCGCCATGGTGTGTTCGACTTCGGAAGTGCCGATACCGTGCGCCAATGCGCCGAATGCGCCGTGGGTAGAAGTGTGCGAGTCGCCGCAGACAACGGTCATGCCGGGCAGGGTAGCGCCTTGCTCCGGGCCCATAACGTGTACGATGCCCTGGCCTTTATCCATAAACGGAAAATAGGCGAGTGCGCCAAACTCTTTAATGTTTTTGTCCAAAGTATCGACTTGCAGTTTGGAAATCGGATCTTGGATGCCTTTGTCCCAGTCGCCGGTCGGGGTGTTGTGGTCGGCTGTGGAGACCACGCTGTCGATACGCCAGAGTTTGCGGCCGGCCATTTTCAAGCCTTCAAATGCTTGCGGACTGGTTACTTCGTGAACCAGGTGGCGGTCGATGTAAAGCAGGACAGTGCCGTCTTCTTCTTCACGGACGACGTGGCTGTTCCAAAGTTTATCGTAAAGGGTTTGTGCGCTCATGATGAGTATTCTTTGCTATTGTTAGGTATGAATGATGGTTTGCGTTTATGGGCGGATTTTAGGCTTTTTATAGGGGCTGTGCAATAGGAATTTGTCCAATTTTTAAAATTTGTCGCAAAGTTTCAAAAATTCTTATTAAAAATTAGACAAATTGTAGAATTGTTGACAAAAAGATGCATCTTATCTGAAAGAATACTTGTCGAAATGCACTAAAAAGTTCTATCATTCTCACTCAATATCCACACTTACCAAGAGGTATAGAGAATGAAATTACCGGTAATGGCTCCTGAGCATCTGACTCAATTACGGGAATTTGAGAAAAAAGTCCTTGCCAATCATGCCAAAATCGAAGCATGGTTCCGTTCGCATTGGAACGAACACCGTCCGCCATTTTATGGTTCGGTTGACATCCGTAATGCCGGTTACAAAATTTCATCTATCGATATGAACCTGTTTCCGGGCGGCTTCAATAATTTGAATCCCAACTTTATCCCGCTGGCGGCGGTTGCCGCGCAAGATGCGGTACAGCGCGCATGTGAAACGGCAAAATCCGTATTGATTATTCCTGAAAACCACACGCGCAACACATTCTATCTGCAAAACGTTTACGCCCTCAGCGAGATTTTGCGTTCGGCAGGATACGAAGTGCGCTTGGGCAGCTTGAATCCTGAAGTGACTGAGCCAACCGAGTTTGAAACCGCATTAGGCGACAAAATTTTGCTTGAACCTTTATTGCGTACCCGTGAGCGTGTACATCTCGCAGACGGTTTCTCGCCTTGCGTTGTTTTGTTGAATAACGACTTGTCTGCGGGTGTTCCTGAAATCCTTAAGGACATCAGTCAAACCGTATTGCCTCCATTGCACGGCGGCTGGACGACTCGCCGTAAAACCGAACATTTCGGCGCGTACAACCAAGTTGCTGCCGACTTTGCCAAGTTGATTGACATCGACGAATGGCAAATCAATCCTTATTTTGAAAAAATCAGCGGTTTAGATTTCCAAGAGCGTGAAGGCGAGGATGCGTTGGCAGGCGCAGTAGAGCGCGTATTGGCGAAAATTCAAGCCAAATACGATGAATTGGGTATTACCGACCAGCCTTTCGTTATTGTGAAAGCTGATGCAGGTACTTACGGCATGGGCGTGATGAGCGTTAAATCTGCGGATGAAGTACGCGGCTTGAACCGTAAAAACCGCAACAAAATGGCGAAGGTGAAAGAAGGCTTGGAGGTTAGCGAAGTGATTGTCCAAGAAGGTATTTATACCTATGAAACCATGAACGGCGCCGTGTGCGAACCCGTCGTTTATATGATGGACCGTTTCGTTATCGGCGGCTTCTTCCGCGTACACGAAGGACGTGGCGCGGACGAAAACCTCAACGCCGGCGGCATGGTGTTCGTTCCGCTGTCCAACAGCATCCCCACCGGCAGCGGCGACAACTCCCAAGAAGCCCCCGAAGCCTGCAAACGCGTATTCGAACAATGGAACTCGCTCGGTATGCCGCACTCCGAAAAAGACTGCGACGTGGACAACGAACACAACCGCCTATACGTTTACGGCGTAATGGCGCGCCTGTCCTTGCTTGCCGCTGCATTGGAGTTGGAGAAAACAGCGCCTCAAGCCTAATCAAGCGTTGATCAATATTGTCAGGCCGTCTGAAAATTAGTTTTCAGACGGCCTTTTCTGTCTGTACAATTCATTCTAACTAAAAAAATATGATTTATTTTTATGAGCAAATCAGCCAATCCAGTTGAGACGACCGACATTCTGCAAGACCAAGCCATGCAGCGCAGCAATACCGACAATGCGCCGCGCTCTGCCATCCATCAAACTCTGTATTCCGCCGATACCTTTGTTCAGCATGATTATCTTGCCGGAAAAAACTTGCCTGATATTACCCGTCCGCAAGAAGGCCAAATCAACTGGCTGCATTTTGTCGGCATCAATGATGTCGCCTTGCTCAAACACGCGCTTGAGCCTTACGGCATCCATGAGCTGGTTATTGAAGATATTCTCAGCCGTAAGCAGCGTCCGAAAATCGAAGACTACGGCAGCTATGTTTTTACTGCCGCACAGGTTTACCACTATACCTCCACGGGCAAGCTCCATTCTGACCAAGTGTACGTGATTATCGGCAAAGATTTTGTGTTGTCTTTCCAACAAAAACCATTGGGCTTGTTCAGCCATCTCCGTCGGCAGATGCACGAAAATCCGCACAATATTTTGAACAAAAATACAGCGTTTCTTGCTTATTGCCTGCTTGACCGCATTGTGGATGACTATTTCATCGTTTTGGAGTCGTACAACAACCGTGTCGAAGTAATAGACAAGTCCCTGTTTAAAAATGAAAACAGCGATATTCTCAGTAAGATTCACCGCCTCAAGCGCGATGCCGTCCGTCTGCGGCGCACGCTTTTGCCATTGCGCGATGTGTTCTACCAACTGGCCGTACGCGGCGATTTTGCTATTTTCAAAGGCGAATCGACCGTCTATCTGCGCGATGTGTACGACCACAATATGCAGCTTATCGAATCGCTTGATGCCTCGCGTGATATGGTGTTGAGCATGATGGACATTTATCTTTCCTTCCAATCTAACCGCATGAACCAGCAAATGCGCGTGTTGACGGTTATTACCATCATCTTTATGCCGCTGACCGTCATCACCGGCATCTACGGCATGAACTTCGACAACATGCCCGAGCTGCATTGGCATTACGGCTATTTCATGGTTTTGGGCGTGATGCTGTGCATCATCATCGGACTGCTGATTTTCTTTTCGCGTAGAAAATGGCTGTAAACGGGTAGGCAAGGAGTTGAAAGTCAACGTTTAAAAACGGTAGAATGATTTGGCACACGTGCAGCCTGAAGTTTTCAGACAATTAAAAGATAAATATCAAAAGGAGAAGAAACTATGAAACCGGAACGCCAACTACCTTCCCATGAACTGATCATGTCCGAGCTGATGATGCCTTATACGGCAAACTTCAGCGGCAATGTTCACGGTGGCGATCTTCTGCGCCTGCTTGACCAAGTGGCATATTCCTGCGCCTGCCGTTACAGCGGTACCTATTGCGTTACTCTGTCTGTGGATAAAGTATTGTTTAAAGAGCCTATTCATGTCGGTGAGCTGGTAACCTTTTACGCCAGTATCAACTACACCGGCCGTACTTCTATGGAAGTCGGTATCCGTGTGGAGGCGCAAAATATCCATACCGGCGAAGTGCGTCATACCAACAGCTGCTACTTCACCATGGTTGCCGTTGAAGACGGTAAGCCGGTTCCTGTACCACCTTTGGAAATCAATACACAGCGCCAACGCTGCCGTTATGAAAGGGCTAAAAAGCGTAAAGAGTTGAGTCTGCAGGCTGCGAACGAAGATTCTGGCTGCAATTAAATTGAATTTATTAAATAATGAAGGCCGTCTGAAATCCTGTTTCAGACGGCCTTTACGCAAAAGCCATAAACTGAGACCTTTGCAAAAGTCCTTTTCCTCCAACAGCCGAAACCCAAACACAGGTTTTCGGCTGTTTCCGCCACCAATCACTCCCTAACTCTACTCAAATACCCCCTTAATCCTCCCCGGACACCCGATAATCAGGCATCCGGCCGCCTTTTAGGCAACAACAGGCACGTTTAGCCTGTTGGCGGCTTTCAAAAGGTTCAAACACATCGCCTTCAGATGGCTTTGTGCACTCACTTTGAGTAGCCCGAAATAGGCTGCCCGGGCATAGCGGAATTTACGGTGCAGCGTACCGAAGCTTTGTTCGAGCACATAACGGGTCTTTGACAAATATCGGTTGCGTTTGGTTTGCGCTTCCGACAGCGGATGTTTGCGGTGGGCTTTGCGCATAATGCCGTCCTGCAGCCGACACTCTTCCAGATGTTGCCGGTTTTCCTCACTGTCATAGCCTTTGTCGGCATAGACGGTCGTACCTTTGGGTAACCCTTCCAACAAAGGCGACAGGTGTTTGCACTCAGGGTATTGGCAGGGGTAATGTGCAGTTTCTCTATATAGCCTTCCGCATCGGTACGGGTATGTTGTTTGTAACCGAGTTTGTATAAATCGTTTTTCTTTGTCCAACGGGCATCTTTATCTTTGCTCGGTGTGGTTTGGCCGCTGACGTGTCCTTCCTCATCAACTTCTATGGCCTGACGCTGTTTGCTGCCGGCAGTTTGAATAATGGTGGCGTCAATGACGGCGGCGGATGCTTTCTCTACTTTTAGGCCTTTTTCGGTCAGTTGGCGGTTAATCAGTTCCAGCAGTTCGGACAGGGTGTTGTCTTGCGCCAGCCAGTTGCGGTAGCGGCATAAGGTGCTGTAATCGGGGATGCTCAGTTCGTCAAAACGGCAAAACAGGTTGAAATCGATGCGGGTGATGAGGCTGTGTTCGAGTTCGGGATCGGAGAGGCTGTGCCATTGGCCGAGCAGGACGGCTTTGAACATGGATAACAGGGGATAGGCGGGACGACCTAGGATTAGTTGATAAATGTGTCGCCGTATGGTTTAAATAATAAATTCATGGGGTTTCAAGACTATTTACAAAAAACACCTAAACATCTGATCGCTCTTTTATGTGAAATGCCGTCTGAAATTTCAGACGGCATTTGTGTCTAAGTTCATTACGATAACAATTTTTTCAATTCTAATTCACCGACAGGCTCGCAGGCTTTACGGTAATATTCGTTGCTTTCTACTTGAGCAACAAAGCGTTCGATGTTTGGGAATTTGCCCTTAGGTACGAACATGAGAGCAAATTGCAGCGGGAAGGACATCATGATGTCGGCGCCGCTTAATTCTTCGCCTAAAAACCAAGTTTTACCATTTAGACTGCTTTCTATATAGCTGATGTGTAGGTCAAATTGAGCATCATAAAATGGTTTCATGGCTTCGCTCGGAGTAATGTATTTCATTATTATGGCTGGCATAGCGGAACCTTCTGCGTAATGCACCCATTGCAAATAGTTCGGGTAGTCGGCATGGTTGATATTAGGGTGTAACTTGCCGTTACCATAACGAGCTAGAATATATTCAACAATCGCACCGCTTTCCGCCACGACGGTTTCATTGTCTTTAATCAATGGAGATTTTCCTAGCGGATGAATGTCTTGTAGCTCTTTAGGGGCTTGTTTAGTCACAGGATCGCGCTCAAAATTTTTCACGTCATACGGCAAGTTCAGCACTTCCAGCAACCATGCGATACGTTGTGAATGAGATTGTTTAAGGTTGTATAGGGTGATCATGTTTTACTCCTTGTTTCTCTGTGAAGTTAGGCAGCTTGAGCACTACTTGATGTATTCAGGCAGCCTTTATTTTATCATAAATCAAAAGATTGGCTCACATTCACATGTAAGCGTACATCGACATTACCACGTGTCGCGTTGGAATAAGGGCAAACTTCGTGTGCACGAGTAATCAATTTGCGGGCTTCATCTTCCGTTAAACCTGCTACGGTAATCGTAATATCTAAATCTAACCCAAACGCGCCATCTGCTTTTTGACCAATACCCACGCCAACTGTCGTAGAAGATTTCGTTGGTTTCAAACCGAGGGTCGAGGCAACATGGTTCATCGCACTATCAAAACAAGCGGCGTAACCCATTGCGAAGAGTTGTTCTGGGTTAGTGCCTTGCTTGCCGCTTTCATTTTGAAAAGAAACTAAATCAAAGCCGATTGAACCATCATCCACTTGGGTATGACCATCACGTCCGCCGGTTGCTGTTGCTGAGGTTTTGTAGAAAATTTTCATCATATTATCCTCAATTAAATATGGATTAACTGTTTGGGCGTATTGCCGTTGAAAGTGAAGCCATTATATTGAACTGCGTGTAGAGGTGTTATATGATTTCTCCAAATTACTTGCCTATTTCTCTAAAATTATGTTTTCAACTGAAACGCTCGAACGCTTATTAAAGGTTATTCCACATAACGAACTCTATTCATCACCGATTAAAGGCTTATTTCTTCGACATTCAGATCAACCATTTTGTTACGAAGGGATTATTCAAGAGCCGAGCATTTGCATCGTGTTAAGCGGGGAACGTGAAATACAGTTGGGCGAACAATGTTACCGTTTTGACAATTACCACTTTATGTTCTGCCCTGTCAATGTGCCGATGCGCGGTGAGATTAAATATACAGAGCCGAAAAAGCCGTCTACGCTTTGGTCGATATGGAACACTTCGCCCGTGCAAAGGGCTTTGTAACGCACAGAGCGGTGCAGCGCGGTACGCACATCGGGCGAGTGGTAGGACACCAAAACCGACGGCGGAAGCTGCATCGGTTCGATTTTCTGCACGATACGTGCGCCGATGTCGATTCCCTGTCGTTTTCAATCACTTGCCAAATGCTGAAAAACTGCTCGCGGGTCAAATAGCCGTCCGCTGCCAACAGCGCAGGCGACAGGCGGGCTTGTTGCAGCAGGGCAAGCGGTGCAATGCCCATTGCCTGCAAGGTTTGCCAAAAATACGTGACACTTTGATTTTGTTTATTTTTCTGCCAGCCTTTTGATGTCTGCTGCTTCCAGTACCGCTTTATCACCGCCGAAACGTGCGGCCTAAACGCTTACTTCGCTTGGAAGCCGCCGTCCACGCTCAAAATGTGTCCGGTGGTGAAGCTGGCCTCGTCGGACAGCAGCCACACAATCGCGTTTGCCGGTTCGTGCGGGTTGCCCATGCGGTTCATCGGGTGCATGGTTTCCAAGGCTTTCGGGTCGATGTTTTCATCCGCGCCTGAAATCTGTTTGGCAATGATTTCGGTGCGGGTTGCTCCCGGTGCGACGCCGTTGATGCGGATGTTTTCTGCCGCATGGTCAAGGGCGCAGGATTTGGTGAAGCCGACCACCGCGTGTTTGGTGGAAACATAGGTGTTGGCGTAAGGAATGCCGTTCAAGCCCGCGATGGAACACAGGTTCACAATCGCGCCGCCGCCCTGTTTCTGCATTTGCGCGATTTCGTGCTTCATGCAGTAGTACACGCCTAAGACGTTGATTTGCAGCATATTTTTGTATACTTCGCTGTCAGATTGCGGCAGCAGTCCTGTTTCCAGCGATACCGCAGCATTGTTCACCGCATAATCAAGCGCGCCGAATTCGGCGACGATGCCGTCAATCAGGGCTTTTACGCCCGCTTCGTCGGTAACGTCGTTCTGCACGAATTTTACCTTCGCACCGTCTTTGGCAAACGCCGCTAATTCCTGCGCCGCCTGCGCGCCCACATCGGCACGGCGGCCGCTAATCACGACGTTCACGCCTTTGGCGAGTAATTTCTTTGCGGTCTCTTTGCCGATACCCGTCGCGCCACCGGTAATCAATGCTGTTTTGTTGCTCATGTTGTCTAGTCCTGTTTGCAGTTGAGGAAAAATGCAGTTGCCTGCGTGATTTGATGAGTGGATTATAGGTGCAAAAACGACAATTTAAAGTCAGAAGACGACAAAGAAGTATCTAAATGCGACAAATTGAAATCAAAGTACGATAAGTAGCCATCAAATTACTTATAAATCAAGGCTCAAATATTGGGGCTGTACTAGACTAGCCCTAAATTTCACACCACTCCCGCAGGATTTTAAGC